>Ga0209577_10003398_pt1 | contig 14980 bp, 15 predicted proteins | sample GraSoiAngelo_109_FD_185874 | JGI IMG/M metagenome (GOLD analysis project Ga0209577, IMG submission 185874) | Grasslands soil microbial communities from the Angelo Coastal Reserve, California, USA - 14_0903_12_20cm (SPAdes) (version 2) | ecosystem: Environmental > Terrestrial > Soil > Grasslands...
CGTCGTACCTGCTGCGGGTCGAGCTCGGCCCGCGCGGTCGTGTCGAGACGTCCGTCGAGCGAGGCTCCTACGAGCGCGAGGAGCTCGAGGGCGCCCAGGTCGTCGTCGTGCTGCGGGGCGACGAGGCGCTCGTCCTCGCGGCGCGCTCGCACTCGGCGGGTCTCGTGTTGCTGCGCCCGGACCGCGAGGTCGAGGACGGCACCGTCGTGAGCTAATCCGGGGCGGCGCGGAGCATCGCCGCCAGCCGGCGGCTCGGTCGCTCCCAGGTCCACCGCTCGCGCACCCATTGCCGGCCGCGCTGCCCCATCCGGCGCGCACGAACCTCGTCCAGGAGCAGGCCCGCGATCCCGTCCGCCACCGCCTCCGGGGCATCCGCTCGGACGAGGATCCCCGTGCTGCCGTCGAGCACCGTGTCCCTGCTCCCGCCCGAGAGCCCGACCACCACCGGAAGCCCGACCGCCGAGGCCTCCAGCACGGCCAGCCCGAATCCCTCCGTCCAGAAGCCCGGACGAGATCCCGGCACGGCGCGACGAAGACGTACGCCGCCTGGAGCCTGGCGACGAGCTCCGGTCGCGGCAGGTGACCGAGGAAGGCGACGCTCCCGCAGAGCCTTCGCGTGCCGCCGTCCGCTCCAGGCGGGAGCGCAGCGGCCCGTCGCCGACGACGAGCAGCCGCGCGTCCGGGACGCGGGTGCAACCGTGACCACCGTCGGGCGCCGCGGGCCGCCGAGCCTCGCCCCAGGGCGGAAGACGTCGACGTCGACCGCACCCGCGAGCTGCCGGAGCACCTCGGGCCTTTGCGGCGCTTGGCGCCGCCGCGGCTTCCATCGATACGCATCCCAGCATCTGCGGCACCCGCCGCCCCGGGCATCCCCCGAGTGGATGATTCGCGCGATGGAGGCGGTCATCCTCGCGCGGCACGGCGAGAGCGAGCTCAGCGCCGCGGGGCTCGTCAGCGGCGACCCCGCGGAGCCCCGCGGGCTGACGGAGATCGGCCGCGACCAGGCTCGGCGGCTCGGGGAACGCCTCGCCGACGAGCCGATCGACCTGTGCGTGACGAGCGAGTTCGTCCGCGTCCGCGAGACCGCCGACCTCGCGCTCGCCGGGCGCACGATCCCGTGCCTCGTCGTCCCCGAGCTGAACGACGTCCGCTTCGGCGAGTTCGAGGGCCGGCCGTTCGACGAGTACCGGGCCTGGGCCCGAGAGCGCGACCCGACCGAGGCGCCGCCGGGCGGCGAGAGCCGGGCCGAGGTGGCGGCCCGCTACGTGCGCGGCTTCCGCCGCGTGCTCGAGCGATCGGAGCCGACGATCCTCGTCGTCGCGCACGGCCTGCCGCTCCGCTACACGCTGCTCGCCCTCGAAGCGCTCGACCCGACGCCGATCGTGGAGCAGGTGCCGCTCGCGGAGCCCTACCGCCTGTCGCGCGACGAGCTGGAGCGGGCGACGGCGCGCCTCGAGCGGTGGTCGCGCAGGCCCGTCTGGGCCACGTCCCGTCCTGGTTTGAATCCGAGAGGGCTGGGGTAGGCGAAGACCCTCCTAGCACGTGGTCGACGACATCCTTAGGGGGAAGACTCGACGACAGGTTTGCGGTCCGAGGCGTCTCTGCGGCGGCGCGGAATCGGCATGCGCTGACGCCAAACGTCCCGGAGGGGAGACCCTCCGTGGAGGACGCGGCGTTGGCCGCAAGCGTCGCGTCCGAGGCGAGGCCCGGCGCCCTGGAGCCGGGCCTCGTCACCAAGGCGGCTGCTACTTCTGGGCCGGCCCCTTGCAGCTCGACCCCGGGTTCGCGGCGGCATACGCGCTCTGCTGCGACGTGTTGCAGCCGTACGTGATGTGCGTCGGGCCGTGGAGCACGCGCCCCTGGTCCGTCCAGGCGAGCGCTGCGCTGCCGCCGCGGTCGATCGCGATCGAGATCGAGTCGGCGAGGTCACGGTTTCCGTTGTTGATCGAGCAGAAGATCCCGTTCGTGCAGATCCCGCCGACGTGCATGACGCTCGACGAGGCGGAGGTCTGGTTGAACTTGGGCATCGCCGCCGTCCCGTTCGTCGTCTGCGCGAAGGTCGTGTACCAGGGCGACTGCTCGGCGTCCGACGGCGTGTAGTCGGGCGAGTCGAGCCAGATGAAGTCGACGCGACCCGTGCTCCCGGCCGCGATCCACGGGAAGTAGTGCGTGCCCTTGTCGCTGTTGACCTTCACCGGGTACGACCACGTCTGCGCCTTGTCGCTCGAGTGGCTGAACCAGACGTCGAACACGCTCGGCCCGAGCAGGTTGTCCGTGAAGACGGAGTAGACGTTGCCGCCGACGCCGGGCTTGCCGGAGTCGTCGACGCCGAGCGTGGCGAAGATCTCGTCGGTGTTCGTCGTCGGCCCGCCGTCGAAGACCTGGCGCGCGTCCCACGTGAGGCCGCCGTTCGCGGAGTGCGCGACCCACACCTGGTGGAAGCTCTCGAGCTGCGTGATGTTGCAGCCCTCGGTCGTATTGGCGACTGGATCCGCGGTGATCCACTGGACGTAGACCTCGCCGGTCTGCGGGTCGACCTCGATGTCGCTCGGGACGGTGTTGCAGAACGACTGGACCTCCGCGTTCGGGTCGTTCGCGAAGACGTTCGTCTGCGCGAAGGTCTGACCTCCGTCGTGCGAGCTCGCGACCCAGATCTGGCTCGCCGAGAAGTCGTGGTAGCTGATGTAGACGGAGTCCTGGTTCGCGCTCACCTTGCTCGGATAGACAGCGAGCCACGGCCGGTCGATGAAGGACGGGTTGACGGCCGCGACGTCGTTGATCGTCCAGTGCGCGCCGCGGTCGTCGCTGTAGGCGAGGTGCGTCTGGAGGAGGAGCGGCAGTCGCTCGAGCGAGGTCACGTAGACGCGATGCGTCCCCGGGAGGCAGCTCGAGGTCGGCGTCACGCAGGGCGTGGGGCCGCCGACGCGGACGTCGACGTCGCCGACGTCGTTCCCGAACACGTTCACGATCGGCGTCTGGGCGAAGCTCCTCCCTCCGTCGTCCGACCGCGCCACGTGCGTGCCGCTCGCCTGCCAGGCCACCCAGACCGTGCCGTCCGAGCGGTCGACTGCGACCGACGGCTCGGTCGCGTTCGTCTCGGCCTCGGGCGACACCTGCTCGGTGAACGCCTCGACGAGGCCCGGTCGCGCCACGCTCGGGATCCCGAGCGTCATTCCCGCGAAAAGTGCCAAAACCAGAAGAATCCGCTTCATTGCTCCGCTCCTCGGTGGGGTCACGTCAAAGCGGTTCTGGCTTCGCCTTGCGGATTTCAAACTCCTTAGGCTGATTGATTCGTCAATCACTCTCGTTGACATTTACGCCAGTCTCGCGAAAGTCCCGCTGCGGAAAAAGCGTGTTTTGGGGCGCCTCCGTTCGGTTATTCAGGCCTCGCCAAGTTTTCGCGGAAAAGGGGGGACAGTGTCCAAGAACGTCGGGAGACGCACGCTCACGGTTCTCGCGTGCGCGCTCACGCTCGTCGTCGTGTCGAGCGCAGGTGCGGCGAGCGATCCCTTCGACCTCGTGCCCGGCACCGCCGTGCTCGCCGACAACTTCGGCAGCGGCGGGAACGGCGGCAACACGAGCTCGACCACCTCGTCCACGAACATCTTCTCGCCCTCGGTGTTCGTCGACTACAAGCGCTTCGGGGGCGAGCCGACGGTCACCGTCGACCGCTACGCAGGCGGCAACGACGTCACCTACGTCTCCGGCCCCAACGGGTTCGTGTTCCCGCACTACAGTCCGTTCTTCAAGTCAAGCGACCTCGGCCAGACCTTCCGCATCCCGGCGCACGTGCCGAGCTTCGGGCAGACGTTCGGCACCGGCGGCGGGGGCGGCGACAGCTACCAGGTTGTCGGCCAGGTGACGCACAAGGTCTTCTTCGTCGACCTGCCGGGCCCCGGCTGCGTGACGATGAACACCTCGAGCGACCAGGGCGAGACCTGGGTCGGCGACAACATCGGCTGCGGCCAGAGCCCCGGCGCGATCGACGACCGGCAGTGGGACGCGGTCGACGAGAACGCGCCGCTTCCGGCCGGGAACACCGGCAACGTCTACGTCTCGTTCATCAACGTCACGAACCCGATCGCGTCGACCCTCGCTCTCGCGCGGAGCACGCACGACGGCGCGATTGGGACGTTCGTCAGCGACTCGCTCTGCAACACGCTCAACGGCCAGATTCCCAACAACACTGTCTGCCCGGACGCTGACGACCCGGCGCTCCAGGTCGCCGGCCCGCCGGTCGTCGACTACTACAACACGCACAACGTCTACATCCCGTTCGTCCGCGCGACGCCGATCATCCCCGGCGTGAGCTCGGGACCGCCCTACTCGCTCTGGGTCGCAAAGTCGACCGACGGCGGCTCGACGTGGACGCGAACCCAAGTAGCCGACCTCGGCCAACACAACCCGGTCAACCTGTTCCCGGAGATGACGGTCGACAAGGCCGGGAACCTCTACTACACGTGGTCGCAGACCCAGGGGCCGTCGAGCGACGCCAGCGGCCTCACCGGCGAGCAGGACGTCTACTACACGTATTCGACCGACCGCGGCACGACCTGGGTGGCGCCGATCCCGCTGACGCAGGAGGCGAACGACTCGGCGGTCATGCCGTGGATGGTCGCCGGCGATCCGGGCCGCGTCGACCTCGTCTACTACAAGGCGAACAGCGGCCTGAACTCGAACATCGGCTTCGACTCGAACGGCCAGCCGATGGTCTGGAACGTCTACTTCGGCCAGTCCACGAACGCGCTCAATCCCGGCTCGAACTTCAAGAGCGTGCAGATCAGCGACCACCCGAACCACCTCGGGGGGATCTGCACGGCGGGCCTCGCCTGCTCGGGCGACCGTGACCTGCTCGACTTCTTCACGGTCGACATCGACCACCTGGGCGCGGCCAACGTGGTCTGGGCCGACGACAACACGACTCGCGGGAGCGACACGCGGAACAAGTTCTCGCGGCAGCTCTCGGGCGTCGGCGTGTTCAAGAACCAGAACATCGGCCTGATGAACACGTGGCCGATCAAGGACCACTCCGTGACGGACCGCGCCGGCGACACGTTCGACGAGCTCGGCGTGGCGAATCCGGTGTGCCCGGGGATGGATCTCCTCGGGACGGCCGCGAGCCGCAACGGCGACGCGATCACGATCTCGCTGACGCTCGACTCGCCGCCGACCGCCGCCAAGGCGATCGCGTGCAGCAACGTTCCAGGCGTGGTCACCGGCGGCATCTGGTCGGCCGAGTTTTGGGCCGCCTCCCCCGGTAATCCGCAGGGGTACGGCGAGAGCTACTACATCGGCTACCGCGACAACCCGCCGAATGGGGCTCCGGGCGGCGAGGCGGGGATGATCAACAACGTCAACCCCACGATCACGTCGCTCGAGTACAACCCGACCCGGCCGGCGACGGTCGGCGGAACGTGCTTCGCGACTGCGCCGCCGGCGCCGTGCACCGTCGTGCTGACGACGTCGGCCAGCGCGCTCGGAATCAAGAACGGGGCGGGCATGTACTCCATAACGGGCCTCTCGACGTTCTTCGGCGGCAGCGACCAGCAGACGCCGGTTCTCCTGCGCCTCGAGGAGGGCAACTCCGAGCAGTCCGACGCGACGGCGCCGTTCGACGTGAACGGCACCGGCACGACGAAGTAAGTCTCCGAACGGAGGGCGGGGGTCGCTCCGGCGGCCCCCGTCGCCCCTCTGCGACGATGCGGCGAGTGGTCCTCGCGCCGCTCGCCGCCGCCGCGCTCATCTGCCTCGACCCGGGCCACGGCACGCCGCCCGCGATCGGTGCACAGACCGAGCCGATCGGGCCCGGCTCACACGTGACGAAGATCAAGGACGGCGGCGGCACCGCGGGCGAGGCCGCGGTCAACCTCGCGATCGCGAAGCGGACGCGGACGCTCCTCCTCCACGCGGGCTACCGCGTCGCGATGACGCGAACCGGCCCGACCTTCAGGTACGGGAACGGCGGCAACATCGCGCGGGCGCAGTTCTGCAACGTGCGCCACGCGGCCCTGATGCTCCGCCTGCACGCCGACGGAGCGGTGAACCCTCGCGCGCACGGGATCTCGACCCTCTACCCGGCCTTCCGCCGCGGCTGGACGGACGACATCTACGCGCAGAGCTTGCGCGCCGCGCGCCTCGTCCAACGGAGCCTCGTCCGGGCCACCGGCGCCGCGGATCTCGGCCTCGTGCCGCGCAGCGACCTCACCGGCTTCAACTGGGCGAACGTGCCCGCGATCCTCGTCGAGGCGGGCTTCCTCACGAACCCGACCGAGCGCGTCCGGCTCGAGTCGAGCGCGTACCAAGAGCGTGTCGCGCGCGGCCTCGTCGCGGGCGTCGAGGCCTACGTGCGGCCGGGGCGGCGCCTCATGCGCTCCGCGGTGCGCCGACCTTCGTCGTGGACCCGCCTGCGCCGGTCGTCCACCTCGGGCGCCGGCTCGGCACGGTCGACCGGCGTCTCGGCCGCCTCGAACTCCTCCCGCTCCTCGACCATCGTGCGCGACTCGGCCAGCTTGCGCCGAAGCTCCTCGGCCCGCGGGTCGTCACGCGGCTCGGGCGGCCCCTCGACGACGGGCGCTCTGCGGCGCGTGACGACGAGCCGGTAGAGCCCGAAACCGGCCACCGCGCCAGAGAGCAGCGTGAGCGGGCGGCGCATCGGCCGATGCTACACTGCCGCCTCTTCCTGCCTCGCCTCGCGCCTCCCGTTCCCGAGCGGCGCCTGCCGGCGAGGCCGCCTGAGACCGAGGGAAGGAGGTTCGGGAACGTGACCGCGTACGAGATCCTGCTCATGCTCGACCCAGAGCTCCCGGAGGAGCGCCAGGCCGAGGTGGTCGCGCGTACGCGCGAGCTCGTCGAGCGAGGCGGCGGGACGTGGGCGAACCAGGACGTGTGGGGGCGGCGCAAGCTGGCCTACGAGATCGGCCACAAGGGCGAGGGCGTGTACCACCTGCTCACGTTCGACGCGACCCCGGAGACGCTCGACGAGATCTCTCGCGTCCTCAAGATCACGGACGGGGTCATGCGGCACATGGCCGTACGGCAGGTGCCGGGGTCGCACGCAAGTGCGCGCCCGGCGCCCGTCCACGAGGCGGAGTAGGCTCGGTCTCGAGCGTCAGCGAGCGAGAAAGGAACACCATGGCGAACATCAACCGAGTCGTCCTCGTCGGAAATCTCACGCGCGATCCCGAGCTGCGGCACACGCCGAGCGGGACCGCGGTCTGCAAGCTCCGCATCGCCGTGAACACGCGCCAGAAGGACCAGGCCACGGGCGAGTGGGGCGACAAGCCGAACTACTTCGACGTCACGGTCTGGGGGAACCAGGGCGAGAGCTGCGCGCAGTTCCTCTCCAAGGGCCGCCCCGTCGCGGTCGACGGCCGCCTCGACTGGCGCGAGTGGGACGCCCAGGACGGCACGAAGCGGCAGGCCGTCGAGATCATCGCGGACAGCGTCCAGTTCCTCGGCAGCCGCGAGGGCGGCGGCGTGGGCGAGCCGCAGTTCGTGCCCGCCGCGGCCACGGCCGCAACCGACACCGCCGACTTCGGCGCGGGCGGCGCCGACGACGACATCCCCTTCTAGGAGGACGAACGAATGGCGCAGCTGAAAGACCGCGACCAGACCCGGCGCAAGCGTGCGCCCGCCTCGGCCGCTCCCGGCCGGCGGAAGAGCTGCTACTTCTGCAAGGAGAAGGTCGAGGAGGTCGACTACAAGAACTACAACCAGCTCCGGCGCTACGTCTCGGAGAAGGGAAAGATCCGCTCGCGCCGCATCACGGGCGCGTGCCGCCGTCACCAGCGGCAGGTCGCGGTCGCCGTCAAGCGCGCCCGCGAGATGGCGCTCCTCCCGTACGTCTCCGACTCGAGGTGAGGCTGGCGTGGAGGTGATCCTGCTCAGCGACGTCGAGAAGGTCGGCCTGCGGGGCGACGTCGTCGACGTCGCGCGCGGCTATGCCCGGAACTTCCTCCTGCCGCGCCGGCTGGCCGAGGCCGCGACGCCCGCGCGCGTGGGCGAGCTCCGCAAGCGCGATGCCCAGCGCGCGCGGCACGAGGCGCGGACGTCCGAGCAGGCGCAGGAGATCGCCGAGGTGCTGGGCAAGACGGTGCTCCGCTTCGACGTGAAGGCGGGGCCGACGGGCGCGCTCTTCGGCTCCGTGACGGCGACCGACGTCGCCGACGAGATCTGGCGGACGCGGAAGGTGCGCGTCGACCGGCGCAAGATCGACCTCGCCGACCCGATCAAGCGCATAGGCCGCTACCAGGTTCCGATCGACGTCTTCACCGACGTGCGCGTCGAGGTGAAGACCCTCGTCGTCCCCGAGGGCGGCGAGCTGCCACCCGAGGAGGAGCTCGAGGCGGCCCGCGAGGCCGAGGAGGCCGCGGAGCGGGAGGCTGCCGAGCGCGAGGCGGCCGAGCACCGCGCTGCGGCCGAGGCGCTCGCAGCCGTTGAGGCCGAGGAGGCCGAGGTCGCTGACGAGGCCGAGGCCGCGGAGGAGGCCGAGGGCGCGGAGAGTCCGGACGGCGAGCCGGATCTGGAACAAGAACGCGCCTAACTTTCCACAGTTCGTCCCCACGGCTGTGAATTGCCGCGGAAGTTTCCGCTCCTAGCGAAGTTTTCATCCACCGAATCCGTCCGCCGGGTCAGCGAACATGTGTTCCGTTATGCCCGCGTTGCCCCGTCTTCCACAGGCGCGTCCCCTTCGGACGAGACCTTTGTACACACCGTTGAACCCTGCCGCCGAGGGGCGTTCACTACCCGTTTGATGGTCCAGGCCCCTCCCCTCTCGCAGACCGCCCCGGTTCCCCCTCAGAACCTCGAGGCCGAGGAGTCCGTCCTCGGGGCCATGATGCTCTCCCCCGGCGCAATCGGGGCGGTCAGCGAGATTCTCGACGCCGGCGACTTCTACCGGGAGAGCCATTCGAAGATCTACCTCGCCGCGCTCGCGCTGTACGCGAAGGGCGAGCCGGTCGACGCGATCACGCTCGTCGACGAGCTCGAGGAGCGCGGCGAGCTCGAGGACGTCGGCGGCCGCGACCGCATACACGTCCTCGCGACCCTCGTGCCCGCGGCGGCCAACGCGGCCCACTACGCGCGCATCGTGCGCGAGATGGCGACGCTGCGCGGCCTCATCCGCGCCGGTGGCGAGATCGCCCGGCTCGGGTGGGACCGGCCGGGCGACACGACCGACCTCGTCGACCGCGCGGAGCAGGTCGTCTTCGACCTCTCGCAGAGCCGCGTCTCGACCGAGTTCAGCCACATCGAGGCCCTGCTCAAGGAGAGCTTCGAGCGCATCACAGCGCTCTACGAGGCGGGCGCCGAGATCACCGGCATCCCCTCGGGCTTCCGCGACCTCGACCGGCTGACCTCCGGCTTCCAGCCGGGCAACCTCGTGATCGTCGCCTCGCGCCCGAGCATGGGCAAGTCCGCGCTCGGGCTCGGCGTCGCCGCGAACCTCGCCGTCCGCCACGAGCTCCCGATCGCGCTCTTCACCCTGGAGATGTCGAAGGCCGAGGTGACGCAGCGACTCATGTGCGGCGAGGCGAAGGTCGAGTCGCAGCGCCTGCGCACCGGCAAGCTCGCGGTCGACGACTGGCCGCGCCTCACAGCCGCCTGCGACAAGCTCGCGAAGGCGCCGATCTACGTCGACGACACCGGCTCGATCACGATGATGGAGATCCGCTCGAAGGCGCGGCGACTCAAATCGCGCGAGCCGAGCCTCGGCCTCATCGTCGTCGACTACATGCAGCTGATGACCTCGGGGGTCTCGGCCGAGAACCGCGTGCAGGAGGTGTCGCAGATCTCGCGCTCGCTGAAGATCCTCGCACGCGACCTCGACGTGCCGATCCTCGCCCTCTCGCAGCTCTCCCGCGCGGTCGAGCAGCGGCACGACAAGCGGCCGATCCTGTCCGACCTGCGCGAGTCGGGGTCGATCGAGCAGGACGCCGACCTCGTGATCTTCATCTATCGCGACGAGTACTACAACGAGGAGTCCGATCAGCAGGGCCTCGCCGAGGTCATCCTCGCGAAGCACCGGAACGGCCCCACCGACGCGGTCAAGCTCTCGTTCCTGAAGAGGTACGCCAAGTTTGCGGACCTTGCGGCCTAAGGGGAGGTGATGGAGGACCAGCGGATCATCCTGCCGCCGCGCGCGACGTCGTTCCGCGCCGTGTGCTCGGCGTGCCAGGCAGACCAGCCGGCGAGTCGCGGCTACCTCGGCGCGATCGTCGAGGGAGCGCTCGAGCTCGACGACGACCGCGGCAGCGTCGTCTGCCAGCGCGGCCACGAGATCGAGCTCGTGCGCGAGACGCCGGCAGCGGCGCTGCGGTAGCGGTTCCCCTCGCTCGCCGCCGCGGCTCTCCGCGGCGGCGGGCCGCGCCTGCGATCACTCGGCGCCAAGGGAACCGACCGTTCTGCGACACTCCTGCGTCGTGCCAGCGACCGTGATCGTCGGCGCGCAGTGGGGCGACGAGGGCAAGGGCAAGATCGTCGACCTGCTGGCGCAGCGCGCGGACGTCGTCTGCCGCTACAACGGCGGCCCGAACGCCGGCCACACGATCGTCGCCGACGGCGAGACCTACAAGCTGCGGCACATGCCCTCGGGGATCCTGTGGGGCAAGGAGTGCGTGATCGGTGCGGGCTGCGTCGTCGACCCGCCGGTCTTCGTCGAGGAGCTGGACGACCTCGAGGGGCGAGGGATCCCGACCACGCGCGTCCACCTGTCGAGCAACGCTCACGTGATCATGCCGTGGCACGTCGTCATCGACCGCGCCGGCGAGCGCCGGCTCGGCAAGCTCAGGATCGGCACGACGAAGCGCGGTATCGGGCCGACCTACGCGGACAAGGCCCTCCGGCTCGGGATCCGCGTCCAGGACCTCCTCGACCCGAAGATCCTCCGCCAGAAGCTCGAGGTCGCGCTCGCCGAGAAGAACGTTTGGCTCGAGGCCGTCTACGGCGCCGCGCCGCTCGAGCTCGAGGAGCTCGCCGCGCGCTACGAGCAGCACGCGCAGCGGCTCCGGCCGTTCATCGCGGACACGTCGCTGCTCGTCGACCGCGCGCTTCGCGACCGGCGATCGGTCCTCTTCGAAGGCGCGCACGGGACGCTCCTCGATCTCGACCACGGCACGTATCCCTTCGTCACGTCCTCGAGCACGCTGGCCGGAGGAGCCGCGTCCGGGATCGGCATCGGCCCGACGCGGATCGACGACGTAATCGGCGTCGCGAAGGCCTACGTCACGCGCGTCGGCGAGGGGCCGTTCCCGAGCGAGATCGAGGGCCCGGCGCAGCAGCGGATGCGCGAGCTGGGCGGCGAGTTCGGCACCGTCACCGGACGCGACCGGCGCTGCGGCTGGCTCGACCTCGTCGCCCTCCGCTACGCGGTGCGTCTGAACGGCATCACCTCGCTCGCCCTGACGAAGCTCGACGTCCTGTCGGCCTTCGCGGAGATCCCGGTCTGCGTCCGCTACCTCCTTCCGGACGGGTCCGAGACGGAGGAGTTCCCGGCGCACCAGAGCGACTTCCACCACTGCCGGCCGGTCTACGAGACGCTCCCGGGCTGGGAGGAGCCGCTGGACGACGAGCTCCCTCCCGCGGCGCGCGCCTACGTCGACCGGGTCGAGCGCGAGCTCGACGTCGCCGTCTCGCTCGTCGGGACCGGGGCCGAGCGCGAGCGGGTCGTGGCCCTCAGCTAGAGCGCCTCCCGAAGGCGGTGCAGGTGGAGGCGCGCCGCCTCGTCCACTTCCGGGGCCCGGCCGAGCTGCGCCCAGCACCAGATCGCGACGCAGGCGCTGACGAGCAGGCGCGCGACCTCGAGCGCCTCCGGGTCGAGATCCGGGAAGAGCGCGGCCGCCTCGGGCGCGAGGTGCGCCGCGTCCCACTCGAGAGGTCCGCGGCACGCGCCGTCGAGGTCGATCCAGCGCAGGCCGTCGCGGGTGCAGAGGAGGTTGGCGCCGTGCGGGCTGCCGTGCAGCCCCCGCTCGGGAAGGCCGAAGGCGTCGAAGCGACGCCGAAGCTCGCGCAGTCCGGCGGCGAGGAAGCGCCGATCGTCCTCGGCCAGCGACGGGGCTTCCAGCGCCCCGGCGCGCTCGAGGCTCGCAGCGAGCGGAGGCAGCGGCGTCGCGACGGCTCCGAGAGCATCGTGCAGCTCGCGCAGGGAGGCGGCGACCGCGGCCGGCGAAGGCTCGCCGCCGGCCACGTCGACGTACGGCCAGAACGTCAGCGCCAGCCCGCGCGCGCGGTGAGGGCCCGCAGGCGGGTCGGTCGCCGGCGGAAGCGCGGGTCCGCCCCGCGCCGCGACGTCCCGGGCTAGCGCCGCTTCGCGCGCGAGCTCGGTCCCCACGTCGGCGCGAAGGGGCGACGTGGCGACCCGCGCGACGAGCGGCTCGGGCCGGAGCTGGACGATCGTGTCGTTCCAGTCGGCGAGGATGCGCGGCTCGAGCCCGTCGAGTCCGTAGGCCGCGGCCACCTCGACAACCGCCGCGAGCGCTCGCTCCCGCCGCGCCGCCGCCTCGAGGTCCGCGGGCGTGTTCACGTTCACGAGCTCCCACGGGTCGAGCTCGACCACGCGCGTGTCTAGCTCCGCCAGCGCGTCACGCAGCGCGAGCTCGCCGCCGGCGAGACGCTTCTCGAGCGCTCGGAGCGCCGCCTTGCGATACGCGCCCGGCAGCGGCCCCGTCGGAGGGACGGCCGCGTCGGCGCAGGCGTCGGCCAAGGCTGCGACGGACGTGACCGAAAGGAGCGGCACGTCGACGGGGAGGACGACGACCACGTCGCTCCGAGCCGCGCGCAGGCCGGCGACGACGCCGGCGATCGGCGCTCTGACGGACGAGCCGTCGTCGAGGACCGGGAACGGAAGCGGGAGCGCGTCGGCTCGCTTGCCGACGGCGATCGTCTCGCCGCAGGTCTCGCCGAGCAGCCGCCATGCCCGCTCGGCGAGCGTCTCGCCGCCGAGGCGCGCCAACGCCTTCCGCGTGCCGAACCGGGTGCTCGCTCCGCCGACGAGGAGGACCCCCGTCAGGCCTCGATCCGCCACGCCTCGCTGTAGACGTTCGCGCGGCCGTCGCGGACGAAGCCGCAGAGGGTGACCCCGCGGTCCTCGGCGAGCTCGATCGCGAGGCTCGAGGGCGCCCCGACCGCGACGAGGACCGGACAGCCGGCGACGGCGGCCTTCTGGACGAGCTCGAACGAGAGCCGTCCGCTCACGCAGAGGATCGCCTCCGCCAGCGGGAGCAGGCGCTCCCGGAACGCCCAGCCGACGACCTTGTCCATCGCGTTGTGGCGGCCGACGTCCTCTCGCGCGCACAGCAGCTGCCCGTCGGCTCGGAAGAGACCGGTCGCGTGCAGGCCACCGGTGGCGGCGAACGCGGCCTGTGCTGCGCGCAGTCGCTCGGGAAGGTCGGCGACGAGCGCGGCGGCAACGCGCAGGCGGCTCTCGACCCGCGGCGCCTCGACGGCGACCGCCTCGAGCGCGCCCTTGCCGCACACGCCGCAGGACGAGGTGGTGTAAAAGCTCCGCCGCAGCCGGGCCGGGTCGAAGGACGGCGCACGGACGTCGACCGCGTTCGCCGCGAAGTCGTCCGGAAGCGACGCGTCCTTCGGAGCCAGCCCCTCGGAGAGGCAGAACCCGAGCGCGAGCTCCTCGTCGTGGCCCGGCGTCCGCATCGTGACCGCGACGGGCTCGCCGCCGATCCGGATCTCGAGCGGCTCCTCGACCGCGACCGCGTCGTGCGCACGCCCGCCGTCCGGCAGCCGGGCGACCTCGACCCGAACGGCGCTGTACGGCGGCGCCGCTCCCTCGGCTCCGCCGGCCACGACCTCGCTCACCTGGTCCCCATCAGCCATGTCCTTGGGGGGAACCCCCACTACAAACGCTAGCGAGGAAATCCGCACGTGTCTGTGCCGATTGCGAGCCGAGACTGTGGCGCGCGCGGGCGGCCGCCCGGGCTATGGTGGCGCCCGCTGCTCGGCCAGGATCCGGTAGACCTCGCGATAGTCCTCGATCGCCGGAGCGATGTCGCCCGGCGAGAGGTCGGCGCCGCTCTCGGCGAGCCGCGTGATCTCGCGCGCGGCGCGGAAGTTCGCGAGCACCTCCGGCTCGTCGCCCTCGGCCGCCACCGGGTCGTCCGGCGCGAAGCCGCGGGCGGTCAGCATCCGCTCGAGCAGGTCGTCCAGCTCCGGCAGCGCCTCGCGCGGCGAGTCCTCGACGAGCGGCTCGAGCGCCTCCCACTCGGTCTGCCACTCGTGCAGGTCGAGGCCCGGTTCGACCATGGCCCGAGCATCGCCGGGCGTGCGCCCTTTCAAACCTCGGGGGTCGCCCGCGGCGCCCACTAGACTCGCCCGATGAAGGTTCTGCTGCTCGGCTCGGGCGGGCGCGAGCACGCGCTGGCCTGGCGGCTGGCGCAGTCCCCGGCGCTCGCGGAGCTCCACGCCGCGCCCGGGAACCCGGGCATCGCGGCGCTCGGCGACTGCCACCCCGTTCGGGCCGAGGACGCCGAGGCCGTCCTCGAGCTGGCGCGGGCGCTCGACGTCGGCCTCGTCGTCGTCGGGCCCGAGGCGCCGCTCGTCGCGGGCGTCGCCGACGAGCTTCGTCACGGCGGCGTAGCCGTCTTCGGTCCGGGCGCCGACGCCGCACGGATCGAAGGCTCGAAGCTCTTCGCGAAGGAGGTCATGGACGCGGCCGGCGTCGCGACCGCCGCGACGATGCCGGTCGCGCGGCCGCCCTGCGTCGTCAAGGCCGACGGACTCGCCGCCGGCAAGGGCGTGCACGTGTGCCGCACCGACGACGAGCTCGAGACGGCGCTCCGCGCCACCGCGAACCTGGGTGGTCCGGTCGTGATCGAAGAGCTGCTCGAGGGCGAGGAGATCTCGGTCTTCGCGATCACCGACGGCGCGCGAACGATCGCGCTTCCGGTCGCGCAGGACTTCAAGCGGGTCGGCGACGGCGACACCGGGCCGAACACGGGCGGCATGGGCGCCTACGCGCCCGTGAACGGAG
>Ga0209577_10003400_pt1 | contig 14974 bp, 10 predicted proteins | sample GraSoiAngelo_109_FD_185874 | JGI IMG/M metagenome (GOLD analysis project Ga0209577, IMG submission 185874) | Grasslands soil microbial communities from the Angelo Coastal Reserve, California, USA - 14_0903_12_20cm (SPAdes) (version 2) | ecosystem: Environmental > Terrestrial > Soil > Grasslands...
TCTGACCACGCTCGCCGAAAACCGCGCGCGCGATTACGCACGCGATTACGCGCGCCAACAGTTCTCCACCTTCGGCATCCTCTCCCGCGCACGCCTGGCTTCCGCGCCGCGGATTGCGAGCGCGCCCCGCCCGCCGCTACCGAGCGCGCCGCGCCCCTCGGTTGATACGGAAGACCGACTGCTCGACCGGCTCGACCCCGCGAGCCAATTGGATCGGCTCTCGCGCTTCCTCCTGCGTCGCCGCCGTCTCGCGGCCTTGCAGGGGCAGTGGATGTATTTCTACACGGAGTTAAGAGGCGGCGGGCGCGGACTCGTCGGCGTCAACGTCAACACGGGCGAGGCGGCGCGCTCGTTGCGCCTCGGCGACCCGGACGCGCGCTTCATCAGCGACGAGGTGTCGGGCCTGCTCTACACCGCGAAGGATGAACGCCTGCTCGCCTACCCGCTGAACGGGCGCGAGTAGCTTGCGGGCGTCTGCGCTCGAACTTGGCCGGGGCGAGAACACTGAGACGATTCGGAGGAGTGAATGAAGCACTGTCCCACGTGTAACCGAACCTTCGACGACACGAAGGCTTTCTGCGGTCTCGACGGCACGCGGCTCATCCAAGACGCGCCGACGCCTTCCGTCGAACAGCAGTACAACCCGCCGGCGGCACATGCCGCGCCCGTCGCGCCCATCATGCCCGCCGCGCCGCCCGCGACGCCCGCGACGCCGCGCGTCGAGCAGCCGCGCGCCGCGCAAGTCTCGGCGGCTGACCCGCTCGAACGTCTCCGCTGCGAGTGGTGTCAGGCCATGAACGAGAAGACGGCGCTCTCGTGCCGCGCGTGCGGCGCTCCGCTCGACATCAAGAACTTGGTGAGCGAGTCGGGCTGGCGCGAGGCCCCGCGCATCAAGGACATGACGGAGATTCACTTCGGCGCGAGCACCTGCCAGGTCGAGGGCGAGATCGTCCCCGTCGCCGAACTGAACCTCGCGCAGGGCGACTCCGTCTTCTTCGAGCACCACGTCATGCTCTGGAAGGACGACCGCACGCCGATGGGCGTGATGCCTTTGCAGGGCGGCATCAAGCGCGCGCTCGCCGGCATGCCCTTCATCATCAGCCTCGCCTACGGGCCGGGCCGCATCGCCTTCTCGCGCGACGCGACGGGCGAGCTGGTCGTCATGCCGCTGCACCCAGGCATGGAGCTGGACGTGCGCGAGCACGCCTTCCTCCTCGCCTCGCACCACATCTCTTATTCTTACGTCCGCATTAAGGGCCTGCGCAACATCCTCTTCGGCGGCCAGGGCATGTTCATGGATCGCTTCGTCACGGGCGCACAGCCCGGACTCCTTTTGCTTCACGGCTACGGCGACGTTTTCGAGCGGGTCTTGCAGCCGGGCGAGAGCATCATGATCGAGCCGGGCGCGTTCCTCTACAAGGACGCCTCCGTGACGATGAACGTCGAGACGCAGAAGCTGACGACCGGCTTCTTCGGCGGGACGGGCATGAACCTCGCGCGCATGACCGGCCCCGGTAGAGTCGGCATCCAGTCCATGTACGTCCACCACCACACAGACTGAGGAGGCTTCTGTCATGACTTTCGGCGGCACAGCCCCGAACCAACCGACGCGCACGCATACGTGCCCTTGGTGCGGCCTCGCCTCGGACGGCACGCAGTTGAACTGCCCCGCCTGCGGCGCGACCATTGACGTGGAGCAGGTCGTGTCGAACTCCGGCTGGACGGAACTGCCGGGCAGGCGCGACATGGCGAAGTTACAGTTCGGCAACTCCCATTGCCAGATCGAAGGCACTTACGTCCCCGTCGCCGACTTCAACCTCTCGCCCGCCGACGGCGTCTATTTCTCACACCACGTCCTGCTCTGGAAAGAGCCGCAGGTGAACATCGCGGCGATGTCCCTGAAAGGCGCTTGGAAGCGCCTGTTCGCGGGCCTTCCGCTTATCATGACGCAGGCCGTCGGCCCCGGCCACATCGCCTTCTCGATGGACGCGGCGGGCGAGGTCATCGCGCTCCCGCTCCAGCCCGGCCAAGGCGTTGACGTGCGCGAGCACATCTTCATGGTGGCGACCCTGAACATCACCTACGACTGGTTCTCCACCAACGTCTGGTTCACCACGCGCAGCGGCGACGAGACCGAGACGCACTACCCCCTGGGCGCGTTCATGGATCGCTTCTACGCCCCGCAGTCGCCGGGCCTTCTGCTGCTGCACGCCGCGGGCAACGTCTTCACGCGCCACCTCGCGCAGGGGCAGACGATTCTGGTGAAGCCGACGGCGCTCCTGTTCAAAGACCCATCCGTGCAGATGCAGCTCCACTTCGAGCACCCGAACGGGACGACGCGCTCCTGGCGCTCGTGGGGCGAGCGTTATCTGTGGCTGCGACTCTTCGGGCCGGGACGGGTGGCCGTGCAGTCGGCCTACGCGCACATGCACGACAACGGCAGAAACATCACGCGGCACAGCACGGCGACGAGGCAGCAGTGGTGAGGCGTGCGTTTTAAGAGACGTAAGAGACGGCGCGCGCGTGAGTCGCGCGCACGGACAAACGAAGGGGCCGCGGACTTCGGTCAAGTCCGCGGCCCCTTCTCGCGCAGCCACAGTGAGAGGAACGTTCAGGCGGGCATTTGCGGCGGAGTGTAGCCGCGCCGGGCTAGCAAAGAGTTACCGCCGAATTAAATTTGCGTTACGCGCCTTCGCCCCGCGTCCGCTTCTTAAAAGCGCAGGATGGTGTCGAGTTGCAAACGCGTGAGCGTGCGGTTGAGCGAGCCGGGCGGCGTCAGCGCGAACGGCCCGTTCAGCCCGTTGGGCCGCTGCGTGAAGAAGCCCGTGAGCGTGAGCTGGACGCGCGGGTCTAAGGCGTAGCCGAGGATGAAGCGGTGCACGCGCGCGTCCGTTGACTGGCCGAGGTCGCTGCCGTTGAAGGGCGAGAGGACGGCGTCCTTCCCGATGCGCATAAAGGTGTAGCCGAGCATCACGTCGCCGCGCGTGATCTTGTCCACGGGCAGGCGCAGCACGTCCTTGCCGACCTGGAACTCTGCCCAGAAGCCCCGGCCCTCGTGGTTCGGCAGAGCCAAGTCCGCGCCCGTCGGCCCCGCCGCGACGACCGCGTGCGTCTGCGTGTTGTCAACGAAGTCGAAGAGCAGCATGACGGGCCAGCGCTTGCTGTGCGTGAGGTCTGCGCGCGCGATGAGGTCAACGAGGTTATAGCCGGAGGAGAGATGGCCGTCGCGGTTCGTCGCGTTCGTGCTCGCCAGAGACAGGCCGAGGTTGGCGTTGCCGGCGACGAGCAGGTCGCGCGGGACGGAGACCTGCGTGGTGACGGTGCGCGCAGGACTAGTGCCGGAGGCGGGGATGGTAACGGTGACGGGAAACTGTATGTTCGCGCCGAAGAACTGTGCGGGCGTGATGAGCTGCGTCCCCGAAAAGTAGAGGTCTGAGGCCGAGAGCTTGAGCGAGACGTTCTTCGACGGCGCGAACTCCGCGCGCGCCTGCGCGCCGTAGAGCGCGAGGTCGCGCCCCGCGCGTGCGGAAGCGCTCAAGTCAACGTGGCCGTCCGAGCCGAGCACGAAGGCGGAGTTGCGCTCAAGCATGGGGAGTTGCCACGCCACGAGCGCGAAGCTTTTGAGCGCCGAATTTTTGAACGCGCGCGCGTAGCTCTCGCTCAAGCCCTCGGTCGAGATGTCGTTGTCCCAGGTCAGCTCCGTGCGCGTCCAGGGCGTCTCGAACTTCCCTGCCTGAACCTGGAAGCCTGGGAGCGCCTTCGGCTTGTAGGTGATGTAAGCCTGGTCGAGCGCGAAGGGCTTGCGCGTGAAGAAGTCTGTGAGCGTCTGGTTCGTCGAGATCATGTCGGCGAAAGAGCCTGTGGCGAGGCGCAGGCCCCACTCGAACTCATCCGTGATCTTCCCCCGCACGCCCAAGCGCGCGCGCAGCCGCAGGCGCTGCCGCGTCGAGAGAGGGTTGCCGAGCGCGTTGGGGTTGTCGCTCGAAGCGAGCGCGTTCTGCTGGCCGTAGAACGACTCGTAGCGCAGTCGCAGGTCGCCGCCGAACGTGAGCGAGCCGAGCTGACGGGCGACCGCCTCGCCCGTCTTCTTCGACTGCTCCTCGACGCGCGCGACGCGCCGTTCCATCTCCGTGCTCTGCGCGGCCCCCGCCGCCACGCCAGCGCCGTCCGGCGCGCGCGACGCGCCCTCCGCCTCGCCCGCGCCGCGCGCGTAGTCAGCCTCGCGGACGACCGCCGCCGGCCCTCGCGCCGTCTGTTGCTCGGCGTGCTCGACGCGCGCGCGCAGTTCGCCGATGAGGCGCGACTGCTCTTTGATCGCGGCGCGCAGCTCGTCTATCTGCTCGCGCTGCTCGCGCAACTGCTGCCGCATCTCGTCGAAGCCGAAGAGACTCCCCGACGCGCCCACGCCCGTCGCGGTGCTGCGCGCGGGAGCGTCAGGCGTCGCCGCCGGGTTCGCGTTTTGCGGCGGGGCGGGCGACTGTGCGCCCGCGCCCGCGGCGGAAGCGGCGGCGAGCGCGCACAAAAAGGCGGCGCGGAGAGTTTTCTGGAGCATGCGGTTTCTTCCTTTGAAAAGTTTGTGGCGCGAAGGCTGCGCGCCTCGCGCCACGAACCGTACATTACATTTTTCCGAAAGGGAAGCCCTAAAACAGAGGTCGGAGGTCGGAGGTCGGAGGTCAGTTTTTTGCGCGCCGCCGTGCCGCCTGTTTCCTTCGCAGGCCGTTATCAGGATAGGCTTTTACTGACCTCCGACCTCCGACCTCTTTCTCCTCGCCGTTGTCACCCGCTCGTCTTTGCATGTAGAATTTCGCGGCGGAGATTCAAAACGGCACCGCAAGGATTCCGAGTATGGCCCTTCTGCACATCACAGACGCCGGCGGGCGCGTCTGGCAACTGCCGCTCTCCCCGCAGGGCTTGTGCACCATCGGGCGCGCGCCCGACAACCGCGTCGTCCTGAACGACCCGCGCGCCTCGCGCTACCACGCGCACGTCAAGTTCCAGAACGGCTCTTACCTCATCATGGACGGCTCGGTTGACGGCAAGCTCTCCGCCAACCACGTCTTCGTCAACGGCGAGCAGCGGCGCGAGCACCCCTTGCGCGACGGCGACCAGGTACAGATCGGCACGAGCCAACTCCGCTTCGACCTCTCAGACGAGCGCAAGAAAAGCGAGCCGGAGGCGCGCTTCGACGACAAGCCGCTCGGCCACACGCAACTGCTCGTCTCCGCCAACGACGTGATCCGCGCCGCTCTCGCCTCGCGCGCTGCGCCGACCGCGGCCACGCCCGCGCCGAGCGCGGAGCTGGAAGACCTGCGGCGCAAGGCCAAGATACTCGCACTGCTCTACGAGATGTCGAAGACGCTCGGCTCGGTCTTCGACCTCGACCCGATCTTCGACAAGGCCTGCGAAGTCATCTTCAGCGCGACCCCGGCAGACCGCGTCGTCGCCCTTCTGCGCGACGACACCACGCAGGACGCGGGCGGCGAGGACAACCTCGTGGTCGTGGCGATGCGCGTGCGCGACGAGGAGCGCGCCTCGCACGCGCGCAAGCAGTCCATCGGTCGCACCATCACGCGCAAGGTGATGCGCGAGCGGCAGGCGCTTCTGTCGCAGGACGCCGCCTCCGACTCGGAGTTCGCGGGCGTCCACTCCATCGTCGCCCAAGGGGTGCATTCGACCATCTGCGCGCCGCTCATCGCCGACACGCGCGTCCACGGCGCTCTCTACGCAGACCGCCTCGACCCCTTCACCTCGTTCACGCGCGACGACCTCGAACTGGTGAGCGCCGTCGCCGCGCAGACCGCCGTCGCCGTGGAGAACGCGCGCTCGCACGCGCGGCTCGCGCGCGAGGAGGTGGCGCGCGCCAACTACAGCCGCTTCCTCCCCGAATACGTCGTGCAGCAGATTCTGGAGAATCCCGACTCCTTCAAGCTCGGCGGCGTCAACCAGACCTTGACGGTTCTCTTCGCCGACATACGCGGCTTCACGCGCCTCTCCGAGCACGCGCCGCCCGAACGCGTCGTGCAGCTTCTGAACAACTACTTCACGGCCATGTCCGACATCATCTTCGCGCACGGCGGCACGCTCGACAAGTACATCGGCGACGGGCTGATGGCGCTCTTCGGCGCGCCGACCGCCACGCCCGAAGACCCGTGCAACGCCGTCGCCGCCGCCGTGGACATGCAGCGCCAGATCGAGGTCATCAACGGGAAATTGAGGGCGGAGGGCCTGAGCGAGATCGCCATCGGCATCGGCCTGCACACGGGCGTGGCGACCGTGGGCTACATCGGCTCGGAGCGGCGGTCTGAATACACGGCCATCGGCGACACGATCAACCTCGCCGCGCGGCTGGAGCAGAACGCGCTGGCGGGCCAAATCCTCCTGAGCGACTCGACGGCGCGGGCCGCCGAAAAGTCCGAGTGCAAGTTCCACCCGCGCCCGCCCATCATGGTTAAGAACCGCGTCCAGCCCGTCCCCATCTTCGAGGTCGAGTGGCGGCAGACGCCGGCGAGCGCCGACAGCGCGGGGGGCACGGCGGCCCCCTTCGCCACTCACTGAAGGCGCGGAGACGTTAACCAAAAGTAAATGGTGCACGGTAAATGGTGAATGGCGGTTGAGCGTCGCGCGACTTTGATGGTAAATCGCTGGCCGGATAAAAAGGCAAACCATTCACGTCCTTATTTATGTCAAACACATTCATGCGGAAGACGCGCTCGCTGATGTCCTTCGAGGGCCTGCGCGACCTGGTCTCGGACTCGATGGCGATTGACATCGGCTCGACCTCGGTCATCATCGCCGTCCGGGGCCGCGGCGTCGTCGTGGACGAGCCGGCGGTGGTCGCCGTCAACAAGGTCTCCGGCGAGACGGTCGCCGTCGGGCGCGAGGCGCGCGACATGCTGGGCCGAGAGTCGCGCGACGTGACTCTGGTCGCCCCGCTCGTTGACGGCGTCGTCGCCGACTTCGAGCGCACGCGCCGCATGCTCGAACACTTCGTCCGCCAGGCGCGTAGCGGCATCTCCCACTTCAGCCGCCGCGCCGTCGTGAGCGTACTGTCCGGCATCACGCAGGTCGAGCAGCGCGCTTTGCTCTCGGCAGCCGAGCAGGCGCACATCGGTCGCGTTTACATGGTCGAGGAGGGGCTGGCCGCGGCCATCGGCGCGGGCGTCTCGGTCGAAGACAAGAAGGCTTCGGCAGTCGTGGACATCGGCGGCGGCACGACCAACGTCGCCGTCGTCGCGCGCGGCATGATCGTTTACGCGCAGGCCGAGCGCGTGGGCAGCCTCGACATTGACGACGCCGTCGTTGACCGACTGCGACGCCACCACGGCCTCATCATCGGCGCGCCGACCGCCGAGGCTCTGAAGAAGGAACTCGGCTCGGCAATCGAGCCTGTGAACCCCGCGCGCTCGATGAACGTCAAGGGGCGCGACGTGCAGACGGGCACGCCGCGCGCCGTCGAGGTGACGAGCGAGGAGGTCTGCATTGCCGTCGAGGGGGTGGTCAAGCGCCTCTCGCGCGTCGTCAACCGCGCGCTCGGCGAGCTTCAGCCCGAAGTCGCCTCCGACATCTACGACCGCGGCCTCATCCTGACCGGCGGCGGCGCGCTCCTCGACGGCCTGGCCGAGTTCCTCCAGCGCGAGACCAAGCTCCCCACGCAGATGCCCGACGAGCCGCGCTACGCCATCGTGCGCGGCCTCTCCCAACTCTTCGACGAGCCGCTGCTGCTGCGCCGCGTCGCACGCAACGAACGGTCGCCCCTGCTCGACGAGAGCGCGTTCGAGGCATGAAAAACGATAGGAGGCAGACGGCAGGAGCAGGAGGCAGCAAAAAGGCAAGAGCATTTTCTGCCTGCCTCCTGCTCCTGCCGTCTGCCTACTGCTTATGAATTTTCTTGGGCTGTTTCGCAGACAGATTCAGGTGGCGCGCGTCTCCGGCATTCCGGTGCGCATTGACTACCGCTGGTTCGTCGTCTTCGCGCTCTCGGCGTGGGTCATCGCCTTCAGCTTCCGCGAGGGCACGACGATGACGCAGTTCGTGCGCCTCGGCGACGCGGCGTCATGGGTCGCCGGCATCGCGACGACCTTCGCCCTCTTCCTCTCCATCTTCGGCCACGAGCTTTCGCACGCGCTCCTCGCGCGGGCCGAAGGCATCGAGAGCGACGAGATCGTGCTCCACCCTTTCGGCGGACTCACGCGCCTTCGCCGCGAGCCTGACAGCCCGCGCGCCGAGTTCCGCATCGCCATCGCGGGGCCGAGCGCGAGTTTTTTGATCGGCGTCGCCGCGCTCGCCGGCTTCTACGTCTCCAAGGTCGCGGGCCTGCGCGCGCTGGCCGCCGCGCTCTCCATCGTCGGCTTCTGGAACTTCACCATCGCCGCGTCGAACCTCCTGCCCGGCTACCCGCTCGACGGCGGGCGCGTGCTGCGCGCCTTCCTCTGGAAGAAGACCGGCCACCTCGAAGACGCCACCCGCGTCGCCAGCCTCGGCGGCCAACTCATCGGCGGCGCGCTCGTCGTCTTCGGCGGCTACTTTTACCTCCGTGTGGGCGACCCGTTCATGGGACTGTGGCTCGCGCTCGTCGGCTTCTTCCTCTTCGACGCGGCGCGCTCGGTCGTCCGCCGCCGCAGGACTTTGAGAACCGCGGGCGACGCGATGACCGCGCCTGTCTCGGTCGAGCCGGACACGACGGTCGGCAACTTCATAGATAACGTGCTCCCGCTCCACCGACAGGAGGCCGTCGCCGTCGCCCGTGCGCGCCGCCTCCACGGCATACTCACGCTCCGCGACCTCAAAGAATTACCGCGCGAGCGTTGGCACACCACGCGGGTGCGCGACGTGATGCGCCCCGTCTCGCCCGACCTCTTCGTCGCCCCGCAGACGCCGCTCGCCCGCGCCGAGCGCCTGATGAACGAGAACGGCGCGGGCGCACTCGCCGTCGTCAACAACACGGGCGAACTCGTCGGCCTCCTCCTCCGCGGTCGCGTCCGTGCCCGCGTCAAAGTCAAAGCCTGAGCTTCGTTCACCACGGGCCGCCGCAGACTTCGCTTCGCACGCTCGAAAACTCCTGCGCCACGGCCTCTCGCCCGCCAGGTCTCAGGTGTCGGCGTTGATTTGCGCCCGTTTTTGCAGCATAATCGGCGCGGAGGCGTGCAAGCACACAAGGGCGGAGGTCGCGTATGCTGGCGGTGGTCGGCGCGCTGTTCTGCAACGCGCTGATAGCTGTACTCAAGTTCGTCGCCGCCGGCATCACCGGCTCTTCAGGGATGATGGCCGAGGCGCTGCACTCCCTGGCCGACACGACGAACCAGATTTTCCTCCTGCTGGGCTTGAGGTTCTACCGCCGCCCCGCTTCGGAGAAGCACCCCTTCGGCTACGGCAAGGAGCGCTTCTTCTGGTCGTTCATCGCGGCCATCTTCATCTTCGGCGTCGGCGCGACCTACGCCGTCTACGAGGGCGTCGTCAAGCTCTACCATCCGCACACGCCGGAGAGGTTGGGTTGGGCATACGGCGTACTCGCCGCCTCGTTCCTCCTCGAAAGCGCTTCGATCTCCGTGGCGATCTACCAGGAGTTGAGGGAGGCGCGCCGCGATGGCATGACGTTCGGCGAGTACCTGCGCGAGTCGAAAGACCCGACCGCGAAGACCGTGCTCTTTGAAGACTCGGCGGCTCTGGTCGGCATCCTGATCGCCGCCGCCGGGCTGTACCTGACCGAGCACGGGGTTGGGCCGCAGGGGGGCGCGTACTGGGACGGCCTCGCGTCCATCGCAATCGGCGGCGTGCTCGCCGTCGTCGCGTTCGCGCTCGCGCGCTCGTCGCGCGGGCTTCTGCTCGGCGAGGCCGCGACCGAGAAGGTGCGCGAGGCCATACGCCGCGCCATACTCGAACACCCGAACGTCGTCGAGGTGGTCGAGCTGCTGACGATGCACCTCGCGCCGAAGCAGATTCTGATAAACGCGCACGTCAACTTCCGCGACGAGTTGGAGACCGACGAGATCGAGAAGTCAGTCCGCCAGATCGAGCGCGACATCAAGCGCGCCGAGCCGATGGTGGACATGATTTTTCTGGAGACGGCGCGCGAGAGCGAGCCGGGGCCGGACGAGCCGATACCCCAGCACATCGGCTAGACAGAATTTTTGATTTCCGATTTGCGATTTTTGATTTGGAGTTCGACTTTGAGTTCCAAGTTGCGACACAACCCGACCTTCGCCCGCGCGCGCAAATCGCAAATCAAAAATCTAAAATCTAAAATCAAAAATCTATCGTGTTGCTTCAGTCGCCAAACCAGTACCTCGAAAGCCTGCGCGAGCCGCGGAACCTCGTGGACATCGCGCTGGTCTTCCTGCTGGTTTACGCGCTGCTGAGGCTCATCCGCGGCACGCGCGCCGCCCCGATGGCCGCCGGGATAGGCGGACTCGCCCTGCTCTACTGGACGGCGGCGCGCTACGAGCTGGCGACCCTGGAATTCATCCTTCGGCCCGCGCCGCTCTACGTCGGCGTCGCCATCATCGTCCTCTTCCAGAACGAAATCCGGCAGGCGCTCATCTCCTTCGGCAACCGCTTCCGCATGCCGTTCCTCTTGCGCCACCGCGGGCAGTTCGGCGAGGGCGTCTATGACGAGATTGTTCTGGCGGCGACGACGCTCGCCTCGACGAAGACCGGCGCGCTCATCGTCGTCGAGCGCGGCGTCAACCTCCGCAACGTCATCGAGGGCGGCGTCAAGATGGACGCCGAGCTTTCTTACGACCTGCTGGTCACGATCTTCAACCCGGCGACGCCCCTGCACGACGGCGCGGTCGTCATCCGCGGCCACCGCGCCGCCGCCGCCGCCTGCTTCCTGCCCCTGACCCTGAACCCTCTGCTCTCGAAAGACCTCGGCACGCGCCACCGCGCCGCCATCGGCATCACCGAGGACACGGACGCCGTCGCCGTCGTCGTCTCGGAGGAGACCGGCCTCATCTCCTTCGTGCAGGCCGGGCAGATACGCCGCGGCCTCGACGGCACGCGCCTGCGCGCCGCCATCCTCGACGCGCTCGAACCGCGCGCGCGCGCGTCCGACGAAAGGGAGAAGAAAGCGGAAGCGGAAACCGAGACCTTGAAAGCGGATGTCGGCGGCCAGAGATTAGATGTCAGTTCAAACACGACTACTAACCTCTAGCCTCTAATCTCTAACTGATGGCTTTCCGGTTCACAAAAACCAGAGGCGGCGGCGACGCCCAGGGCGCGGGCGGGCGGTGGGTGCGCGCGCTGCTGTTCGAGGACTGGACGCTGAAGATCATGGCGCTCCTCATCACGCTCGGCCTCTGGTACGCGGTGACGACGCAGCGCGCGCCGGCGACGATGCGCCTGCGCGCGGTGCAGTTGGAGTTCATCCTCCCCGAAAACGTGGACATCGGCAACGACCCCGTCGAGGAGGTGGACGTGACGCTCGAAGGCAGCCAGGGGAAGCTCGCCGAGTTGAACGCGCGCAGCCTCGTCGCGCGCGCTGACGTGACCAACCTCAGGCCGGGCGACCGCGTGGCCCGACTCTCCGACAACGTCAAGATGGACTTGCCCGAAGGCGTCCGCGTCGTCGAGGTCACGCCGCGCAGCGTCACGCTCCACCTCGAACCCGTCGTCGTGCGCGCCGTCCCCGCCGAGGCGCGCTTCGATGGCGAGCCGCCCGAAGGCTTCGAGCGGCTCGGCGTCCAGGTCACGCCCCCGCAGGTGCGCCTGCGCGGCCCCGAAAGCCACGTCGAGGCGATTGAAAAGGCGTACACCGAGACCATCTCGCTCGCGGGCCAGCGCGAGAGCCTCACGATGCCGCAGGCCGCCATAGACATCCCCGACCACAAGGTCACGCCGCTCGACCCGACCGTCTCGGTGCGCGTCGAGATCGTCGAGGAGCAGTCGCAGCGCCGCTTCACAAACGTCCCCGTGCGCTCCGCCGCTGGCGGGCCGGTAAGCCCCGCGACCGCCGCCTCGGTCACGCTCCGCGGCCCGCGCTCAATCGTCGAAGCTTTGCGCCCCGAAGACGTGCGACTCGTCGTCGAGATGGCGGGCGACGGCTCCATCTCGCCGCGCCTCGCACTCCCGCCCGCAGCCGCGGGCCGCGTCGAACTCGTCTCCGCGAGTCCGTCCGAGTTCACCATCAATAAGTAAAAGTCAGTTCCAAGTTCCAAGTTTAAAGTTAAAAGTCGGAAGCCGTGTTCTTAACTTTTAACTTGGAACTTTGAACCTTGAACTTTGAACTCTTATGATTGCTCCGATGAAGAAACTTTTCGGCACGGACGGGATGCGCGGCGAGGCGGGGCGGTTCCCGCTCGACGCCGCGACGGTGCGGACGGCGGGGCGCTCGCTCGCCGCGCGCCTGGCGGAAAAATTGGGGCGCGCGCCGCGCGTCGTCGCGGGGCGCGACACGCGCGAGTCGGGAGCTTGGATCGAGCGCGCGCTGCTCGAAGGCGCTCGCGAGACCGGCGCTCGCGTGGAGTCGGCGGGCGTCATCACGACGCCGGGCGTGGCCTACCTCGCGCGCACGCTCCCCGCGGACGCGGGCGTCGTCGTCAGCGCCTCGCACAATCCCTTCCAGGACAACGGCATCAAAATCTTCGCCCCCACGGGCCGCAAGCTCGACGACGCGACCGAGCGGCTCATCGAGGCGGACATCTACGCCGAGAGGGAAAGCGACGCGTCGCCGGGTGTGATTGCAGAGCCGCAAGAGGCCGGCGAGAGCGTTGCCGAAGGTGACGAGGGCGTCACTGAAGAGAGCGCGAGTCGCTCCTCTGAGTTGAGGGCGCAATACCTTAACTACCTCGCCGAAGATGTCGCCGCGGGCCTCAGCCTCGAAGGGTTGCGCGTCGTCGTAGACTGCGCCAACGGCGCGGCGTCAGAACTCGCGCCCGCGCTGCTCGCGCGCCTCGGCGCGCGCGCCACTTCAATCAACGATGCGCCCGACGGTCGCAACATCAACCGCGACTGCGGCTCGCTCCACATGGAGGAGTTGCAGCGCCGCGTCGTCGAAGAGGGCGCGCAACTCGGCGTCGCTTACGACGGCGACGCAGACCGCTCGCTCTTCGTGGACGCGCGCGGCCAGCTCGTTGACGGCGACGCGACGCTGTGGGTGCTGGCGAAGCGCATGCATGAGCGCGGGCGTCTCGCGGGCGACTGCGTCGTCGCCACCGTGATGAGCAATCTCGGCCTTGAGCTTGCGCTGCGCTCGCTCGGCGTCAAGCTGCTGCGCACTGACGTGGGCGACAAGTACGTACTCGAAGAGCTGCTGCGAACGGGCACGGCACTGGGCGGCGAGCAGTCGGGCCACATCATCTTCCCGCGCACGAGCCTCGCGGGCGACGGGCTAATCACGACCGTCAACCTCCTACGCGCGATGCGCGAGGCGGGACGCGCGCTGCACGAGTTGACTGAAGGGTTCACGCGCCTGCCGCAGGTGCTCGCTAATGTGCGCGTGCGCGAGAAGCCGCCCTTTGAAGAGGTAGAGGAGATCGAGAGTCGCGCGCGCGACGTGCGTGCGCAACTCGGCGAGCGCGGGCGGCTGCTGCTTCGTTATTCGGGCACGGAGCCTCTGGCGCGCGTCATGATCGAAGGGCAGCGGCAGGACGAGATCGAGCGGCTGGCCGAGGGACTCGCCGACGTCATCCGTCGAAGCCTGGGCGCGGGCTGAGATGCGCCGCGTCGAGAAAATTTTACGCGGCGGCTGATGTAAGACTTACACTTCACCCCACATTTTACTCACAGGCTTTTCAACCGGCCCGCGAAAAAGCCGGTAAAGGCGTAGGTTTTTAATGCCGTTTTGTTTGTACTCGCATGGCACAGACGTTGCGATATAAATTGTGGGGCAAGAGAGACGGTTGGTGAATCCTCCGTCTCAGTGGTTGCTGGGGTGAGGACAGTGACCACACATTAGAGCGGGCGCGGCATTCCCCAAGTTTGCCGCGCCCGCGCTTATTTTGTCCCCGAAGTCTACGAAGCACACCGACCCGCCCGCGACCTGCATTCAGCACATGCTACAATCAAACGGACGTTAACGCACTTCTCGAAAGAGTGAGGCTCGAAGGATGTGCGTCCCTCCGCCGGAGGACTGGCGCGGCTTGCGCGGCGCGCGTCTCCCGAAGGCCGCTTGACCGAAGTGTTGAAGGCGGCGTTTGAGGACGGTGATGACGGATGACGGACGAATGCGGCGCGTCCCCGTGCGTCTCGAAGGGGGCAGGGGCTACCCGATTGATGTCGGGCCGGGCGTGCTGTCGGGTCTCGGCGCAGTCGCGCGCGCGAACCTCCCGGCGGAAGCGCGCCGCGTTGCGCTCGTCTCGAACCCGCGCGTGTTCGACCTCTACGGCGCGCGCGCAATCGCCTCTTTGCGCGGCGCGGGCTTCAGCGTCTCGCACTGGCTGATGAGCGACGGCGAGCGCTTCAAGACCCTGCGGACGGCGGAGCGTTGTCTGCGATTCCTGTCCGAGTCGGAGCTTGAGCGGGCGGACGCCGTCGCGGCGCTCGGCGGCGGGGTGGTGGGCGACCTCGCGGGGTTCGCGGCTGCGCTGTACCTGCGCGGCGTCGCGTTCGTGCAGGTGCCGACGACGCTGCTCGCGCAGATTGATTCGTCGGTCGGCGGCAAGACCGGGGTCAACACGCGCGCGGGCAAGAACCTCGTCGGCGCGTTCCACCAGCCGCGCGCCGTCGTCGTTGACACCGAGACCCTGCGGACTCTGCCCGCGCGCGAGCTGACAGCCGGCTGGTGCGAGGCGATCAAGCAGGGCGCGGTCGGCGACCACAGGCTGTTCGAGCGGACACGAAAATTTCTCGAAGAGGAGTCGCGGCGGAAAGTCGCGTGTAGAATCGGCACGGGGCGCGACGGAAGCCGCGCCGACGTTCGCGGCGGAGGGCGCGACGAAGGCCGAGGCGAAGGCCGTGATGAAGAGCTTGCGGAACTCATCGCCGAGCAGTGCGCGTTCAAGGCGAAGATCGTCGCGGGCGACGAGCGCGAGGACATCTC
>Ga0209577_10003404_pt1 | contig 14963 bp, 9 predicted proteins | sample GraSoiAngelo_109_FD_185874 | JGI IMG/M metagenome (GOLD analysis project Ga0209577, IMG submission 185874) | Grasslands soil microbial communities from the Angelo Coastal Reserve, California, USA - 14_0903_12_20cm (SPAdes) (version 2) | ecosystem: Environmental > Terrestrial > Soil > Grasslands ...
ATTCTGTGCTGTCAGTTGTCCGCTGATCCGGGGGTTCTGCATTGAACCTTGTACAGTCGCGCTCAGATTGGCGGAACCGGAGATGTTCAGAGTTTTCGGGGTGGTGCCACCGCTCGTCGGTTCCACCGAGGGTGGCTGCAGCGCGGCTGCCAGGTTGCTGAGTTCGTGCAAATCCCTGGTCCTCGCCTGAATGCGCAGATCGGAGCGGTTGCTGACCGTCCCGTGAACATCGATCATGCTCTGCGGCGTTCGGAAGAATGTATCTTTCAGCGCAATCACATTGTGCGCGCCGTCGTAATCTACATGGACGATGCCATCGATCGGCACCAGCTTCGAATTGGCGGTTTTCTGAGAAACGGCAGCTTTGAGCATCAGGTCGGAACGCGCCTTCAGCGTCTGCATGCTGCCCGTCCAGAAGGCTTCCGCAATTCCATCAATGCGGCCGGTCACCGGCATGTCTTTGAGCTGTGCCGATCGTGAAACCTCGCGAGCCGTGCGCAGCGAAATAGCCCGCACTACTGCTCGCAAATGCCCCACCGGGGTTGTATCCATGTGCTTTACGGTAGCTTCGGCGCCCAAGTGGCCTCCGACCAAATCGGCTCCTAAATCACTCGCGGTGAAATCGCCGTTGGCAAGCCGGTAATTCCCGTGTAGAGCGCGAACCGAGGTGTGCACTTGCGGCGTCACCACGACCAGTTCGCGGCTATCTACGTGCCCCTGCAGAGTCACGCTGCGCAGAAACGCTTGGCCGGCGGCATTCTGATAACCGATTGATCCGGACAGAAGAACGTCCCCCGCGGGGACTGACGAGCCTTTGAGCAGCGGCTGAAAATCCTGGGTGTGAATAAGGATCTGGTACGAACCATCAACCTTCGGGCTCCCGAAATCGGTGACGTTGGCTTCGAGCCTTGCACGTGAAGAGGCCACCCGCAGCTCTGCCGGCGATAGAGTGAGGCGGGAAGGGGTTGCCGTGAAACTTGCATTCAGATCATGCGGCAGAGGCTTGGAATCCGCCATCTGCAGCCGCCCGTCTCGGTAAGACATGGTCCCGTCATAACGCGAGTGCAGGTAGTCGTACTTAATTTCAGTTTGCAGGTCGTGCAACTCCGCATTCATCGGAGTGCGCTCCTGGTTGTAATAGATCTCTCCATTCGTAAGCAGCACGTGCTTGATACCGAGATCAAAAACATTGGTATTGCTTTGCTGCTTCGGTATCTTCGGTTCCGGAATGTTGCTGCGGCCGTCCTTGTCGCTGATGAGGTGAACTACGGGATGCTGGATCACAATCTCATTAAGATCTACCTTGTGATGAAGCAGGGAGACAATCTTAAGGTCAATCGACAACCTATCCAGGGCGAGCAGCGGGCGATCCGTATCTTTCTCGGTGCCGTGTATCACTACTCCATACACGTCCGCACTCAGCTTGGAAAAGTGGAAGACATAATTCTGGATCTCGACTCTTCCTCCGGTAGAGTCTTCTGCCTGCTTCACAATTGTGCTGAGCACGAAACGATGAAATCCACTGCTCTTGAGCAGGAAGTATCCGCCCACAAAAATTACGAGGGTTAAGATCGTCGTCACTCCCCATATCCATCCGAAAATTTTCGTGCGATTCATAAGTTGAGCCCCGATCGGTTCGACTTCCGTTTTAAAAGGCCTGGCCTAAAGTGACAAAAAATTGAGTTGCTCTGAATCCGCGCACGGGGTTTAGATTGTGTCCTATATCAACCCGAATTGGCCCGACGGGTGTGTTGTACCGCAGACCCACGCCGACGGTATTGGTGTAATCGCTGATGAAACGGCTGATGTTGATGGTCCTATAGACATTGCCGCCATCGTAGAAGAGCACTGCGCCCAGGTTCTTCATGATGGGCAAGGGGAATCTCATCTCCGAGTTCAAAACGAAAAGTTCGTGGCCGCCAATTGGCACCGTAATATTTGCGCAGGTCGAGGGGTCGCTGGGCTTGCTGCAGAAGGGAACAATGCGTTGGGGTCCGGCGCCATTAATGGGGAAGCCGCGCAGCGTTGTCCCACCGCCGGAGAAGAAGCGCTCACTGGTGGGAACATCACTGTTGCCGTAGGCATGCTCGAGTCCGAGGCGGACGCTGTTGGCCCACACGATCCCCAGTCCGATTTCCTTGTAATACGCGCTTTGCCCCAAGAAGCGGGCGAAGTTGGCGCTCGCTCCGATGCCCTTGCCGGTGATGCCGAGGTCGGCGGTCTGGTAAAAACCGCGATGCGCATCCAGGGGTTTGTCGCGAGTATCTTTGATAATAGTGCCGGAAATAGTGGATAGCCGGACGCTTCGGTCTTCGGGCAAAACCAGGGCGGGAACCAGGAGCTGGTTCAAGTCGGTCTTTTGAAAACTGTAGCGCAGCTGCGCCATTGTGGTTTGAGCACGATTGATATAACGCTCGACTTGAAACGATGCGTTCTCCAGGCGCGCGGCGAAGAGTGGATTTTGCGTGGTCCGTTCCCCCGACAAACTGAACAAGGACCTCCACCGCGTTCCGCGAAAATGAGGATCGCTATAGGTTGCGATCGCGCGCTGATCCAGCCTGGAAACCAGGAGGGAAATAGATCCGGTTTCGGCCAATCCCCGCAAATTGCGCCGTATGAACTCGAGCGAGCCGCGCGGGCTGGCAAAGGTTTGCTCACTGGGCGAAATTTTGGCTTTGCCGAGGCCGATAGTCGGCAAGCCCGGCACTGCTACCGTCCCAGTGGGGACGCTGCCGCCACGCCGCGACACTTCGAAGCCGAAACCCCAAGTGAGGCTGTTGCGTTTGGCCTCGTGCACTTTGATGACCGCTTCTTCTTCGGTTTGATCGCTGATCGGGCTGCGCGGCCCTACGCTGGCCCAGTCAAAAATTCCCATGTTGTAAAGTTCGCTCTCAGCCTGCAGCAATTTGCCCTGGCTGAGTGGCGTCTCTGTCCAAAGATCGGCGGTCTTAGCAATCAATGTCCGGCGTGTTCGCTTTTCTCCTGCAATTACCACCTGGCTCACGCGTACCTGTTGGCCTTCATTGATGTTGTAGGTGATATCCACTCGATGAGAATCATCCTTGTGCCGGTTCACCGTGGGTTTTACGTCCGCCCGCAAATACCCGTGATCCAGATACACCGCCATAATGTTCCCGCGATCCTTGGAAAGCCGACGTGGCGAGAAAGGCGCGCCCGGACGCAATAGGAATCCGTCTTTCGGGGTCAGAGCAGCAGGGTCGAAATTGCGATTGCCCTGGAAATTCACGTTATCAACTTGCGTCTGCGGCCCCTCGGCAATCTGAAACGTCACGACCACCTTTGGTTCTTTATCGACCACCTCGGGAGTAATAGAGACTTCTTCAAAGCCCCGATCCTGGTAGAGCGCCTTCAGATTTTTCACACTCTGACGCACTAACTTGTCGCTGAACTTGCCGTGAGAAAAAAGATGCTTCTTCTTGACTGGAACCGCCTCGGTTAGTTCGTCCTCATCAATGTGCTGATTCCCGCGGAAAGCCACCTGCTCCAATTTGTGCTTCTTGCCTTTGTCAACGTTGTAGACAACCGAAATTTGGTCTGGCTGGCGTTGTAAAACGGTGTTCACTTTTACGTCGGCATAACCCTTGGCCTGAAAATAATTAATAAGGTTCCGCTTCCCTTCCTCTACCAGGTCGCTATCGAAAGTCCCTTCCTGATAAAGGGGGATCGCTTTGCGCTTGTTGCGCTCCGAGAGAAATGGAATCCATGAGAGTCTCGCCCCTGCGATGCGTACTGAAACGGCTGGCCCTTCGTTTACGGTGATGGTGAAATCAGCCCGATTGGTTTCGGGATGGTATCGAGGCGGACTCACCTGAATTTGGCTCGCCAGATGGTTGTGCTTGATCAGGTACTGCCGCAGCACCTGAGTTCCCGCTTGGATGCGCTTGGGCGTATAAGCTTTCCCGCTCTTCAGCGAGGCTCCTGTCGCCGCAGCGCGAAATGAGCGCGTGGCACCTAGCAGACGCCGCGCCTCTTCCGGCGGAGGTCCTTGCACCTCGACTTGTCCAATCTTCGCCCGCTTCCCCAGCTTCACATGGAAAGTCACATTGGCTAGCCCGTGGGCTTTATCCAAATCGGTTGAGGGATCGACCTGCGTCTGGAAATATCCGTGAATCTGCAAGAAATTCACCAGTGCCGTCTTTGCTTTTTGAACGTTTTTTTCCTCGAAGGGATCCTGATCAGGCAGATTCACCACTTGCAGCAGCCGTGTGTAAGTAAAAGCTTTTTCCGCTCCCGGGAATTTTGTGACCCCGTAATAGTAGGCAGGCTCCATCACGAACATGACATGCAGCCCGGGGGCCTCCGGCTTAACCTGCACCTCGACCTTTTTAAAGATGCCGGTGCGCTCCAGTGCCTGAATCGAGTCCTGAATTTTCTGGTTGGAGTAAGGCTCGCCCGCCTTCTGCGCCACCAAACGCCGGAGATCCTGAACATCAATTGACGGATCGGTGACTAGGTCGACAGCGCCCACTGGTTGTCCGTCATACGACGCAACGGGAGCCTGGGCGAACAGGCGGAAAGTAAGCACGAAGAAGAAAGCAGCACAAGCCAGCCAACGCATAGCAGGGTTGAGAGGCGCTCACATTGCTATTACCTGATCGCATGTGTCTTTAGCGGTGACCCCGGGAATAAGACACGGAACGCCGGCGCCCGATCCGGCGGACGTTTCTCAGATGCGCGGTTGTAGTTCGAGGATGTCTCTTAAGAAGCAATCGGTTCTAGAGGGACTGCGGCTTCGTTCCCTATGCCGAGCATGGCTCTGGCAGTGATATCCAAAAAATAAGACCTCCCAACGAAGCCCGCCAAAGCAATGGCGGACCGCCCACTCGAACTATTGATCTTTCTCTGCTCGTCGGAACAGAGATGTCTAATGTTACAGATTTTTGGTAATGTGGCTGCCCTCAAGCAAGTAGCAAAATATTTCGAAAGCACCACCAGGGACTATTATGCGGCGCTGGATATTCTCGTTAATGTTTTCTTGTGTTTGCTTGCACGCAGCCTGGGCCCAGGATCGCTCTTACGGGCGTTCCATGGTGGTAACTGATCGTGGCATCGTCGCGACCAGTCACTTCTTGGCTTCGCAGGCCGGCGCTCAGGTTCTCGCTCACGGTGGTTCCGCCATGGATGCAGCGATAGCCGCGAATGCCGTGCTGGGCGTAACTGAGCCGATGATGAATGGCATAGGCGGCGATCTGTTCCTCCTGTACTGGGACGCTAAGAACGGCAAGCTGTATGGGCTAAATGCGAGTGGGTGGGCACCTCAAGGCCTCACGATAGCTTTTCTCAATAAGCAGGGTGTGACCTCCATGCCGGAAGACGGCATCCACAGCGTGACGGTGCCGGGTGCGGTGGATGGTTGGGCGAAAGCTCATCAGCGTTTTGGAAGACTAGCCTGGAAGGACTTGTTTGCACCGGCCATCTACTACGCCGAAAACGGGTATGCAGTGCCTGAAATCATTCACGACTTCTGGATCATGGGGCGCGACAGGTTGAAGCAGACAAGCGAAGCAGAGCGTGTGTTTCTTTTAAGAGGCAAAACGCCCGAGGTTGGTGAGAAGTTCTCCAACCCGGATCTGGGCAAGACCTTACGTTTGCTGGCGGACAAGGGGCCGGGGGAGTTCTACCGAGGCGAAATTGCGCACGCGATTCTCAAGACTTCCGCCAGTCTAGGCGGGACAATGCACGCCGGCGATTTGGCAGAATTTTCCTCGGAATGGGTCGACCCCATTTCCATTGACTATCGGGGGTGGAAAGTCTACGAGCTTCCTCCCAATGGGCAGGGGATGGCTGCGCTGGAGATGTTGAATATCATGGCTGCCTCGCAACCAGACAGGCAGGGTCCACTCGCCGCAGTGGAGTTGCACAAGAAGATCGAGGCTATGAAGCTCGCCTACAGCGATCTGTATCGCTACAACGGTGATCCGCGCTTTGCCAGCATTCCAGTACGAGGACTGCTTTCAAAAGAGTACGCCGAGCAGCGAGCTGCGCTGATTGATCCTCAGAAGGCAAACTGCGCGGCGGCGAGTGGCACGCCGGCAAAAAGCGATACCACGTACCTGGCGGTGGTTGATAAAGACGGCAACATCGCATCCCTGATCCAGAGTGTTTACGACTATTTTGGTTCCGGAGTCGCGGTGAGCGGCATGGGTTTTCTGCTGCAGGACCGCGGTGCCCTCTTCGTGCTTGATCCCAAACACCCCGATGCGCTAGCCCCGCACAAACGTCCCTTTCACACAATCATTCCCGCATTTATGGAGCGGGGCGACGAGCACATAGGCTTCGGGATCATGGGCGGCTCCAATCAGCCACTGGCGCATGCGCAATTCGTATCTGACGTGGCGGATTACGGCTGGAATATCCAGGCAGCTCTTTCCGCTCCGCGCTTCACCATCCGCGATACGGGAGAGCCGATCAAGTGCACCATTCTGATTGAGTCCCGTGTAGCGCCCGAGGTGCAGACACAATTGCGGAAGCAAGGCCACGAGTTGGTGCTGCGCAAGGAGTACTCCGCATTTATGGGACGTGGCCAGGCGGTACTTCACAATTCCAAAACGGGAACAAACTTCGGTGCCTCTGACCCGCGGGCTGATGGCGCGGCCGAACCGGAGCCAATTCCGCTCCAGTAAAATTACAGCTCTCACTGCTTTTTTCTTGACGTCTCACTACAGTTTATCTAGGCTTCCGCAGCATTAGGCTTCGAGCGGACTGTATCGAGTCTTTTCTCCGCCTCCGTGTCGCTCCGTACGTAGTGAGATCTTCGCATACGTGTTCTCAATTCGTGGCTGTGCAGGAGGGCCTTATGAATCGTCGGAACTGGCTAGCATTCTGGTTGTTGCTGTTGGGATCCCCGCTTCTCGTTTGGTCACAGACCGGCCTCACTTCATTGCGCGGCACGGTAACTGATCCCTCGGGAGCCCTACTGGCACGGGCAGAAGTCAGCCTGGACAATGCAGCGACCGGGTTTCACGTCAGCCACGGCACAGATCAGACGGGTGCCTACGAGTTTCCCCAGATTCCTCCCGGGAAGTACACGATTAGCGCGACCAAAGCCGGCTTCGCCCAGCAGGTGAAAACGGCCGAATTGTTGGTAAGCCAACCCGCGACGATAAATTTTGCTCTCTCGGTGCAGGCGACCAGTGAGACGGTGGAGGTCAACGACATCGCGCAGGCGGTCAATACTGCCGATGCGACGATTGGGAACGCGATGGCCAATTCAACGATTCAGGCGCTTCCGATTGAAGGTCGTAACGTGCCGGATTTGCTCAGCCTGCAGCCTGGCGTGGTGTATCTGAATTCGCGAGCGACTAATCCTGATCAGGACAGCAGAAGCGGTGCGGTGTCGGGTGCTCGTTCCGACCAGAGCAACGTCACGCTGGATGGCGTGGACGACAATGATCAGAGACAGGGTTACGCCTTCACCGGCGTGCTGCGGTCAACCCTGGATTCCGTAGAAGAGTTTCGGGTCACAACGACGAACTCCAACGCTGACAGTGGACGATCGTCGGGCGCTCAGGTCACGCTGGTAACGAAGAGCGGCACCAACAATTTTCATGGCAGCGTTTACGAATACAACCGCAATAATATTGGGCACGCCAATGACTGGTTCAATAAGGCGGCGGAAATTTCGGCAGGACTGCCAAACCGGCCGGGTCAATTGATTCGCAACACGTTTGGAGCAACTCTCGGCGGCCCGATCAAGAAGGATAAGATTTTCTTCTTTTTGAATTATGAAGGACAGAAAACGCAAGAGAATCAGCAACAGAACCTGACTGTGCCAACGGCTGCCTTCAAGGCAGGTGGCGTCAGCTACAACTGCACCGGCGACCCGAAATGTCCGAGCAGCGGGATTCAAACACTCACACCGGCGCAGATTGCCAGCATGGACCCGATTTGCACGAGCTCTTGCCCCTGGGGCCGTGGCGACGACCCGAACTCCCTGGCTACGCTCAATGCGTTCCCGAACCCCAATAGTCCAGGAGGAGACGGGTTGAATACTGGCGGTTTTACCTGGTCCGCTCCGGATCCTGCCAGGCTCAATACGTACATCGCCAAGGTGGATTCTCAGTTGAGCCCGAGCCAGCGACTGTTCATGCGCGGGAATCTGCAAGGCGACAGAAGTTCTCTGGCCCCCCAGTTCCCGGGAAATCCTCCAAACGCGTCGATCGTGAGCACCTCCAAGGGATTTGCCGCAGGACACACGTGGACGATCAGGGCCAACCTGATTAATAACTTTCGTTACGGCTATGTTCGTCAAGCTTTAAACAACGTCGGCGCGGGAAATAGTTCCTTCTCAGATTTTGTGGGAATCAGCGCGCTGACTGCGGAAAACACCACCACGCTGCTGAATGTGCCCGTGCACAACTTCGTGGATGACTTCACCTGGGTCAAGGGTAAACACACGCTGCAGTTTGGTACGAATTATCGATTGATCCACAACAATGCATCATCCAATAACGTGTCATTCAGTTCGGCGTCGAGCGGCGGCGCGAATATCAGTCAAGCCGCGATTGCGGGAACCGGCCAAAGCTTTGATCCCGCGGCATTCGGCTTCCCCGCGGTCTCCGGCGACTTTTCCACCAGCTACGACAATGCCATCACTGCGATCGCGGGTCTGCTAAGCACTATCAATGTGCATAACAACTACAGAGTGGCGAGCGCAACTACAGCCACGCTATTGCCGACGGGATCGGCGATTGCGCGCAACTTCAAGGCTAACGAATTCGAGTGGTATGTGCAGGACTCATGGCGCGTCAGGCCGAATCTGACGGTTACGATCGGTCTGCGGCACACACTGTTGCAGACCCCGTATGAAGTGAATGGCCAGCAGGTGGCGCCAACGATTGACCTGCACCAATGGTTTATTAATCGCGCAATTGCGGCGGCGCAGGGCACGGGCAATCAACCGGAATTTGCCTTTGCGCCGTCAGGCCAGAGCCGTGGCGGCGCGCCGTACTGGAGTATGAACAAATTGAACTTTGCGCCGCGGCTGGCGGTTGCCTACTCTCCGGATTCCAAGACCTCGATTCGAGCTGGATGGGGCATCTATTACGATCATTTTGGGGAAGGGATTGTTGACGGCTTCAGCCAGTTCGGGTCATTCGGGTTGACCAGCACACAGGCAGCTCCGTCGAACATTTTCACCCCCGACGATGTGCCTCGATACACCGCTCGAACCAGTGTACCGGCATTGCCGGGGGGTGCGCCTCCGTCGACGGTTTCGTATCCAGCGTTTCCACCTGACGATCCGAATACTACGGGATTCACATTTAACTCGAATGGAATCGACGGGCGGATCAAGACGCCGTATTCGATCGCTACGGACTTATCGGTCCAACGATTGATTGGCAAAGGGTGGACATTCGAGGCGGCCTACGTGGGACGGTTTGGGCGACACCTGCTTCAGCAGCGCGATCTGGCCGCGGCTACCGACCTTGTCGATCCGAAATCGGGAATGGATTACTACGCTGCCGCGCGAGCGATGTCCCAGTTCGCGCTCGCAAACGGTGAAGACAGCAACGCGGTGATCCCCCCCATTCCTTACTTTGAAAATCTATTTCCTACCGCAGCAGCGGGAGGATTCAGCGCAACCCAGAATATTTACACCGGTTCGGGCGGCAGCAATGCTTGTCCTTCGGGCTTCCGCTGGGCTAACCGGCCGGGAAGAGAAGTTGGCGCGCCGTTCCGGTTGGGGCTAATCGACACCGCTCTTGCCAATGGAGGTGTTTCGCCACATTGTGCGGGTTTGCCGGCGGTGCCGTTCTGGGATCCGCAGTTCTCCTCACTGTTTGCGTGGTCGTCTCTGGGAACCAGCAGCTACAACGCTGGACAATTCATCATGCGTCATCCGATGACTCATGGGTTGCAGGTAGACTTCGGCTACACCTATTCGAAGTCGCTTGATCTCGGGTCCGACACAGAACGAGTGAACTCGCAGGGCACGACCTCGACGATTTCGGCGATTTCTTTAGGCACGAGCACGATCCTCAGCTACATTGCGAATCCATGGAATCCGGGGCTGAATCGCGCGCCGTCAGATTTTGATCTGCGGCATGTGATCACCTTTAACTGGGTTTACGAGTTGCCTTTCGGAAAAGGCAAAAGCTTTTCCGGACAGGCAGGAAGTCTGCTGGATGCCGTGATTGGCGGCTGGCAGATTTCCGGGTTGAATCGGTGGAGCAGCGCGTTTCCGTTCAGCGTGATTGACACACGGGGCTTCACACAGAATTTCCTCTTCAACAGTAACATGGTGCAAACCGCGCCGATCAAGGCGGGGTTATATATCGTGAATGGAGCCCCCATGGCATTCCCGGATCCGAGCGCCGTAGTGGCGGGCGTACAGATAACGCCAGATGTGCCCGCTACGCTGACGCCGATGAGGTTTGCTTATCCGGGAGAGGCTGGGAGCCGAAACAACTTCCGCGGGCAAGGTTATTTTGGGATTGACATGGGTTTAGCGAAGCGTTGGAAGATCCGCGAAAATATGGACCTGAAGTTTTCATGGGAGGTCTTTAACGTGACGAACTCGGTGCGGTTCGACACGAATACGAATACCTCGCTGGACAACGGCTCGGATGACGGCTCGTTGGGACTTTACCGGAGAACTCTGACTGTTCCGCGAGTGCAGCAATTCGCTTTGAGATTCAGTTTCTAGATTTAAATGAAACTTCCGAGCGGCTTTCTTCTCGCGCTTTGCTTGTTAATATCCGCTTCCGCGCAAACACCGGACTGGTGCAAGGGCCAGCCTCGACCTGCTTACAACAATCTTGAACGGGTGAAGATTCCAGACCAATGGTTCGAGGTGTACAAAATTCGTCCGGGGATTTTCGCCATTTATGAGCCGCATCAGTTTGAAGAAGTGATCTCTTATCTCGTCATCGGTACTCAGAAAGCAGTCTTGTTCGACACGGGAATGGGAATAGGAAATATAAAAGCCGTAGTTGAAGGGCTGACCAAACTGCCGATCAGTGTGCTTAATTCTCATACCCACAACGACCATGTCGGAGATAATTGGCGCTTCCATGACGTGTACGGCATGCAAACCGATTTCACTCGCAGGAATGCAAGAGGGTCAACCGCCGACGCGCAGGCCGAGCTGGCGCCAGGGCAAATCTGCGGAACTCTGCCAACTGGCTTTGACCCCAAGTCGTACAAAACCACGTCTTTCCATATCTCTCACTGGCTGCACGACCGCGAACGGATCAATTTAGGAGGCCGAACGCTGAAGGTTATAGCGGTGCCGGGACATACTCCAGATTCCATCGCCTTGTTCGATGAGCGGAATGGCTTGCTATTTACGGGGGACACATTCTACCCGGGCCCGATCTATCTTTATCGACCCGAGACCGATTTAGACGCTTATGTCTCATCCATGAAGCGACTGGCTGCTCTCGCCCCTGGCCTTCAACTACTTCTGCCAGCACACAATGTTCCCGTCGCTGACCCCGGGTATCTTCCGCGTGTATTGCACGCGATTCAGCGGGTACGCCAGGGTAAGGCAAACTCGGCGCCGAACGATGGAAAGCAGGAGTATATGTTCGAGGGCTTCTCGTTCCTCCTATCCAAATGAGGGGTTGCGTTTCTGAGGCGTGGACGTCGCCGGCGGTCTGCCTGCCTCCGTAGTCTGAATGTCTCCTTTTTCCACCCGTGTTAGGACGTGGATTCTCACAGCAAACTTTCCGCCAGTTGGGAATCCGATTGGGTGACCCATTGCCAGAGCCGCCTACCTTTTTCGTCAGCCACCGCTTTTGCTTCCCCGTATTCTGCCAAACGGCTCAATAGTGTATGGATCGACGCCTTGGGATCTTTGTGACTCATCAGCAAGGCAGGGCTCTCTGAGAAGATGCGATCACACACCTCACGCGTGGTGATTGGCCTGCCTGCTTGAATGAGAACCATGCGGCATGCCTTCGTCAGTCCCGCTCTTCGTCTCGGACGCTTCCGGTCCACCAGTTCCAAAAGTTCGTCATCCAGAACGTCGTCCCCGTAGAGGGACGCGAGCCCCACGATCGTCTGTTTGATTGCGCACATTCGCCTGACTATGTCCTTACGTTCCTGCGTGAGTGACTGCAGCAAGTCGCGCAATTGTCTAAGCACGTCCGCAGCAGGCCGAGCATCGCTGTTATTTGTGGTCGTAGCCATGATGGTTGTGTTGGCGGTTCCGATTCCGTGACACCCCTTTTTGGGGACCTTATTATTCCTTGTCCGACCATAGGCGTGGACTGTATCGGGATTTCCCTATGTTAGAGGGAGCGGCCCTTGTTATTGCCAGCCTGAATACGACTGCACCCGAATGGGTGACGAAGAGCGTTTTCTCGGTTACGAGCGCACCAGCGACTCGACCTTTACTTCGTGGGTGCGAGGAACTTGGCTACTCCGCCTCGCCGGAATAGGGAGAACCGCTTTACGTGATTTCCCGGGAGTTTTAGCACAAAGGCGTTTTTTCAATCAGATCCTGCAGCATCGAACGATAGCCTCGGCTGCCGGACAATTCCTTGCCATTTCGCAAAATCACCATAAATTCGCCGCTATTACAGGGCTGCAGTTCCCTTATTCTGCGGACATTCACAATTGTGGAACGATGAATTCGGACGAACTGGGCTGGATCCAGTCTTTCGGCTATACGTCCGATGCTTCCGCGTAATAGGTATGATTCTTTGCCTGCGTACAGCCGCACATAATTGGCAGCCGCTTCGATCCATTCGATCTCCTCAACATCCAGGAAAACTACTCGTCCGGCAGCCTTGATAACCAACCGCTGTTCAGGTCGTGCTGCGGGCTTAGCATCGGTGAGTAAAGCCAGCAGACGCTTGGTAAACTCCGGATCGCTGGACTTGAGAAGCTCAGTGCGCGCTCTCTCTAATGCGCGGTGCAGCCGTTCCCGGTCAAATGGTTTAAGCAGATAGTCCAGAGCGTGCGCTTCAAAAGCGCGGATAGCATACTGGTCATAGGCAGTCGTGAAAATCACGATGGGCATCTGTTCAGAGGGCACGCACTTCAGCAGTTCGAATCCATCGACATCGGGCATTTGTACATCGAGCATTAACATATCCGGCCGGTAAGCTTGCAAGGCCTCGAGAGTCTCCCGCCCGTTCTTACATTCCGCAACGATGCGAAGTCCAGGTTCTGCAGCCAAGAGGATGCGCAATTTCTGTCGTGCCAGGTTTTCGTCGTCCGCGATAATGGTGCGTATCTCCGGGACCATAAACTTGCTCTCAAGGTACGGATTCCGGCTTGGCTGGTTCCAACTCATAGATTAATGGACGTGGCTGAACCTGAAACGGTATCCGAATGTTTATGATGAGGCCCTCGCCTGGCAGTCCCCGGATTTCCAGGCTTTGGTCCTCGCCATACAATGTGCGGAGCCTTTCCCGGGCGGTCCTGAGACCCAGCCCTTCCCGAAAACAATGCGTCCCCGTCAGATCCGCTGCCGGGCCGTTATCCTGAACACACAAATGCAAAGCGTTTTTGTCATGGCTTGCGCGGATCCGAATCTCACCGCCTGATAAACGCTTTGCGATACCGTGTCGCACCGCATTCTCCGCCAGGGGTTGGAGGAGCAGATGAGGAACCTGGGCGTCGAGCGTTTCTGCGGCAATATCGAACACCACCTTAAGACGATCTTCAAATCTGACTTTCTCAATTTCCAGATAGCCGCTCACAAATTCAATCTCGCGGCTTAAACTGGTCACCTGGATTCCATTATTTTCCAAACTCATTCGCAAGAGATCACTGAGCCGCGACATCATCTTGTCAGCGGCTCGCACGTCGCTGAACATCAGCGAGGAAATTGAGTGCATGGTATTGAAAAGGAAGTGGGGCTGCAGTTGCGACTTCAATGCCTGAAGATGGGCTTTGGCAAGCTGGGTCTCAAGTTGCGCGCTCTGCAGTTCCCGCTCACGAAGTCGCCGGTAATAGCACAACGCTTGTGCTATCAGCACGATGGGTACATAAGTCCCGGTAATGTCATCTACCACGTTGAGGAAGAATAGCGTCTCAAACAAGTCCCACCGGACACGGAAGATGTGTGCGTGCGCGTCCCAGAAGGGCGATACCCAGGTGCGAGTTGAGCCATCCCAGACTCCAAAGGGCGTCAAGCTTCGTAACGTAATGTGAGCCAGGGTAAACAGAAGGGCACCCGCGAGATGCAGCAACGTACGGCGCGCCCAATTACCGCGCTGGAATGGGTACCGGACGGCTAGCGCGAAAACGAACGGAGCCAGCGGAGCGTAAGCAAGTATCTGGCTGAACTCCAGTCCCAGGGTGTAAAGGAAACTTGTCGGCATGCCCTTGAGCCGATCGAATTCGTAAATGGTGACGCTCCCAGCCAGGGCAATCAGCGTAAATACACCAAAGCTAACTATCCAGATGACCCAGGGCTTAATCACGGGTGTTCCTGGCTGGCCACTTGCGACTTGATTCGGCACCTCGGACTCAACCGTTCTGCGCCGCGGCCGGTGAATAAGTTCGCCCCCGCAGTTGGGGCAAAAGCCCTGCGCGATGGTGGCACAAGCGGGGCACAACGTGCATTCATATGAACAAATGTAGGCCTCCCCGCTTGGCAGCAGAGCGTCCCCGCACTTTTCACACCGGGTTTTCATCTCGAGATGCATAACTGTCATTCTCAAGGAAATGCATAAGCAGATTTGTTTCAGGATCAAACATTAGATCATCTGAAAACATGCCGTGAAAACGTGTTCGTATTCTGGAATTGTCAATTTGTACCCATATGGCGTGTGCCCATCCCATACCGGGAGCATGTTGCATTCCGGAATCCAATTTCGTACGCAAGCTATTCGGCAGGATCATATATGACAGCACGCGGGGCGCGTCGCTTTCATTGAGCTTGACAAGCATGGTTTATGGGACGGCTTGTACCATGGATCGCGAGCAATCTCTCCCGTCATGAAAATCCAGAATGTCATACGGCAATTTCGGAGAACATACTT
>Ga0209577_10003407_pt1 | contig 14957 bp, 8 predicted proteins | sample GraSoiAngelo_109_FD_185874 | JGI IMG/M metagenome (GOLD analysis project Ga0209577, IMG submission 185874) | Grasslands soil microbial communities from the Angelo Coastal Reserve, California, USA - 14_0903_12_20cm (SPAdes) (version 2) | ecosystem: Environmental > Terrestrial > Soil > Grasslands ...
TCGGCGCGCGGCGCAGGCGCTGCCTGATGGCGTGGTGATGCTCGACGCCGAGAACCGCATCGAGTGGTGCAACGACAACGCCGCCGCCATGCTGCATCTCGACCCGCGCGCCGACACCGGGCGGCCCGTCGCAAACCTGGTGCGCGAGCCGGCGTTCATCGACTATCTCGCTGCGCCCGATCACGACAGCATGCCCACGGTGCGCGCTACCGCCGCGCAAGGCATGGTTCTCGCGCTGCAGCTCATTCCGTATGGCGAGTCGCAGAAGCTCCTGTTGTGCCGCGATGTCACCCAGGCGGAGCGAGTCGAGACGATGCGACGCGATTTCGTCGCAAATGTGTCGCACGAGCTGCGCACCCCGTTAACGGTGCTGGTGGGCTTTCTCGAGACGGTGCGGGAGCTCAAGCTCGATCCCCAGCGCGTGCGCGACTACCTCGGCATGATGCGCGAACAGGCGTCGCGAATGCATCGAATCATCGAGGATCTGCTGACTCTCTCGGTTCTGGAGTCCGCGCCACCTCCGCCCACGGACCGCGTGCGCGTGGCGTCGCTGCTCGACCGGCTGCGCGTGGAAGCCGAGGCCTTATCAGGCGGTCGCCACAGCATCCTGATGGAAGGCCGGCCGGCGCTGGACCTGGTTGGCTCGGAAACCGAGCTCTCGAGCGCGTTCGGCAACCTGGTCAGCAATGCCATCCGCTACACGCCGACCGGCGGCAAGGTCTGCCTCATCTGGCACGAGGGGCCCGAGGGCCCCTCCTTCGCGGTCGAGGACACGGGCCCCGGCATCGCGCCGGAGCATCTGCCGCGCCTGACCGAGCGCTTCTACCGGGTCGATCGCAGCCGCTCGCGCGAAACCGGCGGCACGGGACTGGGCCTGGCCATCGTCAAGCACGCCGTCGCGCGCCACCAGGCGAGCTTCGACATCGACAGCAAGCCGGGCGCAGGCAGCCGCTTCACGGTGCGCTTCCCGCTGCAGCGCACGATGCCCGCCGAGCCGACGCCGAGCGCTAGCTACACGGGATCGGAATGAGCAGACTCTCGCGCACGACATCCTTGCCGGCGGTCATCTCGTCGACGTTGCGGCGCTCCTCGTCGAATACCACCGCTGCCAGCTTCTGCAATATCTGGCGCGCCTCCTCGATGCTATGCCCGTGCGAGTTCACCCCCGGCAGTTCCTCGATGAAACCGACGTAGCCGTGCTTGGCCTTGAGATAAACCGCGGTGAATGCCAGCTTTCCTTCGATCATCTTCCCTCCCTAGTCCTCGTCACGCCCGCCGCCCCGAGGCGGACTGCGCAGACAAGCTAACTGCGCAACGTTACCGGCGCATTGCCGCCGGCGTCACGTCGCTGTCACGCAAGGCAATGAAGATACGATGCGCGCGCCCTGGCGCTGATGAAGCGGGGCGCGTTGGTGGTGAACCTCGGCCGCGGCTCGGTCGTCGATGAGGCGGCGGTGGCGGCGTCGCTCGCCTCGGGCCACCTCGCTGGCTATGCGGCGGATGTGTTTGAAATGGGGGACTGGGCGGCGCTCGACACCGGCCCGGGGTCGAATCATCCCGGGCTGCTCGCCGATCGCAAGCGCACTTTCCTGACGCCGCATCTCGCTCGGCCGTGGACGATCCCTGCCGCGCCATCGCACTGGAAGCCGCGGGCAACATTCTCGATGCGCTCGCTGGGCGCTCGCCGCGCGGCGCGATCAACGCAGCGCGTTCGGACTAGGCAGCCTGCAGCTTGGCGACGCTCACGGCGAGCCACTTCACGCCCTGGTTGCCGAAGTTCACCTGCACGCGTGCATCGCTGCCCTGGCCTTCGGCGTCGACGATGACGCCTGACCCGAACTTTGGATGCACTACGTTCTGGCCGATGCGAAAGCCACTGGTATTACGCGCTTTGTTGAACATGGATTCCTCCTTTTTTGCCGCTCCCCAGACGAGTTGCCTTCGTTTGGAAAAGCGCGGCGTCAGCCACTTCATGAGGCCCTCGGGGATCTCCTCGAGGAAGCGCGACGGGATGTTGTAGCGCGTCTGGCCGTGCAGCAATCGGGTCTGCGCGTGCGAGAGGTACAGGCGATGGCGCGCGCGCGTAATCGCGACGTAGGCCAGGCGCCGCTCCTCTTCCAGGCCGTCGCGCTCGACGACGCTCTGCTCGTGCGGAAACAGGCCCTCTTCCAGCCCCGAGAGGAACACCACGTCGAACTCCAGGCCCTTCGCCGAGTGCACCGTCATCAGCTGCAGCGCGTCCTGGCCCTCGCCTGCCTGGTGCTCGCCGGCCTCGAGCGCCGCGTGCGTCAGGAACGCGGTCAGCGGATCGAGCACCTCGCCCGACTCGGCGGCGCGCGCCTCGTCGGTGAACGCGGCGGCCGCGTTCACCAGTTCCGCGAGGTTCTCGATGCGGTCGGCGCCCTCGCGCTCGTTCTTGTAGTGCTCGATCAGGCCGCTGCGCGCCGCGACGATTTCAACCACTTCGGGCAGCGGCAGGTTCTGCGTTTGCGCTCTCAGGTCTTCAATCAGCGCCTTGAACGACGCCGCCTTTCCATCGATGGCCTGAAAAAGGGAGATGCCTTTTTGTTTTGCCGCATCCTGCAACAGCTCGACGGTGCGCGCGCCGATGCCGCGCGGCGGGAAATTGACGACACGCAGGAGCGCGTTGTCGTCGTCGGGCGCGGCGACCAGCCGCAGGTAGGCGAGCGCATGCTTGATTTCCGCGCGCTCGAAAAAGCGCAGGCCGCCGTACACCCGGTACGCGACCGCCTGGGAAAACAGAGCGTGCTCGAGCACCCTCGACTGCGCGTTCGAGCGATAGAGCACCGCCATGTGCGAGAGCCGCGTGCCTTCGCGCGCGAGCGCCTGCACCTCCTCGACGATCCAGCGCCCCTCGTCGCCGTCCGATCCGCCCTCGAAGACGCGGATCGGCTCGCCCCGCCCCGCGGCGGTCCACAGGTTCTTGCCGAGCCGGTTGCGGTTGTTCGAGATGAGCGCGTTGGCCGCGTCGAGGATGTTGCCGTGCGAGCGGTAGTTCTGCTCCAGGCGCACCACCTTCGCCACCTTGAAGTCGCGCTCGAACTCGGCCATGTTGCCGACGTTCGCGCCGCGGAAGGTGTAGATGCTCTGGTCGTCATCGCCCACGCAAAAGAACGTCGCCTGCTCGGAGGCAAACAGCTTCAGCCAGCGGTATTGCAACCGGTTCGTATCCTGGAACTCGTCGACCAGGATGTGGCGAAAACGCCGGGAGTAGTGCTCGCGCAAAATTTCATTTCTGGATAAAAGTTCATAAGAACGAAGCAGGAGCTCCGGAAAATCCACCACGCCCTCGCGCTGGCACTGCTCGTCGTAGGCGGCGTAGAGCTCGACGAAGCGGCGTGAGCGGTCGTCGACCACCGCGACGTCGCGCGCGCGCACGCCCTCCTCCTTCTGCGCGTTGATGAAATAGTGCACGTCGCGCGGCGGGTAGCGATCCTCGTCGGCGTCCAGCGTCTTGAGCAGGCGCTTGATCGCCGCGAGCTGGTCCTGCGAATCGAGGATCTGGAACGCCTGCGGCAGCCCGGCGTCGCGGTAGTGCGCACGCAGCATCCGGTTGCACAGGCCGTGGAAGGTGCCGATCCACATGCCGCGCGTATTCACGGGCAGCATCGCGCCGACCCGGGTCAGCATCTCGCGCGCCGCTTTGTTGGTGAAAGTCACCGCGAGGATGCCGCCCGGCGTCACGCGGCCGCTCTTCACCAGCCAGGCGATGCGAGTGGTCAAGACACGGGTTTTTCCGCTGCCGGCGCCGGCAAGGATCAGCGCGTGCTCGTCGGGCAGCGTGACGGCGGCGAGCTGTTCCGGATTGAGGTGTTCGAGGTGCAGCGACAAGCCGTGATTTTACTGGAATCGACTAGAATGGTCCGGACTCGGCCATGAGATTCCTTGCCGCATGCGCTTCTTGCCTGCTCGTCCCCGCGGCGTTCGCGTCCGACTTCGACTGCCTGATCGAAGCGTACGAGATGGTGGACATTCGCAGCCCGGTCGAAGCGATCATCGAGTCGATCCCGGTGCGCCGCGGGGACCTGGTGACCAAAGGCCAAGTCATCGTCACGCTCGATGCGGCGGCCGAACGCGCAGCACTGGACCTTGCGCGCGCGCGCGCCACGATGCAGGGCGAGCTCAAGGCGGCCGAGGCTCGCCTCGAGCTCGCGCGCAAGAAGATGACGCGGGCGGAGGATCTCTACAAACAGAACTTCATTTCGGCGACGGCGCGCGATGAGGCCGAAGCGGAGTTCAAGCTTGCCACCGAGCAGGTGCGCCAGGCGAAGGAAACGAAGGAGCTCGCCGAGCTCGAGGCGCGGCGCAGTTCCGAGCTGCTCGCGCTGCGCACCGTGCGCAGCCCGTTCACGGGCGTGGTGGTGGAGAAACTTCAGTCGCCGGGCGAGATGGCGACCACCAACATCAACCAGCCGATTCTGAAGCTCGCAAACGTAAACCCGCTGCACGTCGAGGTGGTGATGCCGGTGAGCCTGTACGGCAATATCAAGGCGGGAATGATAGGCGAGGTGGTCCCGGAGAAACCGATTCCCGGCAAGTACTCCGCGACAGTCACGGTAGTGGACCGCGTCGTCGATGCGGCGAGCGGCACCTTCGGCGTGCGGCTCGAGTTGCCCAATCCGCAGGGAACCATCCCGGCCGGCGTCAAATGCAAGGTGAGGTTCGGCTGAGCCGTGTTGCCGCAGGCAGCCTGCGCTGGGCGCTGCTCGCGGGGGCGCTGGCGATGCCGGGCGCCGGTGGGCTCGCCGCCGAGGCCGCGCTCAACGCCGAGGTTCCGGCGCAACACTGGAAGGCGTTACGCCTGAACGGGCTGCCGAAGGATGCGTCGGTCGCGGTGCGGGTAGAAACCTCAGGACCGATTATCGTGATCTTCGTCCACCAGGATGAGCTGCGGCGGTTTCCGGACCCGGCGCGGCCGGCGTTTGTCGGCACCGCCGAGCGCAGGCTTACCTTCAGGGTTAGCGTGCCGGCCGCAGGCACCTACTACGTGATCCTCGACAACCGCAAGGGCGCGGCCATGCGCGATGTGCGCCTACTCATCGAAGCGCTGCCGGCGCGCCCTCCGAAGGCGAAGCCGCCGTCCAAGCCTCCGGGCGGACGCGACTTGAACGCCACCTGAAGCGAGGCTCTGCGCTCTACTCGCCGCCGCCGGAGAAGGCGAGAATGTCGCCGAGGTAATCGTCGAGGTCGAGAAGGTCGCGCCGCATGCGCGAATGCGTGCGTTCCGCGCGCCACTGCGCCAGCCCAAACACCAGCGCCCCGAGCCAGCCAGGCAGGCGATCGCAGCCCGAGAGCGCGCGGTGCGCGAGGGGCAGGAACGATTTCACCAGATCGTCCTCGACCGCAAGGATCGCCTGATGGCTGCCTGGGTCGCCTTGCCGGCCAGAGCGGCCGTACAGCTGCCGATCGATGCGCGCCGCGTCGTGCAACTCGGTCGCGATCACGTGCAGCCCGCCGCGCTCGACGACGCCGACCGCGAGTCGGATGTCTGTGCCTCGCCCGGCCATATTCGTCGCCACGGTGACGCACCCCGGCGCGCCCGCCTGAGCCACGATCTCGGCCTCATCCCGGTCCTGGCGCGCGTTGAGCAGCCGGTAGGCGATCCCGGCCGCATCCAGAAGCTTCGCCAGATGCTCGGACGCTGCCACGGAGCGGGTTCCGATCAGCACCGGCTGCCCGGCCCTGCTGCGCGCCGCGATGCTTTCCACGATGGCCCGCCACTTCGCGTCGGCGCGGCCGAAAACTCGGTTCGCTTCCCGTTGGCGGCACACCGGGCGGTTGGTCGGCACGCGCGACACCCGCAGCCGGTAGACGGCCCGCAGTTCACCAGCCACTTCAGCCGCCGTGCCTGTCATCCCGGACAAATGCACGTAGCGCCGGAAGAAGCGCTGATAGCTGATGCGGGCCAGCGTGTCGCGCTGCGCGGTGACCTCGCAACGTTCCTTGATCTCGATCAGCTGATGCAGGCCCTGCTCCCATGAACGGTCGGGCATCAGGCGCCCGGTGTACTCATCGACGATGACGACCTTGCCGTCGCGTACGAGGTAATGTTTGTCGCGCTGAAATACGTGCAGCGCCGTGAGCGCCTGCCGCACCAGCTGCTCGCGCCGGCGCGGACCGTTCCAGACCCGGCCCAGGGGCTTCGCAATGCGCTCGAGCTTTGCCAGTCCTACGCCGGTGATTTTGACGCCGTCCTCACCGAGGCTGTAGTCCGCCGTATCGAACTCCTGCGCCAGCTGCAAAGCACTGCGATGCAGGACCTCCTCGGCGGATTCACCCGACATCCCGGACAGGATGAGAGGGGTGCGCGCCTCGTCCACCAGCACGCTATCGGCCTCGTCGACGATGGCAAACTGCAGGCCGCGCAGAAGCAGCCGGCCGCTCGTGTCCTCGCCGTTGATGGCACCCAGCCGCATTGAAATGGGATGGGGCTTGCCCCCCAGCACGAGCCGGTCGCGCAGGTAGTCGAACGCGACTTCCTTGTTGCTGCAATAGGCGATATCGCAGGCGTAGGCGGCCCGGCGCTCCGCCGGTGGCTGCCCCTGGCGCACGCAGCCCACGCTGAGGCCGAGCCGCTCGAAGACCGGCGCCATCTGTGAGGAGTCGCGCTCGGCAAGGTAGTCGTTGACGGTAATGACGTGCACCGCCCGGCCGGCCAGCGCTGCGGTCGCGGCCGTCAGCGTCGCCGTCAGGGTCTTGCCTTCTCCAGTGTCCATCTCGGCAATCATGCCGCGCAGCATGGCCCAGGCGCCGATCAGCTGGACGTCGAAGTGCCGCAGGCCGATGGCCCGCGTCGAGGTCTCGCGCACGAGCGCAAACGCCTCGCCCGCCAGCGCGAGGTCGGTGATGCCGCAGCGCCTGAGGCGCGGTCTGAGCGCAGCCGCGCGCGAGCGCAGTTCGGCGTCCGAGGCCGACGCTACCTGGCCCGCGTGCGCCTGCACCGCGTTGACAATCTCGGCGAGGCGCCTGGTACCCGGCTCGACGCGGCCGGACAGATAGCGCAGCTCCGTCAGCAGCCGCTCGAGCCTCCCCGTCGGAGCGTCGTCGCGCTCGGGATAGCCCCGCGCCGCGAAGGCGGGCGATTGGGCGCCGATCATTACACCGTGAAGTGCCGCATGAACAGCTGGCGCACGCTGCGGTAGATGCGCCACCCCAGCGGTTCGCTGCCGTGTTCGAAGCGGACGTACACGTGTTCTCCGAGCACTAAAGCCGGCGTCGCCGGAAGGTCGAGCTCGAAGTCGAACCAGGCATCCAGTGTCTTCGGTTCCTTGGTTTCGCGCGGATCGAGCGGCGCGCCGCCGCCGCCGATGCTCGACATGGCCAGATTGACGACGCGGTTGCTTGCCGCCGGCACTTCGCGCCTGACCGAAGCAGCCATCCTGTCGTAGAGGCGGCCGGCAAGCTTCACCTCCACTCGCTCGGTGCGGTTTCGCACCAGATCGACGTCGTCCTGGGACACTAGCACGCGCGCCGTCGCCGTCTTCGCCGGCACTACGTATCCCAACGGCTCGCCCCGGCGCACATAGCGCTCCGGCAGATCGACGGCGGCCTGCGTCAGAACGAAGGTGCCCGCCGCCGGGCTGACGATGCTCAGCTCCGCCAGCCGCTGGCGCGTCTGCTCGAGTTCCGCGCGTACCGCGACGAGCTCATCGAGCGTGAGCGCCCATTTCACCCGGCTCTCTAGCCGCTGCGCGTTCGCGCGCGCCTCGAGCAGGCGCTGCTGGGCCTCCAGCACGCGCCCCTTGAGCTGCAGCGCCGGATCCTCGGTGACGAGGAGCAGCGTGCCTCGCGCCACGGCTGTGCCGGGCACCGCGGCAACGCTCCTCACGAATCCGTCCACCGCCGCACGCAACTGGCTTTCCTCGGGTACCGCGATCACGCCTTCGGCGCGGCTCCAGAGCGGCACCGGCACGACGAACAACGCCATGTAGAGCGCAGCTACGGCAATGCCGGTGACCGCAAGGGCGCGCGGCCTGCGCCGCCGCAGGCGCTGGTGCATGAGGAGATATCCGAGCGCTTTAACCAGCGGAATGACCACTGCTGCGATCACGGCCCAGAGGGCCAGAATAACGCCGACCACGAGGTACTCGCCGGCGATGAACAAGGCGATGGCGCACATCACGAACGTGCGATACAGGAACGACGCCACCGCGTAGAACCCGAGCCAGCCGCGCTCGCCCACGGTCGTTGTCTCCGCGCTGCTGTCTTGCACGCCGAACAGCCGCGTTTCCACCAGGCGGGCGAGATACTGGTTGGCGCGCGTGCGCAGGTTCGGAATCTGCACCAGGTCCGACAGGATGTAGTAGCCGTCGTAGCGCAGCAGCGGATTGCCGTTGAACATCACCGTGGAGATCCCCGCGATCAGCATCACGTTGTAGAGCACCGCGCGGGTAACTCCCGGTTCCGCGTGGAGCCACAGCAGCATCGCGAGCGAAGCCATGAACACCTCGACCACCATGCCCGCCGCGCCGACGATCACGCGCCGGTGCGGCTCGCGGAATGCCGACGAGGCCGACGCATCGACGTACGGAATCGGCATCAGCACGAGCAGCATGATTCCCATCTCGTGCACTTCGCCGCCCCAGGTCTTCACCGCGCAGGCGTGCCCGAACTCGTGCAGCAGCTTGAGCACGGGGAAGGTGAGCCACAGCAGCAGCAGGTTTTCCGGCGCCAGCACCCTGGAGGTGACGTCGTCGGTCAACTCGCTCCAGTGCGAGGCGGCGTTCACGACGCCGGTGATGACCACGGCGCACCAGAGGAGCGCGCCGAACCAGCCGAACCAGGGCCGGTACCACGGCAGCCAGCGATCGAGCGCGCGGTCCGGGTCGATCAGCGGGATGCGCACCGCCATGGGCGAAAGCAGATTCTGCAGCCAGGTCCTTTTCCGGCCGCGCCGCGCGCGCCGCAGCAGCTCGCCGACGTCGGGCATCGCCTCGGTCTGCAGCACCTCTGCGGCATGCAGCTGGCCGAGCAGCCGGATGACTTCATCCTGCGTTGGCGCGTCGTCGCCAAAGCGCTCGGTGGCGGCGTCCCACACCTGCTGCACCGTGCGCCGGCCGTCGAGCAGCCCGATCACGTAGTAAGCGATCGGATTGAAGCGGTGCATGCGGCGCGAAATCCGGTCTTCCAGCACGTACCAGAGCTCGCCGCGATAGTGGTGGCGATGGATGCGCGCGTGGTGCCGCAGCCTCGGACGCAGGTGCGCTACGCGGTACCACGATGGGCTGTGCAGGTCGGACATTTCGCAGACCCTCTGGGGCGGCTCAGGGCAGCCAGGACCAGAGCTTCAGACGCACCCAGTCGGTGAGGGTGCGCGTCCAGATCCAAATCAGCTTGCGTTCGTCGACATGGATCTTTCCGACGCCCGCCATCCCCGGGCGCAAGCGGGCGCCATCCCCGTCGAGCCGGGCTTCGACGCGGAAGAAGTTGCGACCTTCCTTGGCCAGATTCACGGGGGTCACGTTGGTCACGGTGAACGACGCCAGCTCTCCTGGCATTGCAGTGACCGCGAGCTCGCCGCGCTGCCCGACCTCGACGTGCCCAATATCGCGCTCGTCCACGCGCAGGACGATGCGGTAGCCGTCCAGCGGCGCGATCTCGAACAGGACCTGACCGCGCTCCACGGGCGCGCCGAGGTTCTGCGACAGATCGCCGCTGACGATGACGCCGTCGAAAGGCGCAAGCATCGCGACGCGTGCGAGCTGCTCCTCGATCAGTGCAAGCTGCGCTTCGACCTGCGCCAGCTGCGCCCCGAGAATCTCGACTTGCGCGCGCTCGTGCTTGGCCATGGCCTCGCGGTGCTGGCGCTGGAACTGCTCGCGTTGGCTGACCAGCTTGATCCTCTCGAGCTGCAACTCACGGTCTTCGAAGCGCCCGATCGTCTGGCCGGCCTTCACCAGGTTGCCGGCCCGTAGCGGTGCGTCTTTCACGTACCCGTTGAACGGCGCGGTGATGGCGCGCTGCACGGTCCCCTCGACGGTGACATCGGCCGCCACGCGGAAAGCTCCCGTGGCGAGCGCAAGGAACGCGGCCGTCGCGGCAACGCATGCCGCGGTGAGCTTCCATGCCGGGTGGCCGGGACCGACCAGCTTCTTCCACGCCTGTGCCACGGCTGCGGCCGCGTGCACCGCGAGGTTTTCCTCGCTCCGCCGCTTGAGCTCGACGATCGGCCCGGCCACGGCCGCCACGGCCTCACACAGCTCCAGCGTCGGCACGTCGAAGCGGTAGCCGGCGGAGCGCTCCAGGCTGAGGGCGCCGATCACGTTGTCTCCGCTCGAGAGCGGAAAGGTGACGGCGCTGGCGGCACCGGACTCGCGCAACAGCACCTCGTGAGCGTGCGACACCACCGGCAGGTTGTCTCGCGCCGGCGGACTGACCACCACCTCGGACTGGTCGACCGCCTCCTCCATGGCGGCTTCCACCGCGCGCAGCAGATTGGCGCGCTCATCGAACTGCGCCGAATGCGACACCGCGCAGAGCCTGATGCGCCGGCCGCGCAGGACACCGAGCGCCACGCGGTCGCAGCCCAGGCGCGTCGCCAGCTCGGTGGCGAAGGCCGCTGACGAGTCCTTCAGCCCCGGCTGCCCGAGCAGCGTGGAGACCAGGTCGAGCGCGAGCTTGGTGCGCAGCCGCGCTGCCTCCATCGGGTCGGCGTGACGGCGCAGCAGCACTTCGAGCCAGCCCGAGCCCCATTGCAGGTCGCGCATGGCGACCTGCAGCTGTGCATTGGGGCGCGCGTCCATGTCAAGCCCGATTGCGCCGCGCACCTGCCCTTCAAGCCGGATCGGATAGCCGAGCTGGTAGCGCGGCTCGTTGCTTGCCGGATCGCCCGGCACTTCGCGCGGCAGAACGACACCGCGCCCGTCTTTCAGCGCCCGCTCGCTGACTTCAGCGAGATGCGTGCGGTCGCCCGGCGCCTCGGGGTAGAAAGCGACCGGGGCAAACTCGGCGGTTCCCGGCTTCTGCAGCAACACGACGCCGTCGGAAACGCCGCCGATGGTCTCGCATTGGATCAGCAGCCAGCTGCTGCAAAACTCCTCCGGCGTCTGCGCCTGCGCGAATCGCGCCCATGCCTGCTCAGAGCTGCGCCGCGGCGCGAGCTCGGCGACGCTGGCGAAACGGCGACTCTCCTGGATTTCTGGTGTGACCGGGCTCATGCGGTTTGGCGAAGGCCCGGTGCAGCCCCGGCGCTGCTACTTCTTGCCCTCGCCAGCTCCCCCCGTTCCCATTTCGATGTTGAGCGTGCCAAAGCGCTTCTCATATTCGGCCACCACTCCCTGCAGCAGCATGCTCAGCCTCTTGGCAGCGTAGGGGCTAACGACGATCCGGTCGGTGAGATGAATGGTCACTTCCTTCTGGCCCCGGTTCCACGCCTGGTTCATGCCGAACAATAAGACCACCTCCTCGCGCGTGCTGGTGACATTGCACACGTTGGCGTAGGAGCTCTTCATGCTCGCGTCGTCCCACTTGATCCGGGTGCCGTCGAGAGCCCCTTTCGCTTCGGGGCTTTCTGGGCGATTGGTAGCCATGGTTTTGCCGTTCTCCTCAGACGTTGTCTGCAGTTGTTTGGAAAGCATTGCCGCGTTGTCCTAGCTCGCTGGCTCGACCGGCGGTAAGACCCATCTTACCTTGTGGGGCAGCGCAACAGGAAAAACCTTGTGGGGCGAAATCGCCGACTGCCCTGCCCGGTGCTTAGCGCTGCCCATGTTTGTTCGGCGCAGGCGCCTTGAATTCGGCGATATTCGGCTGCTGCGGCGTGCGCGAAGCCGCGCTGCCTTTCGACAGGAACGGCACGGCGAAGCCGCTGGAGAGGTCCTTCCAGTCGACCTTGACACTTCCTTGCAAGTTGCCGGCGCCTTGAGCGGCGGCCTTGGCGTTGTCCCGGGCCACGACCACCCAGTCGCTCGAGCCGGTCGTGCTGGCGCTGCCCTGCGAATGCGCATCGCTGAGATCGCCGGCTTGAGCGAGCGTACCGCCCTGGGCGTCGGCCTGCGACTGGAACGTTTGCTTAAGCAGGTCAAGGCCCTGCTTCAGCACGCTCGTCCAGGCTGGCGGATCGAGGCGGTCCGGGTTGGCCGCGCTCGCGCGACCGTCGAAGGTCCCCAGATCTATGCTGCCGTTCACGCCGGAGAAGGTCGCCACGTTGACCAGCGCTGTATTGGCAAACATGGTGCCCTGGATGCTCGCCGAGGCGCTGTCGGCGAACGCGATCTTCTCGATGCCGACGAGGTTCGCGAAATCGAATACGTCCTCGGGCGCGATGACGCCCATCGACCCGCGCTGGCGGCTCTGCGCGATCTCGGCGGCGCTGAGCGCGCTGCCATAGAACGCCACCTCGTCGATGACGCCGTCGAACGGATCGCTGATTCTGAGCTTCGACAGGTCGCCGCTGTCGTTCGTGTTCGTGCCGTTGCCGCCGCCGATCACGATCGGCTGCTTGTTGCCGACCAAGCCGCCGGTGTAGCTGTTCGAGCCGACCAGCGTGCCATCAACGTACAGCTTCATGCCCGCCGGGCCGAAAGTGAAGGTCAGCTGGTACCACTTGTTCGAGCTGATCAGATTGTTGAACGCGGTTCCGCTGGTATCGATGGTGTGCGTGCCGCTCGCGCTTTCCAGCTTGACCTTCAGATCATAACCGTCGATCGAGATGGCGAGCTGGCCCGCGCCGGTGCCGTTACGGTCTTTCGCAAACAGCACCTGGCGCTCGTCCGCGTCGCGCGTATTGAACCAGAGCTGGATCGAGCCCTCAGCCACCTCGAACACGCTGTTGTGCGCAACGGCAATGTACTCGCTGCTGCGGCCGTGGAAGTCCGCGCCGGTTTTTGCGCCGAACGGGGCGAGCGACGCCGGCGGTCCGTCGTCGTCCAGATCCGGGCTGGAACCGTAGAACTTGCCGTTCTGCGGTGTGCCAGCGCTGTCACCGACGCTCGAGCCGCTCGTCTCGTTCAGGCTCCAGTAGGCGATCGGGGTCACGCGCTGGAGGATCGCGGTGTCGGTCCCCGTGCCGCCGTCGAGAAGGTCCTGGCCCGCGCGGCCCTCGAGCACGTCGTCGCCCGGACCGCCAAGCAGCACGTCGTTGCCGGCACCGCCGATCAACCGATCGTTGCCCTCGCCTCCCATCAGCACGACATTGGTCGCTGTCACGCCCGAGGCATCGACCAGGTCGTTGCCCGCTCCGGCATCGATCGCAGCCGGTACGGTGAGCCCGTGGAGCGTAATCGTGTCGTCGCCGCCCAGAGCGCTGAACCGCACCGCGGTCGCACCGACAAGGTTCGTCGTCGCACCGTTCACGTTGAACGTCACGGTGGTACCGATTTGGCCGATATCGACGCTGTCGTTTCCTTGCGTGCCGGTGAGCGTGAGCGGCACGCTGCTCGTTACGCTGTTGTTGCCTGCGCCCGCGTCGACGATCAGCACGTAGCCCGGATTGCCGGTGATGGTGACGTTGTCGTTTCCATCACCGGCGCGGATCGTGACCGTGCCGCTGGCGTCGGGGTTCGCGAAGTCGATGGTCTCGCTCGACGGGCTCATCACGGTGGTACGGGCGGCGTCGACGCTCACGGCAATGTTGTCGGGACCGGGGCCGAAGACGATGGTGCGATTGGCGACGGCGAGGCCATCGTGGATCGGCTCGAGGTTCGAGTAAGTGATGATCCTGCCGTCAACATTGACGGTTCCGGAATGCGCATCCGTCGCAGTGTAGATAACGGAGCCCGCGCTGCCGCTGAGAGTCAGCGTGTCCGCAATGTGCTGGCCTGCGCCGTCATAGCGGATGCCCGCCACGGGGATGGGATTGCCGCCGCTGAAGTCGATCGTCAGGCTGTCGTCATCGCCCGAGCCGGTGACCGAAACGCCGTCTACCAGCGAAGCGATGGAGCGGACGAATACCAGAGCATCGTTCAAGTAGCCCTGCAGGTTCGCGCCGCTCGCTACGAACCGGAAGTTGTCTGGACGGCCGTCGTTCGCCTGCGGGCCGGCATCGAGGTTCGCGTCTTCGTTCACCGTAATGCTGACGGCCTCGTCGTCCGATAGCGCCGGGCTGCCGTCGTCGGTGACGCGGAAGTCGACCGAGTAAACGGCTGGCCCCTGCGGCTCGGTCGGCATCCAGCTGAACGTGCGCGTCGCGGCATCGAACGTAGCGCCGGCCGGCAGACCGGTCGCGCTATAGATCAGATTGTTGGCGGGCAGGTCCGCATCGGTGGCACCGATCGTGAAGCTGAGCAACTCGCCTTCGCTCACTGCCTTGTTGCCAATCGGCGCCAGCACCGGCGCGACATTCACTTCCTTCACCGTGACGGCGATCGCCTCCTCGTCGGAGAGCGTGGGCGTGCCGCTGTCGGTCACGCGGACGGTGAAACGGTAGCTCGCGGGACCCTGCGCCTCGGTCGGCGTCCAGCTGAAGGCGCCGGTGTCGGCACTGATCGTCGCCCCCTGCGGCGCACCGACCAGGCTGAACGTCAGCGTGTTCGCCGGCAGATCCACGTCGGTCGCGTGCGCGGTGAAGGTGAGCGCGGTCTGCTCATCGATCGTCTTGTCGCCGATCGCATCCAGCACCGGCGCGACATTCACTTCCTTCACCGTGACGGCGATCGCCTCCTCGTCGGAGAGCGTGGGCGTGCCGCTGTCGGTGACGCGAACGGTAAACCTGTAGTCGGCAGGACCCTGCGCCTCGGTCGGCGTCCAGCTGAAGGCGCCGGTGTCGGCACTGATCGTCGCCCCCTGCGGCGCACCGACCAGGCTGAACGTCAGCGTGTTCGCCGGCAGATCCGCATCGGTCGCATGCGCGGTGAAGGTGAGCGCGGTCTGCTCGTCGATCGTCTTGTCGCCGATCGCATCCAGCACCGGCGCGACATTCACTTCCTTCACCGTGACGGCGATCGCCTCCTCGTCGGAGAGCGTGGGCGTGCCGCTGTCGGTGACGCGAACGGTAAACCTGT
>Ga0209577_10003408_pt1 | contig 14957 bp, 12 predicted proteins | sample GraSoiAngelo_109_FD_185874 | JGI IMG/M metagenome (GOLD analysis project Ga0209577, IMG submission 185874) | Grasslands soil microbial communities from the Angelo Coastal Reserve, California, USA - 14_0903_12_20cm (SPAdes) (version 2) | ecosystem: Environmental > Terrestrial > Soil > Grasslands...
GGCCCGGCCGCGCGAGCGGAATGTTCGCGCTCAACGTCTCGGCCAGCGCGTTTGGATCGGCCCGCACCTGTCGCACTTCGCGGTTTGATCTGGTGCGCGCGAAAAATGTTCGCTCGCTCGGGTGGACAAACACGTGCAACACAGTGTCTTCAAAGGCGGGATTGGTGGCATGACCATGCGCCTCCCAATTTCGATCGGTGAGATCGAATTCGATGCTGCCACGCATCGGTTCACTTCCGTTCACGCGAATCGCGGCGTCGCTAAAATCTGGTCCCGCTTCGCGATTCCAAACGCCGAATTGCACGATGTCGATCTTCTCCCCGGCAGGAGTGACAAAATGTTTGCCGAAATCTCCCGCGAACCAGCGCGCTTGCAGTTCCAGTTCGCTCGGGATTCGCTGCGGAGGAAACAGCGCTCGCTCGCGCACGCGCCCGCTGGTGAGTATTTGGACGTATTTCTCGAGCAGAGGCATCAGCTCTTCTTCTAGCGTAGCGCACAGCAAACGGAAAGGTGGATCGTGCGGCTCCGCCGCGCGATGTTAAATCAGGCGCCGAAGGCGCATTATTTTTAGCATCGAGGTCGCCGCGGCGGCGACTGCTCGATCCACCTACGTTACCGCGAGAGGTTCGCTCCTGAGCGAGGGCTCGGTTAAGCGCTCACGCAAGTAATCGACGATGTGCTCGGCGACCGCAGCCTGCGATCGCGGAAACACGAACAGATATTTCGGGCCTTTGCCTGCTGCCGGGAAAATAATCAAATTTTCCGAAAGAAATTTCGGCTCATGCGCGACCATGGAGCCATCGAGCTCGATGGTCTGGGCAAAGGGCCGTCCGCTTTTCCGGGCGACGAACAAAATCTTGCGCGGCTCTTCGTTAGTCGCGACGAGCGCCCCGAAAAGATTTGCCGGAATGCGGCGGCCCCGTCCGCTAATGCAGGGCGCGGTCCAGGCGATTGTTTCGCCGAGGACATTTTGCCGGCTGAAAACCGAAGCGAAGCGCGTTGGCAGAGTAAGCGGCAATTTCACCGGCATTCTGAGATCGGCGGGACCATTCAATTTTTTCAATGCCAGCCAAATCTTCGCTTTCATGACGCGCAAAACTTTTGGCGCAAAATAGAGAAACGCTGCGATGGCCAGCGCGAAGATCGACAAGGCGAGCGCCGGATTGTAATGAATGAGCGCGAGTCCGCCGAGCACGGCGACATCTTCGCCGAAACTAAGCGCGATGTTCGAAAATGGTTCGGGTGATGTGTTACTGGCGAGGCGCGTCGCCGCTTTCGCTGTATGCGAAATGAGGCTCGTGCCTCCCGCAAGCAAGGCAACGATCACAGTGAATGTAGGACTCGGATGCCCGAGCACTTGAATGGCAAGCAATGCGCCGCCAATCGGGCGGATCACGGTGTGGACGGCGTCCCAGGCGGAGTCAATCCAGGGAATTTTGTCGGCGAAAAATTCCAGAAAATAAAGAATGCCCGCGATGGTGATGATCACGGGATTGCCCAGCGCATCGAGCGATTGATAAGGCGGTGCCAGGGTGATCCAGTGGAAATGGACGGCGAGACCGGTGATGAAAACGGTGAGGTAGAGATTAATGCCAGCGAGACAAGCCAGGCCGAGAGCGACGCCGAGGAGATGAAGTTTTTCCACGCGGGAAATTATCAGCGTAGGTGATTGATTGTCACGAGTAAGTTGTAGCCAGGGTCAAATGACGAAATCCGAATGACGAATGCCGAAGAAATGACAAAATCCGAATGACGAAAGGGGAACCCGGCGCGACTTATTCGAGCTTCGTTATTAACGGGGCAGCGATCGCGTCGCAACAGTTGCCGCCGCTGGCGGCGGCCTCTACAATCTGCCGCGATGCTCGATATTCGTTTGATTCGTGAAAAACCCGATTTCGTGCGTGAGCGACTGGCCACACGCGGCGGGGGCGACGAAGCAAAGATCGACGAATTGCTTCGCCTTGACCTCGTTGTTCGAAAAGCACAGACCGAGCTTCAAAAACTGTATGCAGAGCGTAATCGGTTGAGCAAAGAAATCGGCGTGTTGCGCAGCAAAGGAGAATCTGCGACGGATTTGATCCAACGCGTAAATGAAAATGCCGCGCTGATTAATCGGCGCGAGCAGGAGTTAGCCGCAGATGGGAGCGAGATTCTGCAGCAGGATTTGCTCCTGGAAATTCCAAACTTGCCGCATGCAAACGTGCCGCTCGGCAAAGACCCGAGCGCGAACGTGGTCGCGCGCAGTTGGGGCGAGAAGCCGAAATTGCACGGCGAGGTGCTCGATCATCTCGCGCTTGGGACGAAGCTGAAACTTCTCGATCTCGAGCGCGCCGCAAAATTGAGCGGCAGCGGATTCATCTGTTTCACCGGCGCGGGTGCGAAGTTGGAGCGCGCACTCATTACCTTCATGCTCGATCTACACACGCGCGAGCACGGTTACACCGAAATCAGTCCGCCGTTTTTGGTGCGCCGAGATTGCATGGTCGGGACAAGTCAACTGCCGAAATTTGAACCAGACATGTACGGACTGGAGAATGGCGAACTGTTTCTCGCGCCGACGGCCGAGGTACCACTGACGAATCTTCATCGCGAAGAAATCCTCTCGCCTGTGGACCTTCCGAAGAAATTTGTCGCTTACACGCCGTGTTTCCGTCGCGAAGCCGGTTCCGCCGGGCGCGAGACGCGCGGGATCATTCGCGTGCATCAGTTCGACAAAGTGGAGCTGGTGAAAATCACGACGCCGGAAAAATCTTATGATGAACTGGAGAGGTTGACTGCGGAGGCAGAGCAAGTTCTGCAACTGCTCGGCCTGCATTACCGGATCGTCGAGCTTTGCACCGGCGATTTAGGTTTCGGTTCAGCGAAAACTTACGACATCGAGGTGTGGTCGGCGGGTCAGAACGGTTACCTGGAAGTTTCGAGTTGTTCGAACTTTGAAGATTTCCAGGCGCGCCGGATGAATCTCCGCTACAAAGATGCCGAGGGGAAAAACCGGTTTTGCCACACATTGAACGGCTCCGGGCTGGCGCTGCCGAGATTGTTCGCAGCGCTCATCGAGAATTGTCAGCAAGCGGACGGCTCGGTCCGAATTCCGGAAAAATTGCAGGGTTATTTCGGCGCGGCCAAGATCGAATGACGAATGAGGAAATAATGACGAAGCACTAATGACGAATGACGAATGACGAAACAATGACGAATGACGAAACAATGACGAATGACGAAACAATGACGAATGACGAAATTCGAACAGGTGCGGCGATTCCCTTTCGTCATTCGGATTTCGGCATTCCTTCGATACTCGTCATTCGAGCTTCGTCACTCCGAAACAGATCGAGCTGCGATCGATCTTGTTCAGACAAAGCCGTTTCGGCTTCTGAAGGTAGTGGCAGCTCAAAGCCCAGACGCTGGGCGAGCCGCTGACAGGTTTCGGGGGCGAAACCTTCGAAGTGATTGCTGACGAATGTCCAAACGTTACGCACTTCGGCGAGGTGCCGCTCGATTTTAAGCGACCAGCTTTCCAGAGCAGCTTCGCGTTTCCAAAGCAGTTTATCGTAGCGATGAACGAACAGGCCGTCGCGATCGTACTTCGTCGCGTAATCGCCGAGTAGGCGCAGATAAAGAAAATCGGTTGTGCGCGGCAGGAATTCGAAAGGCGCGAGATTTCTTTCATTGAGCGCGCTGGTATCGGCCCAGACCCAGCAAACGCGATACTTTTCCAGGAGACGAATGATTTGCGGCCGATGCCAGCCGGCATGACGAAATTCAACGGCGAAGCGAAAATTTCTTGGCAATTGCTCGAAAAATTTGCGAAGCGCCTGTCTGCCATCTTTGGGAGCGAAGGACGGCGGCAGTTGAATGAGAATGACCTGAAGCTTTGGCGCAAGCGGTTCGATCGCGTGGAGAAAAGCATTTAGCTCGGCGCTGCAATCGCGCAGCCGGCAGGTGTGCGTGATCTCACGCGGAAGCTTGCAGGCAAAACGAAAGGCGGTCGGCGTTGTGTCCACCCAACGGTGCACGGTGTTTTCCGCCGGGGCGCCGTAGAAGGTCGAGTCGATCTCGACCGTGGGAAAATGGCGCGCGTAAAACTCGAGCCAGTGAGACTCCGGCAAGTCCGGCGGATAAAAAGCGCCACGCCACTCGTCAAAACTCCACGCGCACGCGCCGATGCGAATTTTCTGTTGATCGGTCAGATTCAATCGAAGAGGAAGTTAATCTAAATCGCACGCTGCGGAAAGATGTCGATGCAGTCTCGGTTAGGACGCGTCTTAGACATCCGGATAAAACTTACAACATATCGATCCAACGATTCGGAGACGCGAAATTCGATGGTTCTTCGTCCGTTGCTCAACTTGACGGAACCGATAACTTAACTACCCTGCCAGACTCCATGGATTTCCGAGTTCGAGTCCTTTCCTTCCTGGTCTCCGCCAGCCTCGCTTTTCCCGGGTTCAGCATGGCCTCGGTGATCTTTAAGCCAGGTGAAAAAGTCAAGTACGTGGCGCCGGGCGAGGAAGAGATGAGCGGAAAAGCCGAAGAGCTGTTTCATATTGGGCAGACCGCGGAAAAAGGGGGCAACCTGAAGCGAGCGATCCGGGCCTACAAGACGCTCGTGCAACGCCACGCCAAAGATGCGCTCGCGCCGGGTGCGCTTTTTCGCGCTGCCGAACTACAGGAACAACTGCATAATTATATCGTCGCGGCGCAGTGGTTTAGCGCCCTGGTGGAAAAATATCCCAGCAGCCCGCACTTTGAGGAAGCAATCGAGGCGCAATTTCGCATCGGCGGAATGTATCTGGGTGGGAAAAAGGTGAAGTTCCTCGGCATTCCGTTCGCCTCATCGATGGACCGTGCGGTGGAGGTTTTCGCGGCCGTCGTCCGGACAGCGCCCTACGGAAAGTACACCGCCCGCGCGCAGTTTGATATTGGGCTCGCGCGCGAGAAACAGGGCTTGAACGACGCGGCCCTCCAGGCCTACCAAGCCGTGATCGACAAGTTTCCGGACGAGCCGGTCGCGGCCGATGCGCAATATCAGATCGGGTACATCTGGTTTACGGCTGCGCGAACCGGGACGAAAGATTTAGCCGCCACGACAAACGCCAAGATTGCTTTCCAGGATTTTCTCTTTCGTTATCCAAACAGCGAGAAAGTGGCGCAAACGCGCGCGAACCTGCAATTGCTTGAACACAAGCAGACGGCAACCTCGTTCAATGTGGCGAAGTTTTACGACAAACAGAAGAATTATCGCGCCGCCGTCATCTATTATAATGAGGTCATCCGACAAGAGCCGGGCTCGACGGAAAGCGAGCGGGCCAAGAAAAGGATCGACCAGTTGCGCGCAAAGTTTGGTGAGGCAGTTCTTCAGCCAGCTGTTGCCGCGGCCGATGCTTCGAAGAAAAAGGCGCGTACGCACGAAGGGCAAACGGCCAAGAGCGGCTCGGCAATGCGCGGCTCGTCGAATGATGAGGCGCCGTTGCCATCACCGGAAACCGATCTATCGCTGCCGCCGCCGGCTTCCCTTGCGCCTGATACGACAACGGCTCCGGAGCTTTCGCCGAGTCCCGCAGCCACCGCAACATCTGAGGCGTCTCCGGCGCCGGAGGCATCAGCTTCACCCAAAGCGTCCGCCTCGCCGGCGCCGTGAAAGCATTATTCGCAGTAGCACTTGGTTCTTTCTGCTTGAGTGGTTGTCTCGGCTATCACATCGGGCCCGCCAAGCCATATTACCTCCGCGACGTTCACACGATCGCCGTTCCCACTTTCAAAAACCGCACTCTCATCCCTCGTATGGAAGTGTTGGTGACGGGCACGGTGATCAAGCAGTTCCAACAAGACGGGACTTTCCAAATTGCGAGTGACGGAAACGCCGACGCCACCTTAAAAGGCGAAATCATTCGCATCGATCGGTTTCCGGCGCGGTCCGTGCGCGGAAACGTGCTCGCGACGACCGAATTCGGTTTGGCCATGCGTTTGAAATACTCCCTCCTCGGGCGGGACGGAAAGCCGCTGGCCGCGGGTGAAACCGTCGGAACGACCAGCTTTTTCGTCGGCACAGACGTGACCACCGACGAACGGCAAGCGCTGCCGCTGGCCACGGAAGACCTCGCCACGCGATTGGTCAGCGGGTTGAGCGAGGGCTGGTGATGCTCGATGAAAGGCGATGAAAAACTTTGGTCTATCCTCAACGACAAGCTCGACACTCTGCGCGCCAGCAACCGCCTGGTTGAAGCAATCCGCGTCGCGGAAACGGCTCTCGACGTTGCCAGGCGTACTTTCGCCGACGACGAAAGCGCACTGGCATTAAGCTACGAAAAACTAGGGCAGCTTCTCGATCAACGCGGCGATCGCGCCGCCGCAAAGTCACATCTCTCCAAGGCATATGCGATCCTGGAAAAGGCAAGCCCGCTGGATCAGCGCCCTCTGTACCGTTCTGCACGCCGGCTTGCTTTTTTGTGCGATAACCTGGGTCAGTCCGAAGAAGCGATCCGCTTCTACGAAAAAGCGATCGCGATCGGCACTCAACTCGATGATCTGCCTTACTCGGACCTCGGCACCATGTTAAACAACGTCGCGCTCATTTTCCGCAAGTCAGGACGCCAAAAGGCGGCGGAGCCATATTATTTGCACGCCCTGCAAATTTACGAAAAGCAGCTCGGCCCCGATCATGCGGATGTGGCTTCGGTGCTCAATAATCTGGCTGTGTTTTACACGAACGAGCGTCGCTACTCCGAGGCGGAGAAAATACACCTTCGCGCGCTGGCCATTCGAGAGACGGTGCATCCGCCTACTCATCCGGACATTGCGCAATCAAAATGTAACCTGGCGGTGGTCTATCACTCCCGTGGCGATTACGCGAGGGCGGCGGAGCTCTACCGCGCCTCGCTCAAGAGCTGGGAGGAGGCGACCGATAAGCCGCCCGAAGATTACGAGATCGTCGCGTCGAACTACGCCGACTTGCTGCGTTCCCTCGGCAAAGCACGCAAGGCGCATCAACTGGAAGTTCGTGCGCGCAAGAAACGCCGAGGCTAATGATTGGTAGGGCGCCTCTGCGAAACGCCAGCAGACCGACATGGCCGCTTTGACCTTGCGGCTCTTCAGCGCGTGCGCATTTTAGAAACCGCTGCTTATTGCTCGCGTGGCGGAATTGGCAGACGCGTACGGCTCAGGACCGTATGGGGCAACCCGTGGAGGTTCGAGTCCTCTCGCGAGCACGTCGGCTATTTAAGAGGCGATGTGCCCTTTGAACTTACTTGCTGCCCGCAGCGGCTCTTCTTCTTGCCGCCCATCGGGCTTTCATCAGTTGGGAAAGCCTCCTCCGCCCCGCAGCGGTGAGTCCGCCTTTTTTTCCGGACGCGGTTCTTCGAGCCGTTTTCCCTCCCGCCTTTTGTCGGGCCCAGCGAGCTCGGGCGGCAGCCGCCAACTTAGCCCGAGTCGCCGCCGAAATTCTTCGTCGGCCGCTGGGGGATGTTGAACGTGCTGGAGCACTGCCAAGAATTGAAGCAAGGCGCCTTTCCAGAGTATCGATTTGCCGGCGAATAGAGACGGCTTCTTCCAAAGATTTAAGAGATAAGTCCATGCGCCCTCACATAGCCGGAGTTGGACGGAATGGCAAACATCTTTTTTCTAACTAACGAAATGGCGCCTTTAAACTTGGTCTGTAGTTGCATGTGGGGCGTTGGATGTTCGACCTTGAGCGCTTGAACGAACCAGCTATCGAGACGCAGCCGGAGCGGGTCCAACGAATGTTTGGATCAATTGCCCGCCGCTACGACCTCGCCAACCATCTGCTTAGTTGCGGCGCTGATTTTTATTGGCGAAACCGCGCCGCGGAAATCGTGGCCAACTGGCGCTCGAATAAAGTTGTCGATCTTGCTACCGGCACGGGAGATCTCGCGCTCGCCATTGCGAAGAAATTGCCGAGCGCGGAAATCACGGGCGTCGATTTTTCCGAAGAGATGCTGGCCGTCGCGCACCGAAAAGGATTGCGCAAAACCATCATGGCCGATGCCATGCGACTGCCGTTCGCGGATTCTTCGTTCGATTGCGCGACGGTCGCCTTCGGTTTGCGCAACATGGAAGACTGGGGCGCCGCCCTGCGCGAAATGTCGCGCGTCCTCAGCGTAAATGGCCATTTGCTCGTCCTCGAGTTTTCCCTGCCACGATTGTCGATCTTGCGCACGGTTTACCGTTTTTATTTGCATCGCTGTCTGCCTCTCCTCGGATCGTTTCTCACGCAGCAAAAACGCGCTTACCATTATCTCGGCGGATCGATTGAAGAATTTCCGAGCGATGGTGCAATGGTTCGATTAATCGAAGCGAGCGGCTTCGCTAATGCGACGGCTGAGCCGCTCACCGGCGGCATTGCCACGATTTACATCGCGATAAGAAAAAAGGCACTGTAGCCGCCGCGGTGAGCGCCCACAGGCTTGCGCCTAACGAGTTGCACTCGGCGTAACGCTCGCCGAGACCGCGGGCGAAGGCTCAACCGGCTTCACGAGCGACAGGCGCAGCGCGTTGAAATCCGGATTGCTGATCACAAAAGTCCCTTCGCGTTCGTCCACGCGCGCGAACCACATCCCATCCGGCGCTGCCGCACCAACCGTCAATTTGTGCGACGCTTTATCGTCAGGCGACGTTGTAAAGGTGATGACGAGCTGCGGTTTCTCGAACGCATGTTGCGGCGCGGTCGAGCCAACCCAGCGCACCGCGTGCAACATCGACAGTGTATTGAGCAGCGATTGCACATTTACCTGGTCGATTGCGCCAGTGCCTTTTAGCCAGCTCCACTGGTTGTTTGCGCCCCGCACCAGCGTCAACTCCTTGTCGGTCACAACGCTGAAACGGTGGATTTGTTCCGACTTAAATTTAAAGATCGACAATTCCTGCCACTGCAAGGGGTCGGTAAAAATTTGCTCGAGCAGTCCGCGCCGCACCGCCACGATGAACGGCTCATCACCCAGGCGCGCGTAAACGTTTTCGCCATCCACTTTTCCGAACGCGATCGTGGCAAAGGGCCGTTCGCCTGCCTTGGTTTCAGCCGTGTTCTCGGATGCAAACGAGCTGAAAGTCAATTGCAACTGCGGCTTGTCGAGACCGTACTTCGGCAAATCGGAGGCGACCTCTTCAGCAAATTTTGTTACTTGCTCATTTTGCAGGGTATCGATCAAGCGGCGGACTTCGCTCGAGTTTGCCGGGGCATTCTTGCGGCTGCCGATTGTCCAGTTTTCCTCTTTGCGCGCGAGGACGGTTGTGCCTTTTCCAGGCGCATCGATTGTAATCCGGTCGAGAATGTTTGTGTCGATGCGAACCAGATGCCGGTCCCGCACGTCGTTGGGCTTAGTGTTGAGAATCTCCTCGATTTTTTTCGGCAGCGTGTAAACAAAAGCGCGCGCCGAGAACCGGACATAGACTTGGTCCTTTTCTTTTTCAGCCGCGCCGCCAATCTGCAACACCTGGCCTTGCTCGCCGCGGGACGAGTCCGTCCGACCGGCGGACTTGTCGTCCTGAGCAAAAAGCGTGATCGATCCGCGTGGCTCGGCCAGCCCATAGGGATGCAGATCGCCGCGATCGTCGGCCACAAATTGTTGAATGCGTGCCGTCGTCATTTGCGCGATCAGATCGGCAATTTTTTGATCGTCACCGCGCGCGCGCAATGGCTTCACAATTTCCCAATGATCGCCTTTTTTCTGTAGCTCCATCTCGCCGGTGGCCGTCTTCAGCACAACCCGCGAGACTTGCGCGGTAATTAAGTCGGTTAATTTCCTGTCGCGAAATTCGGTCGCCTTTTTCTCGATCTCCTTCTTGATCGATTGTGCGGCGAGAAATGTCTCCTTCGAGTTTTCCAGGCGCACATACATCTTGCCTTCTAGCGCTGCGTCTTTGCCGAACAAGATTTCCCGTGGCGCATCCTCTCCGCGCAACTTCAACCGGAGCTTCGGTTTGCTCAGGCCGTATTCGTTCAGCTTGCTCTTGTCCGCCTCCAGTTCTTTCGCCGGGATGGTCGCGTCTTTCTGCCAGCTCTCGAGATCGAGGAGAAGATTCTCGATCAAAGAACTGTCGGCCTGCTCCTTGATCGGCGTTTCCAGGCGCCATTTCTTGCCGCGGCGGCGGAGGTCGATCTTATCGTCGCCATTTTGGATCACGATCCCATCGATCTTTTCGCGACTGAAATTGACGACGTTCTGGGCCTGGCGTTTTGCCTCCTCGGTTGTCGGAGCTTTGCGTTCGTAAAAGAACATGTAAGCGAAAACCGCCGCGGTAATGACTAGCAGGATCAGCGTCGTCTTCGACTTCATCGTGATCGGACCGATTCGTTAGGCGCGGCGTCGCCACCAAACTGCGCCGCCGATGACCGCCGGAACCAGCGGCAGCAACACCAGGATGATCCAGCGCAGATTCCGTAAGGCATCTTCGTTAAGACTGAAGGTGAGCGTCTTGGGAACTTTCGGCGCGATGCCGATGAGCTGCTCACGACTGAGCAGCCAGTTCACGTTGCCGGAAATGAAATCGAGCGCCTGCTGGTCTTGCGTGAGGGCGTTGTCTTGAATGAACGTGGCGTTACTTACCACCACCATGCGCGCCGAATTCACCTGCACGCGTTCGTCTGCGCTGCCGCCTTTTTCGATGGATACACCGATCGTTAATGGCGTGCCGGGATTGCGCTTGGCATCGGCCTGAAGTTTAGCTTGGTCGTTCGAATTGTAATCTTTCTCGGCAAAATAGCCCTTCTCCGCCTGAATCAGCGGCTCGAGTCGAATGTTGGCCGCACGCACGCGTTCGGGCTCGAGCGTGAGCGACGAGGTGCCGCCAAAAAACAGCGCGCGCACCTCAGCCAGCCGCTTCGTGATCGGGCTCCCGCCCAAAAAATGCGCTTGCACATCGCGGGTGAGCGCGACCTCCTGAATTCCGGTGCGTAGAAAAACCATCAGCCGGTCGTCATTTGCCTTCACGCCGAGCTCATTGAGAAACGCGTTGAGTTTCGGAGTTTTCGCCGCTGGATCGAGAAGGAGCAGGATGCGTCCCTGTTTTTCCCAGAAATCGCGCAGCAATTTCATTTCCCGATCGGAGAAATCGTACTGCGGCCCGTCGATCACGACCGCCTTTAATTCCAGCGGAATCGCGCCGACGTCGAAAAGATTCAACTCCTGGAACTTGATGTTTTCGTTCTCGATGAATGTCTTCAGCACGGAGATCGGAGTGTTTCCGGCGAGAGGTGGTTCTTTATGGCCAAGCACGTAGCCGAGTGTGTTCTTTTTGCCTTCGACCAGGTCCATCATCGCGCTGGTGATGGCTTGTTCGCCTTTGAACGCCGTCACGCGCGGCCCTTCGCCGAAGGCCATTCCACTTTGATCGACATCGGCCATTTCGGACGCCTTCACCGTTTTATTGCGCCCGGCATAATCGATCACCAGCAGACTCTCGTCGCTGACCACTTTGTATTTATCGACCACCTCCTTGGCGCGCGAGAGATTGCGCTCCGGATCGATGTTCTCGATGTCGATCTTTCCCTTGGCCGCATATTGAAATTCAGTCAGCAGGTTTTGCACGTCCACGGTGATGGGCGTGTTGGGCGAAAAGAAGACCGTGATGCGGACTTTGCCTTTGATCGTGTTGAGAAAGCGCTTCGTTTTGTCGGAAAGCGCATATTTTTTGTCGCGCGAGAAATCCCAGCGCCTGTAATGCTTGAAGGCGATGGAATTCACCATCGCGGCGAGAAACAGAACGAGCACGACTTGAACCAGAACGTTCAGTCCGATCTGGAGGCGGCGAATTTTTTTCCGCGCAGGCCGTTTTGTCTCTTCAGCTATCGTCACAGTCTCCATTTGCGCGATTGGAATGCCTGGTAAGTGAGCGTCAACATGACGATGGTCATGCTGAGATAGAAAACGATCGGCCGCGTGTCGATCATGCCGCGCGAGAACGTGCCCATGTGTTCGATGGCGGAGAAATAGCCGAGCAAATCGCGCGTCCCCGAACTGACGTCGAGCAGAATGAATTGAACGAGTCCGAGAAAAAACAACAGTGTGATTGCGCAAAAGGAAATGATCGCGGCAATAATTTGATTTTTCGTCAAAACCGAAGCGAGACAGCCGACCGAGAGGTAAAACATCCCGAGGAGCAAGAGCATTAAATAAGAGCCCCAGTAGGCTCCGGCCGAATTCGCCGCCAGTTGATGGGTGATGGTCTGAAAGATCCAGAAATAGATCAGCGTTGAAAGCCAAAGGATCAGGTAAAAAACCAGGGCGCCGAAGAATTTCGCCAGAACCACCTGCCAGTCGCGCACCGGCGCGGTCATGAGCGGCTCGATCGTGCCGAGCTTAAACTCCTCCGCGAAGAGGCGCATCGTAATCAGCGGAAAAATCAGGACAAAAGCGAACCAGAAGAAGACCGAATTGAAAAACGCCTCCTCGACGGAATACTGCACGGGGCGCTGGTTCATGAACGAAATCTGGAAATAAAAATCGACCCCGGCTACGAGCAGGAAAAAAACGAGAACGATGTAAGCGATCGGCGAATAAAAATAGCCGCACACTTCACGCCAAAGCAGGGTGTAGAACTTACGCATGGGTTCTGAGCGTTGGAGTAGTGGAATGTTGGAGTGAGGGAGTAGTGACATACTCCTCCGGGTCTTCGGCGATGCGCGCGATCCAATCGTCGTCTTCGCGTTTTTGTTCGAGCTTGTCGATCAAACGCAGAAGCCGGTTTTCAAACTCATGGAACAGCGCGGCGGAAATCTGTTTTGTTTGTTTCAAGCCGATGTCCCGCGTCATCGTTTCAGCGAGTGATCCGAGCGCGTAGTAAAGAAACTGAATGTATTCGTTAATCGAGCGCCGCCCGTATCCTTCGGAGATATTTGCCGAAATGGATTGGACGGCATCTGCTAATTGCGATCGGAGCTTAAAATCGATTTTCACCTCTATGAAAGCAATCTTCCAAGCTAGCTCAAACAGTTGGATGGCCTTCTGCCAAACAATCAATTTCATATAACCGCGGTTCTTGTTCCGCAGCTCTGTCTCGTAATAATCCATTACTCCACTACTCCGTCACTCCATTCTTACACTTCATCCGGATGCGTGAGTTCGACGAACACGTCTTCGAGCGTGGCGCGGCGCTGCGTTAACTCGCGCACCGTCCAGCGGCGGACTGTTGCGAGTTGAAAAACTTCTTCGCGCACATCGACGCCGGACTCGACGCGTAACGAAAATTTTTTCCAATCATCCTCCGCCTCGGTCGTCACATCGCGCACGCCGGAAATTTTCTTTAGTTCCTCGGCGCCGTTGTCATTTCCAACTTTTGCCTCGAGGACGACGCCACCGGCCCGGCGAATTTGGCCGAGCAAGTTTTCCGGCGTGTCGCACGCTTCGATTCGCCCCTTGTGAATGATGATCACGCGACTGCACGTCATCTCGACTTCCGGGAGTATGTGGGTCGAAAGCAAAATAGTATGCTGTTTACCGAGGTTTTTGATCAGTTGGCGGACCTGGCGGATTTGATTTGGATCGAGACCGATTGTCGGTTCATCGAGAATAAGAAGATCGGGCTCGTGCAAGAGCGCATCGGCCAGGCCAACACGTTGGCGGTAACCTTTCGAGAGCGTGCCGATTAATTTTTTCTCCACCTCTTTCACACCGCAAAGTTCCTTTACGTCGCCGACGCGCTCCGCGACGCGGCGATGCGGCACACCTTTGAGCGCGGCACGATAATCCAGGTATTCCGTCACGCGCATGTCGTTGTAGAGCGGAACGTTCTCCGGCATGTAACCAAGATGCGCACGCGCCTGGAGCGATTGCTCGAAAATGTCGAACCCGGCGATGGTGGCGCGCCCGGAAGTCGGCGGCATGAAGCTCGCCAAAATTCGCATCGTGGTTGTCTTGCCGGCGCCGTTCGGGCCGAGAAAACCCATGATCTCGCCTTTGCCGACCTCGAAATTCAAGTCCTTGATCGCGGTCTGGCCGGCGTAACGTTTCGTTAGGTTTTCGACCTTAATCATTTTGCGGTAATTCCATGAGACACTTGAACGGCTATCGCATTGCCAATTTTTTCTGAATCAACGCGCCGCCAGCGTCACGGTTTGGACCCGTTGAGCTTGCCCGCTGCTGCGGATAACTCCGACGGCGAGCTCGACGCTCGTGCCACTCCGCGCGCGCCTGAGCAGATCTTCCATCTCTTTGACCGAATTCACTTCGGACTGGCCGAGGCGATAAATGACCAGACCGCGCTCGAGACCCGCTTGATCGGCGGGACTGTCCGGTTCGACTGCGGTGACGAGAACACCGTGACCTCGCGCATAACCGAGCGCGTCGGTTAATTCCTCGGTCAAATCCTGCAATTGCATTCCAAACAGGCGCTCGGCGGCCGATGTTTCATTCGGTGCGGGCTGTTTTTTCGACCCGGACTGTTTCTGGGCAACTTTCTTGAATTGAGCAACGCTGTCGCGCACGACTTCGGCCGGAATGGCGAAGCCCAGCCCCTGCGTCGGGATGCCTTGCGGTGTGAAGGCCATCTTGGCCGAACTGATGCCAACCAGTCGCGCGGAAAGATCGATCACCGGGCCGCCGCTGTTGCCCGGATTGATGGCCGCATCCGTTTGCACCAAATCTTTGTATTCGACGTTGTCGATGGTGATATCGCGCTTGACCGCGCTGAGCACGCCGCGGCTGATCGAGCTGCCGTAACCGACAGCGTTGCCCACCACGATGACCGTTTCGCCGAGCAAATTGGGCGAAATATTATCGAGGTTGATAAATGGAAACGCGGCCTTGGCGTCGATCTTGATGAACGCCAAGTCCGTTTTGTCGTTGCCCGCAATGTAATCCGCTTTGTAAGTCTTGCCGTCGTTCGTCATCACCTGGATTTTCAAATCCGCGGCGCGCTCGACTACGTGTTGATTGGTGACAATGTAGCCGGCCGGATCGACAATGAATCCCGAGCCGAGACTTTGCAGCGTTTGGCGAATCTCG
>Ga0209577_10003410_pt1 | contig 14952 bp, 16 predicted proteins | sample GraSoiAngelo_109_FD_185874 | JGI IMG/M metagenome (GOLD analysis project Ga0209577, IMG submission 185874) | Grasslands soil microbial communities from the Angelo Coastal Reserve, California, USA - 14_0903_12_20cm (SPAdes) (version 2) | ecosystem: Environmental > Terrestrial > Soil > Grasslands...
CGACTCGTCTTCGCACATTGTCGCTGGCTGCTACTCCAGCGGCCTGGACGACTCCTGTGAACTTCTACACCTCTCCCTCGCTCCATTCAATTTGCATAAGGCCCGCGTCCGCCGCGCCAGCGGCTTCGTTCTGACGGCTTTTTCGAACGCGACGCCCCACTTTCCGGGCACCATCTAGCACTCATCCCGGCGTCGCGTCCGAAAAAGCACTAGCGTCATCCGCTCACTATCAGCGTCGGACTTCAAACGGGGATTCCAATTTCACAGGCGGATTTTTGTAAGGTTAGCTGGCGCTTGATCTCACCTAATTTAATGATGCATGATGACCGGACTTCTGTTTCGCCGCGGCCTTCGCTTCACAGGAGACCGGTTTTCTCTGCTCCAGAAGCTTGGCTACACGCTCGGCGTTCCGTTCGTCCGGTTCGTTACAGAGCGCATGACCCAGCTCGTGGCGGATCGCAAGATCAAGGAGGCCCTCCCTGTCCATGTTCCACTTCAACAGCAATTCGGGGCTGCGCGCGGGTACTTGCGTGACTAGCGCTTCGTCGAAGAACGTCTCGCGCTTCGGATAATACGTAAACGCTGGGCTGTCTGGATCAAGGCTCCTGGAGCGCAGAATGGCCTTCCAGTCCTCGGAACGCACCAAGATCCAGGTCCAACTTCCGAGTTGCGCTACGGGATAGTTGGCCAGGGCTTTTCTCAGGACCAGCACTTGTTCGTTGCAGTTAGTCTGGCTATAGCCTGTGTTGCACACAAACTTCTGCGCCGGAGTTGGCAGGTACGGCTCGCCAGCAGTCCGCGGTTGCGAGGGGAGCGCGGTGACCATGGACGAGAGAATCTCGTTCTTCGCCCCTGATCTTGTCGTCTCAGGACCTGATTGTGCTTGACCGGAACTCTGTACGAACATCATGACCAGGCAGAAGCAAATCGCTTTTTTCACGACGCTCACCTCCACCGCATTTGCGGTAGCGGCGAGAATTGGTCAGGCGGGAATGACGTTCAATGGATGGGGTCTGACAACTGTCTGGAATGTCTGTGGCCCGTCAAGTGCCGATTCCGCAGCTGGTTACGGCCAAATATGGCGCGCCTGACTTGCCTTGTTGCGGAGAAATAATGCTAGACTAGCGGCAGTTTACCAGTAGCTTAGATATCATTTGTGTTTGCCCAGAACACTTCCTTCTGTCGCTTCGGAGTATTCGAGCTCGATTTGCGAGCTGCGGAGCTCCGCAAGAACGGTGTGAAACTGCGGCTTCAGGATCAGCCCTACCAGGTACTCCTCAAACTGATCGAGCACCACGGCGAAATCGTAAGCCGGGAAGAACTACGCTCCACACTCTGGCACGGGGACACTTTCGTTGATTTCGAAACCGGCCTGAATACAGCCATCAAGCGGCTGCGCGAGACGCTTGGCGATTCCGCCGATAATCCCACCTTTATCGAGACACTTCCTCGCCGGGGCTACAGATTCATAGCAACTGTCGAAAGGCCAGTCGGCGAGGAGAGCGGAATTTCCGGTCCGAGCAGCCCTCCGGAATCATCCGCAGGGAAAAACCTTTTGAAGCGTACTGGCGTTATCGCCGGTGTTGTAGTTATGGTGCTGATTTGCGTGGCCTTCTGGCGCAGCCAGCCGCAGCCGCCAACAGTCACCAACATAGTTCGAATCACCAACGACGGTAAGGCGAAGAACTCGATAAATCCGCCCGTGACCGATGGCGTCCATCTCTACTTCACGGAAGGGACGCCTGACACCACGGGCTCTGCGATCGCTCAAGTGTCGGCTGCGGGCGGAGAGACCACTTGGTTGACAACTACACTTCAGGATGTTTGGGCTGTAAGCCCCGTCTCTCCAGATCGCTCGGAGCTATTGGTCGCGAAAGGCGCCAGGGTCGGCTCGGATTCCGTAATCGAACTTTGGGCGCAACCACTGCCGGCAGGTGCGCCCCACCATGTCGGAAACATCAGGGCGCTCCTCGCAACTTGGACGCCGGATGGGACACACATCGTGTACGCGGATGCGGGCAACATGGGCAAGATAATGACGGCAAACAAAGATGGAAGCGAGCCTCATCAACTGGCCGAGGTTTCCGGCTTCGTGTTTTGCATTCGATATTCCCCGGACGGGCGACGGATCCGCTTTGATATTACTGATCCAAAAATCGATTCCAATTCGATTTGGGAAATGGACGCGGATGGGAAGGAAATCCACCGCGTTTTTCCAAGCTGGAAAGAGTCATTCTCTCACGGCTGCGGAAATTGGTCGCCGGACGGCAATTACTACTATTTTCTGGCAGGGCGGGGAAACGCCCAAGCCATCTGGGTAATGCCGGAACGTCGCTCCCTCTTTGGCAGACGCGCCAAGGGCCCGTCGCGTTTGACGTCCGGGCCGCTACGTTTCAATGCTCCTATCCCCAGCTCCGACGGTAAGCGACTGTTTGCCCTGGGCGAGGAGCTTCGCGTGGAGCTTTTGCGCTATGACGAACAGGCTCGCCGATTTGATCCTTACTTGCCGGGTCTCTCCGCTGGACCCGTCGATTTTTCGCCCGACCAGAAGTGGATAGCTTACGTTTCTTATCCCGACATGACCCTGTGGCGAAGCCGCGTGGATGGAAGTGACAAGATGCAGCTTACCTTTCCACCGGTGCGAGCGTATGAACCGCGGTGGTCGCCTGACGGCTCCCAGATTGTGTTCATGGATGTACGGTTCGACAGTTCCTGGAAAATCTACTTGCTGTCTCCATCGGGAGGCAGTCCGGAAGTGTTGACGCAGTCCAACACGAACGAAGCAGACGCAACCTGGGCTCCCGACGGGAAATCCATCGTTTTCGGGAAAACCGACAAAATCGACATTTTCAGCAATGCCAATGCCGCTATTTATCGCCTGGATTTGAAGACCGGGAAAGTCTCCTCAATTCCGGGATCCGACGGACTATTCTCACCAAGAGCATCGCCGGACGGACGCTATATCTCCGCCCTTACAATCGGTGAGAGGAAACTAATGCTGTTCGATACAAACACGAATCATTGGTCAACTTTGGCGGAGGGGGAACAACTCGGCTACAACGAATGGTCGCATGACGGGAAATACGTCTACATGCGGGGAAGCCGGGGCAGTGCAGGGGCTGTGCTTCGCGTGAGAATCAAAGATCGCATGCTGGAAGAAATCTTAAGCCTCAAGGATTTTCCTCAGCTCTCCGAAGTTGCCGCCGGCTGGATAGGACTAACTCCGGATGACGCGCCGCTCTTGATGCGGGATCGCAGCGTCCAGGAGATTTATGCTCTCGACCTGAACTTTCCCTGAAAATGTCGAAGCTAAGGAAGTGACAATCGGAGTACACTTCCGCTGAGTTTCTAACGGCCATTTAGATCGAACAATAAGGAGCCGTCATTCGAGCAGGCATTGCATCGTTGGCTGCGTTATTGCTTCTCTTCGGGTCCTATGCTGTCGCTCAGGAAATTACCGCCACTATCTTAGGCACTGTCACGGACCCAAGTGGCGCCGTCGTCTCCGGTGCCACAATCATCGTGGTGAATACGGATCAAGCCATAGTCGTTCGTCGTCTGACCACCTCCCCCAGCGGCGAGTATGTGGTTCCACTTCTTCCCATAGGACACTACGATGTGTCCGTGGAGGCGTCTGGATTCAAAACCAGTCTGGAAACCGGAATTGAATTGAGTGTGAATGACCGGCGCGCTGTCAATTTCGTCCTGCAAGTTCGCGGGCTTAGCGATGAAATTACGGTGGAGGCCGAGGCACTTCAGGTGGATCTACAAAGTGCCACTGCTGCGGGCCTGGTTTCCGGAATCCAAGTTCGAGAACTTGCCATCAACACACGCAATTATTCGCAATTGGTCGCGTTGCAGCCTGGTGTCTCCTCGGGTCTCGCTTCAGATCAGCCTTATGTGGGTGTCAGTGGTTTGAATGGTGGCGTCAATTCCGTATCTTTCTCAATTAACGGTGCACGAGAGAGCCAGAACAACTGGACACTGGATGGCGCCGACAACGTTGACCGCGGGTCGAACAAGACGCTACTAACTTTTCCCAGTATCGATTCCATTGCGGAATTCAAGGTCCTGCGCGGCAACTACGATCCTGAGTTCGGACGCGGATCGGGAGGCCAAATCAACGTCGTCACGCGGTCCGGGACGAGCACTTATCATGGCGGCGCCTATGAATTCTTCCGCAACGACGTTCTCGAAGCAAACAATTTCTTTAATAACCTTAGGGAATTAGCTCGACCTCCACTGCGTTACAACAACTTTGGCTTCACCATCGGTGGACCTGTTTTCATCCCTCGGCTCTACGCCAAGAAAACCTTTTTCTTCTTTTCCGAAGAGTGGCGGCGCGTGGTCAACTACAGCACGTTTACCAGCGCCGAAGTACCCTCCAGAGCAGAGTTGCAGGGAACCTTCGCAACACCGGTCTGTACCAAGCCAATCATCGACCCTATCACCCAGCTTTGTGTCGGGCCAACCACCACGCAAATCACCGACGTCGATCCCACGGCGGCCGCCTACATCAAGGACATTTACTCGAAGCTGCCCGCGCCTGGACCCGATGGCACCTTCAGTTTCACCGCACGAAACCTGTTCGACTTTCGGGAGGAAAATCTAAAGGTCGATCACATCTTCAGCCCAAGGTTGAGCGGCTTCTTCAAATACACGCATGACTCGATACCCACCGAAGAACCCGGCGGGATTGCCACAGGTTCGAGTCTTCCGGGCGTGGCCACTACACGAACCAACGCTCCAGGCTCGAACATTGCGGCTCGACTCGCGATGGTGATTACTCCGCACTTTATAAACGAACTCGGCTACTCCTATTCCCACGGAGCCGTTCTTAGCCAGCCGGTCGGCCTGCTCAGCGAGACTCTATCTCCCGACATCCGCCCTAATCTTCCCTTTAAGAATCTGTCTGGCCGCGCCCCAACCTTAATTTTCAACGAAGGTGAACGCCTGCTTGGATTTGGGCCCTATCGGGATCTGAACACGAATCACTCGGCGTTCGACAGTCTTACCTGGATCATCGGGCAGCACACCGCAAAGTTTGGACTCGTCTACCATCACTATGAAAAGAGTGAAGGGGCGTTTTTCCGCATTGACAACGGCATTTACAACTTTCTCGACATCGGTCCAGCGGGGAATAGCTTTCAGCAAGAGTGGGCTAATTTCCTGCTTGGCAACGTTTTAGTTTTCCGTCAAGCAAACGAAAATCCCACGGCAGATATTCATCAGAATCAGTTTGAGTTCTTCGCGCAGGATCAATACCGGATACGTTCTAACTTGACTCTCAGCTACGGATTGCGATGGTCCTTCTTCCGTCAGCCCACCGAAGGCCATGGACAACTGACAAATTTCGATCCATTAGCTTATGAGAACGCCGCTGCACCTCCGATCGATATAACTACGGGGCAGCTCGTCGCTGGCACGTCCACCCCGGTGATGAATGGCATCATTATTGGGGGCCAGAATTCGCGGTTCGGCAACGCGGTGGCAAAACAGACAAACCGCAATATCGCACCCCGAGTCGGATTCGCATGGGACCCCTTTCACACCGGCAAAACTTCCTTTCGCGGTGGCTATGGCATTTTCTTCGATTTGCCGGCCCTGGGTCAGTTCGAGGGCGGAACTACGACTAACCCTCCATTCGTGCAGACCGTTGCAATATCTAACACCAGTCTGAACGATCCTGCGGGCACGGTGCCTGATTTGAATCTTTCTCCGCAAGAGCTCAGCGGAATCGACGTGAATTGGAAGCAACCTTACGTGCAACAGTGGAACATCGACATCCAGCGGCAGCTCAGCCGAACGATGTTGTTTGATATCGGTTACTACGGTAACAAAGCTTTGCATCTAACCGCAGGTGTGGACATCAACCAACCCCGTCCGGGCGCCTATCTCTCCGCAGGGGTCCTGGCGCAGGGCCCGGTTAACTCTGCAACTAGCCAGCTCCTTAACTACGTGAGGCCTTATCGTGGCTTCGGGCCCATCAATGTTTCTTCTTCCCGATTCCAATCGAACTACCATTCTCTTCAAGCCCAGTGGCAATGGAGAGCAGGCGACAACAACTTGGTGATGCTGAACTACACATGGTCGCATACGTTGACTGACGCTCCCAATCAATACACCACTGCTCAAAACGTTTATGACATTCACGCAGAATATGGACCTGCTGACTTCGACCGTCGGCACGTGTTCACTGGCAGCTACATCTACCATCTTCCGTTCTACCGCTTGCAGCGTGGCACTACTGGACACTTACTTGGAGGTTGGGAGATCTCGGGTATTGCGTATGCCCAAACGGGTCTATGGCTGACGGTCAACGGCGTACACATTGATCCGGCAGGGCTCGGTCTGGCCGACCCCAATAGTGGACCCTTCTTCGACGCTCGCCCGGACCAGATCGGGAATGCGAACCGCCATGCGCCGCATGCTAGAGGGCAGTGGTTTGACGGTTCTTTGTTTACTGATCCGCCCGCAGACGGCATTCGACCTGGCAACGCCTCCCGGGGTTCGATACTCGGGCCGGGCGCCTGGCGCTGGGACACGTCATTGTTCAAAAACACTAACCTTAATGAGCGGATGAGCATTCAGTTCCGTGTTGAGGCCACGAATGTACTGAATCACGCCAACTTCGACCAGATCGGCACGGCTTTCTTGTTCGATCCCATCCATTTCGGCCAGGTGCTCAGCGCCCGCGATCCGCGGATTATCCAGCTTGGTTTGAAGTTACTCTTTTAGAGAAAGCCACTGATGCATGTTGCTAATTCGGACAACTGATCGTCAGGTGTTCCGAGTGGAATGAACCCCGGCTTTCAGCGCGAACGCTCGGCAAGAATGAGGGTTGCGAAGAAACGGGTTCCGAGTGTGTCGTCAGCAAACCTTACCTTGGGATTGCTTCAGGGTTGCTCGTGATTCAGGAAGAATTTGCAGCTGGGACTTGCAGTATCTGAAGTTATGGGCAGGAGCTACACGTCAGAGATACTCCTGGACGTGGGCGGTAGACCGAAATCAAAAGAGTTGTCTGCTGTATGGGCGAGAGCCGGGTTCAGCCGAGGCGGCTGTAGCGGGGAGAGTGTCGTGTCCCCCCGCTTGCAAGGGATCAGAAATTCTGCAGCAGCAATACGTTGGCACTGTCCGTCGCTGCGGCAAGCGCTAAATGACGCCCATCCGAGGACGATATGGCCCAATAGAAGGATACATTCCCCTTTCCGAGCGTCGCTGTCACCCTGCCGTTGAGATCGATGTTCAGAAATGCAAAACTCTCGAGGCCTGCGAAGCGCCACCCATGCTTGGTGTGAAAGGCACCTGTCCATAGACTCTTGCCATCCGCCGACCAGTCGACGTTGGTAATTCCCGCCCACCCCGGCACTGGTATAGTTCGCTTCGAGCCATCTGCAATGGAGAGTATCTGAATACCGGGGTCCGTCTGAACTATTCCAAAGTCCGTCTGGAACCCGCGCTTCACTGTAGCGAGGTACTTCCATCTGGCGATAGTGTCCAGTTAAAAGGTCCCCCTTCAACCGTCGCCAGAAGCTTCCCTGTTCCATTCAAAGGGTCAAAGCTGAAGAAGCTCTCCTGGTTCTGAACCGTTCGAGAGTAAATGCATAATGTGGAAGGAAGCCGGGCACACTGATGATTCCACATCATGGGCGCCTGGAGTACAAACTGGGATGGACCTCCGGCCAGAGGCACTCGCATAATTCGGACGTTGCGGGACAAATCGCCCTCCTGAGGCGCTACTACGTATAGCAGCGCTGAGCCGTCCGGGGTCAATCGGGCTATCCACAAGTTGTCGTTCCCGCCTAGCACTAGCTCGGGCTGGGTCTGGTCGATTGCTTGCTTAAAAATGTGAGATGGCCCATCGCGATCAGAGGCGAAGAAAACAGCCTTGCTGTCCGGTGTCCAGGAGTATGGATAGTCTTGCCTCTCGTCTAGGGTCATCCGACGGGATGTGCGTCGAATCCTTTCGGCAAATGTATTGGGTGGGTTTCACCACCGTCTACTTGGCGGAGATAGAAGCCTGTCTTATCCGTGAAGGCAAGATACTTGCCATCCGGCGAGATCGCCGAACTCGTGACGGGCGCATCATCAGGATTGGCCGTCAACCGCCGCTCGGAAACGTGGTGGGGTGGCAGCACGTTATCACGAAGCCGCTTTCCGAGTTTGGTGCGCGATACGTAGCTATTTTCGGATAAACCTACCAGCAAAGCCACTGCAGCGAGTGCCGCAAGGGCTAGTACGGCCTTCAGCTTCCAGTGTCGCGTAACGGGAGGCGGTCGGGGGACCAGAGGCGCGGGCTCCGGCGGAGCGATCGGCTCAACAAGAGGCAACGCGCTCTTCGCATTACTGTCGGTCACCCACTCCACCGGGATCATGAAGCGGTATCCGTATTTTGGCAGGGTTTCGATGAACTTGGGGTGATCGGCTGAGTCCTCCAGCGCCTGGCGCAGCTTCTTCACTGCAGTGTTCACACCAAGCTCAAAATCAACGAAGGTGTCTTCTGGCCACAGAGCCTGACGCAATTCGTCGCGGGAAGCAACTTTTCCCTGGGCCTCCAGCAAGAGACGCAACACCTGAAAGGGCTGAACCTGAATGGGCACGCGGACGCCCGAACGGAACAGTTCGCCGCTACTCAAATCGACGCTAAATCGATCGAACCGCGCGCCTATCGGAGCTGGGCTGGAGATCGCCAACTGATGCTCGACTACGTTCTCTAGAAGTGTACCCGACTTTTCGTGTGGGGGCGTGAATTACACAGTTCACCCAAACCGCTAACCCTCCGAGCTTTCAGCCAGTTGGTCAGTTCACCCAGCGTTCATACGACGATCAGCTTCGGTCTATGGAGCCCGACTGTGACCGATGCGATGGTGCAGCTACACGGGGTGAGACTCGCCGGATCGGCGCGGCTCAAATACGACCCCGACGTCTCAGGAGCCAACATGAAGCGCACCGTGCATCTTGCAATCGCAACCATCACAATTTGCCTGCTCGTCACGGCAACCCAAGCCCAGAGTAGTAATTTTAAACTAAGCTTCCGCGTGTCATTTCCGTTCACTGTGGGGAATACAACCCTAGCGGCTGGTGAATATGAGGTAACGCAGCCCGCCCGCTTCGTGCTTGAGCTACGCAAACTGCACGGCCAAACGGCGGTATTCCAGAACGTTAAGCCTGCCCACTCGCGAAACGAAGCCGACGGGAGAATGAGGATTATCTTCCACCGCTATGGCAGCGAATATTTCCTGGCTTCTGTCTCCGAGGGGTCGTGGCGGTCGACCTATGATTTGCGCCGGTCGAACCAAGAAGAGCGGCTTGCAGACAAGAATCGGTTGCTTCAACCGCAAGTGGTTAGGGTCCTTACCAACGGCACCGTAGAAGTGGCGACTGTCGGCCAGTAGTAACGCCATCACGACATGTTCTCCCCGAGCATTGCTAATGATCACACGAAAAGGCGAACCATCGGGTTCGCCTTGTTTTTGGCTGTGCGAAAGATTTGGTAGGAAAAATACCAGTCAGGTCGCATTTCGATGCGAGTCGGCATACGATAACTCCCGGCTAGTCGCTAGGCTTGATCGGAAACGCCTCGGGCAAGAACGCTGACAACGAAGTCGAACTCGATCCGAGGCGTTTTCGATAAGCAGACTAGGAGGAAGCCGCTGGCGTTTGCGGCGGACGCGGTGCGCTATGGGATTTGGATGCCAGTTTGAGATCGGCTTGAGCGATGGAAGACTGGCAGAGAGCAGGGAAAGTTGGGTGGGGATAGTCGAGACCGCCAGAAGGAAGAGAATCAGAAAGGCGACAAGAAGGCTGTTTGGGGAAGGCGAGGACACGAATGCATCGGCGTGCCAAAGCACATCCTCGGGTCGCGACTGATGGACGGGTTAGGAAGAATCGAAGTACATGCATATTGATAGTTCCGCCGCAGTAAATCTCTGAATCAGGATCATCGATGCGCCGCAGCGCGGGCAGTGCCAGAGAAAAGAACTCTCGGGGTGGAGGTCGCGTGTTCTCACTTCCCGCTCTGTCGAGCCACCGGAGGCCAGCAGTTGCTGGCCCAACGCTAGACGGGAAGTGCGAAAGCGATTGGCCAGAAAGCCGAAGTGCCGGATACGTACAAAGCCTTTGGGCAGCACGTGCAGAAAGAAGCGACGCAGGAACTCGGTGGAAGCTAACGTCATCTGACCTTGCTTGCCGCCGTGGGCATAATCCTTCCAGCGGAAGGTCACGCGCTCTTGGTCGAAGGCCAACAGGCGATGATTAGAAATGGCCACGCGATGGGTGTAGCGGCCCAGATAGCGCAACACCTGCATGGGCCCGCCGAAGGCAGGCTTGGCATAGACCACCCAATCGTGACGATGGAGACGGCGAAGTAGTTTTGCAAACTGCTTGTGGTGTTCTTATAAGATCCACTCACTAGGCTGGTTAATAGCAGTGTTCCCGACTGTACCAGGTTCGTGGGTACTGCTTACCTGGCGACCATGACTCGATCACTTATGCTTACCGGCTCCAGCCAGCACCACTGTAGACCAGGACGTAGCCCTCTAAGTCGCTCATATCGGCGAATGCAGGATCAACTACCTGCCCGTTGCCTGGCCCAGATTGCTCTGGGTTTATTTCGTGATCGCTAAGACTTTTCACCATCATGGGCATTACCCAATCCGGGGCAGCGTCCAGCTTTCAGCTGTATCTGCGGCAGAGTCAAGACCTCCTGCTCACGGGGATCCCTTGGAATGCGAGCGGTCCGTTAATTTGGTTCAGGTTTATGCGGTACCGCGAAGCTACCTGCCATCGATGGGAGTCGAAGAACTGAGCGCTTACTTTCTGGAACAAGGTGCGGAGTTTGTTGGCAGGTGACACGAGTCACGTTTACAACGGCCAACTGGTTCTCGCGTGCCCTCGTGACTGGTTAGTATAGGCAGCGAAGCGTAACTTATCGTTTCCGGCTGTAACTTTATTGCTTGTGTAATCAACACGATACAAGTCACTGCCGGTTGGGAATCTCACAGTGGGGTCTGTGCGCAGCTCGGAAGAGGGCGAGTATCGACCAGTCCAGGCTGGCAAGGGGAACGTAGTCAGCCGTTCACACGGATGATCCGCCGAAATGTGAGATCTATTCTGGGCTGACCGCAGCTTGGCTCCGTCGGAATTTCTTGTCGCCAGTTGTGTCCACCTCTGCAATCCGCGACACCGGTTCATGGGTGCGATGTGAGCTAGGCGCGGCGCACTTTTCTGCCTCTTGCATTTCTTCGCGGTTATGGCAAAATATAAATACGGCGCTCGTAGGGTGTCGGGTATAGATAAACGTCGCAGTCCGCAAGGCGCGACACGGGATGAGCAGTGGATTCCCGTCCCCAGTCCCTCAAGTGCAGCTAGCTCTGATGTGGGGAGAAAACCCGCTAGGCGCGACGCTGCCTCTGCTTGCAGATAAGCCGGTGAGCCGTCAATCACCGGAAGCCTACAGACGGCATGTAGGGATACCACGAAAGTCCTCGGCATGGTTCCGAGGCATGGTGTCCGCATGTCAATACCACAGCAACACTCCTCAGCCGCTGCGCGCAAGAGCAGCAACGACCTAACCTCATCAAAGAAGAATTCAGCGGGGCAAGAGCTCGCTGAAGCGCAAACACGCGCTGATCGGCTCCTCATGGAACTCGATCAGTGTGCAACGCGCAAACTTCGGGAGTTGAATTACGAACTCCTGCTAGTCCGGAATGACTTCAACACACTCAAGAAGGGCCAGAGGATTTCAGGTTGCCAGAATTGGGACGAATTCTGCACGAAGAAACTTCATCGCACGAAGCGGGCGGTCAATCTGCTCTTGGCCGATAAACCGAAACGGGAAGAAACTTCCCACCCCGAACCTCCTGTGGTTCCAAACGATGCCGAATCGGACGCTGGCCTGTCCGCAGAAGACGAATCCAATATCGACCCAGAACTGCAAGTGGCGCGTCAGCACGCAAGTGGTGTTGACATCGACGGGAGAAGCTTGCAGGAGATCGAAGCCGCTGCATGGGACTTACTTGAACCCAGGCAACGAAAAATTAAACTCGTTAACGGGAAACCTGGCATTCCTTACTCTGAGGACTTGGACGCAGCAAGGAAAAAACTTCGCTACGTGTTCGAGGCGGCGAAAGCCGACGAAGAAGAAATCGGACGCAAGCTGGCCGATCTTCTAAACGGAATGACACCTTTCCGAACGTTCTCGGTGAAAGTCACGATAGAGGAAGTCCCAAAACCCAAGGCCTACCACTACGAGTTGTTCGACAACCCCAAGTCCCCGACAGGAGTGACGCCAGTCCGCGTCAAGAACAACCGTCTTGACGGCCATACGGAAGACTCGATGCTACGTCAATGCATGGATCAAGAGGAGGTACCTTTCTAATGACGCCTCCTGTTAAAGTGATCCACAATTGGCTACCAGCCGAGATGCAGCGGCCCTTGTTCGATGCCTTAGAATGTGGGCCGTGGCACGCCCTCAAACTTCGTTATGGCAACATAGCGAGGCGTAAGAACATCGTCTTCTACGAGGGGGATCCTGAAGCAGCCTATGCTTACACCAAGGCTGCTACGGACAAAGATCGGCCGATCCTGTACACGGAAGGCCCGGCAGCACTACGAACCATTCGCAAGAGGCTACAGGAGGAATATGGCTTCTCATTCAGCCTCTGCTATGTCAACTACTACGCTGACGAACAAGTTGGGATCGGATGGCACAACGATGCTGAAGAAGTCGGGTCTCAAATTCCAGTTCGAATGCTTTGTTTGGGCGGGACGCGCGATTTCTCCATCTGGAAAGTCAGCCGTGACGAAAAGACGAAGAAGCTTCTGAAGCCGTTCGCAGAATGGGAGGTCAAGACAAGAAGCGGAGACCTCGTGGAAATGCCGGTCGGTTTCCACGAGGAGAATGCTTACCGTCATGCCATCCTGCCACAGAAGCAATTTGCTGCGCCGCGGGCGAGCCTGACTTTTCGCAGTCCCGACCTCTCAGCAAATGGTCCGTGGGCGCCGGAAACATTCGTCCATATACCTCGTATCTGGTGCTGTAAGTCAGGTCACGAGTACCCCGAGGATGCCGTCTATGTGGGCTGCCGGACGATCAGAGGGCAGGTGCGGGAAGGATCGCCCTTCGGCAATGCCGTTGATCCGTTCAGGGTTCGCAACCAAACAACCAACCCGTGGCTGGCAGACAACGACACTGACTTCCGGCTGGCCGCGCTGACAAAGATGCAGGACTCCGGCTTCCGACAGCAAATGGAAGCGCTACGAGGCAGAGATTTGCTTTGCTGGTGCGAGCAGGAAGGTCCTAAGCGAGCAGAGTTCTGCCATGCAAGGGTGTGGTTGGACCTGATTAACGAGAACCACAGTTGGACGGGTGAGTAAAAAATGGTCCCTCCAACTGTGGAGCCTTATGTCGATTCCGAGAAAGGCGCCGCCTTTCTCGGAGTCGCCAGCAGGACCCTGAACGAGCTGGCTCGTAAAGGGGAAGTACCAGCGTATCAATGGGGGCTCGGAAACCAGCGCCGGACATGGCGTTTCAAGCTGTCTGAGCTGGACTCTTATATGAAGTCCAAGGTAGGATCGCCTGGCCGCCCACCTCTTCCGAATAGGAGGAGAAAATGAAGAAGGTGGGAAGTTACGGAGGTGGTTTTCTGAGTCGAATCAAACGCTCTGCCGGAGACGTTCTGGCTTTTCGCTGGCACGAAGACGGCAGAGAGCGAAAGAGAATCTTAGGGCCGGTTGGCCAGTTCAAGTCTGAAGCCGCGGCGTGGAAAGAAGTTGAGCGCCTGGGATTGGGACGGAAGGGAAGTCCTGAAACCGTGGAGCAGCTAGCTCAACACTGGAAAGAGAAGGAGAGCAGCAGGCGTGCTTCTCCACCAGTGAGACGATTTCAGGCTATCTGGCGAACTGGATCGTTCCCGCCTGGGGTTCTCGGTTGTTGAATGAAGTGAAGGCTGTGGACGTTGAAGGCTGGCTCGGCAAGCTGAAGCTGGCACCAGGCAGCAAGAAGAAGCTGCGCGACATCATGCATCTTCTTTATGAGCACGCAATCCGCTACGAGTTCACTGATCGCAATCCCATCTCGAAAGTTCGTCAGGGTGGGAAACGGTTGGGAACGCCAACCAGACTGAACGTGATCCAGCTGTGTCGGCTACTCGAGGTTCTGCCTGCTCGTGAAAGGTTGATGGTATTGCTGGACTTCGGAACTGGTCTTCGACGGGGAGAGTTGAGCGGACTGCGATGGGAAGATGTGAACTTCGAGGAGAGGGAACTCACCCCAATGCGAAGCATCGTGAAGCAGCACATTGGAGATCTGAAAACTGAATCCTCGGGGAAAAGCATTCCGCTCGATGAGGAGTTGATCGCTGAACTGCTTGCGTGGAGGAAGGAAACGCCTTACGCTTCAGATGGTGATTATGTTTTCGCCAGCATGAAGATGAAGGGCAAGCAGCCCTACTGGATGTCCAAGATCATGCAGCTCTACATTAAACCGGTCGCTGCGAAGCTTGGCATTCCACTGAAGGGCTGGCACACTCTTCGCCACAGCTACACGACGTTGCTCAGGCAGAATGGGAACGATGTCAAAGTCGTCCAGGATCTGCTGAGGCACGCGTCGTATGGAATCACGATGAACATCTACGATTCGGCAGTGTCGGCTGAGAAGCGGGAAGCGCACAGCAGCGTGATGCGTCTCGTAACCCGTGCCTCAACCCGTACTCGGCAAGAATTAGGTATACTTGCAAGTGCCTGATTCCACAAAAGTCCCCGTCGTCTAGCCCGGCCTAGGACATCGCCCTTTCACGGCGGTAACACGGGTTCAAATCCCGTCGGGGACGCCAAATCTTTTCAGCAACTTACGGTTTTGCGTCCTCCTTTTCTATAGGCACAAAAAAGGCACAAAGCGCGTCGTCAACGCGAAGCCACTTCGTCGGAAAGGCTGTGTTTTCGCACCGATCA
>Ga0209577_10003413_pt1 | contig 14946 bp, 10 predicted proteins | sample GraSoiAngelo_109_FD_185874 | JGI IMG/M metagenome (GOLD analysis project Ga0209577, IMG submission 185874) | Grasslands soil microbial communities from the Angelo Coastal Reserve, California, USA - 14_0903_12_20cm (SPAdes) (version 2) | ecosystem: Environmental > Terrestrial > Soil > Grasslands...
CGTCATCGATGTCTCGTTCATCTCCTTGCGCCTGGTGCTGCCCGCCATTGTGCCGCTGATCACTCCAACAGCCTGGCTTGTGGCGCTGGTCAAACCGCAATTTGAAGCCGGGAAAGCCGAGGTGGATCGCGGCGCAGGCGTCATCAGCGATCCCGCTGTACATACACGCGTGCTTGACGAGCTGCAAGCATGGATTCGCGAGTTTACCCCGTTTCGCGTGAAAGGACTCACCGACTCACCGATCTATGGGCGCGATGGCAATCGTGAGTTCCTCATATACCTTGGATTGGAATAATAAATAGCTACGCATGACTGGCTTAATCTGCTATACTTGAGACTATGGAAACACAAGTCAAGCGCTAATTGTAGTGAATGTTTCAGGACTACCGAAAAGAGGTGTGCCCATGACTGCTCTACCTGCTATACCTTCTTTCACCATACCAGAACAATTCAACGCTGCAACCGCCTTCCTGGATGGCAATCTGTTCGAGGGAAGAGGCACTAAAACCGCCATCTTTTACGAGGGAACGGCCTACACGTACGCCAAGATCACCGAACTCGGTAACCGCGTCGGCAATGGTCTCCTCGACCTGGGTATTCAAATGGAACAGCGCGTCGCGCTTCTGCTGCTCGACTCCCCGCAATTCGCCGCAGCCTTCTTTGGCACCATTAAAACAGGAGCCGTCGCTGTCCCCATCAACACCATGCTGCGCCCCAATGACTACGTCTACATGCTCAATGACAGCCGCGCGCGCGCCCTCTTCATCCATGCCGCGCTCTGGTCGCAAATAGAGCCAATCCTTGCGGAACTCAAGTACCTGCGCCACATCATCGTCGTTGGAACGCTCCCAACTGCCTCCCGCGCGGATGCCTCAACGCCAGCTATACATGACTTCGAACAGTGGGTCAATAAAGCATCGAGCAGCCTCAAAACGGCCGAGACCAGCAAAGACGACAGCGCCTTCTGGCTTTATAGCTCCGGCAGCACCGGTTTCCCCAAGGGCTGCGTTCACCTCCAGCACGACATGATGTACTGCACCGAGTATTATGGCAAAGCAGTGCTGGGTATCACCGAAAACGACATTACCTTTTCTGCCGCCAAGCTCTACTTTGCCTACGGCCTGGGCAACAACCTGTATTTTCCCTTCGGAGTAGGCGCCAGCGCCGTGCATTTCCCTGGACGACCTCTGCCGGAAGACATGTTCAAAGTCGTCGAGCAGTATCGCCCAACGATCTTCTACGGTGTACCCACGCTCTACGCCGGCATGCTTGCACTGTCCGGCGCGAATAAGCGCTTCGACTTCTCCTCTGTGCGTATCTGCGTCTCCGCGGGGGAGGCCTTGCCTGCCGATATCCTGCGCCGCTTTGAAGACACCTTCCATGTCGAAATACTCGATGGTATTGGCAGCACAGAAATTTTGCACATTTTCATCAGCAACCGCGCCGGCGAGATAAAACCGGGCAGCACGGGCAAGCTTGTGCCCGGCTATGAAGCCGTGATTGCCGACGAAAAAGGCGTCGCGGTGCCGCAGGGAGATATCGGCAACCTCCTCATCAAGGGCGACAGTATCACAGCCTATTACTGGAACAAGCACGAGAGGACCAAAGATGTCATCAACGGACACTGGATACACACGGGCGATAAATATTACCAGGACGAAGAAGGTTACTACTGGTACTGCGGCCGTTCAGATGATATGCTGAAGGTAGGAGGTCAATGGGTCTCTCCTGTTGAGGTCGAGAACGCGCTTATCGCACATCCTGCTGTCTTAGAGTCGGCGGTAGTAGGTGATTTAGACGACGACGAGCTGGTCAAACCCAAGGCATACGTGGTGCTCAAGCAAGGCCAGGAACCGTCAGAGGCGCTGGCAGAGGAACTCAAAACGTTCGTCAAACAGCGGCTGGCGCCATTTAAGTACCCGCGTTGGATTGAGTTCCTGCCCGAGTTGCCCAAGACGGCAACGGGCAAGATTCAACGCTTTATCCTGAGAGACACCGGGCGCACGGAGCCACTCGACGCACCAACTGAGCTGTAAAAGAAGCCAGGTCGCATAGAGGACCATGTAATGCAGCAAGCCTATCGTGTACTACGGATCGTCGCGGAGTCGCAGACGATCCGTATCGTACTGATGCTCAGACCGAACGAACTGATGCTGAAAGAATTGTATACCGCCTGTACTGACCTCAAGTCAGAGAAAAGCAGGGGTATCAAGGCCGTCGTACTGGATTTCAAGTCGGTCACCGAGACGCACGAACCGCATAACTCCACTGTTTCTCCTGCTATCATCGACCAGGCCTGCCTGGCGGTGCGAGCCGTGGAAGCCCCAGTATTAGCGGTTGTGCGTGGCACAGCCTCTGCCGAGGCCTGCGAGCTCATCCGGGCAGCCGACCTGACCCTTGTAGCCCATGATGCCGTCCTGCTCGTGCGAGTTATGGGTGATGACAACAACGATACCCTTACCGGTGAGCAGGCTCATCGCCTGGGCTATATCACATGGTCCGCCCCGGCAAACTCGATCGATAGCGAGATGACCCGTATTCTTGATATGCTGCGAGAGAAAAGCGCTGTAGCCCTGCGCCTGACAAAAGACAGCACACGCCTGGGCGCTGGCCTGGCTGTAGCCCCCCGATTTATCGAGGGGGAAGCGAGTGATGCCGCGGCACGCTTAGAAGCGCTCAAGAAGGTGAACGAGTTCTATCTCTCACATGTCATGCAGACGGCCGATGCTGGCGAAGGCTTACACGCCTTCCTGGAGAAACGCAAGCCTCGGTGGAAAAACAAATAGTTAAGGAATTATCATGACCGAACACCAGCCCTGGACAACGCTCTCTTCTCAACAAGTTCTCGATAACCCTCACCTGAAGATACGCCGCGAACAGGTCGCCGTTCCTAACGGCCCCGTCATTCCAGACTATTACATTATCGAGAATCGCGGCTGGGTGGGCATTGTCCCTGTGACTGAAGACGGGTATTTCCTGATCAACAAGCAATATAAACATGGCATTGGTCTTGTCGTGCTGGAGTTCCCTGCCGGCGGCATAGATCCTCACGAGGATGACCCCCTGGATACAGCGCGACGAGAGCTGATGGAAGAGACGGGCTACAGTGTTGAAGATGGCCAGATTGAGCTATTAGCGCACATGTATGCGAACCCGACTAGTGCGCGCACGCTCATCTGGTGGTACCTCGCGCGCAACATACGCAAAACAGGAGAACAGAAGGTCGATCCCGTGGAGGTCATTGAAAATTTCTTTGTGTCTCCAAAAGAACTGCTGCAATTGATTCACGATGGAAGTTTCGCCGTCCAGGGACAGGTAGCTGCTGCGTATATGGCGCTGGAACGGCTGGGGTATTTCACCTTCAATGGATAGCTCTTAGTTGGCGAAATCCTCCAGAGGGAGCTTCTTTTCCTGCACGTCCTCCTCGTTCCCTGCGTCTTCCTCGTATGTACATTCAACATTGTCCTCCGAATGTATGCGAGTATCAAAAGCCTTAAAACATAAGACTAAACCGGCAAATACGAGGATACAGGCAAGATACAATTGAAAGTTGGCTACACCTATGCCTCCCGATTGAGACAGAAGTACTCCCATGAGGAAGCAGGTAGCACCCGCTATATTCAAGCGGTAAAAACGACGTTGAGCACTGTCAGTCATATCCCGTCCTCTTTCTTAGCAACTGAGAATGTGAAGAGCACTACATACCAGGTGATAGTAACATACCATATTTCACTCTAAGCGGCTGGATAGGCGACCTATGAATGTACAAACTCCTGCTACAAACAGAGCAAAGGCTAAAACGCTACCTTCAGCTATCGTCGGCTGGTTCCTGATCATTGTGAAAACGAGCAGAAAAACGACAGTCGAGGTGACAAGAGCAGCCTCCGTATAAAAAGTGATTGGATAAGCGTTGCTTCTGTTCCGTCTTACGTTCGTATCTTCGCTGGTATCATTATCCCAGCCACTCCAGGTATCAGCAGCTTTAAAACCAAGCAATATGCCTACGATCCACAGAACGACACAGGGAAAGAGGAGTCGATCTGTTGCTATACCTATATCTCCTAGATCGTACAGAAGGAACGCGCCAAGGAAACTTATAGCACTCGCTACACAATATCGATAGATGCGTCGTTTGAATGTGTTCGTCATATTTTCCACCTCTTCCTTAACAGGTAGTAAACATGTTAGAGAACCAATAGGAAGTTATTCCTTGCTCCTCTGCCGATAATAGCAATACGTTATATAGCGTTTATAACATATTGCTATTTATTTGTCAAGTTATATCAGAGGTTTTTTTTGAGGAGGAGCTTATAACCTACCTACCTGGGTCTTCTTGATAAAGCCCTAAAAAATAGTAAGAGAGCGCCGAGGAGCAATGCTAAAAGCATCTCGATTGGCCCTCTTGTGACTTGGGTAGCACCAAAGAAGATGACGATACTTATGAGTAGTACCGCAAAAATGGCGCTTGTTATTAAAAGCGGGAGCGGTCGATCTATGTACCTGTTCATGCGTTAATTCATTCCTTCGTTTGGTGGAAGCGAAGTGCCTGTTTATTGTAGTATACATTACAGCGAACTAAAGGTTGAAAGAGCAGAATACCCCCTACTATCAGCGCATACAGACCAAAGTAAAAGGCCAGAGCGACAAGGAAGATACGCCGGCCGCTTGTAGTCCACTTGATGTGCAGCGACAAATGAGGCATACTAGGATGCAAGGAAAAAGAGGTCCGAATAGTTTAGCTAAGCCTTACAAAAATTTTATATTTTTCTCACAGCTATTTTATTTTTGAGTCATAGACTTACTATGTACGGTGGATTGGATTAGTCACAGGTCCTTCCACTGCTACCCGTTTTTGGCAAAGTGTGTACACATGAAAATACTCATCATCGAGGACGAAGCAAATATTATACAATTGATCCGGCTCTACCTGGAGCAGGCGAGCTTCATGGTGCTTTCAGCCAGTGACGGCATCTCCGGGCTGGAACTCCACGCGCGCGAACATCCCGACCTGGTTATCCTTGACCTGATGCTCCCTGGTCTCGACGGCATGGAGGTCTGCCGCCGCATCCGTGCCTGGGCCTCTACACCTATTCTCATGCTCACCGCACGTAGTGGCGAGGATGACCGTATCGCAGGCCTCGAACTGGGCGCCGACGATTACCTGGTGAAGCCTTTCAGCCCACGCGAAGTTGTCAGCCGCGTCAAAGCGATACTGCGCCGCACGGCCGGAGATAATGCGGGAGCGAATGCGCCCCATGTTGCCAGCAATGAGGAAGTACGGCATTTTGACAAGCTCACCATCCATATTCCAGAGCGGCGCGTCGAAGTGAATGGGCAGAGGGTGACATTGACTGCTAAAGAGTTTGACCTGCTGGTAATGCTCACCTCGTCTCCAGAGCGCGTCTTCACCCGTGAAGCGCTGCTTAACCAGGTCTGGGGTTACACCTATATCGGTGATGGCCGCACCGTCGACGTTCACATAGGAACGCTGCGTAAGAAGATCGAGGCGGTAAAAGGTGCTCCTCACTATGTCAAAACCGTCTGGGGAGTGGGTTATAAATTCTCGCTCGAGGAACAGGAAGAGCACGAATGAAACGATTTGACACCTTCCCCCCGCTAAGTCTGCGTTTGAAACTTGTGCTGAGCTACCTCATTGTTGCATTGGGCGCCATTCTCATCCTGGCTATCGCTGTCTCGCTGGCGATACAAAACTATTTTGCCAACTCACAAAGGGACCAATTGCGCTCAGAAGGAGAATATCGCGCACAGCAGATCGGCCATCTTTATCGTGCCTATGGCGGGGATTGGCGTTCAGTACCGTTGCAGCTGATTCAACCAGGCGGACCCGAACTGCTGGTTATTATAGACCAGAATGGTGATCCGCTCCTTCAAATACAACCTGGCTCCCTCAAACTCAGCGATGATGAATTTCCTGTGCTCAGGCAATCGCTGATTCTGGCGCTGCAGGGACAGGAAAATGACGGGCGATTACAAGGGGGCGGCGATGACAGCTCATTCTCCGGTCTGTACGTGTCTGAGCCGTTGCGTTATAACGGGCAGTCCAACGGCAACATGATTGGGGCACTCTTTGTTGCCGTACCAGAGAGATTTCCCCAAGCTTCTGTGCAGCTAGCGTTCCTGTCGAATGTCAACCAGGCTATCTTGATTGCTGGCGCGGGAGTAGCGCTGGCAGTGATCATATTCAGCCTGTTCTTAGCAAGGCGCTTCACACGTCCACTCGAATCGTTAACAACCGCCGCCGACCAGATGAGGCAGGGAGACTACAGCAGGAGAGCGGATCCACCGAAAAGCAAGGATGAACTGGAACGTCTAGCGGTCACCTTCAATGCTATGGCCGATACTATCGAGTCTGATGTGACCGAACTGCGCCACCAGGAACAGTTGCGCCGTGATCTGCTGGCCAATATCGCCCATGATCTTGCCACGCCGCTTACCGCCATTCAAGGTTACAGCGAGGCGCTGGCCGATGGTGTGATTGCAGGTGAAGAGGCTCGTCAGGAGACGGCACAGTTGATCGGGCGCGAGGTGCAACGCCTGCGTCGCCTGGTAGGGGATGTGCAACAGATGACGTCGCTTGATTCCGGGCGTGCTCGACTTGAGCTTGCCCCGCTAGATATGCAAGCGCTGGTCGATGAGACGCTGGAGGTTATCCGACCAGAATGCGAACAGGCAGGAATCGCCCTGCGCAATGAGATCGATCCACAGACCATGCCCGTAATGGCCGATAGTGATCGCATTACACAGGTGTTGTTCAACTTGCTGGACAACGCGCGCCGCCATACACCCGCGGGAGGCAACATTACCATAAGTGCTCAACCCATGAGCGAGGTGCTCAGGGTTTGTGTAAGCGATACCGGCACGGGTATCGACGCAGCCGATCTCCCCTATATCTTCGAGCGGTTCTACCGCGTAGATCGTGCCCGCACAGCTTCAGCTGGGGGCAGCGGCCTCGGTCTCTCCATTGTCAAAGCCATTATCACAGCACACGGCGGTACTGTCTCCGCCGAAAGTAGCGCCGCGCAGGGAACATGTATTTACTTCAGCCTCCCCCTTGCTGCACAGTCAGAGAGGGAGAAATACGTTGGAAAAGGAGCAACAAGCAATTATGCCTCTTGATAGCAGTTTGATTGGTCATACTTCTTCACCACAAACATTTGAGGTTACGAGAGAAGCGGTACAACGTTTCATGGAGGCTACAGAAGACCCCGCATTACAGGACGGTACTCCAATAGAATATGCGCCTCCCACGTTTCCCACCACCTTTCGTATGAAGATCCCTGGTCTCCAATTAGACCCCACCAGTATGCAACTTCTGCACGGTGAGCAAGAATACAAGTACACGCGCCGCCTGCGCATCGGTGAAAAAGTGACCTGTGTGGTGCGCGTGGTGGATGTGCGCCAACGTTCTAGCAGCAGTGGTAATATGACGTTTATAGTATCGGAGACCACGGGAACAGACGACCATCAACAGCCAATATTTACCGCTCGCAGCACCTCTATCATACGCATGAAGTGATGAGATTAGCTATGATCCCGAAGGCAATGCGCTTGTCCCGAACCCATTGTCCTCGGTCTCTGGTTCGATTAAGGGATGCTTTATAAACCAGGCCTGGCAATCGAAGAGCGGCTCGCCTGGTTCGGGTTTTACACGCACATAGACGCCATCTGACAACAGCTCATACGTGTTGACAGTATCGGCCAGGTAGGGTTGGAGCACGCGATCACGAATGGCCTCGCATAAAACAGGGTCTTCGATGGGAAACAGCGCCTCGACACGACTATTGAGATTGCGTTGCATCATATCGGCACTCCCGAGATAAATCTCTTCGTTGCCGTTATTGCCAAAGCAGAAAATACGGCTGTGTTCCAGGAAGCGTCCCACTTGACCCCTGACACGGATATTCTCGCTCACACCGGGGATACCCGGGCGCAGACAACATATGCCACGCACGATCAGGTCGATGCTCACCCCTGCTTGTGACGCGCGATAGAGCAGGTGAATGATCTCTGGATCGACCAGAGCATTCATTTTAAAGATCAGGCGACCGTTGCCATGCTCTTTCTGCGCCTGTATCTCACGCTCGATACGCTCCGAGATACTGCGCCTGAGACCGATAGGAGCCACCAGCAGCTTGCGGTACGAGCGCTGGCGTGAATAGCCGGTGAGCATGTTAAAGAGGTTCGTCACATCGGCGCCAATATCAGGACGGCAGGTGAACAGGCAGAGGTCTTCATAGATACGCGCGGTAGTAGCATTATAATTGCCCGTTCCAAGATGAACATAGCAGCGCAGGCCATCCTCTTCCTTACGCACAACCATAGCCGCCTTGGCATGCGTCTTCAAACCCACCAGCCCATAGACGACATGTACGCCCACACGCTCCAGCTCTCTGGCCCATTCGATATTGTTCTCTTCATCGAAACGCGCCTTCAGTTCCACCAGTACCGCTACCTGCTTGCCATTCTCTATCGCTTCCAGCAGCATGTCGACGACCGGAGAGTGTGTTCCGACGCGATACAATGTCTGCTTAATAGCCAGGACCTGAGGATCGTGGGCCGCCGCACGGATAAAATCCACCACCGAATTGAAGCTATCGTAGGGGTGATGCATCAAGATATCATGTTCGCGAATAGTGGTAAAGAGATTCTGCTCCTTGCGCAATGCCGCCGGTTGGCGCGGCGTGAACGGTGGGTCTTTGAGATCTGGACGTTCCAGGCTGTACAGTTCCATCAGGTCGGATAGGCCAAGGTGACCATCGATGATTGTTAAATCATTTTCGGTGATCTCCAGATTATCGAGCAGCAAGCTGCGGATACGTGGCGGCATAGAAGGATTAACCGCCAGGTCGACCACCGAGCCAAAACGACGCTCGCGTATGCCCTGTTCAATCGACTCCAGCAGATCGGAGGCCTCGTCCTCTTGCAATTCAATGTCCGCGTCGCGCAGCACGCGAAACGGGTATGATTCCCACACATCGAAGCCGGGGAAGAGCATGTACAGGTGGGCCGCGATAACCTGTTCAATCCACACAAACGCTACCGTATGCGCGTTCTCTGATAAAACAGGGACAGGCACAAGGCGTGGGAGACTAGGTGGAACCTTCACACGCGCAAACCGTGGCTCCTTCAGCGATGGATCGGTAATCGAGACGGCCAGGTTCAAGCTGCGGTTTGAGATATGCGGAAACCGGTGGCCAGGATCAACCGCTAACGGTGTCAATACCGGGAAAATTTCACGCTCAAAATACGAAAGCATTGAGGCGCGCTGCCCTTCATTCAGTTGTTCATAATCCATGATATGAATATGCTGCTCCGCGAGCAAAGGAATGAGATCGTTGAGCCAGTAATAATGAACTTCCTGGATAAGTGGGGCCTGCAATTCGCGCACGACAGCCAGCTGCTCTTCGGCGGTTAAACCATCCGGGCTCAGCGAAATCACGTGCGCCGCGAGCTGGTCTTTCAATCCGGCCAGGCGGATCATTATATACTCGTCGAGATTGGAGTCGAAAATTGAAACAAACTTCACGCGCTCGAGCAGTGGATGGCGGCAATCTTTTGCCTCTCCAAAGACGCGGCGGTTGAACTCGACCCAGCTCAATTCTCGATTAATATAGAGATCAGGTCGATCAAATTCTTTAGCGGATGGGGTCGCTGTCAGATTTTGGTGCATATTCTTCTAATTTATCCTGTGGCATCCAAACTATCTTCCATTGTATCACTCCTTCAAACTTCAAGGCAACAGGATACAACGCATAAAAAAACTCCTCTTGTGAAGAGGAATTCTAGAGTGGGTGACCAGGGACTTGAACCCTGAACCTAACGATTAAGAGTCGTTTGCTCTGCCATTGAGCTAGTCACCCATTTGAAGTGAAGTGATCATATCATGATACGCTCTGCTCGTCAAGCAGTTTTGTGGATATTCAGGGGGAAGTATGGTATAGCTGAGAGCAACATGCAAGTGTTCCCCAATATTTCAAGGGGCATCGTCGAACTGCACAAACTCGCCCGGGTTGTTTCGGATATACCTACCAATGAGCCTGAGCGTTGCCGGAGCAATTTCGTGGAACGTTGCATTGAGCCGGCTAACGGATGCGAGAAGTTCCGCATCATCGTCAAGGTCCTGGGGAAAAGCATCGCGCCATCCGGCATCTCCCTGCCGATTACTCGCTTCAAGAAAGCTTTCCGTCTCTTCAAGGAGCCGCAGCATGGCATCATCTCCGAAATATCGTAACCCGCCCTTAACTCCTGACCAGGTCCTCGCTTCTGCCAGCAAATAGGAAACCCAACAATAAAAATCAACCACCGAGTTACCCAGGTGAGCATACAGCACGCGGAACATGAACTGCGCTTTTTGTCCAGCAGTGAGCTGCGCGAGGACTTGCGACTTCACGGCGGGAGAAATCCCAGCGTGAAGTCGCTGGAGCGTCGGCTCTACACACGCCGATTCGAGCGCGGCATCATCCAACGAGTCAAACACCTTTCGCTTCATCATCACCAACATAGTATACCACCTCTTGAACAATCGTTCCCCGCCCCAGGGGCAGCCTCTAGGCTATGCTATGCTAGGCTAGGCTCGGACGGGCATTGGCGCCTGGCGCGATGGCTGCCTTTCGCCGCCCCCATCGGGTGGTGAGGAGGGCGATTTTTGCCTCAATCTTCCCGTTATATAGAAGAAAACCAGCAGAATCAGGATTGCTTCGATGATGTTGAGTAACTCAACGAAAGGAAGGGTGATAAAGCCAAGGTTCAAATTCCAGCTATTTATCGTCGAGCCCACCGGACCAGGCAGCAGCCCAAGCACTGCTGTCCCATTCCAGACAAAGTGCTGCAAAACCGCGTAAAACCAGCAGCCAAAAGCCTTGAGGAAACGATGATTTTTAGCGTGCGTCAGGTAATACCAACCCAGCGTCACCATACCGGCTCCAACGCCGTGCAGTAGACCAGCGCTCGTGCGCTCTATCGCGACAGCCAGCCAATCATGATAGCCAGAACCGATGTATCCCACCGTCTCCACCAGGGCAAAGCCAATACCGCTGGCCATACCCAGCAGAAAGGCTTCTGCCGGACCCCGTATCCGTCCAATATAGAGCGCCACCCCCAGAGGCTTTACCGTCTCCTCCACTATAGGCCCAATGATCGCCACAATAATGAAAATGAGGTCGAAGGCTGCGAACGTCCCACAATCTGGACTGTTGGGATTTTCGATGCACTGCAGGGCGTTTGTCGCGTTGGTCCCGCGTACGACCAGGAAAACCAATGCTAATTCCAGGCTCAATGCCAGCCCAATACCCAGTGTTGCTCCGCTGGTCAAGGCCAGCGTAAAACGCCGCCAGGTCGTTGTCCATTCCTGGCGATGCAGGCGCCGTACTGCAAGTGCGAGCAAGGCAAGCGCGGGAAAAATGGCCGCCAGGATAATCAAGAAGCTGATCAACGCGGGGGAAGTCACTTCCTGTCCCTTTGCCTGTAACGCAAAGCCAGTGCCCAGCACAAATCCATAGAGTATCAAGAATATCCAGAACCAGGGTAATTTGAAGCTGGCTGAACGTTTGTTGAGGATACCACGAATGCTATGGTAGAGGCTGAAGCCGCCCCCGACTACACCCGCGATAGCGAATGCGATGAACGTCAGGAGAGCGCTGAAGTACTGTGCACCGGTAATGAGGTGACCGTTTAGACTGGCGGCAGAGCCAACGATGAACAACAACAGGAACAGGATACTGCCCAGTCCGCCAAAAATAGCCAGGACCGACCCTACGATAGAGATGATAATCACAGCCAGCCGGTAGCCATCCTGCTTTGGTCGCGGCGCTGGCCAGGCATAAGGACCATAGCCATTGTAACCGGGATACCCCCCGTAGGGTTGATAGGGCGGTGCATACCCCTGGTAAGCTGGATAAGCATATCCTTGCTGTTGATAAGGTGGCATCCCCTGTGGTGTCCCCTGCGGCGGGTACCCCTGCCATTGTTGTGGCGGGAAATAGCCCGCTCCTTGTTGCGGCACTTGTGGTGGATAAGGTGGAGAAGCAGTGGGTCGAAACAGCGGTGCCTCTGATGAGTATACAGGGGGGGCACCCGTTACATGTTCGCGGTGCGTGAACTGCGGGTTAGCGAACTGGTCCTGTTCTTGCCGGGGCTGCGGTATATCCTTTTGATCGCTACCAGGCTTTGAAGTGTCGGAAGGAACTGATATAGCGCGCCGTGGTTGGGTATCTTCATCATCTTCGTCATCTTCGTTATCCACCTCCCACTCTCCCCATCTCTCTGAAGACATTCGTCGGCGGCTGCCCGCGTTGGGATCTACTGGCAATGGATCCCTGTTCTCATAACTCACTGTATTGTACCTTTTCTCAGTAAAGCAGCATCGCTTCGCCCTGACGCCGGGATGAAAAACATGCTTCTCAATTCTTACGTATGAAGATCAAAGGAAGTTTTATCAAACCGGCGCGTAAAACCTTCGCATTCTATGTGTCGGGATAGAAGCGCCGTTCCTTGTTTGGGGCTTGGGCATCGGGGCGTACCTCTTGCCGTGCCACCATCCTGATCGCCAGACGTATCGCTGCCACATCTGAAGGACAACCATAGAGCTCCTTGATCGTCTCGATGGCTTGCTTGTCTTGCGGCTCTAAGCGAACCGTTGTGGGTTTGATCGTATGTCTGTCCATAGTTACACGATAGCATATTGACATCCACATGACAAGTTGCTACAATAGAACTGTTCTTTAGCACACTGACATCTGAATAGTGTTTGCCGGTTCCAAGGTAAGCTCCCTTGGGTAAAAGCACTAGCGAACCAATCGTTCAGTGTGCCAATCCGTGATCCAGGTTGCTTCTAGAATGCCACACATGTCGCATTCGCCTGGGGAGATTGTCAACGAACATCAGGCTCGGACGGAGCCATCAGGGGTAACCCTGAGAAGCCCTCGGCTTTAGCCGTAGGGAGTCGTCACACAATGTATCAATCTGCACTTCTCCAAAGGATACCGCAAATTATGACATTTGGGAAGAGACGAAGACGCGTGACGGGACATAACCCGTCACGCGTCTTCGTCTTCAACAAATCAATAGAAGAGGTGTCTAGTGTTCCACAAGCGTTGCCTCGATCGCCCCCTTACCGAGTACCGCTTCCAGCTTATCATGCACCTCTTGCGAATAATGCATGGTGTTATTGCTCGGCGTCAAAAGCACCTGCCATTCACCGTTACAGACCCAGATATCATACAGATCGCGACCGGGTTTGTCGCGTATACAGTTGTGCACATCATAGACGCGCACAATATCGTCCGAGATGGCCTTCTCATCTGACCCGGTCAATTGTACAGTAATCCAGACATGATATTTCTTGCGGTTCATCTCTTCCTCGACCGCTTTGACCTGTTGAGCACTGTTACACAGAATGCCCGGTTCGTCGCGGCGCACCTGCACTTCGCCTCGCACAATCAATACTGTATCCTCGACCCACAACTCCGTTGTCTCTTCGTAGAGCCTTGGAAAGATCGTCACACCGATAGAGCCAAAGGCATCCTCTAACTGCACGACACACATAGTGTCACCTTTCTTGGTGGTGATGCGCCTGGCTTCCTTAATCGTTCCTCCCAGCACCACCTTTTGCTTGTCAAGCTCTTCGGTAATCTCAGCTATCGTGTGTGTCACCTGCTCTTTGAAAAGATCGTTCAGGTAGGTCAGGGGGTGTTTTGAGATGTAGACGCCGATGAGTTCTTTTTCCCAGGCGAGCAACTGTTTGCGCGAAATCTCGTCGACATCTGATTTTAGCGCGAACTCGAAGGCGCTTTCCGTCTCTTCCATATCGCCAAAAAGGCTCATCAAGCCCTGCTCCTGTGAAACGCGCTGGTTCTTGCCCCACTTCATGGCGGTATCGACGGACGCCAACAAATGGTGACGTTTGCCAAGCGAATCCATCGCGCCTACTTTGATCAGCGTCTCGATGGCTCCTTTGCCCACGAATTTGGGGTCGACGCGCGTACAAAAGTCTGCCAGCGACTTGAATGAACCGCCTTCAGTGCGGGCGCGCACGATCTCACTGATCGGTCCCTCGCCAATACCCTTGATCGCCAGGAGGCCAAAACGCACGCCCCCTTCTTCAACTGTGAAGCCCTTGTCGCTCTTGCTCACATCGGGTCCATGCACTTCAACACTCATACGTTTGCATTCTGCGATGGCGTTGGCGATCTTCTTAGCATCCGCGGCTTCGGTAGTCATCGTCGCCGCCATGAACTCTGCCGTATAGTTGCCCTTAAGATAGGCTGTGTAGAACGCGACGACGGCGTAGCTCGCGGCATGCGCTTTGTTAAAACCGTAGCCGCCGAACGGCAAAATCAAAGTAAAGAGCTGTTCAGCAATATCTCGCTTCACGCCGTTTTTCACACAGCCCTCGATAAAATCGCCCTTGTATCCTTCTACCTCATCCATCTTCTTTTTACTAAGGGCTTTACGGAACTTATTGACTTTACCCCATGAGAAACCGGCAAGGTTGACGCCGATGAATAACACCTGGTCCTGGTACACAATTACGCCGTAGGATTCCGCCAGCCATTCTTCCAGGCGTGGATCGAGGTACCTGATTCTCTTACGCCCATGCTTGGCATCGATGAAATCAGGGATACTATCCATCGGACCTGGGCGGTAGAGCGCAATCATTGCCATGATATCCTCGATACACGTTGGCTTGAGTTGTTTGATGTACTCGGTCATCTTCGCGCCCTCAAGCTGGAAGATACCCGTTGTCTCACCGCTTGCCAGCAGGTCGAACGCCTTTTGACGTTTGGCGTTCTGCTCATCATCGCCAGGGACCTCGTCGAGCGGGACCTTTTCCAGCACCACCTCCTCATCACGTGTGACCTTGATGTACTTGAGTGTATTATCCAGGATGGTCAGGTTAGAGAGGCCCAGGAAATCGAACTTGATCAG
>Ga0209577_10003415_pt1 | contig 14945 bp, 14 predicted proteins | sample GraSoiAngelo_109_FD_185874 | JGI IMG/M metagenome (GOLD analysis project Ga0209577, IMG submission 185874) | Grasslands soil microbial communities from the Angelo Coastal Reserve, California, USA - 14_0903_12_20cm (SPAdes) (version 2) | ecosystem: Environmental > Terrestrial > Soil > Grasslands...
TGGGCGGACTGGGCCTGCTCGGCCTCCCCGGGCTGGCCGGGTTCATCGGGATGGTCCTGGTCTTCCTCGGCGCCTACCCGGTGGACCGCACCACCACCACCATCGCCATCCTGGCGTCCGCGCTCCTGGCCGGAGGCCTGGTCGTCACCTCCAGCGAGCGGATCTTCTTCGGCCCCCTTCCCGACGGCTTCGCCCGGCTGCGCGACCTGGGCACGCTTGAGCTGACCTACGCGGTCCTGCTGGTGGCCGTGATCGTGTTGCTGGGCGTCTTCCCGACCCTGCTGGCGAACGACGTCAACTTCGGCATCCTCAGCCTGCTGGCCCGGGGCGCGGGATGAGCTTCAGCATCCAGAACGCCCTCGCCTTCACCCCGGAGTGGTGGCTGCTGCTGGGGGCCGCCGTGGCCTTTACGCTGGGCCGGGTTCGGACGGGTTCGGAGGACCAGACCAGCGTGGTGGGGCTGATCGCCGTCGTCCTCGCGCTGGCCGGGCTGCTGACCCAGCTGCGCTCCAGCATCACCATCTTCGAGGGCGCCTTCGTGGTCGACGGCTATACCCGCCTGCTGCAGGGGATCGTCCTCGCCTCTGCGGCGGCGTGCCTGCTGCTGGCGCTTGCCGACCGCACCTGGACGCCCGCGCCCGACTTCGCCGGCTTCCTCCTGCTGGCCACCACCGCCGCCATGCTGATCGCGGGAGCCGCCGACCTGGTCTCGCTGGCGCTGGGCGTCGCCCTGCTCGGGATGGGCCTGGGCGTGATGGCGGTCGAGGCGCGGCCGTCGTCGACGCCGGCGGCGGGCGTGGGCGCCTTCATCGCCTCAACCCTGGCCGCGGCCGTGATCGCCTACGGCTTCGCGCTCCTCTACGGGCTGAGCGGTGAGACCGCGCTCGCCGCCGTCGGCCGCCGCCTGGGGCAGACAGGGTCGCGGCCGGCCCTGGCGGTGGCGCTGGCCCTGGTGCTGGCGGGCTTCGGCGTACTGATCGGCATGGTGCCGGTCCAGTGGGGGATGCAGTCGATCTTCCAGCGCGCTCCTCTGCCGGTATCCGCCTTCACGGGGTCGGTCGCCGTCACCGCCGCGCTGGGCGGGCTGATGCGCGTCGTCACAGGCGTCGCCGCCTCCGGCTCCGCCGTCTCCCTGCTGCTGGCGATCCTGGCGGCCGCGACCATGACCGGAGCCACGGTGGCGGCCCTGGGCGAGCGCAGCCTGCGCCGGCTCCTGTCCTGGATCCTGGTCGGCCAGGCCGGCTTCGGGCTGGCGGCGCTGGTCGGCGCGCGGCAGGGCGGAGTGGCGGCGCTCCTGGTCTTTTCGGCCAGCCTCGCCGCCGGCCTGCTGGCCGCGGTCGCGGCCCTGGTCGCCTATTTCCACCGGGTGCACAGCGACCGGGTCGCGGACATCAGCGGCATGGCCAGCTACGCGCCGGCCCCGGCCGCGGTCCTGGCGCTCGCGCTCGCGTCGCTGAGTGGAATTCCGCCGCTGGCCGGCTTCTTCGGCAGGCTCCTGGTGCTGCGGGCGGTGGTCGACGCCGGCTACAGCTGGCTGGCCCTGATCGGGGTAGCCAGCACGGTGCTGGCCGCATTCAGCGCCCTGCGGCTGGTCCGCGCCGTCTTCCTCGACCCGCCGGTGTTCGAGGTCCATCCCGTCCTGCCCCACCGGGCCCAGGGGACTGCGCTCGGCCTGGGCACGCTGGCGGTGGTCGCGTTCGGCGCCTTCCTCGGGCCCCTGCTCGGCTTCGCCACGGTGGCAGCGAGAGCGGTCCTGCCATAACCTTGGGGACCGGGCTGCCGTTTGCCCTGGGTCGCATGACAAGGAACCGGCGGGCCAAGGCGAGCCGCGGTGGGCGTGGCCGCCTGATCCGGCGCTCCCTGCTGGGGCTGCTCGCCATCACCGCCGCCCTGACCGTCGCCGGCGGCGGCCTGCTCTACACCTACGCCGGCGAGCTTCCCAGCCTCGACCAGGTGAGCGCCAGCGCCCTGCCCCAATCCACCAGGATCTATGCCCGCGACGGCTCGACCCTCCTCGACGAGCGCTTCTACGAGCGCCGCACGGTGGTGCCGCTCCACGCGGTCGCCTGGGACCTGCGTCACGCCACGATCGCGATCGAAGACCGGGACTTCTACAGCCACGGGGCGGTCAATCCCCTGCGCACGCTGGCCGCCGGGATCTACGACCTGGCTCATCGCCGGGCCGCGCAGGGCGGCAGCACAATCAGCCAGCAGCTGGTGAAGAACACGCTGCTCCAGTCGTCCGGGGTCGCGCCCCGCAGCCTGGACCGCAAGCTGAAGGAGCTACTGCTCTCGATGGAGCTGGAGCGGCGCTACTCCAAAGACCAGATCCTGGGGCTCTACCTGAACACCATCTTCTACGGCAACGGCGCCTTCGGCATCGAGAGCGCCTCCCAGACCTACTTCGGCGTCCCGGCGCGCAGCCTCGACCTGGCTCAGGCCAGCCTGCTGGCCGGGCTGCCCCAGGCCCCCTCCGCCTTCGACCCTTTCTCAGGCCAGGGGTTGGCGCGGGCCCGCGCTCGCCAGTCCGCCGTGCTGCGGTCGATGGTGCGCGATCATTACGTCAGCCCCCAGGCGGCGGCCCGGGCCGCGTCAGAAGACCTGCGTCCGGCGCTGGCCCGGGCCCACCAGGCGATGGCAGGCGGCCGGCCCATGCTGGCGCCTCACTTCGTGGACTACGTCTGGTCCCAGCTCCAGCAGCAGTTCGACCCCAGCTTCCTGCTGCGCGGAGGGCTCCGGATCGTCACCACCCTGGACGCGCCGACCCAGGCCAGGGCGCAGCAGGCGCTCCACGACGGCGTCAACCGTTTCGCCAGAGGCTACAGGGTCAACAACGGGGCCATGCTGGTGCTGGATCCTCATACCGGCGCCATCCTGGCCATGGTCGGGAGCGCCGACTACTTCAGCCAGGCGATCGGCGGCGAGGTCAACTACACCGTCGCGCCGCGTCAGCCCGGGTCGTCCTTCAAGCCTTATACGTACGTGACCGCGCTCATGAACGGGTGGACGCCTGCGTCCCCGTTGAAGGACGAGAACGGAGCGCACGCCTTCCCCGGCTACCCGGTCCACGACTGGGACTCGCGCGAGCTCGGCGTGATCAGCCTGCGCCAATCTCTGCAGCTCTCGCGCAACATCTCGTCGGTGCACCTCTTCCAGGACGTCGGGATGGCCAGGGTGCTGGGCGTGGCACGCCAGCTGGGGATCAGCACCGACCTGGAGAGCAGCCTGCCCACCACCCTCGGCGCCAGCCCGGTCTCCATGATCGAGCACCTGGCCGCCTACAGCGCCTTCGCCAATGGTGGCACCCGGGTACGGCCGTTCGGCATCATCGAGGTGCGGGACCAGGACGGCGCCCTCCTCGAGCGCAACGATCCCAAGGCGGACAGCGGGGAGCGTGTGCTGCCCAGGTCGGCGGCCTACATCCTGACCGACATCCTCAAGGGCGCGGTCCACCCGGCGCTGAGGGTTCCAGTCGCCGCCAAGTCAGGGACCACCACCGACTTCAAGGACGCCTGGTACGTGGGTTACACCAGCGACCTGGCGGTCGCGGCCTGGATGGGCCGGACGGTGATGACGCCCACCCCGCACAACGAGTCGATGAACGGGCTCTGGGGAGAGACCGGCCCGGGGGCCGTCTGGCACGCCTTCATGACCTCCTATTACTCCTCCCGCCGTCCCGCCGACTGGACCCGTCCGGCGGAGGTGATCATGCAGGCGCTCTGCAAGGCGACCGGGCAGCCCGCCGATTCCGCCGCGCCGGCCGGTTCCACCGTCCAGGAGCTCACGGTCGGCGCCGGACTGCCCTCGACCGCGGCTCCCTGCGGCGGCGCGGCGGGCGTCGCCGGCGACGGGGGCGCGTCAGCCGGGCCGCCGCCCTCGCCCGCCGCCAGTCCCGGCCTGCCCGGTGAGGGCGTGACCCCGTCCCCGAGTCCGTTGCTGATCCTGCCTTCGATCCCGCCCGGCCTGTCGGGATAATCTAAGGTAAGGCGGACGCGGCGCTCGGGCGCCGCTCAAACCAGAGGGGGTGCCCTGATGCTGGCCGCGTTCCTGCAGGGGTTCGGTCTCGACCTGAGCCTGATCGTCGCCATCGGAGCCCAGAACGCCTTCGTGCTGCGCCAGGGCCTGCGCCGGCTGCACGTCTTCGCCACCGCCCTGGTCAGCTCCATCTGCGACGTCACCCTGATCGTCCTGGGAGTCGGTGGAGTCAGCTCGCTGCTGGGGATCATTCCGGTGGTCGCGAGGGTCGCCACCGCCGGCGGAGCGCTCTTCCTCTTCTACTACGGCCTGCGATCGTTCCGGTCAGCGCTCACCGACTCCTCGCTCAACGTCCGCAACGGGTCGGAAAACTCGACCCGGCTCAAGGAAACGATCCTGACCGCGCTCGCTCTCAGTCTCCTGAATCCGCACGTCTGGCTCGATACCGTGGTGCTGGTGGGAACCGTCGGAACCCATTTCCCTCCCAGCCAGCGGCTCATTTTCACGGTCGGTGCTGGACTCGGTTCCACCGTCTGGTTCTTCGCCCTCGCGTACGGCGCCTCACAGCTCTGGCGGCTCTTCGAGCATCCTCTGTCCTGGCGGATCCTCGACTCCGTGATCGGCTGCATCATGTGGACCATCGCCTTCTTCCTGGTGCGCTCGCTGCTCCATTTTTGAAAGCCGATGCGGGCCTTGACGCCCGAGGAACCCATGGACTAAGGTGATGCCTTACCGGATCGCTCGTTCGTGATCGCGGGGGGCCGCATGAATCGCAATCACGTCCTGTCGCAGGCGGTCGATGCCCGCTTCTACGAGAGCAAGCTCAAGGACTGGTACGAGAGGTCCAGCATCCGGACCAGTCCACGGCGCCTCCTGCTCAAAGAAGACGCTGAGGGGAAGGTCTACTTTCCTCCCGATCTGGTCCCGATCATCGGCCATCGACTGGTCCGAGACCAGGGTCAGGACGTCGCCCAGCGGTTGATCGTCCAGCACCTCTACGCCTATCTGGACTTCACGGCCGCCCTCGAGCACGACGTCGTCAATCGGGTCACGCAGCGGATCGCCCAGCAGCGTGCCGGTTTCGAGCTGCCCCAGGCGATGGTGATGGACGCCTACAAGATCTACTGCGACGAGGCCTACCACGCGCTGTTCTCGGCCGACATCCGGGAACAGATCCACGCCGCCACCACGGTAGCGCCGCTCGGCTCCATGGGCGACTCCACCTGCCTGCGCCGCCTGCAGGTGGTCCTGGCAGGGCTTTCGCCCGATCTCCAGTGGCCGGCGGAAGTCTGCTTCTCGATCGTCTCCGAGACCCTGATCTCGGCCATCCTGAGCCGGGTGCCCCGCGACGCGAGAGTGGTCCCGACGATCCGGCTGGTGGTCGCCGACCACGCCCGGGACGAGGCCCGCCATCACGCCTACTTCGCCAACCTTCTGGAGCGTGCCTGGCCGCAGCTGGACGCCGACCGCAAGGCCGTGCTCGGTCCGCTGCTGGCGGACTTCGTCCTGGTCTTCCTCGAGCCGGACCTCGCCGCCGTGCGAGGTCACCTGCTCAGGTCGGGGCTGAGCCGGGAGCAGGCCGAGCAGGTGATCGCCGAGACCTATCCGCAGGACCAGGTGCTGGCCTCGGTCCGCCGCGCCGCTCGGGCCACCCTGCGTCTGTTCGAACGCCAGGGCATCTTCGAGGACCCGGCGACCCGTGCGGCCTTCCAGGCCACCGGCCTCCTGGGCTGACGCCCGTGCCGCGAAGTCCCGCGGGCGCGGCGCCGGGAAGGCTGGAGACGGCGGCCGGCGCCGTTCTGTGCTGTCCGGTCGACCACGGATCGCTGCTCCGGGAGCCGGACGGGCATCGCTGCCGCGCCTGCCACCGTCTCTTTAAGGAGGTCGACGGGCTCCCCGACCTGGCCTACTCGCCGCTGCCCGACGTCGACGGCCACGTGCCCTACCTCTGGAGCGACGTCTTCCACCTGGAGAACATCCTGCGTCAGCTCGTCCGTCCCCAGAGCGTTGTCCTGGAGGTCTGTTCGGGACCCAACATCGTGGTCCCGCTGCTGCTCAAGCGGCTGGACCGGGCGGTGACCTATCTCTCGATCGGGATCAACTCCGCTCACCTCCTCCAGCAGAGGCAAGGCGTGAACTTCCCGGTCCAGAGCATCCGGGGCGACGCCACCGCCCTGCCGCTGGCGGCGCAGAGCGTCGACCTCTACGTCGGCCATCACGCCATCAACGACATCTGGCTGACCAAAGGGGAGGCGGGGGTGACGCGCTCCTACCACGAGATGCACCGCGTCCTCAAGGCCGACGGCTACCTGGTGCAGTCCGACTGCGTCCTGCAGCACGACAGCCGGGTCGGCGATCCATCGACCAAGCTGATCGGGCTGGGCAGCCTGGCCCGGTTCCTGGACGAGCGCCGCTACCGGTGGGAGCAGAGCAGCGGCGGCGAGCTCGACTGGATCGTTGCCTCGCCGACCCAGAGCCTCCGGATCGAGCCGTCCCCCGACTACTCCATCTAATACACTTGTCCTCACTCCCGTGCGCGATTCCCCGCGGCGTCCGCCTGCGTCCGAGGAGCCCGATCTCCCGCCCAACATCTTCATCGTCGGGCTGCTCCATCAGCTGAGGGCGGGCGGCTATACGTTCACCGCCTGGCGGGTCTTCTGGCGCGACTCCTGGGTCCGGTCGCTCCAGATCATCCAGGAGCAGCCGGAGCTGCGCGCCTCCTGGCAGCGCTTCGCCCTGTCCGGGGTCACCGGGATCGTCCTGGCGACCGTGCTCGCGCTGCGCTTCCTGAGCCTCTCGGAGAGCCTCCTCTTCCTGCTCACCAGCCTGGCCTGGTGGGCGGTCCTGATGACCGACCTGGCCCTCCACCTGGGGCTGATGGTCAACCTGGAGAGCGGCGAGCTGGAGCGGGAGATCGGCTGGCCCAACCGGCTCACCGAGCTGCGCGCGTTCTCCTCGGTGTGGGTGGCCTGGGGAGCGCACTGGGTGAGCGCGGGCACCTACCTGCCACTCCTGGTGGTGTTCGGTGCTGCGGCGCTGAGCGACCTGCTCGACGGCTGGCTGGCCCGGCGCTGGCACCGGCCGACGCGGTGGGGACGCCTCTACGACCCCTTCATGGACGGCGTCTTCTTCAGCACCGCATCGATCGCCCTGGCGGTGGTCGACATCATCCCCGACTGGCTGGCCGTGCTGGTCACGGTGCGCTACGCCTTTCCGGTGGTGGGTGCGATCGCCTTCCTCATCGTCCGCCGGCGAACGCCTCGAGTCCGGCACACGCCCTGGGGAAGGGCCTCCTCTGCCGCCATCGCGCTCATGGTCTTCGGCAGCGCGGCTGCGACCGTCTTCCACCTGCCCGTGGGCGTGATCGGTCCCATCCTCTTCAGCGCGGTACTGGTCACCACCGTCGGGGCCTTCGTCAACATCCTGCTCCGGGGCATCGAACAGGCCTAGGGCTCTCGCGGCGCGCCCTCCTAGAATGCTGAGCGTGCGTCGTCTTGCGACCCTCGCGCTCACGATCTCGGTGCTGGCCGGCTGCGGACAGGCATCGCCCGCCGGTCTTAAAGCGGCGGGGAGCTCGATCACGGTCGGCGCCCTCTTCCCGCTGAGCGGGGCCCAGGCGCCCCTGGCCCGGCGGGAGTACACCGGGGTCACGATCGCCCGCGACCTGGCCAACCAGGATGGCGGCGTGAGCGGCAGGCGGATCAGCCTGCTGCCGAGAGACCTGAGCGTTCGGGAAGACGCAGGCGCCCGGGTCCTGGAGCTGAAGTCCGCGGGCGCGGTGGCGGTCCTGGGCGCCTACTCCAGCGCTCTCTCGATGCCCGCCGCCGAGGCGGCCCAGTCCGCCGGCCTCCTCTACTGGGAGGCGGGCGCGGTCGCCGACCAGCTGACCGCGAAGGGGCATCCCCTGGTCTTCCGGGTGGGTGCCACCGGCCATCAGCTGGGCGCCATGTCCTCGACCTTCGCCGCGCAGGTGATCGCGCCCCGGCTCCACCGGCGGCCCCAGGACCTGCGCCTGGTGATCGTCCACAACCGCGATGCCTATCCCCAGGACGTCGCCGGCGCGGCCGAGGCCCGGGCCCGCGAGCAGGGGATCGTGGTCGCGGCCAGCGTGGCCTACGACGCCCAGCGTCCCGATTGGCCGCGGGTCCTGGCCCGGGTCGAGGCGGCCCGTCCCGACATCCTGGTGCTCGCCTCCTACATCCCGGACGGGGTCGCCTTCCGCCGGGCCATGCTGGCGCGGGGCCTCAGAGTCGAGGCCATGATCGGTTCGACCATGGCTCAGTGCGTGCCCGAGTTCGGCGCGCTGATGGGCAGGGACGCGGTCGGAGTCTTCGCCTCCGACCGCCCCACCAGCGGCTTCAACCCGTCCGCGCTCAACCCCGTGGGCCGCGACCTGTACCAGCGCTTTGCGACCGCCTACCGCAGGCAGGCAGGGTCCGAGCCGGACGAGGAGGCGCTGGCCGGCTTTTCCGCCGCCTGGACCCTCTTCCATTACGTGATGCCCGCCGCGGACCGGGCCGGCGGGCTGGATCCCGCCTCCCTGGCTCGGGCGGCCCGTGCCCTCGACCTGCCCGAGGGCACGCTCCCCGACGGCGCCGGGGTCAGCTTTGCCGCGCGGGGGCCGGCGATGGGCCAGAACCAGCGCGCGGCCAGCGTCATCTGGCAGTGGCAGGGTGTGCGGCACAGCGTGACCGTCTACCCGCCGGTCTTCGCCACCGGGACCCCTGGCTTCATCCCCTTGCCTGCGTGATCGCCAGCGTGGGGCGGACCGGCGCCTGGCCGCAGGCCGGCCGGATCTCAGCCCTCGTGCTCCTGGCCGCCCTGGCCCGGGCCGCGATCGAGCCGATGGGGGAGGGGATGGCGACGGCGGCCTTCGCCACCGTGCTCCTGGCGGGCATGGTCTTGACTCGACCCACCTCCCCCTTGATGGGAGAGGGTTGGAGTGGGGGTGCTGCTTATAGCCGCTGGAACACGGGACGGTCGCTGCTGGGCGGGCTGGTCGTGGCCGCGCTGATCGTGGCGCCGGGGCTGCCTGCGCTGGCCGGCGCCGGCGCCGGTCACGCCAGCCGCGGGCTCGACGGCTGGTGGGCATGGGCCGCGGTCACGGCGCTGGTGGCCACGCTGGAGGAGGTCGCGATCCGGGGCGCGCTCCAGGGCGCGCTCACGCGGGGGGCCGGCACCCTGCCCGCCATCGCCGCCGGCGCGGCGGTCTTCGCCCTCATCCACCTGCCCCGCTACGGCCTGGGCGGACTCCCGCTCGACTTCGCGGTGGGCGTGGCCCTGGGGGGGCTGCGCGCTGTCTCGGGGCGCGTCCTCCCCTGCGCCGTCGCGCACACCGCCGCGGACTGGGCCGCGTGGTGGATGGCGTGAGGCGCCGCGGCCCCTTAGTGGCGCTCGCGCTGGGCCTGGCGCTGGCCGCCCTGATCCACACCGCCTCACCCTCGCCGCCACTCTTCGACGGCCTCCCTCTTCCGCAGGCGCCCTATGCCTACTGCTCCCCGCCTTCGAACCTCGAGTCGAGCAACGTCCGGCCCGCCAGAGGACAGGCCGACTTCCCGGTGCAGAACGGCGTGGTCGCGGGCGGCAGCGTGCAGACCGACGAGTCAGCTCCCCAGGTCATCCTCTTCATCGGCGTCGACGAGCTCAAGGTCTCGCCGGGCGCGGTGAGCGCGCGGGTCACGATCGACCCCGTCTGCGCTGGCCCGCCCCCGCCGCCTGAAGGCGCCCAGATCCGGGGCAACGTCTACCAGGTGAGCGCCGTCGAGGAGCCCGGCGGGCGGCCGGCCAGGGTGTCCGCCGCCTATCACCTGACCATGCGGGTGCCCCCCGGGCCCTTCAGCCACCTGCAGCTCTACGACGGGACGGCCTGGCACCCGCTTTCGACCTCGCTGGCGCCGGGGGGCAATCCCTACGCCGGCTCCACGCTGGCCCAGATGGGAGAGCTGGCCGCGACCGCGACCTCGGGCGGGGAGAGCCCGGTTTCGGTGGTCCTGCGCTGGCTGGGCAGCTTCGGCGTCCTGGCCCTGGTGGTCCTGTTTGGGATAATCGCGCTCGTCCAGGAGATCCGCCGGCGACGCACCCAGGGACGAGAACGGAGGACCGGATGATCCACGGCCTCGTCTGGCTGCATGCCTTCGGGACACGCTACGACCTGCCCGCACCCCTCTACCTCTATCTCCTCGGGGCGGGCGCAGTCGTCTTCGCCACCTTCCTCTTCGTCCTCTCCCGTCCGGTGCTGAGGCAGGCGCGGACGCCGGCCGAGGATCTGCCCCCGGTCCCACCCACCCCGGCCTGGCCGGGGTGGCTGATGGCTGCCATCGGCGCGCTGCTGGCCTACGCCGGGCTGTTCGGGACCCAGAGCGTGCCCGACAGCATCCTGCCCACCGCCTTCTGGCTCGTCTTCTGGATCGGGGTCCCGATCAGCATCGCCGTGGTCGGCGACTACTGGCCCTACGTCAGCCCGCTGAACGTGATCGCCCGCACCATCGGGGGGCGCGCCCGACGGCCCTACCCGCGCACCCTGGGAGTGTGGCCGGCCGTGATCCTCTTCTTCCTCTTCGCCTGCGGTGAGCTGGTCTTCAACGCGATGGCCACGCTGCCCGCGGCGACCGCCCTGATCATGATCGCCTACGCCGTCTTCACGGCGTCGATGAGCTGGATCTACGGTGCGGAGTCATGGCTGCGCCGGGGCGAGGTCTTCTGTGTTCTCTTCGCCACCTGGGGCAGGCTGGGCTGGTTCCGCTTCGGCTCGCCGGGGCGGCCTGGATTCTTCGGCGGGCTGGAGCGGCCGTTCACTCCGACGGTGGACCGGCTCACCTTCGTCCTCCTGCTGCTGGTCTCGGTCAGCTTCGACGGGCTGCTGGCCACCCCTGCCTGGAAGAGCTTTCGGGCGGAGCTGCCGGGCACGCTTCAGCCCGGCCAGCCCGGTTATGCGGTCTTCCTGATTCTCGTCTTCATCCTGCTGACGGGAGTGATCTGGGCCCTGTTCGGCGGCTTCGCCCTGGCGGTGAAGGCCGTCGGCCGCCTGGATGGGTCGGTCCTGGGGGTCATGGCTGGACTCGTGCCCTCGGTGGTCCCGATCGCCTTCGGCTACCTGGTGGCGCACAACCTCGACTACCTGGCCATCAACGGGCAGCTGCTGATCCACCAGGCCTCCGACCCCATGGGAACCGGGCTCAACATCTTCGGCGCGGCCGGCTACGAGCCCAACCGCAACCTGGTGCCGACGGCGTTCATCTGGTACTTCCAGATCCTGCTCATCATCGGGGTCCACGTCGCAGCGGTCGTCCTGGCCCACGGCTATCTCGGTCGGGCCGCGCGCTCGGCGGAGCAGGGCAAGCGGGCCGAGTGGCCCTGGATCGCGGCCATGGTCGGCTACACCATGTCCAGCCTCTGGCTGCTGGCGCAGCCCATCGTCCAGGAGGGTACCAAGGGCTGATCCCACTCCACGCCGCGCTCGGCCTCGGGACCTGGTCCTGGGACCCGACCGTCATCCTGGGCACGCTGGCGCTGGGCGCGGCCTACCTCTGGCTCGCCCGCGGCCGGTCCGCGGGCGCTGACGCCTGGCCGCCGCTCCAGCGGCTCTATTTCAGCCTGGCGCTGCTGACCCTCTTGCTGGCCCTCGAGTCGCCCATCGACGTCGGCGGCGACCGCTACCTGTTCAGCTTCCACATGCTGCAGCACGTCCTGCTGGCCATGGTGGCGCCGCCATTGCTCCTGCTCGGCCTGCCCCAGCGTTGGCTGGCGATCGACCGGCTGCGGCTGACCCCGCTCAGCGCCAACCTGCTCTTCACCGGGGTGCTCGCCGTCTGGCACCTTCCTTTCCTCTACGAGGCCACCCTGCGGACGCCGCCGCTGCACGTGGCCGAGCACCTCACCTTTCTCGGCGCGGGGGTGATCTTCTGGTGGCCGGTGGTGGGACCCGCCGGGCGTCACAGCCTGACCGCGATCGGCAAGATCGCCTATCTGGGCTTCGCGGGTGTGCCTCCGACCGTGCTCGGGATCGCCTTCATCATGTCCCGCAGCGTGCTCTATCCCTTCTACGCCGCCGCGCCGCGGGTCCTGCCGCTGTCGCCGATCGACGACCAGCGGCTGGCGGGCCTGGTCATGTTCGGGCTGGGCAACATCATCTATTTCCTGGCCATCTCGGCCATCTTCTTCGGCCTCGACGATAAGGCGGCGACCGCGGGTGACGAGGCGATGGAGGGCGCCGAGATCGGTGCGAGAATGAAGGCATGACCTCGAGGGCGTCCGCGACCGAGGCGCTGCACACCTCGGGCTACCGGCTGACCATGCAGCGGCAGTTCGTCTGGGATACGCTGCGCCAGGCCACCGAGCACCTGAGCGCGGAGCAGATCTGCTCCCGGATCCGCCGCCGCTTCCCGCGCTTCAACCTGGCCACCACCTACCGGTCGCTGGAGGTCCTGGAGGAGCTCAGCCTGGTGAAGCAGACCCGGATCGGCGGCCGCGGCTACTACGAGCTGGCCCAGGACGGCCAGGACCATTACCACCTGCTCTGCGACCAGTGCGGTTCGACCGTCGACATCGAGGGCGACCACATGGTGCCGGTGCTCCACCACATCACCCAGGACCATGGTTTCGTCGCGTCCGCCGCGGACCTGGTGGTTCACGGCCGCTGCGCCAAGTGCCAGGCCAGGGCCGACCGGGTGCCGTGATCCCTCTGAGAGGATGGGCGGATGGCCCAGCCTGAGCCCGACGCGATCCGGACTCCGGTCCTGCACGACCACGACCAGCCGCAGACTGGAATCGGGCGGCGCCTGCGCGACATCATCCTCGGGGGCCAGGACGGGCTGGTCAACGTGCTCGGTCTGGTGCTGGGGGTGGCCGCCGCCACCCAGAAGACGCAGGTCATCATCGTCGCCGGCCTGGCCGCCACCTTCTCGGAGTCGATCGCCATGGGCGGCGTCGCCTACACCTCCGCGCTCGCCGAGCGGGACTATTACCTCTCCGAGCTAAATCGTGAGAAGGATGAGATAGAGGAGGTCCCGGACGTCGAGACTGAGGAGGTCCGCGAGATCTTCCGCGACAAGGGGCTGAAGGGCGAGACCCTGGAGCGCGTCGTCAAGGACATCACGTCGGACAAGCAGGTCTGGCTGGAGGTCATGATGCGCGACGAGCTGCACCTCTCGCCGGTGTCGACCGCCGGGCTCACCGGCCGGGCGGTCCTGACCGGGGTCTCGACCCTGATCGGCTCGCTGATCCCGCTCGTCCCCTTCCTGATCCTGCCGGTCGTCCCGGCCACGATCGTCGCCATTCCACTGTGCGCCGCCGTCCTCTTCGGGGTCGGCGCCTACAAGGCGCTCACCCTGGTGGGGGACTGGCGGATGAGCGGTCTGCAGATGCTGATCATCGGCATGGCCTCGGCCTTCGCCGGCTACCTGATCGGCCGGCTGCTGCACGTCTCCGGGGCTTGAGCGCGACTCGCCCTTCGGGCCGCCAAGCCTTCTAAGCCATGTTCATCCTCGAAGCCCTGGCCTCGGCCTTCGACATGCTGTGGCAGGTCTTCTGGCCGCTGGTCCTGGGCTTTCTTCTCTCGGCCGTGGTGCAGAGCCTGGTCTCCCGCCGGATGGTGGCCGCGGCGCTGGGTGACGCGTCCCCGCGCAGCCTGGGAATCGCCTGCCTTCTGGGCGCCGCCTCCTCGTCCTGCTCCTACGCGGCGGTCGCCATCGCCCGCACCCTGTTCCGCAAGGGGGCCAGCTTCCCGGCGGCGATCGTCTTCGAGTTCGCCTCCACCAACCTGGTCTTCGAGCTGGGCCTGATCCTCCTCATCGTCCTGGGCTGGCCCTTTCTGGGAGCGGAGTTCGCCGGTGGCCTGCTGATGATCGTCATCCTCGCCCTCCTCTTTCGCTGGACCCTTACCCCGCGGCTTACCACGCAGGCGCGGCAGGAGGCCGAGCGCGATCGGCGGGGCAGGATGGAGGGCCACGCGGAGATGGACATGGCGGTCACCGAGGGACCGTTTGTGGCGCGCCTGCTCTCGGCGCGCGGGCTGACCTCGGTCAGCCACTCCTTCTGGATGGACGTCAGCGCCCTGTGGCTGGACATCGGCCTCGGCCTCCTGATCGCGGGTGCCCTCGCCGCCTGGGTCCCGGACAGCTTCTGGCGCGGGTTCTTCCTGAGCGGCCATCCGCGGCTGGCCTTCGTCTGGGGTCCGCTGGTGGGGCCGCTGATCTCCATGGTCAGCTTCGTCTGCTCGGTCGGCAACGTCCCGCTGGCGGCCGTGCTCTGGAACGGCGGCATCTCCTTCGGCGGTGTGATCGCCTTCATCTTCGCCGACCTGATCATCCTGCCCATCCTGGACATCTACAGGAAGTACTACGGGCTCCGGGTCGGCATCTACCTGCTCGCCGTCTCCTACGTGGCGATGGTCGCCGCCGGTATGGCGATCGAGCTGCTCTTCCAGGTGCTTGGCCTGGTGCCCTCGGACCACCACGTGACCGCCCTGCGGTCGGCGCCGTCGCTGGACTACACGACGGTCCTGAACCTGCTCGCCCTGCTCGTGATGGCGCTCCTGGGCTGGCGCTTCCTGAGAACCGGCGGGCTACAGATGCTGCGCATGATGGAGGGCCCGGCTGAGTCCGGTACTAGGCACGATCATCACGCCCATCACCCTCATCACTGAGCGCCGCGGCCCGCGCCAGGGCACGATCCAGTCCGGAATGCGTGGCCAGCCGCGCCCCCAGCGCCCTGGCCCGGCGGCGGAGGTCCCGCTCCAGGTGGCCGGTGACGGCCAGCACGGTGGGCGCCGGCCGGCTCTGGCGCAGGCGCTCCAGCAGCGCCAGCTGCTGCTCCGGCCTCAGGGTCAGCTGCATCACAACCACCGCCCCGCCGGCCCTGGCCCGGGCTTCCACCTCGCGCGGCGAAACGAGCTCGGCAGTGAGCCCCAGGCGGCGTGCCGCGGCCTCGACCCGGGCGCTGAAAAAGAGGTCGTCCTGGGCTACGAGCAGCGG
>Ga0209577_10003416_pt1 | contig 14944 bp, 13 predicted proteins | sample GraSoiAngelo_109_FD_185874 | JGI IMG/M metagenome (GOLD analysis project Ga0209577, IMG submission 185874) | Grasslands soil microbial communities from the Angelo Coastal Reserve, California, USA - 14_0903_12_20cm (SPAdes) (version 2) | ecosystem: Environmental > Terrestrial > Soil > Grasslands...
GAGCATCCCGGTCTCGAAGTAATCGGAGACGTGCTGTCCGCCCATGCGCGCCGCGACGCGGTCGGCGGCGGCCGCGCGGTCCTCGGGGGCGATCAGCCCCATGACGGCGGGGAGCAGCTGGAGCTCGTCGAGCGAGTGGCCGGTGATCCCGCAGAACGCCTCGTTGGCGTAGATGATCCGCCCGTCGCGGGTCAGGACGAACCCCTCGCCGAGGTCGCTCATCGCCGAGAGGATGCTCTCGTTGCGCCGGGTCTGCGCCGCGAGGGCGTCGAGGAGCCGGGCGCGGTCGAGCGCCGACGCCACCGAGACGGCGTACTCGCCGAGGCGGGTCACCTCGTCGCCGCCGAACACCGGGGTGAAGCTGCCCGGGACGATGACGATCATCCCCGGCTCGCCGCGCAGCGGCAGCGGGGCGACCGCGGCGATGCCGTCGCCGCCCGGCCCCGTCGTCACCAGCCGCGCTCCGCCGCTGGGGTCGAGGGTGACGAGCTCGGCCGCGGTCGCCTCGTCGACGTCGCGCGCGGCGAGCAGCTGCCGGCCGGGTCCGAGGAGCAGGCCGCGCTCGGCGCCGACGAGCCGCAGCGCCCAGTCGAGGGAGTGGTCGGCGAGCTGCCCGGGGTCGCTCTCGAGGAGCAGCGCGGCGGTCGCCCGGCGCAGCGCCGACTCCTCGCGGTCGCGCCACAGCCGGCGCAGCCAGCCGGGAGGGGCGAAGCCCACGTAGAGGAGCGGGACGGTCGCGGCGCCGAGGATCGAGAGCGCCAGCTGGTAGCGCAGGTTCAGCAGCAGGCTGGGCCCGGCGAAGATCCCGATGCCGATCGCCGCGACGAGGAGGACCACGAGCGCGGTGTAGCCGCTGCTGAGCGCCCGCAGCCGGGCGCGCTGGAGGAGCGGCCGGCCCCGCGAGGCGAGCCAGAAGCGGGCGGCGGGCTCGACGACGCAGCCGCTCCAGAGCAGCACCATCCCCCACACCAGCGCCCACTGTCCCGCGGTCGGCGCCGGCGACAGGCCGCTCGGCAGCCGCACCGCAAGCGAGCCGACGCTCACCGCGACGAGCGCGACGAAGAGCCCGGCGAGGCCGATGCGGGAGGTGCGCATCACGCTGTGGCGGAAGAGCGCGAGCGCGTACCCCGAGGCGAGGAAGGCAGGGACGGTGAGGTGGAACACCCAGTCCGCCTGGTACCCGGTCACCTTCTGAACGCGCCCGATGACGCTGAGCGCGCCGAGGAGGCCGATGGCGCAGGCGAGCAGGGCGCGCTGCACCGTGGGTCGCCGCACCCAGGCGACGACCGTGAGCAGGGTGATGACCGCGTAGCCCGCGGCGGAGATCCAGGAGATGACGTTGATGGCCTGGCTCATCGCCCAACCCCCGCGGGGATCCGCCACCGGGACAGCGCCTCATCGGCGGGCAGCGGACCGCCCAGGTGATAGCCCTGCACGAGGTCGCAGCCGAGGGTGCGCAGCAGCTCGAGCTGCTCCTGGGTCTCCACCCCCTCGGCGACCGTGGTCATCCCCAGCGCGTGGGCGAGCCGGATCACCGCCATGGTGATGGCGGCGTCACCGCGGTCGCGCCCCAGGCCGGAGACGAAGCCGGCGTCGACCTTGATGATGTCGATGGGGAAGCGCTTGAGGTTCTTGAGGGTCGTGTACCCGGTGCCGAAGTCGTCGACGGCGAGGAGCACCCCGATGGAGTGGAGCGCCTCGAGCGCCTCGACGGTGGCGTCGATGTCCTCGATGAGCGCGCTCTCGGTGATCTCCAGGCAGAGGTCCCCGGGGGGGAGCGCGCAGGAGCGGAGCGCGGCGACGACCTGGTCGGCCATGGAGAGGCTGCGCAGCTGCCGCGCGGAGACGTTCACCGACATCATCAGCGGACGGCCGGACGAGGGGTGGTCGAGCCACCGCCGCGCCTGGGCGCAGGCCTCGTCGAGCACCCATGCTCCGAGCCGCTCGACGAGCCCGGTCTCCTCCGCGAGCGGGATGAAGCCGGCCGGCGCCACCAGCCCGCGGCTCGGATGCTGCCAGCGGACCAGCGCCTCGAATCCGACCAGGTCCCCGTCGGCGTGGACGACCGGCTGGTAGTGGAGGCGGAAGTCGCCGTCGTCGAGCGAGCGGCGCAGCGCGACCTCGGTCTCGAGCCGCTGCACCGCGCGCTTGTGGATTGCCTCGTCGAAGAGGAGCCAGCGCGCCCGTCCGTGCTCCTTGGCCCGGTACATGGCGGCGTCGGCGTTGCGGATGAGCGACTGCGCCGACGGGTGATCGGCGGTGGCGAGGGCGATGCCGATGCTCGCCGTCAGCACCACCGCCGCGCCCTCGAGGTCGTACGGAGTCGCCAGCGCGCCGGCGATCCGCTCGGCGATGGCGAACGCCTCCTTCTCGTCCTCGAGGTCGGTGCAGAGCACGGTGAACTCGTCGCCGCCGAAGCGCGCCACGGTGTCGCCGGGGCGCAGCACCGCGCTCAGCCGCTCGCCGAGACCGGTGAGGACCCGGTCGCCCGCGGCGTGGCCGAGGCTGTCGTTCACCACCTTGAAGCGGTCGAGGTCGACGAAGAGGACGGCGATCGCCGACGACCGTCGCGCGTTGCGCACCAGCGCCTGCTCGAGGCGGTCGACGAAGAGGGCGCGGTTGGGCAGACCGGTGAGCGGGTCGTGGAGCGCCTGGTGGGCGAGCGCGATCTCCGCGCGCTTGCGCTCGATGGCGTAGCGCAGCGCGCGGGTGAGCAGCTGGCCGTCGACGCGGCCCTTGATCAGGTAGTCCTGGGCTCCCTTCTGCAGCGCCTCGACGGCGATGCCGAGGTCGTCGCGCCCGGTGATGACGATGATCGGCAGCTCCGGCGCGAGCAGCTGCAGCCGCTCGACCGCCTCGAGGCCGTCGGCGTCGGGGAGGCTCAGGTCGACGAGGACACAGCCGGTCCCGGGAAGGCGCTCCCAGGCGGCCTCGAGCCGGTCGACGTGCTGCAGCTCGAAGAGCCCGTCGGCGGCGTCGTCGAGCATGAGCGCGACCAGCCGTGCATCGCCGGCGTTGTCCTCGATGAGGAGGATGCGGTGGCCCAGTTCCGGGTCGGAGGTCTCGCTCATGACGGGGGAAGCTGAACCAGCCTCAACCAGAAGTTCTCGATGCTGCGGACCGCGGCGATGAAGTCGTCGTAGCCGATCGGCTTGCTGATGAAGCAGTTGGCGTGCAGGTCGTAGGAGCGCAGCACGTCCGCCTCCGCGGACGACGTGGTGAGGACGATCACCGGGATGCGGTGGAGGTCGGGGTCGTTCTTCAGCTCCTCGAGGACCTCGCGGCCGTCCTTCTTGGGGAGGTTGAGGTCGAGGAGGATCAGATCCGGCCGTGGAGCGTGGAGGTGGTCACCCACCTGCCGGGCGAAGTCCATGGCCTCCTCGCCGTCGTGGACGACGTGGAGCTGGTTGGCGATCCTGCCCTCGCGCAGCGCCTCGAGGGTGAGCCGGACGTCGCCGGGGTTGTCCTCGACGAGCAGGATGTTGACCTCGCGCTCGACCGTGCTCATGGCAGGTCACTCTATGCGCGCCCCGCCGATCGGGCCATCAATCGATGTGAAGACTCGTGAAACGTCGCGGCGGTGGACGCGCTCTGTAACGGATCGGTTGCGCCGTGGCACGAACCTGACGGAGTCGTATGGTTCCCTTCGTCGGCTCTTCGACAAATGGCAAACTCATCGCGAGGTGAGGACGCAAAGCCACGGATCTCACCGAGATCGCCGGGTTACCGAAAAGGGTCACTGCGGGCCGACGGCCACAGGCCGGAGGCTGCCATGGCACGGGTTCTCGTCGCGGAGAGCGATGAGCGCGCTCGCCGATTCCTTCAGCAGGCGCTCGAGCTCGGCGACCACGAGGTCACCGCGGTGGCGTCCGGGCCCGAGGCCATCGAGGAGCTCGGACGGCGTCCGTTCGACCTCCTCATCACCGACCACCGGCTGCCCGTGGTGTCCGGCGTCGATGTCATCTGTGCAGCCCAGCTGCTCGAGCCGGACCTCTGCTGCCTGATCCTCGCCGGTCCCACCGATGCGGACGCGACCATCGAGGCGATGGAGGCCGGGGCGGTGGGCGTGATTCCCAAGCCCGCCCGGGTCAAGCAGGTGCTGCTCCACGTCGCTCGGGCGGCCGAGCGTCGCGAGCTCGCCCGGATGGCGCGGCGGGCTCGGATCATGGATTCGATCCTCGAGCGCGCCGGCATTCCCCTCATCGACACCGACCCGGATGCGGTTGGTTCTCGCCCCCCCTGGTGGGTGGACTCCGAACGCAGCCCAGACAGGAGTCACAACCATGCTGAGCACCACCGATCTCACCGCGACCGCTGAGGTCGTCGGTCGCCGCTGGCAGCGGGAGATCCGACCGGAGGGGCCGCGGCGCACGAAGCGTCACTGCGGGGCGGTGATCCTCGAGGTCACCGCGGCCAGCCTGTCGTGGCAGGGCGTCGACGTCCTGCTCCGGGAGGTCCTCACCGACACGTTGGGGCCGGACGCCTCCTACGAGCTGCACACCCATCGCGAGCCGGTGGGCGGCGGGGTGCGGGTGCTCACCATGCTGGTCTGGGACGTCGGCCCGCTGGCACTGACCGTGCTCGCCCGGCGCCTCGAGCTCGCGGTCGAGACCACGGTCGCCTGGGCGTCGGTCGACACCGGGTGCGCGGCGGGGCGCGACAGCGACCCCGAGCAGCTCCTGGTCCGGGCGCGACGGGCGCTCGCCCGCCGCCGGGCGGAGCGCGTGCGCCGCCGGTTGAGCGTCGGGTCGGCGGCGCGGTAGGCGGGACCTGCGCCTCAGCGGGTGACGATGTCGACGACGAGGGTGGGGGAGGCCGCGGTGGGGGCGAGGACCCGGAGGCAGCCGTTGCCGGCGAGGCCCAGCCCCCAGCTCACCACCCCCTCGAACGACCCGGTCTGGCGCGCCTCGCGGAGCTGCACGAGCCGGGGATGGAGGTCGGTGGCGCCGGCGTAGGCGGGGGTGCCGGCGACGCCCTGCAGGCTGATCCGCACCCCGGCGACGCCCTCGAGGGTGACCGGGCGGCCGCTGGCGTCCTCGAAGAAGTCGGGCGTGCCCTGGGGGATGACCCGGTACGACGTCGGTGCGGCGCTGAGCCGGATCACGAAGCGGTCGTAGCCGGCGTCCTCGTGGGAGGCGGAGGCGACGTCGACGACCCGCGCCAGGCCCGAGGCGCCCGGGACCGTTCCCTCGACCGGGGTGCCGCTGCACGGCGGCGGGGCCGGGGTGGCGCTCCCCTGGACGTCGGGCGCGGCGGTCGCGCCGGCCGTGGCGGCGGTCGCGGTCGTCGCCGCGGCGACCGGCGGCGCGGTGGCCGGGAGGGTCGCCGCGGGCGCGCCGCAGCCGGTGGCGAGCGCGGCGGCGAGGAGGGTGGCGGCGATCCAGGGCGTGGCGGTGGGCTGCATCGGTGCCTCTCCTCGGCCGGTCGTGGGTAGACTGGCTGCAGCATGGCACGGTTCGAGCTGGTCGCCCCCTACCAGCCCGCCGGAGACCAGCCCAACGCGCTCGCCGCGCTCGCCGACGGCGCCCTCGCCGGGCTGCGCGAGCAGGTGCTGCTCGGGGTCACCGGCTCGGGCAAGACGTTCACCTGCGCCCACGTCATCGAGCGCCTGCAGCGGCCGACGCTGGTGCTCTCCCCGAACAAGACCCTGGCGGCGCAGCTCTGGGCGGAGTTCCGCGAGTTCTTCCCCCGCAACGCGGTCGAGTACTTCGTCTCCTACTACGACTACTACCAGCCCGAGGCGTACATCGCGCGCACCGACACGTATATCGAGAAGGACTCGTCGCGCAACGAGGAGATCGACCGGCTGCGCAACAGCGCCACCCGCGCGCTGCTCACCCGCCGCGACGTCATCGTCGTCGCCTCGATCTCCTGCATCTACGGCATCGGCTCACCGGAGAACTACCTCGGCGAGTCGCTGAGCGTGAAGGTCGGCGACTCGATCCGCCGCGACATCGTGCTGCGCAAGCTCACCGACCTGCAGTACACGCGCAACGACCTCGACTTCGGACGCTCGCGCTTCCGGGTGCGCGGCGACGTCGTCGACGTCCAGCCGGCGTACGAGGAGATCGCCACCCGGATCGAGTTCTTCGGCGACGAGGTCGAGGCGATCCGCGACCTCGACCCGCTCACCGGCGAGATCCTGCGGGTGCGCGACGAGCTCACCGTCTTCCCCGCGAGCCACTACGTCACCCCGCGCGAGCAGCTCGAGCGCGCGCTGCACCGGATCGAGGCCGAGCTCGAGGAGCGCAGCGGCGAGCTCGAGGCGCGCGGCCGCCTGCTCGAGGCGCAGCGGCTGCGCCAGCGCACCAACTTCGACCTGGAGATGCTCCGCGAGACCGGCACCTGCGCCGGAGTCGAGAACTACAGCCGCCACCTCAGCGGCCGCGCCGAGGGCGAGCGTCCCCACTGCCTGCTCGACTACCTCCCCGAGGACGCGCTGGTGATCGTCGACGAGTCCCACGTCGCGGTCCCCCAGATCGGGGGCATGTTCGGCGGCGACCGCTCGCGGAAGATCCCCCTGGTGGAGTACGGGTTCCGGCTGCCCTCGGCGCTCGACAACCGGCCGCTCACCTTCGAGGAGTGGGACGCGATGGTGGGTCAGCTCATCTACGCGAGCGCCACCCCCGGCCCCTACGAGACCCAGCGCTCGGAGCGCACCGTCGAGCAGATCATCCGTCCCACCGGGCTCGTCGACCCGGTCGTCGAGGTGCGTCCCAGCCAGGGGCAGATCGACGACCTGCTCAGCGAGATCCATGTCCGCACCGAGCGCGGGGAGCGCACCCTGGTCACCACCCTCACCAAGAAGATGGCCGAGGACCTCACCGACTACCTGCGCGAGACCGGGGTGAGGGTGCGCTACCTGCACAGTGACATCGACACCCTCGAGCGGGTGGAGATCATCCGCGACCTCCGCCTCGGGGTCTTCGACGTCCTCGTCGGCATCAACCTCCTCCGCGAGGGGCTCGACCTCCCCGAGGTGTCCTTCATCGCCATCCTCGACGCCGACAAGGAGGGCTACCTCCGCGGCTACCGCTCGCTGATCCAGACGATCGGCCGGGCCGCGCGCAACCTGAACGGCCGGGTGATCATGTACGCGGACGCCGAGTCCGACGCGATGCGCCAGGCGCTCGACGAGACCGACCGCCGCCGTCGCATCCAGACCGCGCACAACCTCGAGAACGGGATCACCCCGCAGACGATCGTCAAGGCCGTCTACCAGCTCGAGCGGGGGCGCGAGGAGCAGGCGAGCCGCGCCGCGGCCTTCCAGGAGTCGGCCGGACTGCCCCCCGACGAGCTGCTCCGCATCGCGCGGGACGTCGAGCGGGAGATGAAGCGTGCCGCCCGCGACCTCGAGTTCGAGACCGCGGCGGAGCTGCGCGACCGGCTGGTGGAGCTGCGCCGGCGGATCGACGACGCGCCCGCCGCGGGCGTGAGCCCGTCGGGCAACGGCCGGAGCTCCGGGGGACGGACCTCCCGGACCAGGCCGCGGAGGCGCCAGGGGCCCTGAGCGGCTAGTCCGACCGGCGGTCCCGACGCCCGAGGTGGCGGCGGATCTGCTCGTCCTCGGACTCGGGTTTATGCGCTGGCAAAACCACCTTGACGTGGCGTACAGATGTTCGCTACCCTGCCCCCATGACCGCCTTCCCGCCTCCCGCCGCCCGCCCCACACGCGTCCGCCACGTCTGCGCCGAGTGCGGCGCGGTGGCCCCGAAGTGGCAGGGTCGCTGCCCCACCTGCGGCCAGTGGAACAGCCTCGTCGAGGAGCGTGAGACCCGACCCGCGCGCCGGTCCACGGCGCCGGCGCCGGCGCCGGTGCTCGTCGGCGAGGTGCCCTCGGCGTCGCTGGTCTGGCACCCGACCGGCATCGGGGAGTGCGACCGCGTCCTCGGCGGCGGCTTCGTCCCCGGCTGCCTCGTCCTCCTCGGCGGCGACCCCGGGATCGGGAAGTCGACCCTCGCGCTCCAGCTCGCCGGCCGCTGCGGCCGCGAGTCCGGGCCCGCCCTCTACTGCGCGGGGGAGGAGTCGGCGGCCCAGGTGGCGATGCGCGCCCGCCGCCTGGGCTGCGTCGGTCGCGAGGTGGCGGTCGTCGCCGAGACCGACCTCGACGCGGTCCTCGGCGCCATCGAGGAGCTGCGGCCGCCGCTGGCGATCGTCGACTCCGTCCAGACCCTCCACGACACCGGTCAGCCGGGGATGCCCGGGAGCATCGCGCAGGTGCGCGGCGCGGTCCACCGGCTGCTCGTCTGCGCGAAGCAGACCGGCGTGCCGATCCTGCTCATCGGCCACGTCACCAAGGACGGCGCGATCGCCGGACCGCGCACCCTCGAGCACATGGTCGACGTGGTCCTCTACCTCGAGGGCGAGCGCCACGGCGATCACCGCCTGCTCCGCGGGATCAAGAATCGCTTCGGCGCCACCGACGAGCTCGGGGTGTTCGTGCTCGACGACGACGGGATGCGTGAGGAGACCGCGCCGGGGCGCGCCTTCCTCGACGAGACCACCCTCGCGGTGCCCGGGAACGTGCTCACCGTCACCTGCGAGGGCTCGCGCCCGCTCGCCGTCGAGGTCCAGGCGCTGGTGGCGCCGACGCGCTTCGGGCTTCCCCGCCACAGCGCCTCCGGCTTCGACCTCTCCCGCCTCCACCTCCTCGCCGCCGTGCTCGAGAAGCGCGCGCGGATCCTCCTCGGCCAGGCCGACGTCTTCGTCAACGCGGTCGGCGGGGTGCGCCTCGCCGAGCCCGCCGCCGACCTCGCGGTGACCCTCGCCGTCGCCGCCGCGGCGCGCGAGCTCTGCCCGCCTCCAGGCTCGGTGGTGATCGGTGAGCTCGGCCTCGGGGGCGAGGTGCGCCAGGTCCGCCGGCTCGAGCAGCGGCTGCTCGAGGCGCGCCAGCTCGGGTTCCGCACCGCGATCATCCCCGCGCGCCAGGCGGGATGCGGGCTCGCTGCGGGGATGCGCTGCCTCCCTGTCGGCCATCTCGGCGAGGCGCTCGCCCTGCTCGACGAGCCCTCTCTCCAGCCGAGGCCCGCGCGCGCGTCTTGAGAAGAGGCTTGCGACGGTCCCGTGGCGGACAGCGTCACAGAGCTGTGGTTCAATCGCCGCGAAGATGGGCAGCCATCCCCCCAGCTCGATTCGTCGGGCCCGCCGCATCGCGCGACTCGTGGGCGCTCTCGCCGGCCTCGTGGTCGGCGTCCTCTACGCGTCGTTCGTCATCCCGCGCTCCCAGGGCGCCTTCACCCACCAGACCGTCCTCGCCGTCGTCGCCCTGCTCGGCTCCGGGGCGGTCGGGCTCATCTCCGGGTTCCTCGCCGGTCCGCTGCTCACCGTCGACCCCTTCCTCTGGCTCGAGCGCACCATCGACACCGTCTCCGCGGGTGAGCTCGCCGGCGGCGTGGTCGGGCTCCTCGTCGCGCTGTCGGTCTCGGCACTCGTCGCGGTCATCCTCGGCGGCCTCCCCGGCGGCCTCGGGCTGATGATCTCCGTCGGCCTCGCCGGGGTCCTCGTCTACGTCGGGGTCGGCGCCGGGATGCGCCGCCGCACCGACGTCGCCGCCTGGCTCAGCCGCCGTCCCGACCCCGGGCCCGCCGCCGCCGCACCGGCCGCCGCGATCGACCGCGATGCGGTCGACGGCCACGCGCCCCTCGCCGGCGCACCGGCGCTGCTCGACACCAGCGTGCTCATCGACGGCCGGATCACCGACCTCGCCCGCGCGGGCTTCCTTCCCGCCCGGCTGCTCATCCCCGGCTTCGTCCTCGAGGAGCTGCAGCGGATCGCCGACGCCGGCGACCCGGTGCGCCGCGCCAAGGGCCGCCGCGGCCTGCGCGTCGTCGAGGGGCTGCGCGCCTCGGCCGACGTCGCCTGCGAGGTCGTCGACCGCGACTTCCCCGGCACCCCCGAGGTCGACGCCCGCCTCGTCCGCCTCGCCCGGGCGCTCGACGCCTCGGTGATGACCACCGACCACAACCTCACCAGCGTCGCCCGCATCGAGGGCGTGCGGGTGCTCAACCTCAACGATCTCGCCCTCGCGATGCGCCCCATCCTCGCCGCCGGCGAGACGATGGAGGTGACCATCGTGAAGGAGGGACGCGAGCCCCACCAGGGCGTCGGCTACCTGGACGACGGCACCATGGTCGTGGTCGAGAACGGCCGCGGCCATCTCGAGGAGACGGTACGGGCGACGGTGACGAGCGTGCTCCAGACCCCGTCGGGTCGGATGATCTTCGCCACCATGCCCGCGGCCCCCGCGGAAGCCGCCCCCAGGCCGCCCCGCACCCCCCACCCGACCAGGGCCGCCGAGCGCTGAGCGTCGCCGCCCTCCTCCCCGCTGCCGGACGTGGGACGCGCATGGGGCGCGACAAGATCTGGCTCGACGTCGGCGGCGTCCCCCTGCTCGGGCACACCCTCGCCGCGGTCGCGGCCGCCGGCCTCTTCGAGAGCATCACCGTGGTCGTCCCGCGGGCGGCCTGGGACGCGGTGCGCGACCTCGCCGGCGCCGCCGGCGTCGCCGACCTCCGCCTCGTCGAGGGCGGCGTGCGCCGCCAGGACTCGGTGCGTGCCGGCCTCGAGCTCGTCGGCGCGGCGACCCTCGTCTGCGTCCACGACGCGGTCCGCCCGCTCTGCCCGCCGGCGCTCTTCGCCGCCGTCGTCGACGCCGCCCGCCGCCTCGGGGCGGCGACCGCCGCCATCCCGCTGGTCGACTCGGTGAAGCGGGTGCACCGCGAGGGCCCGCTCTCGACCGTCGCCGAGACCCTCGAGCGCGCCGACCTCGTCGCCGTCCAGACCCCCCAGGCCTTCGACACGGCGCTGCTCCGCCGCGCCCACGCGGCGGCGCTGCGCGACGGGGTGTTCGCCGACGACGACTGCGCCCTCGTCGAGCATCTCGGCGCCCCCGTCGCGGTCGTCGAGGGCGATCCCCGCAACCTCAAGGTCACCCGGCCGGCCGACCTCGCGGTGCTCCGCGCCGCGCTCGACGACGGGGAGGGCTAGCCCGATGCGCATCGGCCACGGCGTCGACGCCCACCGGCTGGTGCCGGGCCGGCCGCTCATGCTCGGCGGGGTCGTCGTGCCCCACCACGCCGGCCTCGAGGGCCACTCCGACGGCGATGCGGTCTGTCACGCCCTCGGCGACGCGGTCCTCGGCGCCGCGGGCCTCGGCGACGTCGGACTCCACTTCCCCTCCTCCGACGAGCGCTGGCGGGGCGTCGGCGGCGCCGACCTGCTCCGCCGCTGCGCCGAGCTCGCCCGCGAGGCCGGGTTCGCGGTCGCCTCGGCCCATGCCGTCGCCATCGCCCAGGCGCCGCGGCTCGCCCCCCACACCGCGGCGATGGCCGCGGTGATCGCCGCGGCGCTCGGCGTCGACCCCGCCTGCGTGGCGGTCTCGGCGACGAGCACCGACGGCATGGGCTTCACCGGCCGCGGCGAGGGAATCGCCGCGAGCGCGGTGGTGCTCCTGTCCCCAGTAAGCTGACCGGCCGTGCTCCGCCTCCACGACACCATGACCCGCCGGCTCCAGCCGGTCGAGCCCCTCGAGGAGGGCCACGTCCGCCTCTACACCTGCGGACCGACCGTCTACGCCCGCGCCCACATCGGCAACTTCCGCGCCTACCTCTTCGAGGACGTGCTCCGCCGCGTGCTCGAGCAGCGCTTCGCGCGGGTCACCCACGTCATGAACCTCACCGACGTCGAGGACAAGATCATCCGCAACGCCGTCGCCCACCACACCTCGCTCGACGAGGAGACGGCGCCGTGGATCAGCGCCTTCTTCGAGGACCTCGACGCCCTCGGCATCCGCCGCGCCCACGACTATCCGCGGGCCACCGCCTACATCGACCAGATGGTCGACCTCATCGAGCGGCTCGAGGAGCGCGGCGCCACCTACCGCAGCGACGGCGGCATCTACTTCTCCATCGCCTCCTTCCCCACCTACGGCCGGCTCAGCGGGGTGCGCGCCGAGGGGCTGGTCGCCGGCGCCAGCGGCCGCGTCGACGCCGACGAGTACGCCAAGGAGGACGCCCGCGACTTTGCGCTCTGGAAGATCGTCGGTCCCGACGAGATCGGCTGGGACACACGGCTCGGCCGCGGCCGTCCCGGGTGGCACATCGAGTGCTCGGCGATGAGCATGTCGCTGCTCGGCGAGAGCTTCGACATCCACTGCGGCGGCGTCGACAACATCTTCCCCCACCACGAGAACGAGATCGCCCAGTCCGAGGCGGCGACCGGGAGGCCCTTCGTGCGCCTGTGGTGCCACAACGAGCACCTGCGCGTCGAGGGCGAGAAGATGGCGAAGTCGCTGGGAAACTTCCACACCCTCCCGGACCTGCTCGCCCAGGGGGCGCGGCCGTCGGCGGTGCGCCACCTGCTTGCCGCGACGGTCCACTACCGCAAGAAGCTCAACTACACGGCGGAGTCGCTGCACAGCAGCACCGAGTCGGTCGACCGCCTCGCGAGCTTCCGCGACCGGCTCCTCGACCTGAGCGCGCGCAGGGGCGAGGGCGGTCCGGCGGTGCTTCTCGCCGACCGCGCGATGCGCGAGTTCGACGCGGCGCTCGACGACGACCTCAACCTCCCCGAGGGGATCGGCGTCGTCTTCTCGGCGCTCCGCGACGCCAACGCGATGCTCGACGCCGGCGGCGTCGACGCCGCGGGACGGGACGCGCTGCTCCGGCTCGTCGACCGGGCCGACGACGTCCTCGGGGTGCTCCCCCTCGTCGAGCGCGAGCGCGGGGCGGCGCTGACCCCCGCCGTGCGCGCCAAGCTCGAGGACCGCGCCCAGGCCCGCGCCGCCCGCGACTTCGCCCGGTCGGACGCGCTCCGCGACGAGCTCGCCGCCGCAGGCATCGGGGTCGAGGACACCCCCCAGGGACAGCGCTGGCGGCGGCTCTGAGGCCGGGGTCGGAGAGCGTCGCGGCGGTGGAGATCCTCTACGGCAAGAACCCGGTGCTCGAGGCGCTCCGCGCCGGCCGGCCGGCGCGCAAGCTCGTGCTCGCCGCGGGGGTCCGCGACGAGCCCCGGCTCCGCGAGATCCTCGAGGGCGCGGCCGAGCGCGGCATCCCCGTCGAGGAGACCTCGCGGCGGCGCCTCGACGACATCGCCCACACCGAGCACCACCAGGGCATCGCCGGCTACTTCCACTCCCGCCCGCCGCTGAGCCTCGACGCGCTGCTCGAGCAGATGCGCGCACCCGGCCTCCTCCTCGTCCTCGACGGCATCCAGGACCCCCAGAACCTCGGCGCCCTGGCGCGCTCCTGCGACGCCGCCGGCGCCGGCGGGATGGTGCTCGTGCGCGACCGGGCCACCGGGGTGACCGCCGCGGCCGCGAAGGCGTCGGCGGGGGCGATCGAGCACGTCCCCATCGCCGTCGTGCCCAACCTCGCCGCCGCGCTCACCCGGATGCGCGACGCCGGCCTCTGGTGCGTCGGCCTCGACGCCGGCGCCGAGCTCCGCTACGACCGCTTCGACTACACCTCGCCGGTGGCGCTCGTCGTCGGCGCCGAGGGCGAGGGGCTGCGGCCGCTCACCCGCCGGCGCTGCGACGCGCTCGTCTCCCTGCCCATGCTCGGCCGGGTCGCCTCGCTCAACGCCGCCGCCGCGGGCGCCATCCTCCTCTACGAGGCGGCGCGGCAGCGCGGCTTCGGCGCACGATGAGCGGGCGATGCGCCTCCTCATCGTCGACGGCTACAACGTCATCCACTCCTGGCCGGAGCTGAAGTCCGCCCTCGACCGCGGCGGGCTCGAGGAGTCGCGGCGGCTGCTCACCGCCGCCCTCGCCGAGTACGGGGCGGTGCGCGGGGTCGAGGTGACGGTGGTCTTCGACGGGCCGCGGACGGCGACGGCGAGCCCCGCCGAGGTCGTCGACGGGGTGACGGTGCGCTTCGGCGGCGCCTCGGGGAGCGCCGACCACGTCATCGAGCGGCTCGCCTACCAGGCCTCCCAGGCCGGCCGCGCCAGCGAGGTCGTCGTCGCCACCTCCGACCGCCTCCAGCGCGACATGGTGCGGGCGATGGGGGTCGCGACCATGGACGCGCGCAGCCTCGAGCAGGAGGTGAAGGGCGCCCTCGGCGAGCTCGGCCGGGACGCCGAGCGGATGCGCGACCAGGCGCGCTTCGCCCGCCGCCTCGAGGACCGGCTCGACCCCGAGGTACGCGCCCGCCTCGAGGCGCTCCGCCGCGGGTCGGCGGAGGTTTCCCGCCCGCCCGAGCGTATGGACGAGTAGACGGTCACACCGCCTCGATCACCGGGGCACCTCAAGGCGATTCCCCGCCCCAGCACGGGCGCCCGCCGGCGGCGAACTGAACAAGGCCGGAGGCGCCTGTGCGGCGGGGCCGCCGCCCCCCGTCAGACGACGACGGTGGTCGTCGTCTGCGCCTGCGAGCCGCCCACGTCGGCGATGTGGATGGTCGCGGTCCAGGAGCGGTGCGCCCCGTACGTGTGCGAGGCCATGACGACGAAGCCGGTCTTCGCCTTCCTCACCGTGGCCGCGGAGGGCTGGGTGCCGTCTCCCCAGTCGACGGTGGCGGTGAACTGGCCCGGGTTGCCCTTGGGATCGCCGTCGACGACGCTCGCTACCGCGGCGTCGGTGAGGGTGAGCGGCGCCGCCTGGGCGAGGTACTCGTCGGTCTGGATGAGCGACCCCTGCATCGCCTGGAAGCTGAGGCCGTGGACCATGGCGTTGCCCAGGTTGGTCCGCTCCGCCGAGGTCGCCTGCCGGCCGAGCAGCTGGCGATAGGCGGCGTCGGCGACCACCGCCTGGGCCTCGGCCGAGCGGCGGATGCTCGACGCCACCGCGGCGCGGCTGGCCCCCCGGTTGAGCTGGTCGACCCAGCCGGCCTTCCCGGCGGCGAACTCGCGAGCCGCCTCTCGCAGCAGCGGCACCGCCGGCGCAGAGCTGCCGCGAGGCCAGATCAGCAGCTGGATCATCGTCGGCGCCGGCGGGGTCAACGGCACG
>Ga0209577_10003419_pt1 | contig 14932 bp, 11 predicted proteins | sample GraSoiAngelo_109_FD_185874 | JGI IMG/M metagenome (GOLD analysis project Ga0209577, IMG submission 185874) | Grasslands soil microbial communities from the Angelo Coastal Reserve, California, USA - 14_0903_12_20cm (SPAdes) (version 2) | ecosystem: Environmental > Terrestrial > Soil > Grasslands...
GGAAGTTTGCAGCGCATCACCTCCCAGCAACTCGGCATCGATCCCATACTCATGTGCGCCGCCAACAGCGCCGGAGGCGTAATGGGCAAAATGGTGGACGCGCAATCCATTACCATCGCCACCGCCGCCACCGAGCAGGTAGGCAACGAAGGAATTATTTTCCGCTACGTCTTCTGGCACTCGATTGCGCTAGGGGCGATTGTAGGAATCATCGTCATGCTGTACGCATACGTGTTCCGCTACGCCGTACCGCATGGATTAACGTTTGTGAAGTGAAGTTGCACTTGAAGGTATTCGGCGTGGGCTGGAGGGATCTCAGCCTGAAGCTTTGCGGTAGGTTAGTCGCACGCAGATCTTCCTTCGTGTAACTTCGTGTCCTTGGTGGTAGATCTTTTTATTTCTTCCGTTACTATCAACGACAATAACCAACGCCAGTTTCAGAACGCTAGCCTTGTCCGCGAGTAGACCAACTTCAGCAACACCCCATCTTCACTTCGCCGGTAACCGTGAGCGGCGGACCGAATGCCTCGTGCGGCACCGGAGCTCCATGCAGCACCTGGTACCATCGCCGCGCCGCGTCGAAGAGCACCAGCACGACTCCGGCGATGAAAATCGTCATCAGCACAGAATCCAAATAGCCAGTGAACACCTGCCCCGGCTTAGTAGTTAGCGGCCAGAAAATGTTCTTGATGGACAGCACTCCCGCCGTCACGGTTGTGACCCCGACAAAGCACATGGGAATCGCGGTGATCCACGCATACTTCGCCTTCCCCATATTAATCAGGAACGTGGTGCTCACGGCCAGAGCGATCGTCGCCAGCAACTGGTTGCCGGTTCCGAACAGCGGCCAAAGGGTGGAAATGTTTCCCGTATAAATGAGGTATCCCCATCCCAGAACCACGAATGAACTGGTGATCAGGTTGCCCGGCAACCACGCGTTATTGCCGAACGGCTTGTGCACTTTGCCCATGAGCTCCTGCACGACGTAACGCGCCACGCGAGTGCCGGTGTCGATGGTTGTCAAGATAAACAGCGCCTCAAACATAATGGCGTAGTGGTACCAGTAGCCCATGAGGCGCGCCATGCCCGGCAGCCCCTTGAAGATTTGGGCCATGCCGACTGCCAGCGATACGGCGCCGCCGGTGCGCCCCGCCAGATTCTCGCCGACTTCATGCGAGAACATCTGCAGATTCACCGTGGTCATGCCCAGCTTGCTGAACACCGCCGGCGTGGTATTGATGGCGAAATAATCGCCGGGGTACATGGAGCACGCCGCAATCAGCGCAATCACGCCCACCAGCGACTCGCAAATCATCGCCCCATAACCGATGAAGCGGGCATCACTCTCTTTGTTCAGCATCTTGGGCGTGGTGCCGGAAGAAACCAGTGAGTGGAAACCCGAGATCGCGCCACAGGCAATGGTCACGAAAAGGAACGGAAAAAGCTTGCCTTTGATGATTGGCCCACCGCCGCTTAGAAACTGCGTGAAGTTGGGGAACTTGATGTCGGGATGAACCACGAAGACCCCGACGATCAGAATGACGATGGTCCCCAGCTTGACATAAGTCGAGAGGTAATCGCGCGGCTCAAGCAGCAGCCAGACCGGAAGTATCGACGCGATCAGCCCGTAAAAAGCCATGAGGATAGTGATCTGATGGGGCGTGAAAGTGAGCGCACCGGCGGCACCGGTCTGCGCCACCCAGCGTCCCGCGACCACGCTGGCAATCAGCAGAACCACGCCGAAGATACTCGGCCCAGCGACCTTGATTTGTCCGGCATGACTCTTGAACATCCAAAGCCCCATGATGAGCGCGATCGGAATCGTCATGCCGATGGTAAAGACGCCCCACGGGCTATTCGAAAGCGCGTTCACCACTACTATGCCTAGACCCGCAAGCGTCACTAACAGAATAAAGAGCACTGCAATCATGGTGACCAGCCCGGCAAAGGGGCTGATCTCGGTACGCGCGATGTCGGCTAGAGATCGCCCGCGATGCCGCAGCGATGCCACCAGCACCGTGAAATCCTGCACGCATCCCGCCAGAACACCACCAATGAGCAGCCATAGAAAACCCGGTGCAAACCCGAACTGCGCCGCCAGCGTGGGCCCGACCAGCGGCCCTGCTCCGGCAATGGCGGCGAAGTGATGACCAAATAAAACCCAACGTGGAGAAGCAACATAGTTGTGTCCGTCCCCGTACATGTTGGCGGGCGTAGTGCGGCGATCGTCCAGCGACAGAGCTTTTGCCGCAATAAACGCGCTGTAATAACGGTAGGCCAACGCATACACGCACAGCGCACCCAACAGGATGGGAAAAGTATTCATGGTTCGCTCCGGAGAGAGAAGTGTAGATAGGAATGCATAGGCCGAGGCCGTCCTGCTGGCCAACACCGGGAATCCTACACCCGGGGCTGAATTTGTCACAAGGACGCGCCTTTAGCCAGTTAAGTTCGTGGACAAAATTAGAGACGTTCGATTAATGGATTCAGTAGAAGCGCTTGATCGCCCCGGACATGGGAAACCCTCGAAGTACTTGGTGAGCGCGGCAGGATTCGAACCTGCGACCCATGCCTTAAAAGGGCATTGCTCTACCACCTGAGCTACGCGCCCATCCCTCTGAAACTACTAGTTCACCAACTTCGACGCTGCGGCTTCGTTTGCAGATTAACTAACGCTGCTTTCGGGTCAATGCTGGGGGCGTTCCCACATGCCAGTTTCGCGGGGGAGAACTACCCAAAAATCACCGCCTCTCAGAAGCTTAGCCGGGGACCTAATTTCCATCTCCTTAGGACTTGCCAGGCATTGCCGCTGCCTTTTCACTTAAGACGCGGACCAAGCCTATGCGGTCGAATGCCGTGGCAGTGCAACGGAAGAAGTCTCACGTGGCAACGCGGGCCATTCCCTGTGCCAGACGTCGCCCTCACGCAGCAGTCGCGCACGCCCGATCCGAGGCTACAACTCGACTCATTGCAACGACCGAATCTCGCTCAGCTACCTCCATAAATTTACAGAAGATTGACGACGCGACTCTGGTCCGCGACTCGCAGGCGGGGGATCATGCTGCCTTCGAAGAACTGGTCCACCGCTACGATCAGGCAGTACTTCGCCTGGCCCTGCACCTCACTGGTTCGCAATCGGAGGCCCAGGATGTCTACCAGGAAGCTTTCCTCAAAGCTTTTCGCAACCTCCGGCACTTCCGTTTCGAGTGCTCCTTCTACACCTGGATGTACCGCATCGTGACCAACCTTTGTCTTGATCACTTGCGCAATCGCCGTATTCGAAGAGAAGATCCAGCGGTAGCGTTCAATTCCGTCGGAGAAGAGTACGACCGGCTAAATCAAGTGGCAGATTCCCACCCCAGCGTCAATCCGGAGCGGGCTTTGCAGGTACGTGAGCTCCGTTTGCGCATCAGTCGTGCCTTGACAAAACTCACGCCGCGCGAACGGATCGTCTTTGAATTAAAGCATTATCAGGGCTTGCGGCTGCGCGCGGTCGGCGAGATACTCAACACCACCGAGGAAACCATCAAGAGCACCTTGTTCCGTGCCACCCAGAAGCTGCGCACTATCCTCGCCGACACGCGTTGAACAACCCTGCACGGTAACCTTCCGGACGTAACCAAAGTGCAATCGGCTTGCGTTGACAGCTCCCGGCATTCCAGACCATACTCCCATAACTGGCCGACACACATCATCTTAGGCATAGGACAGACATGCGGCGAACAAAACTGATAGCGTAAATTGGCACACCCGAGCTGTTCTCATGCCGACTCCTGGAGGAAATCGATGTTTTTAACCCGACCTGTGTGCGGGACGAAAATGCCTGCGCGGCTCGTCCTGACAGTATCCTGCCTGCTAGGACTGGCCGGCACGATGTTGTACCTCGGCCATAGGAGCGTGAACCACGCTTCAGCCGTGCAGCCGCCGGCCATGTCTTCGGCCCCCGCACTTAACAAGTCTCGCCTTCTGGACGGCTGGGGCGCGCTTCCGCTCGCCTTCGAGCGCAACGACGGCCAGGCAGATTCGCAAGTGAAGTATCTCGCCCGCGGACGCGGCTACACCCTGTTTCTCACCCCCTCGGAAGCCGTGCTGTCTATGGCCGTACCCCAGAAAGAGCACCAGACTGAGCCCGCCCCTACCAGGCGCGGTGAGATCAAATCGCATCCGCAGAGCGTGGCCGATGTGCGCATGAAGCTTGTTCACACCGCAGCTCAGCCCCGTGTAGCGGGACAAAATACATTGCCGGGCGTTACCAATTATCTAATCGGCAACGATCCCAAAAAATGGCGGACGTCCATCCCCCGCTATTCGCGTGTGCACTACCGCAACGTTTATCCAGGCGTCGATCTTGCTTTCTACGGCGCGCAAAAGAATCTGGAATTCGACTTTCTGGTAAGCCCGGGCGCCAGCCCGCAAGCAATCGCTCTGCAGTTTTCCGGCGCCAACCAGTTGCGTACGGATGACGCGGGCGATCTCCTGCTCTCCTCCCCGGCCGGCGATCTCCGCCTGCACCGGCCAGTTGCATATCAGGAAAATAAAGGTGTGCGCCAGCCAGTAGAAGCCCGCTTCCTGCTGCAAAGCGCAAATCAGGTTGCGTTCGTGCTCGGCAATTACGATCACACCCGTGAGCTCGTGATTGACCCAACGCTTAGCTTTTCCACTTATCTCGGCGGCTCGGGCGAGGACGATGCAACGGCGATTGCCGTCGATAGCTCTGGTAATGCGTATGTCACAGGCCAGACTAACTCAGTGAGTTTCCCATCCGCTTCTCGGACCCTCATCCTCCCAGGCGGCGGATTTGATGTATTCGTGTGCAAATTGAATGCTGCCGGCGTTATTCAATACCTGACCTTCATCGGTGGCACTGGTGACGATATCGGTGAGGCGATCGCGGTTGACGGCTCGGGCAATGCATACGTGACCGGAGGCACCTTGTCCCCTGACTTCCCCGTCCCTAACGGGTTCCAGACTACGCGCGCCGGAACCCAGGACGCCTTTGTCCTTAAGCTGAACTCGCTCGGTACTATTCCGACCTATTCGACTTACCTGGGTGGGAACGGCGGTTCTGGCACCATTACGAACATTGGATTTGGCATAGCGGTTGACAGCACAGGAAACGCTTACGTGGTTGGCGAGACCCTGGCCAATAATTTCCCGGGCACTGCAGTCAGCAGCATCCAGCCGGTATTTGGGGGTACCAGTGATGGCTTCGTCAGCAAAGTGAGTAACACCAGTCCACCCGCGCTCCTCTTCTCCACATATCTAGGCGGAAACGCCGTGGATGTGGCCACCGCTGTTGCGTTGGATTCCTCCAACAATGTCTACGTAACGGGGGATACCCTGTCGACGAACTTCCCCGTTACAGCCGGGTCTTTTCAGCAAACTTGCGGCAGTGATGGCAACTGTAATGGCGGCTTCGAGGACGCTTTCGTCACCAAGATCAACTCCACGTTCCTCAGCAAGGCCTACTCCACATATCTGGGTGGAAGCGGCAAAGATATCGGCCTCGGCATCGCCGTCGATTCGACCGGAGCAGCGTATGTGAGCGGGCTGACGCAGTCCGGGGCTTCGGGGCCATTTCCCACCGCCAACGCGTTTCAGGGCGCGCTGGCGAGCGGCGCAACTCAGAACGCTTTCGTGACGAAGCTTAACCCCACCGGCACCGCACCCCTGGTGTACTCCACCTACTTCGGCGGTAGTGGCAAGGACGCGGCCGTGGGCATTGCTTTAGATAGCGGGAATAACGCTTACTTCACCGGCTTGACCTCGTCCAGCAACTTTCCGACAAAAGGGGCATTTCAGGCCACGTGCGGTAGCAGTTGCGCTGGTAGTATGCCATTCGATGCCTACGTGGCAGCCCTTAACAGCGGCGGAAACGCGCTAATCTATTCTAGTTACCTCGGGGGAAGCGGAAACGAGGACTGTCTCTTAGGCACTTCCTGCGACGCCCCGACCGGCGGTATCGCGGTCGACCGAGCGACCACAAATGTCTACATCGCCGGCGTGACCAACTCCAGTGACTTGCCAACAAAATCGCCGGCACAAGCAACGTCCGGAGGTGGCGTGGACGCGTTTGTGGCCAAGGTAGTCCCCAGTTTTTCGCTGACCGCTACCGCGCCGTCCCCGAACCCGGTCGCCAAGGGTTCCGCCGCAACCTCCACCGTGACCATGCAGTTCGATCCCGGCTTCTTAACCAGCACCACGGTCAACCTCACCTGCTCCGGGCAGCCTGCCGGAGTCACCTGCACGCCAAATCCGGCCTCGGTCACCTCGGCTACCCCCAATTCTACAGTGACCATAAATGTATCCTCCAGTGCCTCACTGCATGAAGCGCGGCCGATCTGGGCGCTGTGGTTGCCAATCCCGGGCCTGGCCTTTATCGGAATCGGGCTGGGGTCGGCAATGTCGACAAAACGCAAGGCTCTGGGCGTGTTATTAGGCTGCCTGCTCTTTGCAGCCCTCATGCTGCAAGCCGCCTGTGGGAGCAGCGGTGGCGGTGGTGGGGGTGGCGGCACTACTTCGTACACGGTCACGGTGACCGGCACGGGCGGCGGCCAATCCAGCAGCGTGCCTATCTCTGGGTCATTCAAATAAATTGCCACTAACCTTTGCACGCGCGGCTGTCCCCGCAATGCTTCGGCAGCGGCCGCGCGCCAACTTTATTGCCTGGTTAACAAAGGTCTGCCTTATAGCGCTGATTGGTTTCCTCCACCTGTCTTTGCTGAGTGGATCCGCGCGGGCGCGGGACAAGCAACCGCAAACTCAACCCCTCCGCTGGAGCGAAGGCAAACCGGGGTGCACGTTTTCGCGCGACGACGACGGCAAATACCGATGGGGCTTGTCGGCGGATGATGTCAGCATCACTCTCGCCGTCGATTCCCAGGAACTACAAAAACTCCATCGCCGTATTCAGCCTCTGTTCGCGGTTTTCCTCACCCTCCGCTATCGAGGCACCGGCAAAATGGACGTTTATCTCGAAAAGTTAACCATCGAGTACGCTAAGCATTTCCACGTGGTGAAACATCCGTTTAATCCCGACTCCTTTGCCTCGCAAATTCAGAAGGATGCCGATGAGATGGAGCGGCATGTCGAAGGCCGCGTTCAAAAGCATCCCGAGCAGAAGGAAAAACTGGAAACGCAATTGCAGGATTACAAGAGGCAGGTCATTGAACTTACTGAGTTCGTCGATGCCCACGGCCTGCGCATGCACACACTCAATCCTGAGCGTAGCGAAGTGAGCGGCTGGGTCTTTTTCAGCGCAAAAGATAAATGGCTTTCCGATTGGAAAAAACCGGAGGAGTTCGTATTGCGGATTTCGCTAAAGAACCAAGTCTTTGAATTTCCCTTCACTATGCCTCCGCCGGGAACAGACGACCTGATCCTGCGCCGGCGGCCCAACTAGTACTCCCATTCCGCGTAGCACAACACTTACATGCTCACGCCGGGCGCAGCGAAGTTGAACTCGCTGATCTGGCACGAGCTGGCCGCCCGCGCCAATTTTTCACCGCCTGGTCTGCAAAACTTCTACTTCTGTTCCGACAATACGATCTGCGGCAGCGGATTGCCTGCTGCGTCTTTCGTGAGAGTATCGTCGGTGTAGATCACAGCTGCCCGGCCATCCACCGGGTTGATTGCAACCTTGAACAGGTCGAGCAAGTTGCGCGTCCCGGGCGCGCAGGCAGTGCCGTTGGTGCAGATCACGCCCTTATGGTTTGAGCTGATGCTGGCTTTACTCTGAGCAAAGCTGGCGCCGTTATCGGTCGTCTGCGCCAGGTACACGTTCCACACCGCGGCGGGATCATCCTTGCTCGACGTGGTGGTACCGTAATAAACCACGTCGACAGTTCCTGCTCGTGCGGCGACCCACGGAAATATAGCGGTTGTTGCGGGCGCAGCATTGACCACCACAGCCGGCGACCAGGTCGTCCCTTGATCACTCGACATCGAGAAGTAAACGTGGCGTCCTTCAGAGAAAACTGCGTAGACATGGCCATTGGTAGGATCCACCGCCACTGCAGGGAAAACATTGTCGAAGGTCGCCGGAGGCGGAAGCTCAAAGACCAGATTCGAGGTCCAATGCTTCCCCTGGTCGCTGCTGCGCGAGACGAAAATATGGTTAAAGGTAGTAGTCTTAGCCTTCAAAATCCCAGGCTGGCCAGATGCGTAAATATCATAGACATTGTGCGTCACGGGGTCCGCGACAATCGGTCCCTGGATGTTGTTGAATGTAGCGCCGGCAGTTAGCCCGCCCTGTCCAACTATCGGGTCACCCACCCTGTGCCAGCTAAAGCCGTCATTGTCCGAGCGCTGCACGTGAATAAGGCTGCTGTTTCCCGAATCGTGATACGAGAGATAGACGTGAGGACCATCCGAGGTGATCCAGTCACGGTCCGATTGCGTCGTATCCACGAAGTGTGTGGTGCAGCTTTGCAGCGTAAAGTTCGCGGATGTCACATTGGGGCAGATAACCGCCGAAACCCCGATCTGGGCCGTGCGGAAGGGTGGATTGATGAAAATCATCAACGTGGTGGCGTGAAGCGTGTTATTCGCTCCGATGTCGAAGTCGGCGTCGCCACTGCCAAACACTATCTTGCCGGGCTGCCGCAAACCTGCGTCCAGCAGTCCCTGGAAAGCGGGCGTTGTCCCGAATGGCGCAGTCCAGAAATGAGTGCCAAAAAAAGTAGGGTCGAAAAGCCATTGCAGTCCGGTCACAGCAACCGTGCCGTCATTTGCGATTGCCACGGCAGGTTCGCTGTCTCCTTCTGGACGAGTCAATGGGTCGTTGGAGAAGCTGAGATTGCCTGGCGCAGTACCGGAGAAGGCGAATGTCGAAGCCAGTATTATTGCGAGCAAAGCTCCACGCATAAAGGTGCTCCACGTTTCTGGGAATTGGGAAGAATTCTGGGCCGCGGCTGGCAAGGTCAAAGTGGCGGGGCGAGGGTTCCCAGCCGAGGTCTAGAAGTGTATGAGTACTCCAGAGCAGGAGAGGCTGTCAAGCAGCAACTTGTAAATTTTTCTTGCTGAGGTGGCTCCAGATCGCCCGCCGGGCGGGCCTTTCACGGTCCGTGGGGTCCGAAGCACCGACTCGGACCGGTGGCACTGCATGCGGCCCGCAGCGCGCCTGTCTACACCGCCATCCTGCGTGATTCCGCTTCTTTCTGCGCCACATACCGCATCAGCAGATCACGCAGCGAGATCAACCCTTTCAGTTCCTTGCCCTCGCAGATCGGCACATGTCGAAATCCGAATTCCCGCATGAGGAACAAGCACTCGTCCACGCTTTCCTCCGGGCTCACCGCCCGCGGATTCGCGGTCATCACCTCGGCGACCTTGGTGGTGCCGGGCATGCGCCCCACCGCTACCACGCGATTCATGATGTCGCGTTCAGAAAAGATTCCCACCAGTTCGCCGTTTCGCAGCACCGGCAACGCTCCGATGTTATGCTCCATCATGAAGCGGGCAGCCTCCAGCACAGTGCGCTCCGCATCAATGGAATACACTTTGCGGTCTTTCACCAGATCGTAAATGGTTCCCATGGACTGCTCCTTACCGGAAATACTTAGGGCCGGCCCCACGCCTTCGGCGCCCGCTGCAAACCCCGCACGGTACGCACTTCCCCAGCAGGCGAATTGCCCTAATCTACCACAGTTTTGTCTCTAAAAATCCGCTGTACGGACGCGCGGCTTGCCGCGTCTCACCTGCCGCAGGTAATGGCGGAGAACCGACTCATACGATAAACAAAAAGCGGCAGCCATCTCGGCTGCCGCCATTTCTAGCTCTCTAACTAGCCCATCTAGAACCGGAACGCCGGACCGAATCCAACCTTCAGGTTATTGCGCGCTCCGTTAAGGAAGTAAATCTCGTCGCCCACATCCAGGCGCAGCCCGAATGGTCCCCAGAATCCTTCAATGCCGCCACCAGGGTACAACGCAAAGCGCGTATTCCCGTCGGTTATGCCGCCCACCTGGTTGGCGAACGAACTGCCCGTGAGCGAATTCTCCGTGGCAAAGTTTATAAATCCAAGCTTTGCCGTCAAGAAAGCCCGGAACGGCCCGGAAGCTCCCGCTTGGAACTTCGGCCCGAATAACCCCGTCAGAGGACGCAGCCGCGTCGTCGCAAACGAGGTCGTAATCCCGTTGTCAAACGTATTGGTGAAGTTTCGTTTAAAGTCGTAGGACATGTCGGCTTCCAATTGCACGTTCGGATGGACATTGAAATCCAGACGGCCTCCCACACCAATGAAATTGATGTGGGGATTGGACTGGCCGAAACGCATATAGTCCGCATAGACCCCGATTTCACCATGATTGTAGGTATTTTCCTGTGCCACTACGAGCGAGGGCACTGAAAAGCAAAATACCAGCGCCGCGAATACTAAGATTGGTTTCATGCTCTCACTTCTCTCCTATGGGTTCTGTCTGCGCCGCATTCCCCCTGTACCACGGTGGAACTGGCCCAAAAACCTGGGATGGGCGGCGACATAGTTTTGATGCGGAGCACCGGCGGCGGGTTGGGCTGATATTTTTGCCGCAAACTGCAGAATCTCAACGACTTATATATATATATATCGGGTTATTCAGTGCTGCAGAAAAGGGGCGTCGCTCTTGCCTCGAGGCGCGCCCCAATAATAAGGCAGTGTGCTGGCGTACTCAGTTAAATCACAAGGCTTACTTCGAGGATCTGCTCTCCCCACGCGGCATCATGGAAACTACGATGTACTCCCGCTCTTTGTCATCCAGGTCTTCCATCCGCAAGAGCATCTTGTCTTTCTCCAGGCGAAACTGAGCCTTTTCTCCCACCGGCAGAAGCACTGGATGCTTGTCATCCTTCGGACGAACGCGGTAAATCACCCGGTCCGATTGCAGCACGTACTCCTGGCAGAGCAATTCTTTGGTCTTCTTGTGCTGATCGTCGGTGCCTAGCACTTCTCCCGCAAAGCTTTTGGCGCCTTTTTCGTCGTAACCGCACTGCACCGAATCCATCTGCAAGAGCTCGCCAGTCTGATATCGCTTCGGCTCTTTGGCCTGCGCTGCCGCCACCAGCAGCAGCCCTGCAAGTGCTAAACGCAAACGCATGTGCTTCCCTCCCGCGCAATCTACTGTAAACAGAAAATCTCCGCGGATCGCGTCATCCTCAATGCGCTATTTTTGTGGACGGAAAATTACCTGGAAAGGTCACGAGAGTAAATGTACGACCGTAACAGATTGGCCTATATTTTTCAGTGATCAGGAGCACCGCAGATCAGATGCAGCGTGCTTGTGTCGCTCGTGCCCTCATCCGGATGTTCGCGCTGCGGCCGCCTTTGCAGCAGCCGGGATCTTTGGAGAAGGAGCGGCGTCCGGCAAATTTTCAAGTTGCTTGTCGCCCAACATCTTTCCTATTTTGCGTCCCAGCTCGGCCGACGTGAACGGCTTGCGGATGAGCGACACGCAGGGGGTGAGCATGTCCGTCCGGATAAACTCCCCGCTGTAGCCAGTCATGTAGAGTATTTTCGTCTCTGGACGCAACGAACGCACTTCCTTGGCTAGAGCTGCGCCGTTCATCCCAGGCATAATCACATCGGTCAGCAGGACATCGACTGCACTTTTTTGCTCGTTGATCAGACTTAAAGCTTCCTGCCCATCTCGTGCGCATAGCACAGTACAGCCGGACGTTCTCAAACCTTCACAAATCACATCACGAAGCGGTCTTGCATCTTCGACCACCAGCACGGTCGCGTTCGAAAGAGCAGGTTTTGCGGAGTTTTTGCCACCCTCGAGGCCGCGGTTGGCTTGCCTAGCGGCAGGAAGATAGACCTTGAATGATGAGCCCTGGCCCAATGTGCTTTGCACCTCGATGTGGCCATCGCTCTGCTTCACGATGCCATACACCGTCGCCAGCCCCAAACCAGTCCCTTCACCCATCGCCTTGGTAGTGAAGAATGGCTCGAAAATGTGGGCCTGCGTTTGCTGGTCCATACCCGTGCCCGTGTCGGCCACCTCCAGCAGTACGTAGCGGCCGCCCGGCACGCCCTCGCCTTTATCCAGATCTACATTTTTCGTCTCGATGCGCAGCTTACCGCCATTCGGCATGGCATCGCGGGCGTTGACCACCAGGTTCAGAACTATTTGCTCGATGTGCCCGGGATCTGCTTTTACGTAATCGAGGGTGCGGTCCAGCACTACTGTGAACTCGATGTTCTCCTTGATGAGCCGCCGCAGCATCTTCTCTGTGTTGCCAACGGTCTGGTTAATGTCCAGAACGACGGGCTGAATGACTTGCTGGCGACTAAAGGTCAAGAGTTGATGCGTCAGGGAAGCAGCGCTATTCGCCGCTTGTTTAATCTGCTCAACCTTGGCGCGATTGAGATCCGATGAGCCCAGATTTTCCAGTAAGAGATCGCTGTAGCCGATAATCACTGCCAGCAAGTTGTTAAAATCGTGGGCCACGCCTCCAGCCAGGCGGCCAATGGCCTCCATTTTTTGAGATTGTTCCAAAAACTTGCCCGATTCAGGCAGGCCATTTTGGATGCTTTTTTCGGCCTGCGGTCGATCGAGCACGAAAGCCACGGCCCACGTTAAGGCCAGGAATAGTAAGATCGCCTGTAGCCGGAGATCAGAGTGAAACACATAACGGCACGACGCGAGGAGCGCGAAGGTCACTACCGTGGCTACGGCGATGCCCAGCATTCGCCGGCCGCGCACTTTGGACCGCAGCCAGCTAAGTATGCGATTCGTTTTGATCGCACCTTCAATCATCCCTGTCCAGTTCTAAGACCATGGTTGCTCAAACGGTCAGGACGCGAAACGAGCTATTAAGATCTTATTGTTCAAGCGTTTGGCGGGGCCGCAAAGAGTACCGATGACGCGCACCGAACGGTACTTACGTAATCAGCCGGCACCTTGCATGGACGTATTTCCGGTCTTTCGCGTCGAATCAAGTTTTTCCACGGCGGTCGTATCCCCAGCTAAATAGAATCACAGTCTCAGAGATCTCCATCTACCAAGTGAAAACATGACGCTCCATAATCTGAAGCACACAATATCGCTTCTCACTCGCACTCCCGCTGCCCTCGACGCGCTTCTACGCGGTCTGCCGGATACGTGGACGTTTCGAGATGAAGGTGCAAATACCTGGAGTGCCTTCGACGTTCTCGGCCATCTAATCCACGGCGAACGCACGGACTGGATGCCGCGGGCAAGAATGATCTTGCAGTTTGGCGCGTCGCAAACATTTGAGTCCTTTGATCGTTTGGGACACGTCCAGGAGAGTCAAGGTAAGTCGCTGGACCAGTTATTAGACGAATTTGCTCGCTTGAGGTCAGAAAACCTGAGGCAACTGCGTGCCTTGAATCTGCGGCAAGAGGACCTTGCACGGCGTGGAAGGCATCCTGCCCTCGGAGTAGTTACTCTCTCACAATTGCTGGCGACCTGGGCAGCTCATGACTTAACCCATCTCCACCAGATCTCAAGAATTATGGCTCACCAATACCGTGAGACTGTCGGTCCCTGGAGCGCGTATCTTGGGGTGCTGCAGTGCGCCGGCCACAGTTCTCCTTGATGAACTTCGGCTACGCAAAGTCGCGACTGGGAAGACCACCTTTCGCTGTTCCCCTGTCGTAGAATCACCCTTCTTGCCCATTCCGGCTGAATTCGACCGTCTGCGCGTTGTCCTGGTAGCCACGCGCAACCCTCTCAACATTGGCGCGGCTGCTCGCGCCATGAGCAACTTCGGCTTCCGTCGCCTGCGAGTGGTGAACCCATACGAAGTGGCATTTCGTGAGGCACGCTCGGCCGTTGGCGCGTCCGCGCTGCTGTCAAAAGCAGAGGAGTACAAGAGCCTCGCCGAAGCCGTCGCCGACTGCACGCTCGTCGTCGGAACGACCGCAGCACATAACCGTGAGCTGCAGCACTCGCTCCGACGCCTGGAATACGGCGCGCCTCTGATCCGCAAGCAACTCGGATCGAACCGTGTCGCCCTGTTGTTCGGATCGGAGAAGTTCGGCCTCTCCAACCAGGACCTCAGTTATTGCCACTGGCTGTTGCGCATCCCAACCTGCGAAGAGAACCTCTCGATGAATCTTGGACAAGCAGTGGCGGTCTGCCTTTACGAGCTCGTGCGCGATGCGAAAACCGCGCCCCTACCTGAGAAGCTGGAGTCCGCGACGGCAGGCGAGGTCGAACGAATTACTGGCCTGCTGCTCGATGCGCTCCGGGCAAGTGGCTACGTGAACCCCCGCCGCACCGCTTCCACCGAGGACAATGTGCGTCGCTTGGTGCGCCGCCTGAACCTGCCGGCTCGCGACCTCGAGGTCTGGCTCGGCATTCTGCGGCAGATTCTATGGAAAGTGCGATCAGGGTAAAAACCAGCAGGCTGATGTTCCCAAACACAACCCTAATTAGTGAGAAGGATCTTGCGACAACGACGCTAGTCCGGGCGGTTCCGGCGCAGCACCGGGCCATTCGCATTCCCCTCGCCACGCTTGTGCCGCCGCAACACCGGCGCCTGACTTACCCCCAGGCGATACTTCACTTCCTGGAATTCGCTGGTGTCGCTAACGTACTCCTGCTTGCCTGGCAGCAAGCCGGCGATCTCCGCCTGCACCCGTTGGATGCGCTCCTCAGTCATCGGGTAGGCGGCAAATCCTTTCGCGATCTGGCCGTGGAACGGTATTCTTGCGAAGAAATTGTAAATCGGTATTTTGGATTTTACTTTGTGCATCCGCGCTTCGATGACGTGCAGCTTCTCCAGCGCGGTCACGAACGCTTCCGGGTCGTAGCCTGCCGCATATTCGTACTCGATTCCCAGCAGGTCCGCCTCGGTCTCCGCATCGCGGCTGAACTTCTTGAAAGTCAGCGGAGCTCCGATTCCCCCGATATTCTGCAATCCGATTCCTATCGGGCCGCCCAGGTATGACAAGGAAGACGCCACATCCCAAAAAAACTTTCGCGTG
>Ga0209577_10003422_pt1 | contig 14930 bp, 12 predicted proteins | sample GraSoiAngelo_109_FD_185874 | JGI IMG/M metagenome (GOLD analysis project Ga0209577, IMG submission 185874) | Grasslands soil microbial communities from the Angelo Coastal Reserve, California, USA - 14_0903_12_20cm (SPAdes) (version 2) | ecosystem: Environmental > Terrestrial > Soil > Grasslands...
GCGCCGCTGGTGAAAGACCACAGCTCACTGTATTTAGTGCATCCACACGAATACACGGTCGCGCCGGAAAGCGCTCCTTATTCCTATTTCGCTGAAAATGGCGACGACGATGCCGAAATTCAGCCGTACTTTGACAGGCAACGCCAAGTCGCCTTCTACACAATCCGCTTTCGCCCGCAATAACTGAGACTCGACCGGCGATTATCGATCTTGCCAATAGTCAGCGCTTGGATGCCGCGGCGTTGGTGGCCGCAGCAACTTTCCAGGCAGCGTGAAATTGTTGATCGATTTGGTCGGCCTCGTATTTGCGCCCCTGTGCATTCAAACAATCGCGCAATCCGGCAAGCGCACGCGCGTTGCGTGGATGTTTCTCAAGATCAGCGCGGAAAATCTTTTCTGCTTCGGCAAAGTCTTTGTTCTCGAGTAACACACGACCCAAAATCGGCCGCACTGGCGGATACCACGGCGGCGGCTCGCTGTAGTTGAGCGCGTCCTCAGCAGCGATTGCCTGCTTCAGAGAATCGATCGCCGCTTTGTCGTCATGCCGGCTGCGAGCAATCTCGGCGGCCAGCAGGTGTTCATGAATCTTAAAAACGGCGCCCACGTTGTTAAGCATGTCGTACATTTGTTCCGGCGGAATTTTGGCGGCCAACTCACGAAATTGTTTTTGTTCCTGTTCCGCTTCCGCCGTTTTTCCAGTGTTGGCAAAAGCGACCCCCCGCAGCGAATGCCAGACCGCGTTTGTGGTAACGAACGACGGGTCCGGCGCGGGCAATTTTAAAAGATCGTTCCAATGTTCAAAGGCAAACAGGACCACGATTGGAGTCGGCAGAAAACCTTCCAGCATCGGCATCGCTTTCACGCCAGGCGCAACATTCGCAACCAATTTGGCCGCCGCATCCTTAGCTCCGGCGAAATTGCCGTTCATGCACGAAGCAAACGCGAGAAAGTGCAGATTATGGCTGTAATACATCATTCGGTAAATGCCCTGCTCTTGCGTTTCGCCGAGGAATTTCTTGTCGGCCGCGATGGCGGCTTCATTGCAGTGCGCCGACGCAAAATGGTCGCCGACACGCGCGTAAATATGGGCCGGCATGTGGGCGAGGTGGCCTTCCGCCGGAGCTAATTTCTCCAAACGCGCCGCGCTCGGCAAAGCGCGCTCGGGATGAGGCGAGGCTTCAACCGCGTGAATGTAATAATGATTGGCGCCAAGGTGATTCGGGTCGCGTTTTAGGACTGATTCAAGCGTCGCGACAATTTCGTCAGTTCCCTCGGCCGGTTTCCCGTCGGCCGTCCAAAGTTTCCACGGATTGAGATTCATCGCGCTTTCGGCGTAAAGAGTCACGGCATCCAAATCATCCGGATAGCGTGCTGCCAGTTTGCCCATCGCCTCTTTGTAGGCGCGATCGAGCGCGTGAAGATCGACATGTGGATCATTTGAATAACGAACGGTCAGCGCATTGATGTAGGCGCGCTCCGGTTCGGACGCATTCTCCTGCAACGAGACCGCGCGCTGGACCGCGTCGTAACCAGCTTTCTCGCGTTCGAGATCGACCGGCAGATTGTAATTTGGTCCGAGCGTCAGGGCCACGCCCCACCAAGCCATCGCAAGTTTCGGGTCGAGCCCGGCCGCGCGCTGAAAGGATCGGCGCGCTTCGTCGTGATTAAAACCGTAGACGAGTTTCAGTCCTTGATCGAAGAACTGCTGCGCCTCGCGATTTTTGGTCGAGACCGGATGATGAACGTCGCCCAGTCCGGGCATTAAACGCGGCGGTGGTTCATTTTTGGTGGCTGCGATCGAAACCATCGCCCCGCAAAGAGAAATGAGGGCGACGACTCGGAAGCGAAAGATTTGCGAGAACATGTCGATCATACGAGCGCGTTCTATTCTTTGTCCTCGTTCAGCTTGGCCTTTACCGCGGCTTCTATCTCCTCGTAAAGCTTCCGGTCGCTTTTCAATACGTCCTTGGCCGCATCGCGTCCCTGCGCCAGTTGCGTGCCCTTGTAATTCAACCATGAGCCGCGCTTTTCGATGATCTGTTTTTCGAGAGCGAGATCGAGCAGAGAGCCAGTGGTAGAGATGCCTTCGTTGTACATGATGTCGAACTCAGCTTCGGTGAACGGCGGCGCGACCTTATTCTTTACGACCTTGATGCGCGTGCGATTGCCCATGACGCTCCCGTCCGTCTGTTTGATAGCGCCGATCCGGCGAATGTCGATCCGCACGCTGGCGTAAAATTTCAGCGCTCTTCCGCCCGGGGTTGTCTCCGGATTGCCGAACATGACGCCGATTTTCTCCCGGATCTGGTTTGTAAAAATGCAGGTAGTGCGCGCTTTTGAAATGAGCGAGGTCAATTTGCGCAACGCCGCGCTCATGAGCCGTGCCTGCGCGCCGACCGTGGTATCGCCGATCTCGCCTTCCAGTTCGGCCCGCGTCACCAGCGCTGCAACCGAATCGACCACGATGACGTCGAGTGAATTCGAGCGAATCAACGTTTCGCAAATGCGCAGCGCTTCTTCGCCGGAACTGGGCTGCGAAACAAGCAAGTCATCCAGATTCACACCGAGTGTTTTGGCGTACTGAGGGTCGAGCGCATGCTCAACGTCGATGAATGCGGCCAGACCGCCGCGCTTTTGCGCTTGTGCTATCACGGTGAGGGTGAGCGTTGTCTTGCCAGAAGATTCCGGTCCGAAAACTTCAACCACCCGACCGCGCGGAAATCCGCCTACGCCCAGCGCGCGATCAATCAGAATGTTGCCGGTCGGAATTACATCGATGTCGACGATCTTTTCGGCGCCCAGGCGCATGATCGCGCCTTCACCGTAATCCTTCGCTATTTGCTGGATAGCGAGGTCGAGGTTCTTGTTTCGCGCGGCGGTTAGTTTGTCTGCGCCAGTTTTCTCTTCGGTTTTCGTGGCCATATTTTTGGGGGGCTCACTCTAAGTAAGTCCGCCGCGACAGATTCGCCAAGCAGAAAAGCTAGCGGGCGCGCTGATGCCCTCTGGAAAGCAGTTGCTCAAACCAGGCCCCGCCGAATATTCGTCGCATGACGTCAGAGAAGAAGCATGAACGGTTTATGCGCAGCGCGCTAGCTGAAGCGCGAAAGTCCATCGGGCAGACGAGCCCGAATCCCGCGGTCGGCGCTGTTTTGATTGTTGGAAACCGAATAGTCGCGCGCGGACACCATCGCCGGGCCGGATTTCCTCACGCCGAAATTGAGTGTCTCCGAAGTTTTCGACGCAAGCTCCCGAAAAACGCCACGCTCTATGTCACCTTGGAGCCATGCTCCACGAGAGGTCGAACTGGGGCCTGCACCGACGAGATCATTCGGGCAGGGGTTAACTCTGTTGTGATTGGCGCGACCGATCCGAACCCGCGCCATCGCGGCCGCGGGATCGAGATTTTGCGTAGCGCCGGGATAGAAGTGAGAGCGGGCGTGCTCGCGGAAGAATGCGCCGCATTGAACGAATCATTTAATAAATGGATCGCGACCGGAATTCCGTTCGTGATTGCGAAATGCGGAATGAGTTTGGACGGGCGTTTGACCCGCCCTGAAGGGGAACCGCGCTGGATCACAAGCGCGACTGCGCGCCGGCACACGCAGACGCTGCGCGGGCAAACGGACGCGATTTTGATCGGCGCCGAGACGCTGCGGATCGATAATCCACGTTTAACCGTGCGGGGTCGGCGCCAAGTCCGCCAACCGATGCGCGTGGTGATGACTCGTTCAGGAAAACTCCCGCGGAACGCTCGTTTGTTCACGGATCGCTTCGCGAAAAATAGTTTTGTTTATCGTAAAATGCCTCTCGGTGTGGTTCTGGCCGAACTGGGACAGAAAAAGATAACCAGTGTGATGATCGAAGGTGGCGGAGACCTCCTCGGTCACGCGTTAGACGAGCGGTTGATTGATAAGGTGCAAATTTATGTGGCTCCCATCTTCACCGGAGGACCAATCGTGGCCTTTGGCGGGCGCGGCGCACATCGCACCCACGATGGCGCGCACCTCGAGCGGGTAAGCTTTGAAAAAATCGGACCCGATATTTGCGTGACGGGTTACCCAAAATACGATCGCGCCGCGAGATTGTGAATAATCTGAGCAACTTTTGGGTCTAAATTAGGGTTCAATTGGTAGAGTTTTCAGGAGGTAAAATAATATGAAAAAGCTTCTTTTAATCGCGCTCGTGGCGGGTGGATTCGCATTCGCTACAGCCCCGAGTTCTAATGCCGGTATCGCGATTGGCATCGGAGTCGGATATCCGGGATACGGATATCCTTACTACGGCTACGGTTACCCTTATCCGTACTACGGGTACTACAGGCCGTACTACTATGGTGGGCCGTCGTTTTATTGGTACCATGGTCACCGCGTCTACTATTCGCGCCACCATCGACACCATTATTACCGGCGCTGGTACTAAACTAAGGCAGCCAGAAGATTTTCGAGGCTGGCGGGTTGAATATCCCGCCAGCTTATTTTTTTGGCGACGTTGAAGCAGCCGGCGCGGATGGCGATGTAATTGACCGGGGCTCTTGAAATTCCTTCTTTAAACGTTCCTGTAGCACCGGCAACTGCTGTTGACGCTTCGCTTCGGTTTCCTGCCGCAATTCGTGCTCAATGCGACGCCTCTCCTGCAGATAACGTTGCTCAAACTGTTCCCGTTTTTCACCCTCCAGGCGCAAGCCAGAATCACGCAAGGCCGCGTCCACTTCCAGTTTTACCCGCGCGCGGTAAGCTTGTTCCCGTTCGCGCAATACTTTTCGCTCCTCCGGACCCATTTTCATCCAACGCTCCGCGTTCTTTTGGAATATTTTTCGATCTTCCGGTGGCATCGCGATCCATCGATCGCGCGGATTGTTCAAATTTGGAGCATGTCGCGGCGGAGGCATTCTCCGAACATTCGGACGTTGCCCCCCTCCTTGCGGCTGCGCTCGGATCGATTCGGAGCCGATGATCAAAATCGCGCCGGTCGCGATTGCGCCTACAATGTTTGCGTATCGTCGTCCCACAAGCTGGTCTCGTCTGTGGCCAACAATTCGTCCAGATCGGCGACAACGTCATAATCCTGCGGATCGATCCTCACGATCACATCCGGCGGACGGTCGGCCGGATTACGGCCGGCGGGCCGATGGACGGCCAGGATTGTCGCTATCACTGCGATCGCCACTCCCGTCACCGGAACGAGCCTCCGCGGACTAAGCCAACCGCGGAGCCATTCGAAGCGGGCCGAGCGCTCCCGAATTCTTCGAACGACGTTGCGCGCGAAAAAAGGCGAAAGCTGCCTTGGCTTAGCCTGGCCCAGGAGATCCCATAGTTGTTGGTCGTCTTCGCGTTTCATTTCCTTCGCGAATTGAACAAAATCGATTCCCGAAAGTTGCGGCCGGTGTACGTCCGACAACGTCTTACACTTCAGGTGCTTCCAAAAATCCTTCCAACTGACGAATACGGGTCGGGTGTCGCATCTTCCGCAATGCTTTCGCCTCGATCTGGCGAATACGCTCGCGGGTCACTCGAAATTGGCGGCCGACTTCCTCTAACGTCCGACTGTATCCGTCGACCAAACCGAAGCGCTGTTCCAGAACCTGGCGTTCGCGCTCAGTCAGCGTCTCGAGCACATCCTTGATTTTTTCCTTCAGCAACACGATTGCGGTCATGTCGCAGGGGTTTTCAGCACCCTTATCTTCGATGAAATCGCCGAAATTTGTCTCTTCGCTTTCACCGACGGGCGACTGAAGCGAGATCGGCTGCTGCGCCATCTTCAAAACCGCCCGCACTCGGTCCACCGGCAGCAAAATTTCCTCGGCCACTTCCTCCGGCGTCGGCTCCCGGCCATATTCCTGGACCAATTGCTTTTGCACCCGCATCAATTTGTTGATCGTCTCGATCATGTGCACGGGGATGCGGATCGTGCGCGCCTGATCGGCGATCGAGCGGGTAATGGCCTGGCGAATCCACCAAGTAGCGTAGGTGGAAAATTTATAGCCGCGTCGATATTCGAATTTCTCCACCGCTTTCATCAAGCCCATGTTGCCTTCCTGGATCAAATCCAGGAAGGACAAGCCACGGTTGGTGTATTTTTTAGCAATCGAAATCACGAGTCGCAGATTGGCCTCGACCATTTCGGTCTTGGCTCGTAACGCTTTCCGTAGCCAGCTTTTCAGAGATTGATATTGCTCCGCGTACTCATCAAGAGAAAGCCAGACGGATTTCTCCAGCTCGCGCGATTTGATCCCGACTGGTGAGCGCACTCCAGAGGAGCGGCGATGTTTTGCCATTTCAGTCTGAACATTCAGGAGCGTCCGATAATGCTCGTCCGCCAGGTGAACGAATTCTTCAGTCACCTTTTGCTTGAAATAAAATTTTGGATAAATCCGCTGGAGAGAAGCGAGCGTTCGCTGAAACGCTTTCAATCCCTTGGTGTCCTTTTTGGATGAATTGCTCGACAGCTTCGCGTAATTCTGGGTAATGGTGTCGCCCAATTTTTCGACCTGCTTGCACAATCGCGGCAGGATTTTCATGTATCGCTCCCGGCTCTCGATTTTCTTGTCGAGAATGACACGGTCGAATCGCTCCCCGCCTTCGCTCAGTTTTTGGGCAAGATCGAGATGGGCGCGCGCGGTGAAGCCGAAACGGTTGATGTGCTTTTGCACCATATTTTCCGCTTCCTCGATTCGCTTGGATATTTCCACTTCCTGCTCACGCGTCAGAAGCGGCACCTGACCCATCTGTTTGAGATACATCCGGACCGGATCATCGAGAATATCCAGCTTTGTCTCGGGTTTTTCTTCCTCCTCCTCGTCGAGATCTTTTTTTACTTCTTTATGTCGATCGACGTCGGATGCCTCGATGACGTCGATTTCCATTCGACGGAGCCGGGTAAGAATGGCGTCGAGCTCGTTCGCGTCTGTTATTCCATCTGGAAGCGCCTCGTTCAGGTCATCGAACGTGAGATAACCCTGCTCCTTGGCCAGTTTGATTAGCTCGCGAAGACGGACTTGAATTTCATTCGCCGCGTCAGTTTCCGTTTTCGTTTTGAGTAATACGTCAGCTCCATTTCTTCGCGCGCGGACCAATGATGTGATCCGCTTCGACTTGAATGCTGCGATCCTCGCTTTGTCTTTCAACTGGGGGGTCGAGATTTTCGATGTTCCTTGTCGGCGCGCCCGCTTAAATTTCGGCCGCTTCGCCGATGATCGGCGAAGGCTCTTCCTTGCTTTCGAATGCCTGGCCAAGACTGTGGGTTAAGGTTTGCGGCCTTCGATCAGCGTTCCCATAGATCGACAGTTAGCGGCCAGCCTCGGGAACAGACGAAAGCTGGGAAATCTGGTGGAGTTGCTCCCGCAGGTCAACAATTTCTTTCTGTAAATTAACGACCTCGCCCGTGGTCAATTGGGGAAGCCGCATTCGCGTTTCGGCAATCTCAAGCTGTCGGCGTAAAGTCGCTTGAATTAGGCCTTTCCACCAGCTCTCAGCCACTTCTATTGCGTTTGCCGGCATCTTTTGCAACAGCCAAGCAGAAACCAGGCCCTCCTCTTCCGCCGTCAATTGGGACATGAAGGAATTGAGAGAAACGGGATCGTCCAGACGCAATTCGCTCTCCAGAATCCGGGCGAGCAATTCCGTGCCGGATATTTGGGGTAAGACTTCACGCCAGTTTTGTTCGAGAAGAAATTTGCGAGCTGCTTCGTCACGTAAAGCGAGAAGACAAAGGACGGCAACATCATGCCGCGGAGGCATCGCAGCTGCGGATCGAGCCGGAGCGGATTCGGCGCTGCGTTCAGACCTTGGCCTAGTCATAAGTTTTTCGAACTCAGACGCTGGAACGCTGAGACGTGCACTCATCTTGTTCAAGACCTCGCCGCGCATGAGCGGATCGCGCACCTGCGAAACAGTTTCGGCGAGCTTCCGGGCCAGCTGCATTTTTGCCCGAAGCGAGCTTAGATCGACAACTGCGGCTTCGCGATCGATCCAGTAATCGAAAAAGTCGCGCGCAGATGTTACGCGCTTTTCAAATTCTTCTTTTCCATTCCGTCGAATGAGCGAATCAGGATCCTCGCCCGCTGGCATATCTGCTACCCGGACGATCAGATCATGTTGAAGGAGTGCGTCGAGTGAATGTTCCGCCGCTTTTCGTCCGGCTTGGTCGGCATCGAAACAAAGAACGACCTCGGCAACAAAGCGCTTCAGAATTCGAGCCTGATGCTCGGTAAAGGCGGTGCCTTGCGGCGCGACCACATTTTTGATGCCGGCTTCAAACAGAGAGATCAAATCGAGCTGGCCTTCGCACACGATCGCACAGTTTGCTTCAATCAGCGCCCGTTTGGTTTTATGGAGTCCAAAAAGCACGCGCCCTTTTTGAAAGAGCGGCGTTTCCGGTGAGTTCAAATATTTCGCCACCTGCGGATCGGACTCGAGCAACCGGCCGCTGAAGGCAATCACCTCCCCGACGTCGTTACAGATCGGAAATATAATGCGCCCGCGGAACCGATCGTAGACTTCATTGCCGGGCCGTTCTTCATCGCGCGGCTTGACCAGTCCACTTTGCAACAGCTGGCTGCGCGAGTAACCGTGCTCGAGCGCCCATTTCAAAAACGCATCCCAACTGTCCGGGGCAAAACCGAGCTGCCAATTTTTTGCGATCTGTTTGTCGATTCCACGATTTTTCAAGTAGTCGCGGGCCGCTTCCGCGAACGGCTTCTTCAAGAGATTTTCCTGGAACCATTCGGCGGCCTCGGCATGGAGTTTGAGCAGCGTGCGGCGCGCTTCATGTTGTCGATCTTCGTCCGCGGCCGCGCGTTCTTCGACAATCGGAACGCCAACACGGGCCGCCAATTTTCGCACGGCCGATGGAAAATCGAGGTGCTCGTATTCCATCACGAACCGGAAAACGCTTCCCCCGACGCCGCAGCCGAAGCAATGAAATGTCTGACGCTGCGGATTGACGTGAAACGACGGCGTCTTCTCCTGATGAAATGGACAGAGCGCCTTAAAATTTGCGCCGGCCCGTTTCAGCGGAAAATACGAGCCGATCACCTCGACGATGTCGTTGGCGGCCGCGATCTGCTCTATGGTTTCTGATGGAATCACTCGCTTTTATTTTTCGCTCGTTTGCTTTCTGAAGCGATGCCAAATTTACTCAGCGTCGGGACGCTTTCCAAACAATGAAGAAATTATCGATCCTCGTTTTGATCGCGGTCGTGTCTGCGCTGGAAATGGGGCAAGCCCGGGAAGTCATCCATAAAGGCGACGTGGTCGTCGCGCCGATTAGCGGTGAAATTTCGCCTTCGCTTCTCGCTTTTTTGCGTCGCGCCCTCAAGACCGCCGAAACCAGCGGTGCAAGTGCGATCATTTTCGAAATGAACACTTACGGCGGCCGGCTCGATAGCGCGGAAGAAATCACGAGCGCGCTTAATCACGCCACCATTCCCACCTACACGTTTATTAATTCGAACGCCGGATCGGCCGGCGCTCTCGTTGCCCTGGCTACCCAGCATATTTATATGGCGCCGGTCAGCGCTATTGGCGCGGCCGCGCCGATCTTACCAACCGGCGAAGATCTTCCTCTGACCGCGCGCGAGAAGACCATTTCCTACTGGTCCGCATTGATCCGGGGCTCCGCCCTAAAGAACGGACACAATCCGGACATCGGCGAAGCGTTCATGAACAAGGAAAAGGAAGTGAAAATCGGCGATCGGGTGATTCACGCCAAAGGAACTCTGCTCAGTCTCAACACGCAGGAAGCGACGGAAAAAATAAATGGCAAGCCTTTGCTGGCCGACGGCGTCGCTGAGTCGATTGTCGATCTTACAAAAAAAGCGGGCCTCAAAGGCAACGTGGTTTCGATAAAACCCACTGGCTTTGAGCAACTCGCGCTAGGGCTGACGACGCTCGCTCCTTTGCTTTTGCTGGCCGGAATCGTGGGCGCTTACCTTGAATTCAAAATTCCGGGGGCAAGCTTACCGGGAATCATCTCCGCCATCTGCTTCGCGCTCTTCTTTCTCGGACATTACCTGGCCGGTCTCGCCGGTTGGGAAGTGGTCGCGCTTTTTGTTCTCGGTGTTGCTCTCGTGATCATCGAGATTCTTTTCTTCGCCCATTCCACGATCGTCTTTGGGGTGCTCGGCGTTCTGCTCATGCTCGCCTCAATGCTTTGGGCAATGATCGATCGTTATCCGGAGCAGCCATTTTTTCCGACGGGCGAAATGCTTGCCGTTCCGCTGCGCAACCTCTTCATCGCGCTCGTGGCAGCCGCGATCGTGATTGCCCTGCTCGCGAAATATCTGCCGCGCACCAGCTTCTATCGACGTTTCGCGCTCCTGACCACAAATCCGCCCGGCCCGTCATTGGCCGGCGTGCCCCGCGAATTTGCGACCGCGGTTGACCTTTCACCGGGCACGGAAGGCGTCTCGTTGTCGATCTTGCGTCCAAGCGGCAAGGCGCGTTTTGTCGACCAGATTATTGACGTGATCACGCAAGGCGAATTCATCCCGCCAAACACTTCGATCACGGTGGTTCGGCGAGATGGAATGCGCGTGGTTGTTAAGGCCGCGCGTTAAAATCGCAGCTAGCCGCCGGCGACAACGCGAATAATTTCTATCCGGTCGCCATCGGTTAACGGCTTTTGCGGCCATTCGCGTCGGTGCAAGGCGACGCCGTTATGCTCGATTAGGATCGCCTCAGGTGGCAATTCAAAGCGTCCGACGAGTTCGGCCACGGTTTGCGCGCCGCTTGCGTCTTCTTCCCGGCCGTTGAGTGAAATACGCATTAGTGAGAGAGTGTCTGCTCCCAATCCTTCCAGACCGGGTCGAATCCCTTTTCCCGCAAAATGGTTGCTATTCTTTCGGGTGTCCGATCATCGCTAATTTCAAATTGACCGGTAGCCAGCTGGTCTTCGCCGTCCTGAAACTCCGGCGGCATGATTCGGCCCCGCACGGTCTGGTGCAAATGCTCCGTGCCGCGACGGGTGTACCCGCCCGGTTCGGTGTGGCTGCCGGCGCTCATTATCGTCACGCCTAACGACACCAGCGCATCGCGCAAGGAAGGCCGTTCGCGCGTGCTCAAGACGATCCCGACCTGAGGAAAACTAATGCGCAGAGCGCAGAGGAGTTGCGCCAGTTCGCGATCGCTTATCGAAAAGACCGGCCGGAAACCGCCCGCGGCTGGCCGCAGCCGCGGCAAGCTGATAGTGATTTGCGCCTTCCAACAGCGCCTCAATAAATAATCGACGTGCGCGGCCAGGGCGACCGCTTCGTCCTGCCAGCGCCATAGGCCGAAAAGCGCTCCGATTCCAAGCCGGCGAAATCCGGCATTGTATGCGCGTTCAGAACAATCAAGCCGATAATTAAAATCGCGTTTGGGACCCGCGGTGTGCAGTTCGGCATAGACGGAACGCTGGTATGTCTCCTGATAAACAACAAGACCTTCCGCACCCGCGCGAATGATGGGGACGTAATCACTGCTTGCCATTGGACCGACTTCGATAGCGATCGATGGAAAATCGGGCGCTAAGGCCCGAACGCATTCCGCGAGATAGTCGCCACTGACAAACTTTGGATGCTCGCCGGCAACCAACAGGATCTGTCGGAAGCCAGCGTCGCGGAGATAACGGGCTTCAGCCACCACTTCCTCGACGCTGAGAGTCACGCGTAAAATGGGGTTGTCCCGAGAAAATCCGCAGTAGCGACAATTGTTAATGCACTCATTCGACAAATACAGCGGCGCGAAGAGACGCATCGTTCGACCAAAATTTTGAAGCGTGAGAGCGCGTGAAGTCTGCGCCATTGATTCCAGTTCGGCGCCGGATTTTGGCCCGATCAGCTGCTCGAATCGGCGAACAACATCCGACTTTCTAAGGGCAAGATTATCGAGCGCTTGAGCGAATGACATCAGGACTATAATCTCGCGCGCACGAGACCTGTCGGCAAATAAACGGCAGCCGTTTAGACAGAGATAAGTAAGTTGTCGATCTTGTAGGAGCAAACTGGATGACGCGCCACCGCACCAAAACTTCGCCGCCGGTTTCGTCATCCAAATCGATTTCACCCACTCGCGGGTCGGCGGCGTGGAGACGTTACCGCGACTGGGTTTTTGGCGCCGCGCTAGTCGCAGCCACTGCGCTCGTCTACCAGCCGGCCTGGCACGGTAAGCCCTTACTCGATGACCCCGTTCGTTTCATGATAACCCCGGAGCAGCAGTCCTGGAACGGCTTGTCCCGGTTGTGGATTCAGCCACGCACAACTTGGCAATACCACCCTTTGGTGGACACGATGTATTGGGTCGAGGGCAAACTTTGGGGTCAAGAGGTGTTTGGATACCATCTCGTCACGATCGCCCTGCACGTGGCGTCGGCTTTATTACTGGTCAAAATCTTACGCAAATTGCAGATTCGCGGAGCTTGGCTGGCGGCGGCCATTTTTGCTCTCCATCCCATGCTCGTCGAATCCGTAGCGTGGATGGTGGAACTTAAGAACACGCTGTCCGGTCTTTTCTTTTTCGCCGCCATTCTGGCCTACTTGAACTTCGATCAAACCCGAAGGCTACGAACGTACCTATTAGTTGGGCTCTTATTCACACTCGGAATCCTGGCCAAAGCCATTGTTGCGACCGTTCCCGCAGTTGTGCTCATCTTGATCTGGTGGAAACGCGGCCGGGTCGATTGGCAGCGTGATGTAAAACCGCTGCTGCCATTTGTCGTGTTGGCAATTGCAGCCGGGCTGTTGACGGCGTGGATGGAACGCGCATTCAGCGGCGCGGAAGGCGAAGAATTCCAATTGTCGGTTCTGGACCGGTTTCTAATCGCCGGGCGCGCATTTTGGTTCTACATCGGCAAGCTTATTTTTCCCAACGACCTGTCTTTGATTTATCCACGTTGGAAAATCGACTCCAATATTTGGTGGCAGTATCTCTTTCCGGTCGCCGCCCTTGGATTGTTCTGGTCGGCATGGAATCAGCGAAAGCGTTGGCGTTGGTTTTTCGCCGCGAGCCTCTTCTTTGCTGCCACAGTGGTGCCTTTACTCGGCTTCTTTAATGTCAGCTTCTTCCGTCTTTCATTTGTCGCCGACCATTTTGCGTATGTGCCCAGTCTGGCGGTGATCGTGCCGACTGCAGCCGGTGCGACCTGGCTGGTAGATCGTGGCGAGCGTTGGCGCTTACTGCTTCATGGTCTCTTGGCGGTGTTGTTGAGCACCCTGGCAGTCCTGTCCTGGATGCAAAGTCACATGTATCGCGATGTCGAAACATGCTATCGTATGGTCGTCGCGCACAATCCGAATAGCTGGACTGCCCATCAAAACATCGGCGCTGAAGTGTTGGCTCGGGGACAACTCGATGACGCTGCCGCGGAATTTCACAAAGTTCTCGAGTTGGAGCCGAACTACGCCCAGGCGAGCAAGCGCGCCTACTTCGGACTGGGGACTGTGTCAGTAAGGAAAGGGAAACAACACGAAGCGATCAAGCTATTCGAGGCCGCGCTGAAACTGGATCCTACTTACGGGCCGGCTCATAATGGCATTGCCAGCGCTCTTCATCGCCAGGGGCGTTTAGCAGAAGCGATCGCAGAATATGAGCGCGCAATCCACCTTCGGCCCGAATCCGCAGGTATTCTAAGTAATCTTGCCTGGATGTTAGCCACCTGCTCCGATCCGTCGCTTCGGGATGGTCAACGCGCCCTGGCCCTGGCCCAACGCGCCGATCGACTCTCTGGCGGCGCAAATCCGAGGATCCTTCGCTCCCTTGCCGCTGCGTATGCTGAGGTGAATCAGTTCGGGCAGGCGGCTAAGACAGCGCGACATGCGCTCGACTTATGGTTGCAAGACGGCGAAAGTTCTTTTACCGGGGCGCTACGCCGCGAAATCTCGTTGTTCGATGCGGGTCGCCCTTATCACGAATCAGGGCGCTCGGCGCCCCCAGAGCCGACTGAGAATCCTTAGCCGCAACTGGACGTTTAAAAGGTAAACGCCGGAATGCACAAGGCGTTCCGGCGTTTAAATTACAACTGGCCTTTTAGTAAGAGAAGGTGACGCCGAACCGCGCCATTCCGAAATCTTGATTATCGCTGCCATGGCCAGGTCTGAGTTCAAGCGCCTGGTTGATCACGACCGTGCTGGTCGTAGTTGTCGGCGCCCCAAGAATATCTATGAATGTCGTCGTGCTCGTGCCTTGCTCGGTGATCAGGTGAATTTTATCACCGTGGTCTTCCTGACCAAAGACAAAGTTCCAGGTGAAGTCGGCCATTAAGCCGATGTGGCAGGTAACGCGGAATTCCAATCCGGCACCGATCTGCCCGAGCGCTCTAACGTGATTGTTGGAAACCGGATCGACGGTCCAGAATTCGTGTTCATTCGTGACGACACCGTTTGCGATGACAGGCTTCTCATTGAAAAACTTGTAGAGCGTCGCTCCACCATCAATGAAGCCGATGCCACCGGTCAGATACGGAGCAAAACGTCCGAACGGGTAGCGTCCGGTCAATGTAAGCAAGCCGCCTCCGGCGAAATTCGTTTTCGCAGCAAGCCCGACACCTTCAATGCCCACGCCAAAGTACCGGCTCCAGAAATATTTTATGTCGGCACCGCCGCCCCAGGCATCGTCCCGGGCAAATAACTGGTTCTTGCTGACCCGACCGATATTAACCCGCTCGCGCGGATTGAAGTTCGCCGGCTCGCTTGAGGAGAGAGTTGTGAGCGGAATGCCAAGAAAACTCAGGACGGTCGAATTCGTGACATCAGTATCCGGAAAGAACGGATCATCGTTCGGGACGTCGATCCGGCCGGTGTCGGCTGCGAACGCGTACGCGCCCCAGATAGAAAGATCCCATTCATGAGCGCGATAGAAGTCACACACGGGCGGGGCCGGTTGCATCACTTCTTTTTCTTTGCCGGAATATTTTTCCGGGCCGTCGGCATAAAGAGCCGGCGCCACTACGACGAGTGC
>Ga0209577_10003425_pt1 | contig 14926 bp, 16 predicted proteins | sample GraSoiAngelo_109_FD_185874 | JGI IMG/M metagenome (GOLD analysis project Ga0209577, IMG submission 185874) | Grasslands soil microbial communities from the Angelo Coastal Reserve, California, USA - 14_0903_12_20cm (SPAdes) (version 2) | ecosystem: Environmental > Terrestrial > Soil > Grasslands...
GGCGGCTGGTAGCCACCGCCCGGCGGCGGCGGCGGTGGCGGTGGTTGGTAACCGCCGCCTGGAGGCGGCTGTGGCTGATAGCTGGGCGGAGGCGGGGTCGGAGCGGCGGCCTCGGGCGGCTTGGGCTCCTCCTCAGGCGGCCTGGGCTCCCCCTCGTGCGGCTTGGGCGACTCCTCGGGCGGCTTCGGCTCTTCGCCGGCCGGTGGCTGCTCTTCCATTCCATTCATCTCCTCACCTCTCGGTCGTAGGCCACGGCCGTCGCCGCAAGCACCGCGTATGCGTAGGGTGTCGACGCGACCAGCCCGATGCCACAGGCCAGCAGTCCGAACGGGCTGATTATGTCGAGGCAGAGCAGGCTCATCAAGCCACTTGCCGCGGATTCTCGCCCGCGCCTGCGCAACAAGCGGAGCAGGCCGGCCACGTCCAGGCCGCCGCGGAGGCCGCCGGACTCGGTCAGGAGGATTAGCGGAGGCGTCGCGGCGACCAGCGCCGTGCTCCCGACCAGGAGCAGGGATTGGGCGAAGACCAGGAGCAGGCCGCCGCCGATGCCGCCCAGCTCGTACCCGGAAACGGCGGGGATCGCCGAGAGCAGCAGGATCGCCACCAGGTATGCGAACAGGACCACGGAGAGCCGCCAGCCTCGACGGAGGTAGAAGCCGGCGGGCGGGAGCTCGTCTCCGCCGGCGCGATATCGGTCGCCGGCGGCCAGCATCCAACCGTTCAGGTTGACAGCGGCCAGCGGGACGCCCACCACGGTCAGGCTCAGCAGCAGCCAGAGCAGCCCGGTCAGGAGTAGCTTGGTCGGCCAGGCGGGGTCCCGAAACGGCCACGCCATGAGCTCACCGGCTGCATCCACCGGCGGGCGGCGCTATTCCCGAAGCAGCGCCCGGCCGATGACCACCCTCTGGATCTGGTTGGTTCCCTCGTAGATCTGGGTGATCTTGGCGTCGCGCATCATCCGCTCGACCGGGTAGTCGTTGATGTAGCCGTAGCCGCCCAGCACCTGGACCGCATCGGTGGTGACGCGCATCGCCATGTCGGAAGCGAAGAGCTTGGCCATGGCGGCGTACTTGGTCATGTCGGCGGCGGCCTCGTCGACCTTGACGGCAGCGAAGAAGACCAGGTGGCGCGCCGCCTCGATCTGGGTGGCCATGTCGGCCAGCATCCACTGCAGGCCCTGGAAGGAGGCGATCGGCTGCCCGAACTGCTGCCGCTCCTTGGAGTAGTTGAGCGCGTAGTCGAAGGCGCCTTCGGCGATGCCCAAGGCCTGGGCGCCGATGCCTGGCCGGGAGTGATCGAGCACGTTGAGGGCGATCTTGAACCCCTGGCCTTCGTCGCCCAGCCGGTTGTGGGCCGGGACCTTGACGTCCTCGAAGACGACGTAGCCGGTGGGCGACCCGCGGATGCCGAGCTTGTGCTCCAGCTTCTCGACCTTCCACGGGCTCTGCTCCCGCTCCAGCACGAAGGCGCTGATGCCCCTGGCGCCGGCTTCCGGATCGGTGCGCGCGAAAGCGACCATCACCGACGCCTCGCTGGCGCCCGTGATGAAGATCTTGCTGCCGTTCAGCACGTACTCGTCGCCGTAGCGCCTGGCGATGGTCTTCATGGCGGCCGCGTCGGAGCCGGAGTTCGGCTCGCTGAGCGCGTAGGAGGCCAGCTGGTCGCCGGCCGCCAGCGGCGGGCAGAGCCGCTTTTTCTGCTCCTCGCTGCCGGCGATCAGGATCGGGTAGGAGCCCAGCGCCTGGACGGCCAGCAGCAGCGAGCAGGTGGCGTCGCCCTTGGCGATCTCCTCGACGCCCATGCAGATGCTGACGCTGGAGCCGCTGACGCCGCCGTACTCCTCCGGGAAGGGGATGCCCAGGATGCCGTTCTCGGCGAAGAGCCGCTCGATGTCCTTTGGGTACTCCAGCTTCTGGTCGATCTCGGCGGCGCGAGGGACTACCTTGTCCTGGACCAACTCGCGGATGGTGTCCCGGATGGCCAGCTGATCGGGCGAGAAGGCGAAGTCCATCGCTACTGGCGTGAATCTATCCCGTTCTCGGCCAGGACGGCGCCGAGCTGGATCCCCAGCAGCGCCCAGAACTCCACCGAGAGGTCGTTTTTGAAGTAGGGCACGTCCACCTGGCCGTGGATGAAGATGGCGGCCAGCGCGGCCAGGAGCCCGATCGAGAGCGTGCGCGCCCAGGGGTCGGCGCCCAGGCCCCGGAGGGCCGAACGCAGAACCTGGAGGGCGGTCCAGAGGAAGCCCACCAGCCCGACCAGCCCGGTCTCGGACCAGAAGTTCAGGAAAAGGTTGTGCGGGTAGATCTGCTGCTCCCCGTAATCACGCTCCTGGTACGGCTTCAGCGAGGTGTGGAACCCGGCCAGGCCACCTCCGAAGAGCGGCTGGTGGACGAGCATGTCGAGCGCCGAGCGCCAGAGCGAGAAGCGCAGTCCCACAGAGTTAAAGCGGCTGGCCAGGTTGAACTCGACCAGGATCCGCTCCCGCGCTCCCGGGACCACCAGTCCCAGTAGGGCGGCCGCCACCGCCGGCGCGCCGATCAGCAGCAGCCGGCGGGGATGGAAGAGGGCGACGATGACGACGACCGCCGCCAGGGCCAGCCACCCCGCCCGCGAGAGGCTCAGCACGGAGGCGGCTCCGGTGATCGCCGCGAAGCCCGAGGCCAGCCGCCGCTCCCGCCGGTCTTGCCCGTAGAGGGCGATGGCCAGGGCGAAGGCTGTGAGCGGCACCAGGAAGAGCGGGACCGCGTTGGAGGTGCGGTAGAGGAAGACCGGGGGGGCATGGACGACGTCGAGGTGGTGGCGGATCCCGTTGGCGAGCGCGCCGAGGTTGGCGAGGGCCGAGACCAGGCCGGCGATGACCAGCCCGGCCAGCAGGAGCCGCGCCCGGCGCCGGTCGGTCGCCAGCCAGGCGATCACGACGCCGGCCAGCATCGGTTCCACGAAGTAGGCCTTGAGGATGCCCAGAGCTGCCCGATGGTCGGGCGTGAACCAGGTGTCGAGGATGGCGCCGGCAAGCAGAACCAGGGCGGGCCAGGTATAGGGGTTCCGCCAGGGCAGCCGGCCCCAGCCGCCCACCAGTCCGGCCAGCAGGGCCAGTACCAGGGCGATCTCGAGCCAGGTGGTCGGGAGCGGCCCGAGATGAAGGCGAAAGCTGGGACCGCCGGAGCTGAAAGCGTCATAAAGGGGCGTGACCGCCAGCGCCAGCGCCATCAGCCACGGCGCGGCGGACTCCGCGCGGCTCCGGAGCGCGGCTATCGGAGCAGCTCCCGGGCGATGACTATCCGCTGGACCTGGTTCGAGCCCTCGTAGATCTGGCAGGCCTTTGCGTCCCGGAAGAAGCGCTCGAAGGGATAGTCCTCGATGTACCCGTAGCCGCCGGCCAACTGGATCGCATCGGTGGTGATGGCCATGGCATTGTCAGTCGTGAACACCTTGGCCATCGACGCCTCCTTGGTGAAGGGAAGACCGCGGGAGCAGAGGTCGGCGGCGTGGTAGACCAGCCGGCGCGACGCTTCGAGCCGGGTCGCCATCTCCGCCAGCATCCAGCTGACGCCCTGAAAGGAAGCGATGGGCCGATCGAACTGCTCGCGATCCCTGGTGTAGGCGAGGGCTTCGTTGAGGGCAGCCTGCCCGATCCCCAGTGCCTGGGCCGAGATCCCGATCCGGCCCGAGTCGAGCGCGCGCATGGCCACGGTGAAGCCCTTGCCCTCCTCGTGGAGCAGGTTCGCGGCCGGCACCCGCACCTCCTCCAGGACCAGCTCACCGGTGGGCGACCCGTTGAGTCCCATCTTCTCGAACACCTGCCCGACCTTCAGCCCGGGCGCATCGCCCGGCACGATGAAGCAGCTGACGCCCGCGGCTCCGGGCAGCTGGGCGTTGGTGCGGGCGAAGACCAGGTACATGCCGGCCTCGCCGACGCCGGTGATGAAGACCTTGCTCCCGGTCAGTACGAACTCCTCGCCGTAGCGCTTGGCCGAGGTCTTGAGGCTGGCCGCGTCAGATCCCGAGGCGGGCTCGGTGAGGGCGAAAGCGCCCAGGAACTCGCCCCGGGCCAGGCGCGGGAGCCAGGCCCGCTTCTGTTCCTCGTTCCCGAAGAGAAGGATCGGCTCGGATGCCACCGAGTTGTGGACGTCGACCAGCACGGCCGTGCTGGCGCAGGCGGTGGCGATCTCCTCGATGCAGATGGCGAAAGCCAGGTGGTCGAGACCGGCCCCTCCGTACTCGGGAGGGACCAGGATCCCCATCAGGTCGAGCTCGGCCGCGGCGTCCAGCGCTTCGCGCGGGTAGCGGTGCTCGTGGTCCGTGCGCGGCGCCAGCGGCTTGATGACCGCGGTCGCAAACTCGCGGACCGCCTGCCTCAGCTCGAGGTGGGCGGCGGCCGGGTCGGAATTCATGCCCGACTAAAATAGGCGGCGCAAGTGAACGCTGGGCCCCGCTACCTCGAAGGAACGACAGTGGGCAGCGGCCGCGACATCATCGGCGTGCGGCGGGACCGGATCGCCCTCATCATCGAGCAGGGCAAAGAGGTCATCACCCGGGCCAAGAACCAGAAGGTCCTGCCCGATACCATCACCGGGGCCACAGCCGCGCTGCTGGTGACCATCGCCGGCTATGCCGAGCCCCTCTCCGAGGGTCAATGGCGCGAGCTGGCCGGCGTCGTCGGCGGCATCATGCGCGACCCCGAGTACGGCGACCTGGCCCGCCTCCGGACGCTGATCATGCCGGAGCAGTTCATGAACGTGACCCGCAACGCGGGCTACGGCCGCTTCATCCGCCGCCTCGACGACGGCCGCTGGGTCTGTGAGATGACTCCCGTCCTCGACGAGATCCCGGACGAGTAGGACCGAGATGTTCTGGCTGACGGCTCTGCTGCAGTGGCTCCACGTGCTGGGCGGCATCTTCTGGTTCGGTAGCTCGCTGATGACGAACTTCGTCCTGGTCCCGATCTTGGCGGGCTTGGCGCCGGATTCTCAGAGGGCCTGGGCAGCCGCTTTCGCCAAGCGCTACGGGCCGATCGTGGGCCCGATCGGGGGCCTGGTGATCCTGCTCGGCATCGTGCGTGGAATCACCGGCGGCGTACTCGGCAGCCTGGGGTCGCCCTACGGCCTCACCTGGATCGCGGCCATCGTGGTCGGCGTCGCCCTGGCCGGGGTGGGCGGCGGCCTGATCGCTCGGACTGTCGAGAAGCTGGGGACTGCCAGCGGCCAGCTTTGGGATGAGTCCTACGGAAGGATCAAAACGTTCGGCCGGGTCGAGCTGGCCCTCTTCGCGGTGACCTTCACCTTGATGATCACCATGCGCTTCGGCTATTGAGAGCCGACACTTAGTCCGACATGGCTCGGTTTGTCGAGCTCGAAGAGGCGGCCGCCCTGGTTCCGGACGGCTGCTCGCTGGGGATCGGCCGGCTCCCACCGATGGCTCTGGTGCGCGCGCTGCTCCGGCGTGGCGCGCGCGACCTGGACCTGGTCTCTGCTCCGACCGGCGGCCTGGCCGAGGACCTGCTGATCGCAGCCGGCGCCGTCCGCAGCCTGCACACCTCCGGAGTCGACCTGGCGGAGTTCGGCCTGGCGCCCAACTTCGGCCGGGCGGTCGAGGAGGGAAGCGTCCGGGTCATTGATTCGACCTGCCCCGTTCTGCTGATGGCCTTGCAGGCAGGCGCCTCCGGGGTGTCGTTCACGCCGGTGCCGGGCGTATTCGGCTCCGACCTGCTCAGGGAGAGGACCGACTGGAAGGTGATCGAGGATCCCTTCGGCGACGGGGCCGAGGTGGTGCTGGTGCCGGCGGTCGCGCCCGAGTACTCCATCGTCCACGGGTTGCGCGCCGACGACGAGGGCAACCTGGTGACGACCATCGAGTTCGACGACCGGCTGCTGGTCCAGGCGTCGCGCCAGGTGGTGGCGACGACCGAGGAGCGCTCCGCCGACGCGACCCGGTCGCTGGCCGCGGACGAGCAGCTGATCCCGGCCGCCTACCTGGAGGCCATCGCGGTCGCGCCCGGCGGTTCCCTGCCGATCGGCTGTCACGGCCGCTCGCGCGACGACGCCGCGGCCATCCGCGAGTACCTGGACGCGGCGCGGGACCCCGGCCGGATGCGCGTCTACCTTGACCGGCTGCTCGCCTGAGGAGCTGATGGCGGTCGTCATCGCGCGCGAGGTGCGCGATGGCGAGTCGGTCGGGATCGGCGTCAACTCGCCCATCCCGGCGGCCGGCGCCCTCCTCGCCCGCCACCTCCACGCGCCCCGGGTCTCGCTCCGGCTGCGGGGCGTCGAGGACGCGGTGCCCTTCGTCGGCAGCAAGGAGTTCTTCGACTTCGCGCAGCGCGGCAGGCTGGACCTTTTCTTCCTGTCGGGGATCCAGATCGATCCCCGCGGCTGGATCAACCTCCACCAGGCGGGTGGCCGCCGCTTCCCGGGCGCCTTCGGCTCGGCGGTGCTCTACCCGGTCGTGAAGCGGGTGATCCTGTTCCGCACCGAGCACTCGCCTCGGGTCTTCGTACCGAAGCTCGACTTCGTCACCGCGGCCGGCCGCCCGCAGCTGGTGGTCACGCCCAGGGCGGTTCTCAAGCCGGGCGGGGACGGGCTCCTGGAGCTCGCCTCCTGGCACGCGGGCGAGACGGCGCAGACGGTCCGGGCGGCAACCGGGTTCGAGCTTCGGCCGGCGTCAGGCGCCAGCGAGACGCGGCCTCCCAGCGAGGAGGAATTGGTCACGCTCCGCGAGCAGGTCTACCCGGAGCTGGAGGAGGGTTTCCCGGAGTTCGTCCGCCGGCTCAGTCGACGTTGAAGACGAGCGTCTCCTGGGTCGACCGGGAGACGACCATCCGGACCGGCTCGCTCTCGGAGAGGTTCATCTCGACATGGTGCTCGTGGGGCGGGACCCAGACGAAGTCTCCGGGACCGGCATCGTGCACGTCCTTCCCCTCCGGCCCGGTCAGGAAGCGGGCGTGGCCGGAGATGACGTAGATGGCGCTCTCAGCCTCGCCGTGGTGGTGCTTCGCCGAGCGCAGGCCCGCCGGCAGCTCGACGTAGCCGACCCAGATCTTCTCGGCGCCGCAGACGCTGTTCGAGACCGCCGCCTCCCGTGCCATGGCGCCGCTGCCGACGTCCGGCTGCCGGTCGCCGGGCCGCACCACCTTGACGCCCACGCTTCAGATGCCCAGCTCGCGTGCGATCAGCATCCGCTGGACCTCCGACGTGCCCTCGCCGATCTCGTTGACCTTGACGTCCCTCCAGTAGCGGGCGACCGGGTACTCCTCCATGAAGCCGTTGCCGCCGTGGATCTGGACGGCCTGGTCGGCGGCTCGCTTGGAGGTCTCCGAAGCGTAGAGCTTGGCGATGGCGGCCAGCTTTCGGAACTCCGGCGACGACTCGCCCGTGTAGGTGTACGCGCAGGCGGCCTTGTAGGTGATCGTGCGGGCCAGCTCAAGCTCGGTCGCCATGTCGGCCAGCTTGAACTGGATGGCCTGGAAGCTGGAGATCGGCTTGCCGAACTGCTTGCGCTCCTTGGCATAGGCCAGCGCGGCGTCGAAGCAGGCCTGGGCCAGGCCCACGCTGAGAGCTGCGATGGCGACCCGCCCGCCGGCCAGCGTGTGCAGGAACTGCCGGTAGCCACCGCCTCGGCGGCCGAGGATGTTCTCCTCCGGCACCCGGCAGTCCTGGAAGGTCAGCGGGTGGGTATCGGAGGAGTGCCAGCCGAGCTTGCGGTAGGGCTTCTCGACGGTGTACCCGGGCGTGCCCTGGGGGACCATGACCGCGCTGATCTCGCCGCGGGCCCCGGCCGAGCGGGCGGTGAGGGCCGTGATGGTCACGCCGGCCGTAATGTCGGTCCCCGAGTTGGTGATGAACTGCTTGCGACCGTTGATCACCCAGTGGCCATCCTCCAGCTCAGCCCGGGTCCGGGTCCCTCCCGCGTCGGAGCCGGCGTCGGGCTCGGTGAGGCCGAAGGCCCAGAGCTTCCTGCCGGCGAGCAGGTCGGGCAGGTGGTCGCGCTTCTGCTCCTTGGTGCCGAAGTTGAAGATCGGCGCGGCGCCGAGGGAGACGGCCGCCTCGAGCGTGATGCCGATACCCGCGTCGGCACGCGAGATCTCCTCGATCGCAATGCAGTAGGAGAGGAAGTCGCCGCCCTGGCCGCCCACCTCCTCCGGGAAGGGCAGGCCGAAGAGGCCCAGCTCGGCCATCTGCCTGACGACGTCGTAGCCGAACCTGTGCTCTCGGTCCAGCTCCTCGGCGGCGGGCGCCACCACCTCGTCAGCGAACTCGTGGCAGAGGTCTCGGACCTGCTTCTGCTCCTCGCTGAGCTCGAAGTTCACTCAGCTCCGATTGTCGCTAATTGCCGAGCCAGAAGAGCTTGAGCGACCAGCTTCCGAGGATTGCCAGGACGGCCAGCACGGTGATCGTCCGCTGCAGCGGCCGGGCGATCGTCACCGACAGCGAGCGGCCGCTGACCAGGGCCCAGATGCCATAGGCGGCGACCGGGAAGGTGAGGGCGAAGAAGAGCGGCCCGAGCGGGTAGAGGCGGGCGGCGTGGAGGATGTCGCCGCGCCACATCGCAGAGAAGGAGCGCGTTCCGCCGCAGAACGGGCAGGGATGTCCGGTGAGCAGGAGGAACGGGCAGGTGGGGAGCGTGGTGTGGGCGATCGAGAGGACCGGGTAGAGGTAGGTGTAGCCCAGCCAGGCGGTGGTGGCCACGCCCAGAAAGGTGTCGCGGGCCCGGGCCTCGGGATCGGGCCGCTCGACCGCCAGCGAGATCACGGGCCGATTCTAGGACGGCGCTCCGAAATGACCACTTCCTGAACCTCCGAGCCCTTCCTCCAAGGACCACTGGCGGTCCCGCCTTAGAGCCTGGCCGGCTAGCCCAGCAGCTCCACGATCTGGTCGGTCGTCTCCGCCACCGGCACGCCGACGCGTTCGAACGCCTCCACCTTGCTCTTGGCGGTCCCCTTGTTCCCGGACACGATGGCGCCCGCATGGCCCATCCGCTTGCCCTCCGGGGCGGTCCGGCCGGAGATGAAGGCGACTGTCTTCAGGCGCGAGCCGGCCAGCAGCTCGGCGGCCCTCTCCTCGTCGGAGCCGCCGATCTCGCCAATCAGGACCAGGTGCGTGGTTTGCGGGTCCGACTCGAAGAGACCGACCACGTCGCTGAAGGAGAGGCCAAGGACGGGGTCGCCGCCGATCCCGACCACGGTCGACTGCCCGCGCCCGGCCCGGGAAAGCACCGCCATGGCCTCGTAGGTCAGGGTCCCGCTCCGCGAGACCAGGCCGACGCTGCCGGGCGTCGCGATCTGGGCCGGGATGATCCCGATCTTGCCGGCGCCCGGAGTCAGCAGTCCAGGGCAGTTGGGGCCCAGCAGCCGGGCGTCCGGAAATCCTTTCAGGTAGTCCTTCACCCGGATCATGTCCTGGATCGCGATGCCTTCGGTGATGCAGACGATCAGCTCGATGCCGGCGTCGGCCGCCTCCATGATCGCGTCGGGCGCGAAGGGCGGCGGGACGAAGATGCCGGTCGCCGTGGCGCCGGTCGCGATGACGGCTTCGGCGACGGTGTCGAAGACCGGCACGCCGACGGCGGTGCCGCCACCCTTGCCGGGACTGACGCCACCGACCAGGCGAGTGCCCATCTCCCGCATCCGTTCGGCGTGGAAGCCACCTTCGCGCCCTGTGATGCCCTGGACGATGACCTTGCTCTCGGCGTCGAGGAGGATGCTCATGAGCGCGTCATGGCGACGATCTTCTGCGCCGCCTCCCAACCGTTGTCACCGGGCTCGATGCCGTTTTCGCGCAGGATCCGCTTTCCCTCGTCCTCGTTGGTACCCGAGAGCCGCACGACCAGGGGCAGCTTCATGCCCAGGTTGCGCCGCGCCTCCACCACTCCGCGGGCGACCTCGTCCGCGCGAGTGATCCCGCCGAAGACGTTGATCAGCACGCCCTTCACGCGCGGGTTCATGAGGATCACCTGGAGTGCGTTCTGGACGGTCTCGGCCTTCGCGCCGCCGCCGATGTCGCAGAAGTTGGCCGCGCGGCTTCCGGCGCGCTGCACCAGGTCGAGCGTCCCCATGCAGAGACCCGCACCGTTGCCGATCACCCCGATCTCGCCGTCGAGCGAGACGTAAGTCAGGGCGCGCTTCTTGGCCTCGACCTCATAAGGGTCGCCCTCGAGCACCTCCGAGTAACGCGCCTCCAGGTCCTGGTGCCGGAAGGCGGCGTTCTCATCGGTCTCCAGCTTGGCGTCACCCGCCACCACCTCGCCGGCGCCCGTGACCACCAGCGGGTTGATCTCGGCGGTGATCGCGTCCTGCTCGGGGATGGCGCGGTAGAGCTGCTTGATGACCTTCGTCAGAGGCCCCGCCAGGGTGCCCAGACCGGCCTCGAACACGAGCCGCCTCAGCTCGAAGGCGAGGGGGCCTCGCCAGGGGTTCGGATAGAGCTTGGCGATCGACTCTGGTGCCTCCTCGGCCACCGCCTCGATGTCCATCCCACCCCGTGCGGAGAGCATCAGGATGTTGGCCCGGGTGTCGCGGTCGACGGTGAACCCCAGGTAGATCTCCTGGGCGATGTCGAGCGCGCCCTCGCAGTAGACCAGCGGCACCTTGAAGCCCTTGATGTCCATGCCGATGATCTGGGCTGCCGCCTGCTCGGCCTCCTCCGGGGTCCGGGCCAGCTTGATCCCGCCCGCCTTTCCCCGACCGCCAACCGGGACCTGGGCCTTGACCGCCACGGGACCGATCTCGCGTGCCGCCGCGGCAGCCTCGGCGGGTGTTTTAGCGACCTTGCCGGGTGGGATGGCGATGCCGAAAGACGCGAGGACCTCTTTCGCCTGGTATTCGAGCAGCTTCATGCCGGAGGACGTAAATGCTACGGAGTGCGCCGGGTCGAGCGAAGATCGCTAGGCGGTGCCCTCGGCCTCCTTGGCCAGCCCGTCCAGGACCTTGTCGAAGTCGTTCGCGATCTGGTCGCCCATCATCGGGTCGAACAGCCAGCCCATCGGGCCCACGACCTTCACCGTCTGCTTGATCCGCGTCTTCTCCCCCGCCGGCTCCACGCTGCAGGTGAACTGGAACCGCGAGAGCGGGATGACGCTCGTCTCGAGCGTGAAGGAGCGGCCGGGCTGAAAGTCGATGACCTTCATCTGGTGGTGCTGGCCGGCGGGCGTGTTCATCACACCGGTCTTTCCCAGCGCCACCGGCGGCGCCATGTCCATGGTCGTCACGTTGGGGTTCCACCTACCCCAGGTGCTGGTGTCGCTCCAGATCTGCCAGACCCTGTCCGCCGGCGCCGGAGTCTCCCGCGTTTTCCCGTGTTCAGCCATGCTTCGCCTCCTTCTTTTCGGTTCCGGAACTGTACGACGATCGGGCCGGGCCAAGATCGACGCCGGCGGGTGCTGAAACTTTCGGCGCTCCGCGCGCATCTAACCCGCATCAAGCTGTGGCGGTGCTGAGTGTTGAGGATGGGACGGTGCGGGACGCGTTGGCCGGCGACGCGGCCGCGTTCGATGTCCTGCTCGCTCCCCAGCTCGGCCCCGCCTTCCGGCTTGCGACGGTGATGCTGAGAGATCGAACCGAGGCGGAGGACGTGGTCCAGGAGGCGGCCCTCAAAGCCTGGTCGCGCCTGCGCCAGTTCCGCGGCGACCGCCGGAGCTTCGGCCCCTGGTTTCTCAGCGTGGTCGCCAGCGAGTGCCGGATGGCGAGGCGCCGGCCGTGGTGGTCCGTGGTTCGCACCCCCGACCCGCCGGAAGCGGCCGGCCGCTCCACCGAGGACCTCGCCGTCGGCAGGCTGGACCTCTGGCGGGCGATCGACGCGCTCGACGCCGACGACCGGCTGGCGCTCTTCGCCTACTACTACCTGGACCTGCCGCTGGAGGAGGCCGCCCGCGTCCTGGGCGTGCCTTTGGGCACGGCCAAGTCACGGATCTACCGCGCCGCCCGCCGGCTCCGGCCGGGCCTGGCACTGGAGGAGGCAATCGACCGATGAGAGACGACGTCCGCCGTGCCTTCGACGAACACACCGACGACCCGCACCCGGCCCTGCGGTCGGCCATTCGCGCACAGCTGGAAGCTGGTCGGACGCCCCGGCCGGGCTTCTACCGCCTGGCACCCTTGGCCGCGGCGGCGGCCGTTTTCCTGCTGGTCATGGGTTCGGGTTACTACCTGCTCTCGCACAACTCGCCAGGGAAGCCAGTGCCGGTTGCCGGCAACCCGTCGCCGTCGTCGTCGCCGAGCCAGGCTCCGGTGCCAAGCCCATCGCCCAGCGAGACGCCCATCTACACGCAGACGACTGAAACGTTCACCTGCACGACGGTGTCCGGCGGCGACGCCAGCAGCGCGCCCAACGTCACTGACGTGCGCGTCGGAACCGCGGACGGCTACGACCGGTTCGTGATCGAGTTCGACGGACCGGTGCCGCAGTACACCATCACGCCACAGGACTCGAGCTCCTTCATGGGCGACGCCAGTGGGCAAACCCTCCAGCTCGGGGGCTCCAGGGGCCTCAAGGTGGTGGTCCACAACAGCAGCGCGCGGAGCCTGAGCGGCACCCAGACGTACTCGGGTTCGAACGACTTCAAGCCCGGCTACCAGGCCCTCAAGGAGGCGCGGAACGTGGGCGACTTCGAGCGGACTTACAGTTGGGGCCTCGGGGTCGACGGAAGCGGCTGCTTCCACGCCTTCACCCTGACCGGCGCCGACCGGTTGGTGATCGACATCAAATCGACCTAGAGCCGGCGGCGCCTCCGCATGAGGAAGTAGAGGAAGCCACCGATCAGGGCCACGAGGATCAGGTTCGGGACCAACACCTGCGCCCAGAAGGTGGCCGACCCGGCGCTCGAATAGCGGACGTCGACTCCCTCCTGCGCCAGGGTCGCGGCGACCGGCGCCGTGTCGGAGGGAAGGTTGACGCTGTGCCGCTGGCCCGACTTGTCGATCGCGACGCCCTGGTTGCCGGTGATGGTGATCGACTTGACATTGCCTGCCTGGGCCTGGGTCGTCAGCTGCGTGTAGGTCCAAGATCCCCCCGATCCTCCCTGGGTCGCCTGGTAGGTGAAGAAGAAGACCACGCCCAACACGACGACCAGGGCGAAGTAGAAGAGGCTGCTGCGCGGAACGCGCGAACCGCGCGGAGGCAGCGGCTGCACAGCTAAAGCGGAATGTTTCCGTGCCGGCGCGGCGTGCGCCGGCGTTCCTTTCCCAGCGCCACCTTCAGCGCCTTGATCAGGACCGGCCGGGTGTTGCCGGGCTCGATCACGTCATCGATGTAGCCGCGCTCCGCGGCGATGTACGGGTTGGCGTACTGCTCGGTGTAGTCGGCGACCAGCTCGGCGCGCCGGCCGGGCTTGTCGCGGGCCTGCTCGAGCTCGCGCCGGAAGACGATGTTCACCGCGCCCTCCGGGCCCATGACCGCGATCTCGGCGGTGGGCCAGGCCTTGCGCGTGATCACCGTCAGCTTCGGCACCGTCGCCTCGCTGTACGCGTAGAGCAGCTTGGAGCCGTGGCGGATGATCCCGCCGTACTCCTGCGCGGTTCCGGGTAGGAAGCCCGGGACGTCGACGAAGGTGACCAGCGGCAGGTTGAAGGCGTCGCAGAAGCGCACGAAGCGCGCGGCCTTCGAGGAAGCGTTGATGTCCAGCGAGCCGGCCATCACCTTGGGCTGGTTGGCCACGACGCCGATGGAGTGGCCGTCGAGGCGCGCGAAGCCGACCACGATGTTCATCGCGTAGAGCGCCTGCACCTCGAAGAAGTCGCCTCCGTCCACGACCATCCGGACGACGTCCTTGATGTCGTAGGCCTCGCGGGCGCTGTCGGGGATGATCGACGCCAGCCGCGGGTCGGTCCGGTCGGGGTCGTCGCTAGGCTCCAGGTAGGGCGGCGGCTCCTCGCAGTTGGAGGGCAGGAAGGAGAGCAGGCGGCGGACCTGGTCGAAGCACTCGTCCTCGTCCTGGGCCAGGAAATGGCCCACGCCCGACTTCACGTTGTGCACCTCCGCCCCGCCCAGGGAGTCGAAGGTCACCTCCTCCCCGGTGGTGACCTTGATCACCTCCGGACCCGTGATGAACATGTAGCCGACGTCGTGGACCATGAACACGTAGTCGGTCATGGCCGGCGAGTAGACGGCCCCGCCGGTGCAGGGCCCGAGGACCAGGCTCAGCTGGGGGATCACGCCCGAGGCCTCCACGTTGCGCCAGAAGATCTCCGCGTACCCCGCCAGCGAGACGACGCCCTCCTGGATGCGCGCGCCCCCGGAGTCGTTGATGCCGATGAACGGCACGCGGTTCTGGAGCGCGAGGTCCATGACCTTGCAGACCTTCTCGGCGAAGACCTCGCCCAGCGAGCCACCGTAGACGGTCGCGTCATGGCTGAAGAGCAGGACGTCCCGGCCGCCGATTTTGGCGAAGCCGGTCACCACCCCATCCCCCGGCACTCCTGGGCGCTCCAGCGCGGAGCCGCTCGAGCGCGTCATGGCGAACAGGTCGAGCTCGGTGAAGGTGTTCCGGTCGACCAGGCGCTGGATCCGCTCGCGGGCGGTCAGCTTACCCTTGGCGCGCTGCCGCTCGTAGCCCTCGGCGTCCCCGTGGGCGGCCTCGTACTTGCGCTGCCGGAGCTGGTTGATCTTGAGCAGGTTGGGATCGACCTTGGCCATGGGCTTGTTCAGACCTCGTTCTGTGGGTGGTGTTCGCCGAAGACCCGGCGCAGCCGGTCGCAGCACTCGCCGATGGTGGCGTAGGCGGCCAGCGCCTCCTTCAGCGGCGGCAGCAGGTTGCCCTTTCCGCGCGCCTCCTCTTCAAGCCGGTCCAGGCATCGCGTTACGACCGGATGATCGCGACCGGCTCGGACCTCGGCCAGGCGAGCGCGCTGCTCGCCCTCGCCACGAGGCTCGATGCGCATGATCTCGATCGGCTCCTCCTCGCTGCTGGTGAAGCGGTTCTGGCCGACCACCAC
>Ga0209577_10003427_pt1 | contig 14925 bp, 15 predicted proteins | sample GraSoiAngelo_109_FD_185874 | JGI IMG/M metagenome (GOLD analysis project Ga0209577, IMG submission 185874) | Grasslands soil microbial communities from the Angelo Coastal Reserve, California, USA - 14_0903_12_20cm (SPAdes) (version 2) | ecosystem: Environmental > Terrestrial > Soil > Grasslands...
AGATCCTTCATCCCTATCCCCACTTGCGTTTCGACGCTAAACATCCGCGGTAAGAGCCGGATGCGCTAATTAGTGCCAGTCCGGATCCGTGCGGGGGGCGCTGGGTAACCGGCGTCCCTACCGCGATAAGGTTGAGGTGGCAAAGAGTCGAAGAGTTTAAGAGTCAAAAAGTCGAAGAGTCAGAGAGTGCGGAGATAATTTGCGCACCTTGGAACGACGATTTGCAGGAAGCGGGGAGGCGCGGCCCGCTGGGGCATTTTGTGGGGAAAATCCTTGGAAGCGCGATCGCGTGGTCGTGTCGCCGTGTCGCGCATAGGCTGTCGCGCATAGGCTGTCGCGCATAGGCTTGACCCGGGCGCTGCGGGAGGGTAGGCTGCGGGCAAAATTTGGGGCAAGAAGCCCCATCCTCGAAAAAACAGGAGGCACGAATGGTTGCTCTTACCGCATTGTGGTTGCCGATTCTGCTGTCGGCGGTGTTTGTATTTATTGCTAGCTCGATTATGCACATGGTGCTGCCGTATCACCGGAGTGATTACAAGAAACTGCCCGACGAAGACAAAGTGCTGGCGGCGTTGCGTTCGTCAGGCACAACAAGAGGTCTCTATATGTTCCCGCACTGCAGTCACCAGGACATGAAGAAGCCCGAGACGTTGGAAAAGTTCAAGCAGGGGCCGGTTGGGTCGATGACGATCTTTCCGACTGGGCCGGTGAACATGCCGAAGTACCTGTTGCAATGGTTTGTGTATTGCGTGGTTGTGGGGATTTTTACGGCCTATCTGACAGGGCGCGTGCTCCCGCCACAGACGGTGTATCTGGCGGTGTTTCGCGTGGCGGGCACGGTGGCGTTCATGGCCTACGGAGTGGGGCACATCGTGAATAGCATCTGGATGGGCCAGCCGTGGAGCAACACCATTAAACATGTTTTTGATGGGCTGGTTTATAGCTTGCTGCTGGCGGGGACGTTTGGATGGTTGTGGCCGAGGTAGTGACTCGTGACCGCGGAAAGAAGATTTTCCCTATTGATGGTTACTTTTTTCTGGTGCTGGTTTGAGAGGTGAGGTTGGGACGCTGTTCGTCGGGGTGGGTTGGGAGAAGGAGCGGACGAGGAGAACGAGCTGCCAGCGCTGGTCGGGCGTCAGGCGGCGTTTAAAGGAAGGCATGGGTCGGCGGCCTGCAGTGATCCAATAAAAAATCTCGCCATCGGTAGCGCTCTTGAGGAGCTTCGGGTCAGTGAAATCGGCGGGAAGCGGGTAGTGTTGTTTGGCCTCCGGGCCGTCGCCTCGGCCGCGTTGCCCGTGACATTGCGTGCACTCGTTCCCGTAAATTTGCCGCGCGACGTTCAAATTGGACTCCGAAGGGGACAAGGGATTCTTGAGGCTTTTGTATTCTTCGGGGACGACCCAAGGTTTGTTCTCCAGAATTACCCAGTAGATGACCACCGCGAGAGTGAGAAAGAGGATGGCGGCGAACAGAATCTTGCGGAGTTGGAGGGAGAGCGACGCGTGAGCCGGCATAGGAGCAGAAAATTTTCGCACATCGAGGGTAAAGAGGAAAAGGCAGGCCTGGGAAGATGGGAAGATTTGAAAGGGGGATTTCAACACCGAGGCCACGGAGAGCACAGAGAAGAGAAGGCAGAGAGCAGAAAGAAGAAAAGGGGGAAGAAAGAAGAAAAAAAAGAAGAGAAGCTAGCTAGCTAAGCTAGCTAGCTTCCGGGTCAGGTCGAGGAGCCAACATTGTTATGCAATCACTGACGATCCTGAGACAGCGATTCATCTGGACGCGCTGGTAAGATGTTATAGTCAATTGAATTGTCTAGAATCAATTGGGGTTTCCAGTGCCAACTAATGCCGCGCTGCCCGATCCAAATAGCGCTCAGAAATATGGCGGGTATCACCTTCGCAGAGGATCTCGACATGTCGTCCAACTTTTTGCACAGTCACTCCTAGTGCTTAGTTTGTCTTCGTGCGGGGGCGGTTCCAATTCGTCTGGGTCCGGTGCCTCTCCTTCACCCAGTTTTTCGATCAGTGTGAGCCCGCAAAGCCAGTCCTTTAGCCCAGGACAGAGCACGAGTCTGACTCTCTCTGTAAATGCCTTGAATGGATTCAACCAGACGATTGAAGTTTCCGTGGCGGGCCTCCCAAGCGGAGTCACATCATCTCCGACGTCTCCTTTTTCCATGACGACGAGCGGACGGTCAGTCACTCTGACGGCCTCTTCCTCTGCTGCGCTTGGGTCTTCGATGGTAACATTCAACGCCACGAGCGACAGTCTGGATTCTTCGACCCAGGCCTCCATTTCGGTCACCCAGGGAACCTCCGGTCCGACTACCAACAGGACGTCCTTTGTCCGCACGGACGACACGCCGCAAGCCGTTGTTTACGACCCAGTGCACAAGCTGATCTTCGCCAGTGCGCTCGATCTAAACTGTGTCGATGTGATCCCGATGGCCTCCCAGCAAGTCATACAGTGCATTCCCGTGTCGGGAGCACTTGGTCTGAGTCTGAGCGCTGACGGGACGGGAGTGATTGTGGGCACACAAATAGGGGTCGTAGCCTGGATTAATACGAGCACACTTCAGGTCGTGAAGCGTGACATCGTTCCGCAAATCCCGAACCCGCAATTCGGCGCGGGCTTTGGCTATGTCACGGCTGCCCAAGCGTTCCAGGCCGCGAGCGGCAAGGTTTTTCTTTTCTCGCTCTCTGGTTGCTGCTCCCTGGGCACCTTCAACCAATCTATTGGCGTTGTGGAGTGGGATCCCGTTGCTGGTACATCAACGGTACGAGCAGATTCCGGTGGGGGTGGCGTTGTTTCAACCACCTCCGATCATTCCAAGTTTCTTGTCGCCGGTGGGGGACAGGTTACTCTCTATGATTCTTCAACAGACCAATTCACTCCGGTGCCAGGCATTCTATTCCAGGACGCAACCATTAGTCCGACGGGTTCGCAATTCGCCGTGCTCGGCGGAAGTCCATTTGGCGTCAAGTTTTTCAATCTCCAGATGCAACAAGTGGGCAGCACAAGTCTGCCCTCGTGTTGCGCGCCTCAAACTAATCCGCCTGTTGCGGTGTACAGTCCCGACGGAAAATATCTGTATCTGACCTATGTATTGCAGCCCGGCGATCTGCCAGTCCTACTAACCATTGATGCCACTTCGTTTCAGATTGTGGGTTCAGCCGCGGGCTATTCGACCGGAGGTCTTATAGGATTCAACGCAATGCCCCAAACTGCCGATGCTACGGGCTTGGTTCTCGAAATCGCTGATCACGGCGTCGCCATCAACGACGCTACAAGCGTTCATGACTTCACCAATGCCGTCGCTATTGGGGGCTTCTTTATGGCTAACCCAGCGGAAGGGCCACCGAATGCTGCAACGTCGACACAATTCACCACAGTGTTTCCGACCCTCCCTGAGATCTTCTTCGGAGCTCAACAGGGCCAAGTTTCGGGTCAAGCGGGCGCGGTCTCGATTTCTGCGACCGCCCCACCATCGAGTGTGCTGGGACCTGTCAATGTGATGGCAATCGAGCCCAACGGCGTCGCTGCTTTCATGCCCCAGGGGTTCACATACGGCGCGGTTCCTCTCCAATACGGACTCTTGGCTGGGGATCCTCGGGGCGGCGTTGTCGCCGATCTCCTTGGCTTCGGCTATTCTGCGGACATACAGTCCGCCTCCATCGAAGTCAGCCTGGGTTCGTCTCAGGCCAACGTGCAATCGAAGAATTCGTTGTCTGGTAGCGGCTATCCTTTCTCCCTGCAACATCTGGTAGTCGCCGTCCCGTCCGGCACGCCAGGCGCGCAAGACATCAAAGTTACATCTTCCACCGGGACGGCGGTCTCACCCAAGGCATTCCACTACATCAAAGCCGTAACCGACTATCCGTCTGCGGATACGTTTTCCTATGTGCTATACGATTCGCACCGGGATCAGTTGTACCTCAGCGCTGGAGATCATATCGATGTATTCTCTATGTCCACCAACAATTTTGTGGCTCCGATCGCCATTCCCAGCAGAAGTGGAACTAGGCTCATTCTTGGTCTTGCTCTCACGCCAGACGGCTCCAAACTTCTCGCAGCCAATCAGAGCGACCAATCCGTAGCGATCATCAACCCGGACAATCCCAACTCAGGCGCCGTGGCGGTAAATGTGCCTCCAACACCGCTTTCGGGCAATCCTGGCCCGTTTCAGATCGCCACTACCAGCACAAATCAAGCCTTCGTCACTCTCACCGTTGGGAACGCTCTCAGTGGTGGTAGCACGCCTCTTTACTCCATTGACCTGTCTTCACTGCAAATCACAACTGCCAACTTGCCCGGTGCAGCGAATCTCAACTTAAACAACAACTATATTGCGGCTTCGGCGGACGGCAACACTGTCGTCGAAGCGACTTCCAACAATAGTGGCGGACCGGTCTTGTCCTGGCTGGGAACAACGAATACCTGGTATTTTCACCAAGTAGAAGGACAGTTTTGGGATGACGTTGCGATCTCTGGTGACGGCAACGCGCTTGCTGTGGATAGCTCGTCGGATAGTCTTAGCTTCCCATTTCCTTATATACTTGACCCGCAGATTAACCTGGTAGCTCAGGTCAACTTCCTTGATCTCCAAGCCATTCAGGAAGGGCCGTCTCTTCAGTTCGATCAGAGCGGTGCTCTACTCTACGCGGTTGTGAATGGCATTGGCATTGACATCATGGATGCACGCTCTGGGCAGCTGCGTGAGCGTGTGCGTTTGTCTGAGCAGATACTCAGCGGAGCAACCGAGGTACTTCAGACTCCGTCCAAAGTCATGGCTGTTACGCCTGCAGGCGATCGAGTCTTTCTTCTCACAAACGCAGGACTCACCATCGTTGACCTTGATGCCGTGCCCCTAGGGATCGGCAGCGTCACTCCTAACGCAGGTTCCCCGGGCACCGTTGTCACCGTGCGAGGAACCGGATTCGCTAGCGGCACTTCTGCGACAGCAAACGGGTCATCAGCCAATGTCTCTTTCGTTGACTCCTCGACCCTTAAAATCACCATACCGGCTGCTCTTACTAACGGCCCGACTCAATTCATTCTAGTGAATCCGGACGGTTCCAAATTCGCCCTAGACGCAGCATTTCTGGTCCAGTGAACCATGGTCCTGGGTGACCCCTCCCCTGTTTTTATTTGTGAGGGTCTGCGGAGGGCATCGCGTCTAACTCCTTCCATGAGAGGGCCGGTGAGTGTCAAGTATGTTTGACTCCAACTCCACCTCGACGCTTCACCCATCTAGAGCCTTCCATCGGCTAGGAAGAGAAACTGCTAGTCTCCAAGGGGACAAACACCGTGACGGAGAAGATTTCCATTTTGGACGACGGGGCAACTCCAGCCGTTGTGCAGAAGCAGCTCCGGCATTCAGACGCCCGGATCACGCTCGAAATCTACGGGCACGTTGTTGGAGATGCACAGCACAAAGCGGTTCAGAATCGCTCAACAAAACTGGTGAACTGAGAGCAATTGTTAGAAAGCCCCATTTTGTTAGAAAGAGCTGCTGCAAGTCGCTGAAAACAATTCGGCTTGGTAGGGACGGTGGGGATCGAAACCGCGACCTTTCATTTCGTCCATTGTTCATTGTTCAGTCGTGAATCGCGCCTACCTCACGCGTGATTAGCTGAATAAAACGTAAGGGTCCAATTGGCTCATTGAGTACAGATTGAGTACAAGATAGGGCGTTTCGGAGGGCCTGATTTTGGACCTAAGTAGCGCCGAATCAACAACAGCCGTTAAAGCTACAGGCCCGCGTGCGATTCGCTGCAACAATCTTAGCACGCCTCTGGCGCTTTCTTCTAACTTCTAACCTCCAACTCCTCCAACTGATTATCCAACGAAGGTCCGGTTTTGGACTCCCCACCGGACTCCCGCCGTCGGAGATAGTCATCCTTCCTCGGCCCAGAGCCCAGTCCAAGGGAGCGAACGGGGCAGGCGAAGGATCTCTCTTCAGTCCTCACAATTCCGCCTTTACTGCACGAATCCCACGTTCGGAGTCGGCCCGCCCTCCGGTGCCTCTTTGATGGGACCAAACTGCGCCTCATACCGGTTCAAGTTCTCCCCCAGCGCCCGCCAGATGCGCTTGGCGTGCCCGGGACTGACGATCGAGCTGCTCAACAGCTTTCCCTGCGTGCCATTCGGAAATATATAAATGAAATTCAGCGTGAACTCTTCCAAGTTGTGGTGAATCATCACCAGGTTGCTGTACTGCCCCTGCAATTCCTTTTCGTCCGCCTTGATTTGCACTTGCCCTTGCACTGGCTGCTGTTGATCCATCTCATTTCACTCCCGGAATGCTGCCTCGAACTTACCATAAGCCTCTGGCGATCGCTTGCCTCGTTTGGTTTCTGTGGTTCGCCGCATTGTGACCCCGGCACCAGCAAAGCCCTATTGACACGCGCACGTATTAATTGTAGTTTATTCTCTTGATTTACTGTGGTTAATATATGGGCTCAGGCAAGCGCGCAACAACCAGCCTCGCGTCCCCGCCGGACGAAACGATCGAACGCCAGGGAACGGATACGTCCGGCCAGGAAACTTCCTTAAGCACGGCCTCCGCACCAAAGTTGACGACGGATGTCGTCATCACTCACGAGGACATCGATCGCGCGCACGATCGCGAGCGCGTGTTTGCCGCGCGCGCCCGTCGTGGCATTTTCTCCAGGCTTCGCCTCTTATGGCTTCTTGTCGGGCCGGGAATCCTCGTCATGCTGGGAGAAAACGACGGCCCCAGCATGCTCTCGTATGCGGCAACGGGCTCACGCTATGGCGTCGGATTCTTTATCCCGTTTGTTGTGCTCACCTTCGTTATGGCGGTCATCGTTCAGGAAATGACCGTGCGTCTCGGCTCCGCCACGCATCGCGGCCATGCCGAATTGATTTTCGACCGATTTGGGCCGTTCTGGGGCTGGTTCTCGATGATCGATCTCGGAATCGGCAATTTCCTGACGCTCATCACAGAATTTATCGCCATTCGCGCCGGCCTTGGATTTTTTGGCGTGCCGCCATGGGCCGCGATTCTCGGCGCTCTCGCCGTTCTGTATCTGGCACTCGTGACGCATCGCTATTGGACTTGGGAACGCATCACACTGGCTGCTGCCGCCTTCAATCTCGTTTTCGTTCCCGTCGCACTTCTTGCGCATGCCAACTGGCGTGAGGTCGGCCACGCGCTAACAACCTGGTCGCCGCTTCCCGGTGGCCTAACCAAAGACACTCTGCTCATTATTCTGGCCGACATCGGCGCGACCGTGACACCCTGGATGCTCTTCTTTCAGCAAAGCGCCACGGTCGACAAAGGCCTCACCAAACGAGACGTTCGCTTTGGCCGCATCGACACTGCACTTGGCGCCGCCCTCGCCGCCACCGCTGCCGTCGCGACTATTCTTGCGACCGCTCCTCTTTTCGTTCATCACATGAGCGCGGAGAATTTCCAGGCCGCCGAGTTCGCGCAAGCGCTCCAGCCGCTAATCGGGCGCTTCGGCGCGTCCCTGTTCGCCCTCGGCATCGTCGAAGCGGGAATGGTCGCCTGCATCACCATTTCCACGTCCTCCGCCTACGCATTTGGAGAAGTCGCTCGCCGTCCTCACAGCCTCAACCTTCCTCTCCGTGAGGGTAAGTCCTTTTATCTTGTATTGTTCCTCTGCGCTGCCGCGGCCGGAGCCATTGTGCTCATCCCCGGACTCCCGCTAGTCTATGTCGTTCTCGTGGTGAACGTCATCGCCGTTCTGGCCATGCCGCCGGCGCTTGTGTTTCTTTTTATGCTTGCCAACGACCGCAAAATCATGGGCGATCTCGTCACTCCGCCCTTGGTCAATGCCTTGGCCACTGGCGTCGTGATTTTCCTGACGCTGGCGGGCATCCTTTTTGGCATCAGCGTGATAGCGCCGAACCTTTTCGCTTTCATTGGTGGGAAGTAGGAGCCATTAGGAATGCACACAGAGAATCAGCAACACAGTCCGCCGGCTTCTTCGGATCAAGAACTCGTTCTGTCCTCGCTGGAATTGGATCAATTAGCCGCGGCCAAAAAGCGGCCGATTCCCCGGCGTCCTCTGCGCGGATTTGAGAAGTTTCTCCTCTGGTCGCTCCGAATCTACGTGCTGTTTATGATTGCCGTGGTTCTCTATCAAGTTCTCGCTGGCGCCCGCTAGCTTAGCTTAGGCTAAGAAGTACCACGCCCATTCTCATTCCCCACATCTCCTAGGAGCTCTGGCAGGTTCATCAGCCATGGCATGGCCCCAGTTCGACGTGGTTTACAAAATGGTGATTACGCTAAGTGTGGCTAAGCGTTTAGAGCTAGTTTTAAACTTGCGCCCTAGTTTAAGAACGTGCTATTTTGCTAAGCATGGCTAAGCAAAGGGAAGGAAAGCTAAACTATCTAACACATCATCTGCCCGAAGGACTCTTGGTGGATGCGGCATGGCTTAGCAAAAAGGGATATTCGAGCTCACTCCGAAGCCAATACGTGACAGGGGGCTGGCTGGAACAGCCCGCACGGCAAGTCTATCGGCGACCCGGGGGTCCGCTGCGTTGGCAGCAGGTGGTGATCTCCTTACAAACGCTCCTCGGCTACCTATTGACAGTGGGCGGGCGCACCGCCCTTGAACTGCAAGGCTACGCGCATTATCTGGCCCACCAAACCAAGGAAGTGCACCTTTACGGTCCTGATCGTCCCCCGGCATGGTTGAACAAGCTGCGACTAGATGTCCAGTTTCTCTATCACAATAGTCAGAAACTCGTCAGCAGTGAGGATGTCCCTCGGGCTATAAAAGACCCCGCTTCCAATGCACACGCCAGCCGCAACACGGATGCGAACTTGCAGCATGGCGGCCTGATTCTTCAGCCTTGGGGCCAATGGGATTGGCCTTTAACTCTTTCTACGCCGGAGCGTGCTGTGCTCGAACTTCTGGACGAACTACCAGAGCGAGAAAGCTTTCATCAGGTTGACAAGCTCATGGAGGGTCTCTCGAACCTCAGTCCACGCCGCCTTCAAAAGCTGCTCTCCGACTGTCGCAGCGTGAAAGTGAAGAGGCTATTCCTTTTCTTTGCCGACCGACATCAACACGCGTGGGCAAAACGCATCAAGAAGGATGATATCGACCTAGGTAAAGGAAAGAGGATGCTGGTAAAGGGCGGCAAACTAAACTCGACGTATCAGATCACTGTGCCGGAGGATCTCGTTGGCCTTCAGTGAAGTCTATCGCAAACAAGTTGAGGTGCTAATCAGAATCCTACCGTTCATCGCAGAGGAAGATTGCTTCGCGCTGAAAGGTGGGACGGCGATCAATCTGTTCGTCCGCAATATGCCTCGCTTGTCCGTCGATATTGATCTCACTTACTTGCCCGTTCTCCCGCGCGCTGAATCCCTGGCGGCAATTGACGCGGCCATGAAGAGGATCGCTGAGCGTATCCGTAAAGGTCTCCGAGGGGCTCAGGTCACTGAAGCCGTGATTCAGCCCGAGAAGGCAGTGACCAAATTATTGATCCGAGTAGGAGGCGTCCAGACAAAGATCGAGGTTACGCCGGTATTGCGCGGATGTGTGTATGAAGCGTGGATGCCAACTCTTGGCGCCGTCGTTCAGATACTGTTGCTTCGACATCATGTAGCACATCGCTCCAGGCGCAAGCGGGGGCAGTTCTTTCTTCTCGAGTGCCGACACAGTTGCCGCGCCGATCTCCGCTTTCGATTTTCCTGCGAGTGCCAGCCTGGTCTTCATAAGAAAGATAGGCAGAAAAGTGTTTGCGGCTGCCGGATTGTAGCAAGTGGGGGCGCGCATTTTGGGATTCCAGAAGTCCGACGCATCGCTCGGGTTCGCCCATGATCGCTCGACAATGCAGAGAAAACCATTCGCGCCTTTCAGCGCGGTCGCATAGCCATCGCGCCGCAGCACCATCACTTCGGCTGCATCCGAAATCGATGCTGGAGCAGCACTGCGAGCCAGCGCGATCTCGGCATTCTCGTCCGGAATCAAAAACTGATCGAGAGGCGCCATTGCCGGATAGGCAGCCGCCTTTTCCACCTGTGCTCGTAAACAGATCGGACAGGATAAAAAGACCAGAACAATCAATGTTAAAGCGGCGATCCTGATATTGTTCTTCCGCACCTGATCCTCCAGTAGAAGCAATTGTGCGAACCTACATTTTTCGGACATTCAGCGTGCTACCGATCGCACCAGTTTGGATACGTCAGTGTAAGTGGGACTATTTCTTGGCGGCTCGAGCTGCCATTTGAGCGCGGAAGTTTTTTTCGTTCTGAATTTCTTCGTCGTTGAAGGCAGATGCAAAGTCTTCGGGCTCCAAGATCTGGCGGATCTCTATGTCGGTGTCGCCTTCGTGGGGGTTGGGGCATCGCTTGACCCACTCGATGGCCTCTTCGAGAGACTTGACCTGCCAGAACCAGAAGCCGGCGATGAGTTCCTTGCTTTCGGCGAAGGGGCCGTCAATGACGGTGCGGTTCTGGCCGCAGAAGTGGACGCGGGCGCCTTTGGAGGAGGGGTGAAGACCGTCGTAGCCTAACAAGACTCCGGCTTCAAAGAGCTCGTCGTTGAATTTGTTCATGGCGACCTCGATGATCTCGAGATGCTCCGTCTTCGCTGGCGCGCGCAGGTCCACCCGATCGCCGGGGCTCGCCTTCATCAGCGCATTGGCGAGAGGCGAGCGCCAGCTGATGTAGCCGCGGTCGAGGTCCACCTCGTCGATGCCGACGATCGAGACGATGTGTTCGAGGCCGGCGGCGTCCTTGTAGGTCACGGTTGCGCCGAAGAAGACGCGTGTAGCGGCTGACCCTGGCCGCGGAGCGGCGGGATCGACGACCACGGCCGCGTCAATGCGTTTCGTGAGAAAGCGAATCCGCGAATCGATCTGGCCTAACCGTCGCTTGCCGTAGAGGTAGTCGGCGTTTTCACTGCGGTCCCCGTTACTAGCGGCCCACGCTACAACCTCCACCACCGCGGGCCGCTCGCAACTCAGTAGGAACGATGCTCTACATAACGCGTCGTAATGCCTGACAGCGCGTCAGCAAACTGTAATGGGTGTAAGGGAAAGAAAGCAGCGGGAGGAAGGTGAAGGTCTTCCGGCAACCGGTGCAGCGACCGCGACGGATCCCGATCCAGTCGTGGTGTTCATCGTGGGCCTGTTTGCGGCGGCGTCCATGGCCGATGATCGAATCGCATTCACAAATCGGGCATCGCCGCAAGATGACTTCCGCGCAGCTCGCGGCCCACTCCGCTTCGAGCTTGTGTGCAGGGGCAGAAAGTGGGATAAACGAAATCGTAGCTTGTTGGAGCTCTGCCCCGGCATTGACCTGCCAAGATCTCGGCCGGAAGCGGAGCTCCTTCCTCCTGAAGGAAAAATCCAACTGGAAGAGAGTACAGCTTCTCGGCTATAGCTTTTTAGGGGTGTGATTCGCAGGATTGGCCGCTAATAAAGGGCAATCGGGAAGTTGGACCGCAGGTACTCTCGTTCGGGTCGATCGGATTCAATGGTGTTAGAGCCGATGAGGAACCACGCCGAGAATTGTTTTGAGTTATAAGCTCAATTCCCTAACTGTAGGGCTCGTTCCTTTTTAGGAGTTTATCTTCGAGCGACCCGCATTGTGGTTCTGTTTGTTGATCGGATCTACGCGAAAACACTGCACTTCCTGGCTGAGCCAGTTCATCTTGACGCTGCGTGGGCTGAACCCTCCGCGAGAGACGGAACTCTGATTCAGGAGATCGTGCACAGTAAGTGGACCGGAGAAGTTGCTGTCTTGTACCGAAGCGCAGATTCCGCACAATTGCGAAATACGCTAAACCACCGTACAATGAGATAGTTGTGAAAGTTCCCCCTGCGATGTTGGGGCCTGTAGCTCAGGTGGCTAGAGCGCGCCCCTGATAAGGGCGAGGTCGGTGGTTCAAGTCCACCCAGGCCCACCATTCCCCTGTTTTTGCCCGTTCGAAGATCATGTCGAAGGGCTTTCTGTAGGTGGGATAAACACTTGCCGCGTCCACCGCGCAGTTCGATAGCACCATTCTCAGCAGTTTCGCTTTTTCCTTCGGAGTCTGCGTAACGTACAGAGAATGCGCCTTATTCGCGAGTTCTAAAATGCGAACGCGGTCGAGCGCACGCTCGGGATTTTCCGCCTGTTCGAGCTCGCGCAAGGACGCTAAGAGTGCTTGCTCCTCTTCCTGCCACTCGGCGGACTTCGCCTCCCAAAATTCCTCCGTGATTTTTCCGTCGAGGCGGTCAACGTAAGCCTGCTCCAAGCGTCTGCGGAGTTGGGTCAACCGTTGGTGCATTCGTTCAGCGTGGCGCTTCCTAAGTGTTTCCTCGTGGCTTTTGTCGGAGAGCAAGGATTCTTCAAGCTGCGCCAGAACGTCATCCGGGATTCGGATCGCCTGCAAGACCTGCCCGAGACGGTCGGCTATCACTTCCTCGCGAAAATAGGGCAAGTCACATTCTTATCGTCCCAAATGAACTTTTTGGGCAGCGCGAACGAATAACCGTATGAGGAGCGCGCGTGGCTGACGACCACGAGCTGTGGGAGCGGATTCGCGAACGCGATGCGAATGCCTTTGAGGTGTTCTATCGCGACAATGCGGGACGGCTCTGCGCCTACTTGCGGCAAATCGTAGGCAACACACAGGCGGCAGAGGACGCGATGCAGGAGACATTCACGCAAATCTGGAAGTCGCCCAACGGCTTTCGGCCGGAGCTGGGATCGCTTCGCGGGTATCTCTTCGGAATTGGGCGGAAGCGCGCGGCGGAATGGTGGAGAAAGCGGGAGCGCCTTCCCGAGGAGCAGCCGCGAGAGCATGAAGGAGAAGTCGCGGACAGCGCAGCAAGCTCTTCAGCGATTGGGGACGCGTTCGCGCGCTTGCAAGAGGAGCAGCGGTCGTTGCTGTGGCTGCGTGAAGTCGAAGGCCAGTCATACGCGGAGCTCGCCGCGATTCTTCAGATTCCGGTGGGCACCGTGAAGTCGAGGTTGTTTGCTGCCCGGGAGGAGCTACGGCGCATTTGGCGCTCTCCCAGAAAGCGGAGCAAGGAGTGAGAAATGAACTGCGCTGAAGCGGCGGAATGCGTTTCCGCGCTGTTTGATGGAGAGCCCATTTCGCGGGAGGCGGCGGCGCACCTCTCGGATTGCGAAGAGTGCCGTGTCCGCCTGAACGAGTACGCGGAGATAGGCGCAGAGCTGCGCGGCATGGCGAGCTCTGCTTGGGCACAGGCAATACCCGAAGGGCGATGGAGGCTGGCGGAACCAGCCGCTGCCACAAATTGGCTGAGGAAATGGAGGGGAACCATGCGTATACCAAGGTTTGCGTTCGCGCTCATGCTGATCGCGATTTTTGCGCTTTCGGGAGGGCTCGCGCTGGTGAAGGCGCGTGCAGGCGGAAACGGCCCCGTGTTGTTGCTGTCGTTTAAGATTCCCCAAGGGGACAAGGCCTGGGATTGCGCTCTCAGAACGGATCGCGGGACCGACTCAGACCAACAGAACGATCATGCGCGCTGTGCCTTTTTCGGCGCTAACTTGCCAGGTTGGCTCGCCGTTTCCGCCCGGTTCATCCGTAGGGAGGGTGAACGCGTCCAGCTAGGGATTAAAACGAATTTCACACCTGCAGCCGCGATGCAACGCCAGTATACACATAAGTTTGAATTCCGAATGTTCGATGGGATTCCAGAGCAGGAGTACTGGTTGGAGCCCGACAGGAAGCTGAAAGTCGTGGTCGCGGAGTTCGGAACCTTGGAAGTGTCCGGAGAATTCCTGGACCACATGCCAGTCTTGGCATCGAATCCGCGGGAGACTCTGGACCCCGGCGAGGCCGAATTTCGTATCCTCTCTCCCGTGCTTATTCGCGACAATCAGATGCTTGTCAACATGGGCCGCGCCTCTGCCGCGCCGGATGAAAAGGATGCCGGTGTGATGCTGCACATACCTAAAGAAGGGCTGTTCATCTTTTCCCCTGTTCCATTTGAGGAAGGAGCCGAGGTCGCCGTTCGGCATGGGTCTAATCAGATTGAATTCACCGCCGAGGGCAAATCGTATCTGCTCGTAACAGGGGCGCCGATAACAAGGGCCGAACATGTTTGGGTTCAGCATCTGCCGGATTGGCGGCCGGCAAAGCCCTCAGACGGCGGATGGTTTCTTGGTTCCGTCAACGTTCAAAGACTTCGCGAGTTCTTAGAGAACGTTCCTTGAGGAATTGATGGCACTTTTCCAGTGTTCTATTGTGCGAGGGAGAGGCGGTTGGCGTTGACGAGGACGCTCAGGTCGGCGGCAACTTTTGCGGCAACTTTCTGGAGTTCTTCGCCGGAAGGATCCGCCGCGCCCGCTTCGGTATTCAATGAGATCGTGCTTCGAGCCGCCTTGCGGCTGCGTTCACATTACCTGGACCTCAGTTCCCATCTCACGAAAAACCCCTTTAAAGTTGAACAGTTTCGCTACACTACGAGGTTCGAAGAAAAGAACCGCGCGGCGGCGATCAATGCGGGCGTGGCACCGGGCTTAACCAACCTGCTCGTAAAGCGCGCCGCCGACATGCTGGATGAAGTGCACTCCGTACCTATCCGGCTTTATGAAAGCAGCGAGAGCGAAGATCGACAGGAAAGGTCGTGCTAGTCCAAAGAACGACCGCGGAAAGGAACGAGAGCTATTTCGCGAGGTTAAAATCCAGCACACGAATTTGGTACTGGCGCGTGGGGAATCGGGAGGGGTGAAGTTCTAAGATCGCCAACTAAGGCCCACCATTCAAATCGCCAGTAAATACGCGGCTATTCTCACTTTCCCCCTTCGGGGGAATTTCTCTCAAAAAACCAATCCAATTTGCCAACTATTTGCCAACTTTAGGATTGGCCGGATGGCACTACACTCAGGGCGTTAAGACCCTTCGGGTGAGGGCCGAACGCCTGAAATTGATTAGGCTATATAGAGAACGCTGCCGTGTC
>Ga0209577_10003430_pt1 | contig 14924 bp, 15 predicted proteins | sample GraSoiAngelo_109_FD_185874 | JGI IMG/M metagenome (GOLD analysis project Ga0209577, IMG submission 185874) | Grasslands soil microbial communities from the Angelo Coastal Reserve, California, USA - 14_0903_12_20cm (SPAdes) (version 2) | ecosystem: Environmental > Terrestrial > Soil > Grasslands...
TCCATCCCCCTATCTCTACGCCGCCTGGCGCGACACGTCCTTTTGAAACGTTCACCTCATTCTTGTGAGCGCTGTGCCATAATGGCTTTGCCGGATTGTCAGGGCGATCCGCAGATATGCTACAATGAGGCCGAATCGGGGAGTGGCGCAGCTTGGTTTAGCGCGCAGCGTTCGGGACGCTGAGGTCGAGGGTTCAAATCCCTCCTCCCCGACCAGCGTTAATTTGCCCTGTCCCCTGCGAGATCAAACTGCCTGGAGCGTCTGGGGGGGTCCGTGTTTAGGGCGAAGCATCCATTTCCGTCTAAGATTCAGTCGATGCAGTCCCACTGTGGCGGCTAGACCGACCAGCAGCAGTTCTCCAGTCGAGGGCTCGGGAACCGCGGCTCCCGTTCCTGAAATCTCAAACTGGAGCACCGTTCCGTCTACGACGGGAGAGTTGCCGAAGGCCGCGATTGGCTCGGCGACAAAGCCATCGAACTGAACCGTAAACCCGCCCGACCCGGTATACAGAAAGTCCGCGCCGCCGACCGTGGATGTCGCCGTCGCCGAATCGGTGAAGAAGCCGCCGCGAAACAGCTCCCCCGCCTGAAGTGATGCACCGGAAAAATCGACGGTGACTTGATTGCGGGAGGTCAGCGCCGTCGAGAACGGCGTCGTATCGGTGAGACGCAGCACGTCATTCCCGCTTGCGGCGGCGTTGCCGTACGTGGGGGAGCCGGCCTGCGTGAAGTCGAACGTGAAACTCATCCCGCCGCTCGGATCAACGCGCGTGGCGGTAAGAATGCCCGGGCTGTTGCCGGGGGCGATGTTGCCGGCGCCACTGATGGCGCTCACGTTGCCGTGGCCGCCGAGAGTCGCGCCCCCGGCCACTGCCACGCCCGGCGATGACGCAATACTGCCATTCACAATCAGCGTGCCCGCATTCACAGCCGTGGCGCCCGTGTAGGTGTTCGTGCCCGAGAGCGTCAGCGCGCCTGTGCCCACTTTTGTCAGCGCTCCACCGGTGCCGCCGCTGCTCCCGCCATCCTGGATCACGCCTGACACGGTCGTGCTCAAGTTGTTGCCCCCGGTGCTGAGCGTCTTGCTGCCAAGAAAATAATTGCCGCCGCCTTCGATCGAACCGATATTCATGCCGGCCGTGGTCAGGCCGCCGATATCAACGCTGCCATTCCCGTTGGTGATCGCGCGGGCGATGCCGCCGTCGGAACCGCCAAGAAACTGCATCCTTCCGCCGAAGCCGCCGCCGGTTCCGCCGTTGGCGATGATCGTCGCGCTCCCCGCGGTCGATGTGTCGAAGAATGTGGTGAAGCCGCCCCCCGCCCCGGCGACGGTGCCGCCGTTATTGGTAATCGTTGCGCTGCCCGCGCTCGATGTGGCGATAAATTGGATCTGGCCGCCGTCCGCCAGGGCCAGCGCGGCGGCGTTGTTGATGAGCGTCCCATTTCCCGCCGTCGACATGTCGAAGAACTTCGTGACGCCGCTGCCGGCGTCGCTACTTCCGGCGCCATTGTTTGTGATCGTGGCGCCGGCCGCGGTCGAGGTGCCGTGGAAGTCCGTCAGGCCGCCGTCGGAAAAGTCCACGACAGTGCCGTTGTTGATGATGAACGCACTGCCCGCGGTCCCACTGAAGAACCGCGTACTGCCGCCCCCGGCAAAGCTGCCGGCGGCGCCGTTATTGGTAATATGGGCGTTGCCCGCCGAACCGCCGTTGAAGAACGTCTCGCCGCCCAGCGCAAAGTCAACCGCCCCGCCATTGTTGACGATGGTGGCGTGCCCCGCCGTCGACGCGCTGTCGAACTGTGTCTGACCGCCCACTGCCGAGGCAGCCGTCCCGCCGTTGTTGATGATCGTGGCGTTCTCTGCGCTGACCGTGCCGCCGAAGTCCGTGAACCCTTCGGCGAAAAATCCCGTCGCGCCGGCGCCTCCATTGGTGATCACGGCGCTGCCTGCCATCGAGGCATCGCTGAAAAATGTCCTGCCAGCGGAAGCATTGGCGCCCGAAGCGCCAATGTTATTGATCGTCGCACTCCCGGCAGAGGATCCGTCGAAAAATTGAGTCAGCCCGCCGCCGGAACGGTCAACGACTCCGCCGAAATTATTCACCGTCGCATTGCCGGCGGTCGAGTTGCCCCTGAACAACGTGTTGCCGGCACCGGTCTCAAAAGCCTGAGACGCATGGTTATTCATCGTCGCGCTGCCGGCAGATGACGTGCTGTTGAACGTCGTCGCGCCGCCGCTGTGGGGGTCGTCTCCTGTGATGACGCTCCCATCATTGTCAATCTGAACATTGCCCAACACAGAGAACACACCGGCGTCATGATTAAAAGACAACACCGCGCCCTGACCGTGACCTGCATCCACCTCCAGCGTTTGCGTAACGCCGGAGTCGTTCGTTACACCAAACACGCCGTCGATGCTCACGTTTTTGATGTGAATGGTGAAACTGGGCGCCCCACTCGGAAACGTCAGGCCGAACAGGAAATAGTGGAAGAGGTCGGCGGTGTTTGTCGTGTGGCCGGGGCCAAGGATTCTCACATCGACGTCCGAAGCCGGCGTCGTCACAGGCACGCCCGCCGTCCAATTTCCGGGATCAGACCAGCGGTCGCTCGACAGGCCCGTCCACGTCGTAGGGATGGCATTGGCGGCGTCGTGGAAACAGAGGACGACGGCGGCGGAGACACTGACGGCGAACAGGAGAGAGATGATCCGCGGGCGCGCCAAGTTCATTGCCTCCCCTACAGATCCCGGCGCTTCAGCGCTTCCGGCGGTCTACCGCGTCCGGCGGCGGATGAACCGAAGCCCGGGCAGGGCCGCCCCAAGGAGCAGCAGGGTCGACGGTTCAGGCACCGCCGCGCCTGTCGTCAGGGTGGCGTTGATCCCCGTGCCGTCCGAGATGAAACTGTTGTCTGTTCCATAGCCGACGGCGAAATCGATCACGTCGCCCGCCGCCAGCGGCAGATTCTGGCTGTAGACGCCGAAGACTGTCCCGGTCGGCCCGCCGGTGTTGTTGGCGCTGTAGATCTGGGTTCCGTTGTTCAGGATGTGGACATCGGTCCCGCCGGTAGCGGGGTCGAGGACCATGAATGTGGCATCAAGCGCGTAATTCCCCGTGCTGGGCGTCGTGAAGCGATAGATGCTGAATTGATCTTGTTGCCCCGGATGAAAGCCGGCGGTGTGCGCGGGATGAACATAGATTCCGCAGCCGATCGGGCTGCCGGTCGGATTGTCGAAAACCGCCGGCGCACCCGAGGATTGCACGACCGAACTATCCCAGAATGGGCGATTGCTGCCTCCACACGAGGTGGGACCGCTCTGGTCATAAAGGACCAACGCCGGCGGCACCCCAGGCGTGATGACGGGGGTGGGGGCGAACCCGTAGGACCAGACGCCGTTGGGGTTGGACGCGGCGGAAAAATCTGACGCGATGTCGTACGTGGCCGCCTGGGCCGCGGCCGCGGTGCCGGCAATCGCGGCGGCGAGCACCAGAGCAATGAGGATTTGCCTTCCCATGGGGCCCCCCTGGCAGGTCGCCTGATGGCGCGCTGGCACTCTCAAGATCATCGTAGGGCGGGACGCACATCGACGCTACGTTCCAAAGAAGGATCTTGGCACTATCTAAGAAGATCGCGCCCACGCGGCGCCGGCGGCGGATCCATGGGCCCATGCCGGAGTGATCGCGGCTTAGGTTTGGGGAGGGGCAAGGATCGAACGCGCGTAGGAGGAGAACGGGCGTTCGCGTCGAATTGCGCACGCCACCAAAAAGCCAGCGGTGGAAGCGGCACCTACAACATATTATTCCGCGGGTCTACCGAGGCGGTGAGGGGGAACAATGAGACGCCTTCTGGTTGCCCTGTCCTTGCTCACCATCACGTTCTGGGCCTTTCCCCGTTTCGCCTACGCGGACTGCACCCCGCAGTCCTGCGACCAGTACGGACGCAACCAGGACGCCCGCGGCGCGAACGCCCCGGCGGCGGGCGAACCCACCGGCACCGGGGGGTCCGGCGGCTCCTTCGGGGAAACGAACGGGGACCACGATGAGCATGACGGGGAAGACGGGCACGGCGGAGGACAGGACCACGACGGACACCACGGGCACGACGGAGACCACGACGAGGGGCACGAGCACCAAGGGGATCACGACCACGGGCACGGCGACGGCCACGACCATGACGGCGGCCACCCCGGGCACGACTGACGCCGTCACGCCAGGCCCGCCGGAGTAGAAACCGAGCGCGTTACCGATTCTGGGGCAAGAAGACCGTCTCGTTGAAGAACGACGCCGGGGATCGGCGCGTCGACGTTGGAGACTGCTCCTGGAGCGCGATCGCGACCGCCGTCGGGTGCGGGCTGTCCGCGGGCAGCAGGCTGATGGAGATGGCGGCCACGTGGGTCCCGATGACCGCATACGGCTCGAGCGCGGGCGGGGGCCACTTGGTGACCGGAAACGTCGTGCTCGGATCGCACCGCAGCCGGAGCTCATTCGCCTGGGTGTCCCGCCACAGGTACAGCGTCGCCTGCCAGTTCGGCGCGCCGTCGATCAGCTGAAACGTGCCCGTGCAGTTGGTGTCTCGGGCGGTGACGAAGGCGATACACCCCTCGAACGCGCCGGCGCACCCCGCGTCGGCCGGATAGACTCTCAACCGCCCATAGGCCGACGTCGTCTCGTGCAGAGCGCGGGCGACCCGATCGAGGGCGAGCCGGGTGTCCTGCTGAGCCGCCAGCCGGTCATTGATGGACTGGGACAGCGCAAACGTCGGTCCGTACAGATGGTAGATCGCCAGGAGGACAAACGCGAACAGGGCCAGGCCGACGATGACGTCCACCAGGAGATAGCCCGCCGCGCCCGACACCCGCTTCATGCCTGCACGTTCGATCATTGCGGCGTCAACTCCTGGCGGCCGGAGCGCGGGTGGCCGTCGCGATCCCGGCCACGATGAGCGCGGTGCCGGCGACCAGCCGTGCGGTGAGCGGTTCGCGAAGGACCGCGACCCCCAAGAGCAGGCCGATGACCGGGAACGCGTACGTCACGATGGTGGCGCGCGTGGCGCCCCACGCGTTGATCAGATAGTAGTAGAGCAGGTACGCGACGCAGGAGCCGAGCAGCCCCAACCACCCGAGAGCGAGCCATGTGCCGGGCAGGTGCGGAAGGCGCGGCGGCCACTCCGCGACCGGCACGGCGAGCCAGAGCACGGCATCGGCCATGAACACCGAGGCCGTGGCCTGGAGCACCGGCGGCTGGCCGCGCAGGGACGCCCGGGCGAACGTCGCCGCCACCGCGTAACTGCAGGAGGCCGCCAGCACGGCCGCCTGCCCCCACGCGCTCCCCAGGCCCGCCGGCGATCCCAGATCGCGGCTCATCAGAGCGACCACGCCCACAAACCCCAGGGCCAGGCCCGCCGCGCGGCGCGGGGTGATCTTCTCGTCGCGCAGCCAGAAATGGGCGATGACCAGCGTGAACAGCGGCGTCGACCCGTTGAGGATGGCGGCCAGGCCGGAGGCGATCCGGGTCTCGCCCCACGAAATCAACGCGAAGGGCAGCGCCGTGTTGAGCACGCCGAGCGCCAGGAAGCGGATCAGGAGACCGCGGTCGCGGGGGATCGCCTGCCCCCGCATCCACGCGAGAGGGAGCAGGCCGGCGAGGCCAAAGAGGAGCCGCAAGGCCGCGAGCGTGACGGGGCCGATCTCCGCGACGGCGATCTTGATCCACAGAAAGGACGATCCCCAGATCGCCCCCAGCAGCCAGAATGCGCCCCACTCCCTGAGTCTCATGCGGCTCACGTTCCCCCCGCGGCCCCCGCCGCGGCCATGATGCTTGGAGGCTAGCGCACCCCCGGGGGAACGTCTATCCGGTCCGGTCTATCAAACTCGCGTCATCCCCGTCTCCCGGGAGCCCCGGGATCTCGCGCCTCGCGCCGCCGGCGCGGCGCTTTGCCGGCCTAACGCGCGCCGTGAGAGGGTGATTCCGCCGCGCGTGAAGGAACTCTCTTCGCGGCCCAAAAGATACGTCGGGTCAGATGGCGAGGACGCGAGCAGGCATCCGCGCACCGTGAACGCCGTGCTGGAGGGCGTGTGGCGGCGCGTCCCCAAGCCTGATCGGACCAACGCCGGGATGTGGGCGATCGGCGCGGGCCATGCGATGACGCATGCCTACTCCGCGGCGTTCTACGTGCTGCTGCCGTTCGCGGCCCGGGACCTGGGCCTGACCTACAGCCAGGTCGGCCTGATCATCTCGGTCCGCCAGTTCATGAGCACGCTGGTGAACCTGCCGGCCGGCGTGATCGTGGACACCCTGGGCAGGCGCAGCCTGTTCATGAGCCTGGCCCTGGCCTGGGCCGCCGTCCCCTACCTCCTCATCGCCGCCACCTCGAGCTATCCGCTCATCCTCGTCTGCGTCGGGCTGGTGGGCATCGGCAACTTCCTCTGGCATCCGGCGGCCATCACCGCGATCTCCGCGATGTACCCCGCCCGGCGCGGCTACGGCCTGGCGCTGCACGAGTTGGGCGCGAACCTCGGGGACACCCTGACGCCGCTGGCGGCCGGGCTGCTGCTGGCCGCGCTCACCTGGCGCAGCGTCCTCGTGGTCACCGTCGCCGCGGGCCTGCTCCTGACGCTGGGGATCATGCGGATGATGGACCGTGTCCAGCGGCAGCGCAGCGCGCCGCCCCCGCGGGCCCTCGCCGCGCCCGACTACCTGCGGGGCCTGCGGGTGCTCGTGAGGAACGGCCGCCTGCTCGTCCTGGCGATGGTCTCGGGGATCCGCGCGATGACGCAGCTCGGTCTGAGCACGTTTCTGCCGCTGTACCTGTCGAACGAGCTCCACGTGCCGCCGGCGCTGCTGGGCCTCTACCTGGCGATCGTCCAGGCGTCCGGGATGATCGCCACCCCCATCGCCGGCGCCCTCTCGGACCGCCTGGGACCAAAGCGGGTCGCCACCACGGGAATGTTCACGACGAGCGTGGTCGTCCTGGGGTTTGCGGCGCTCAACCTGGGGACGGCGTTCGTCGCGGCGCTCGCCCTCCTGGGCTTCTTTGTGTACTCGATGCGCCCGGCGATCTTCCGCTGGGCGATCGGCGTCGTGCCGCGCGAATACGAGGGAGCGGCCGTGGGCATCCTGTTCACCACCCAGGGCCTGCTGCCCACCGCGATGCCGCTCGTCGGGGGATACCTCGGCGACCGCTACGGGCTCCTCTCGATCTTCTACGTGATCGCGGGGACCGTGCTGGTCGCGAACCTGGTCCTGCTGTTCGTGCCGGACGTCCGGCGGCCCGCGGCCGCAGCGCCGGGCATGACGGCGTCGTGACCCCGGCGGCCACCCGCGGACGGGTGAGGCAGGGCCGCGCCGTCAGCGAAGGACGATCTCCAGCCGGCGGTTGGCCTTCCCCTTGTTTTCGGTCTTGGTGATCGCCAGCCCGCCGATCTCGGCGGTCCGGGCGACGTGCGTACCGCCGTCGGCCTGCGCGTCGAAGCCCTCGATCTCGATGACGCGCACCTCGTGGATCTCGGGTGCAAGCCGGACGTTCGCCAGCCGCGTCAGGTCGGACCGCTCGAACTCTTCGCGGGACACGAACCGCACCCGGATCGGCCGATCCTCCGAGATGACCCGGTTGGACTCCGCCTCGATCGCCGCGACGCGCTCCTTGCTCAGGTCCTCCAGCGCAAAATCCATCCGCGCCCGATCCGGATAGATCGCCCCGCCGGTCACCAGCGCGCCGAACAACCGGTAGACCGCGCCGACCAGGACGTGCAGGCCGGAGTGGTGGCGCATGATGGCGTAGCGGCGATCCCAATCGATCCGGCCGCGCACCGTCTCACCGGCCGCCGGCACCGGTCCCTCCAGCACATGCCAGACCGCGTCCCCCTCCCGGCGCAGCTCGGTCACGCGCGACCGCTCCCCGCGCCATTCCAGCACGCCCGTGTCCGCCGGCTGCCCGCCTCCGCCCGGGTAGCACGCGGTGCGGTCCAGCGACACGTCCCGGCCATCGCTCGCGGTGACGGCCGCGTCAAACTCCCGGAGGTAGCCGTCGCGCAGGTACAGCAGCTCGGTCACGCCACGCGCTCCCGGCCGGCGCCGCCGCGATGCGCGCCCGGCGCGACGTGCGGCGGGCCCCCCGGCATTCCCCCGTTCGCCTCCCGCGCCCGGCTCCCGCCGGGGGCCGGCGGCACCCTACTGCTGCGCAGTCCGTCTGTCCCGCGCCGGCTGCGCGGACGCGGCCCCGGCGGCGAGGTCCGCGGCGGCCTTCCAGCCTCCCACGACGGTGAGAAACGCATCGACCACCCGGGGATCGAACTGAGACCCGGAGCACCGGGTGACCTCCCCGACGGCCTCCTCCGGGCTCCGCGCGGAGCGATAGGGCCGGTCGGACACCAGGGCCTCATACGTATCCGCCACCGCAATGATCCGGGCGGCCACCGGGATGGCGTCTCCCGCCAGCCCATCGGGGTATCCTTTGCCGTCCCACCGTTCATGATGATGCCGCACCGCCAGCTTGATGGTTTCCCTGATCGGCACCGGCTGCAGGATCTCATACCCCACCACCGGGTGCCGCTGCATCCTCCGGCGTTCCTTCTCCGTCAGCGGACCGGGCTTCGCCAGGATGTCGTCCCCGAGGCCGATCTTTCCCAGATCGTGGAGGAAGGCCGCGACCCAGATGTCGACGACCTGCCTGCTGCCGAGCCCCAGCGTCCTCCCGATCTCCACGGCGTGCGCCGCGACGCGATCGGAGTGGTCGGCCGTGGCCACGTCCCGCGCGTCCACCGCTTTGACGAGGGACCTGACGGTTCCTACGAATGCCTTCCGCAATTCGGCCTCTTGATCCACGAGGTCCTTGGACGCGGTCCGCACGATGGCGAAGAGCAGGAGGTAGAGCCCGCCGATCCCGACCACCATGGCGGACCACACCGACAGCTTGAGACGGGCCAGCGCCGGCTCGAGGTCGGCCAAATCGGCGACGATGTCGTACACGCCCACCACCGGGCGCTCGGCCCCGGGGACCCGCACCGGCACAAAGACTTCAATCTGACGGCCCTCCGCCGGCCGGGGGGACGCCGCGGCCTCTGCGGAGGATGCCTCGGGGGACGTCACGGTCTGAGAGGACGCCGCGGCCTCCGAGGGGGGTTCGGAGACTTTGCGCTTCACATGGACGATCACGGACCTCACTTGTCCCAAAAGCGCGGCGCGCAGCGGCGCGGAGGGGGGAAACGCGATCCCGACCAGTTTGCGGTCGTCGCTGTACAACACCCTCCCGACCGAGCTCCACACCGTCACCCGAAGGATTTGGGCCTTCCCGACGACGCCCCGCAACGCAAACTCATACTGAACCCGCTTGGCCGAGGGATCTCCGTAAAAATCCTTCGGGGTCAAGCGGCGCGCGAGGAACTCGGAGACATACAGCGCCGTGGTAAACGCCTGCCGTTCCAGCGCGTAGCCTTCCACCAGCCGCACGGCGATGCCCCCGAAGATCAGCCCGAAGATGACGGTGCCGGCAAGGCTGACCAGGGTAAACCGGTGGACCAAAGTGATTCCCGAGGACTTGGCCGCCCACCCCAAATCCTCGAGACTGATGCGGAAACGCCGGTCTTCCGCCCTGATATCGCACCTCGCCCGAACAGGGGATGCGCTTCAAGGGAATACATGCCTCAATTGGCCTCGGACAAGACCCGGAACCGCCCCCGAGGGGAGCCTGACGCGGCTGTTAACGCGCGGGTAGGGCCCAGATCACCACGAGGTACAGACCCAGGCCAATCGCCCCCACGGGCGAGATAAAGATCGCGACGAAGTCCCCCAGAACATGCAGCGGGGAGAACGCCTCCACCGGAGCCGTGGCCGGGTCGATCGACGCTTCGATGCCCGCGCCGGCTTCCAGAGTATTGACGACCACCCCCACGCGGGCTGTGCTATTCTTCGTCAAGGGCGACAACTCCCCAAAGCACGCCAGCACCAGTGCCACGAACACGAGGCAGAGGAGATACCCGATCACGTGTCTCATGGTCCCGCTCACCTCTCAGTTGCCGGCCTAACTCTGTGCCGTTACTACTGTATAAACCTGCAGTATTTAGCCTGATGACTATGCCATATACCGCCACATTTCCTGAAGGTGTTTCTCCGCTATACCTAAGGGGTTATGCCCAGCAGCGGCCTTTTGCAGACCACCACCCGAAAGTCTGTGGGAAGTCTAGGGGAGCCTTCTGAGAACTTCGGCGATGCGATCGTACCACACCACATCGTCATCGGGCCGGAAATGGGCGTTGAAGGGATACGGGCGGGGTGGACGCGAGCGGGCGCCCGGGCGGGGCACGGGCCTCAGGCGGTGAGCTGCACCTGCTCCTGCCAGAGCCGGTACAGCAGGCTCGACGTGTCGAGCGTCACGTCCTCGAGCCGGACCAGCCCGTCTTCCGGGATCGGCCGCGCAACCCTCGCGCCGCGGCTGAGCCCCATCGGCAGGAACCGCTCGCGGCGCGCGGCCGCGGCCTCGTCGATGACCCCGTAGACCGTATACCCGCCTTCTCCGTCGAGGATCTCGCCTGCCGCGAGGGGGCGTTTCGCCGCACAGGCGACCGCCGCCACGGGCGTGGGCCGCGGCGTTCCGGTGGGCCGCCGGTCGAGGACCGCCCGCGCGATGCTGACGGGGAGCTCCATCCCGACAAGATGAAACGGCCGGTACATCGCCGCGAACGTCCCCGTCCGATCCACCGGCATCCCGTATTCGGCGAAGCAGCGCCGGATGAATGGGCGGGACGACGTGATCACCACGTAGACGCCCCATCGCAGATCGTGTGGAACCGGACGCCCATCGCGGTCCAGCGAACTGACGACCTCGACGACGCCCGACCGGCTGAGGATCCCGCCGTGCTCGGCCGGCTTCAAGACCTCCGGCAGCTGCTCGATCCCGGCCGGCGGGAAGTGCATGCCGCGCACGTCCGGGCGGAGGCCCGTCATATTGGCGACCGCCGCCATCTCGATCGCCGACTTCGTCCCGTCCGTGAAGGAATTGTACATCCGGGGATTCAAGCCCGCCCGGTGTTCGGGGTCCACCCCGTACCGGTCCCAGATGTCGTCCGGCGTTCCCTTGCGGAACGCGGGCAGATATTTCGTCCCCTTGCCGGCGGCCACGACCTCGAACCCGAGCCCGCAGGCCCACTCCACGAGCTCGTCGATGAGCGCCGGCTGGTCGCCGTACGCCGCGGAATAGACCAGCCCGGCGCGGTCGGCCGCCCGCCGCAGCACCGATCCGACGAGCACGTCGGCTTCGACATTCACCATCACGACGTGCTTCCCGTTGCGGAGCCCGTCCAGGGCGGAGGCCGCCCCCGCTTCGGGGACGCCGGTGGCTTCCACCACGACGTCGACGTCGCTGCGGAGCAAGACCTGGGGGTCTTCGGTGAAGACGGGCAGGCCGCGCGCGATGGCCTGGTTCACCTGCTCGATCGAATCCGTGCGCACCACCGCCGCCGGGGCATACCCCGCGTGCGCAAGCGCCCGCAGTCCCTGCTCCCCGCTGATGTCCGAGACGACGGCGGGCCGCATGCCGCGGATGCCGGCGAGCTGGCAGATCACCATCGTCCCGAAGCGCCCGGCGCCGATGATCCCGACGCGCACGGGTCCGGCGGCGGCCTCGCGGGCTTCCAGTCGCCGGTTCACCCCGAGACCGTCGGACACACCCCGGTCAGTGACCGCAGGAGCACGATCCGCCGCAGCCGCAGCCTCCCGCGGCGCCGCCGCTCGCCTCTCCCTTGGTGCCCGCCCCGGTCATGACGAGGATGGGGGTGTAGACCCGGCGGGCCTCCTCCCGGCCGCACCGCGGACACGCCGGGACCTTCCGGGATTCATACTCGGCGACCGTGGCGGTCATCTCGAACTCGTGGCTGCAGGACCGGCACCGGAACACGTACGTCATCGCATCCTCCTCCGATCATCCTTCCCGGATCTCCCAGGCGTGGCTGATGGCGACGCACCCCTTCAGGGTCTGCGCGACCGGACAGCCGCGTTCGAACACGGCGAGGGCCCGCTCGGCCTCTTCGCGCTTGCCCGGCGGGATCGTCAGGTGATACGTGACGTGGATGGCCGTGACCCGCATCACCCGATCGGGCGCCTCGACCGTTCCTTCGGCTTCAGTCCAGAGCTTCTCCGGATAGCTCGGAATCCCGCGCGCCTCCAGCGCGCCGGCCAGGGTGCCCGTGAGTCAGCCGGCGGCGGCGGCGACCAGGTGGTCGAGTGTGCTGGGAAGCTCTTCTTCGGGCTCCAGCTTGTAGAAGGCTTTGACCCCGGTGTTGACACCGTACCGGATGGGCTCGGGAAAATCTCCGAGAAAGGCCCTGCGGTTGGGGCGCTTCTCCTGATAGACGCGCACCCGGGCGATATGAACCGGCTCCACCGCGCACCTCCGCGCTGTCTGGCAAGGATCGCTACGAGTATAGCACGACGCCAGGCCATCGCCGGGCGCCCTCGCCCAACGCGGCGGCAGCCGTACGCGGCATCGGAGGCTGTGGGTGGGTGAAGCGTTCAGGGCGCCGGCGTGGATCCGGCGCCGGTGAGGCCGCGCCGGTGGTCAGGCCGGCGTCTCACCATCATAGAAGCGTTCTTTCATTGAGTAGAGGCGGTGGTCGGCGACCTGCAGGAGCCGCTCCGGATCGTCCCCGTCGACGGGGAAGACCGCGACCCCCCAACTGAAGCTGAGATCGGCCACCACACCCCGCGGATCCGGGACCGGAACCCGGAGGTGGTGAAGCCGGTTCAAGACCGTGGCGGCCTGCTCCTTCGTCGTCTCCGGGAGCATGAGGATGAATTCGTCCCCCCCGAAGCGGGCCGCCAGATCGTAGGAGCGGATGGCTTTGGTGATGGCCTCGCCCACCCAGATCAAGACCTCGTCGCCCTTGGCGTGGCCGTGGGCGTCGTTGACCGCCTTGAACCCGTTCAGGTCCAGCAGGACGACCGTGACGGGGCGGTCTTTCCGCCGGCTGCGGGCGATCTCGACGGTGAACCGCTCGAAGAAGCACCGGCGGTTGGCCAGACCGGTGAGCGAGTCCGTGGCCGCCAGATCCTTGAGCTGGTCGTGGAGGCGGGCGACTTCGACGGCCCCGGTGAGATACCGGCCCACCACCGTCAGCACGTCGAGATCGGCCCTGGCAAACGCCCCGGCGCGCTCCCGATGCGCGCTCAGCACACCGATCTGACGGCGCCGCACGCTCAGCGGGACGTAGATCCCCGACCGGATGCGGTTGTCCCGCCGGTACACCCGGGGGTCGGCCTGCATGTCCGGGATGAACAGAGGCTCCCCCGTCCGCATCACGACCCCGTGCAGTCCCTGGTCTTTCGGGACGGCCAGGCCCCGGAAACCCTCCCGGAGGCCGGAGGCCGCTTTGATGATGAGCACCTCCGGGCTGCGCTCGTCGATCAGCGCGAGCGTGCAGGAATCGAACCCCGTCTCCTCGCGCAGCACCCGCATGATGTGCTCGAGCAGGTCGGGCAGGCTGAGCACCGCCGTGAATTCGGTCGCGAGCCGGGACAGGAACGCCAGCGATTTGTCGGTCGGCACGGCGCCCCCGCCGCCCACGACGACATTGGGGCCCGCGGGCGCCGCCGGCGCCCCGCCCGACCTTGCCCTTCTAGTTTTCGGGTGCTTCTGCATCGGGGCACGACACCGCGTGGTGACATCCGACCATCAGGGCGGTCCGTGGAACGCGATCACGCAGACTGCCGATTCGACCACAGGCCGATTAACCACAGATTGAGTACCCAATTGTGCGGAACCGCAGTCCTACCGTCGTTGCCGCGTCGTTCCGGCCTGCGCGATCAGGGGCGACCGCAAGGCCAATCGAAGCGAAGAGTGGAGCAAAGGTAAGGCGCGCTCCACGACCTCGTCACTTTCCGGTCGCGTCGTGCCCCCCGGCATGCTCCATCAGGGGCGCCCGCAAGGCCAATCGAAGCGAAGAGTGGGGCAAAGGTAAGGCACGCCCCACGACCTCGTCACTTTCCGGTCCACCGGGGCGGGCGCTTATCGAGGAACGCGGCCACCCCCTCCTGGAAGTCGCTGCTGTTGTAGCACAGGGCGATCAGGTCATGCCCGGGATTTTCCGGCAGCAGACGGTGGACGACCCGGCGCACGGCCTCCTTGCTGGCCCGCAGCGTGATGGGGGGCGCCTGCGCGATCGCTTCCGCGAGCGCCTGGGTCCTGGCGCTCAAGTCCGCGGCGGCCACGACCTCGTTGACGAGTCCCCAGGCCAGGGCCTCCGCCGCGCCCACGTGGCGGGCGGTGTAGATCATCTCTTTCGCGCGCGCGGGGCCGATCAGCGCCACCAGCCGGGCATAGGTGTGCATCGACAGGCAGTTTCCCAGGCGGATGACGGGAACGGCGAACCGCGCGTCGTCCGACGCCACCCGAAGGTCGCAGGCCATGGCGATCCCGAGGCCGCCCCCGACGCAATACCCGCGGATCGACGCCAGCGCCGGCTTGCCGACGGCTTCCAGCCGGCCGACGACGCGGTCGATGCGCTCTTCGTAGTCGATGCCGGCCTGCGCATGGCCTCGAAACGCCGGGAACTGGCTGATGTCGGTTCCCGAGATAAATGCCCGCTCACCGCTCCCCCGCACCACCAGGACCTTGATCCGGTCGTCGCGATCCACCTCCTCGCACAGCTCGACGAGACGCTCGTACATCGCCCAGGTCATCGCATTCCGCTGGTCCGGCCGGTTGACGGTCAGATAGGCGACCCCCCGCTCGACTTCAAAGAGCATCCCGGTTGATTCCATCTGGGCCACCTCCACGATTGACGGCGCAGGGACGTCTTGGCGCACCGCCCCAGGCACGTCCTGGCTCACGCCGTAGGCACGTCCTGGCTCACGCCGTAGGCATAAGACGACCGCAGCGCTTCCGGAACTACGGAGGGAAACGAACCGGGCTCAGTCCGAAGGGCCACCCGCGCTCGGC
>Ga0209577_10003431_pt1 | contig 14922 bp, 16 predicted proteins | sample GraSoiAngelo_109_FD_185874 | JGI IMG/M metagenome (GOLD analysis project Ga0209577, IMG submission 185874) | Grasslands soil microbial communities from the Angelo Coastal Reserve, California, USA - 14_0903_12_20cm (SPAdes) (version 2) | ecosystem: Environmental > Terrestrial > Soil > Grasslands...
CGCGTGGCGGTTCTCGAAGATCGAGGCGTAAGCTCCTACTGCGCCGCGAGCGCCGCCAACGTCTCCGCCGCGGCGATGTTCTGCAGCAGCTGCCGCGGTACGCGGTGCCGCCGCTGTAAGTAGGCCGGGTCGTTGTACGACAGCCACACTCTTCCCCGGTCGTCTTCCCACACGAGAATCTTGAGCGGCAGATCGATCGCTATGCTCGGGGCTGCCAGCATCACGGGGGTCCCAGCCCTGGGATTGCCGAACATCAGCAGTTTGGTGGGCCGCATGTTCAGTCCTGCCTTCGCCGCCTCTCCACTGTGATCGACCAGCGCGAACAACGTGACACCCCTGGTCTCGAGAATGCTCTTGAGCTTATCGACCGTTTGATCCACCGAGTGATTGCTCGGCTTGCTGATGATTCCGTTGGCCGCATCGGGTGCCATGCGCATCTCCTCGCGCTGTCGAGAATTGCTCGCGGCAAAGACGAGTGCGATCGTGACAACGGACACGGAGGAGCGAGCAAGCATGAATGGGTCGCCTCTCTAGATGTGGTGTCGGAACGAGCGCTACAGTAAGTTAGCGCCGCATGCCTATTCCTTATTACCACGTGGACGTATTCACGAATTCTCTGTTCGCCGGGAATCCCGCCGGCGTGTGCATTCTTTCTTCATATCCGTCCGATCAGATCATGCGAAACATCGCGGCTGAGAACCGACACTCTCAGACCGCTTTTGTCGTCCAGCGCGCCGCTGGGGATTTCGACCTCCGCTGGTTCACACCCAAGGTCGAAGACGATTTGTGCGGCCATGGCACGCTGGCGTCCGCCTACGTGCTGGCGCTGCGCGGCCATGTCGAGTGGCCGGTTCGCTTTCACACCCGGAGCGGCGTCCTGACCGTCGTCCGTGACGGAGACCGCATAGAAATGGATTTGCCCGCCTGGCCTCCGGGAGCATGTGTCGTGCCGGCGGAGCTATTGCCGGCGTTAGACCTCAAGACGGCACTTGTATTGAAGGCTCGGGATTACCTCGTCGTGGTGGAGCGTTCCGAGCAGGTGCGGGCACTCGCGCCCGACTTCCCGGCGCTCGCCAGGCTCGAGCGCGGCACTGGCGGAGTCATCGTCACCGCTCCGGGCGAGGGCGACATCGATTATGTGACGCGATTCTTTTGCCCTGCGATAGGGATTAACGAGGACCCAGCGACTGGTTCGATTGGTTGCACGCTCGCGCCGTACTGGGCGGATCGACTGGGCAAGGCCACGTTGCGAGCGCGGCAATTGAGTGCCCGGGGCGGAGAACTGCGGTGTCAGATCGAGGGGAATCGCGTGAAGATCGCGGGCCAGGCACGCTTGTACCTGCAAGGAGTCGTGGAACTCTAGGACGAGTGGCAGCACGGTGACAAACTGGTGGCGTGGCTTCAAGGAGGCTAGTTTTGGTGGAGCGCATGAGGGGCGCATCCAGTCCGCGGGAAGGGCCGTGCCCACCCTGAGCAGCAGCACATAATCGCGAACCTTCTTTCAGCCCGACCAGTGCGGACTCCGGGCGTGCACTGAAAGGAGCTTCGTGTGTTTCCCAACCCGCAGGACGCCCTGCCGCTTCCCGCCCGTCCCAGTCTCGAGCAGTACCGCAAGCTTGCCAAGGACCTGGTCAAGGCATGCACCTCAGGGGCGCCGCGCGCCATCGCGGCATGGACCGATCGCTGGATGGCGTCGCTGTTGCCTGGTGCCGATCGGCGGTCACGGGATCGCGCGGCCCACCAGGTCGAGGAATTCGCGACCCGCACCATGACGAGGGGGGGCGGCAAGCGAACGTGCGTGCTCGCGGACGCACAGTTCGTGATTGCCCGTTCCCACGGATTCGACAGCTGGCCGAAGTTCAGCGCCCACCTCGACGCCCTCGGACATGCGGGTGTGCCGTTCGAGGCTGCCGCGCAGGCGATCGCGGACGGAGACGAGGAGACGCTACGGCGGTTGCTGCGCGAACGGCCGGAGCTGATCCGCGCCCGCTCGGAGCGCGAGCACCGCGCCACCCTGCTGCACTATGTCTCGGCGAACGGCGTGGAGAGTTACCGCCAGCAGACGCCAAACAACATCGTCCGCATTGCGGAGATCCTGCTCGCGGCTGGCGCCGAGGTGGACGCCGAGGCAAACGTGTACGGCGGTGGGTGTACGACACTCGGCCTGGTTGCGACGAGTGCGCATCCGCGCCAGGCGCGGGTCCAGATTGCGCTGATCGACTTGCTGCTCGAACATGGCAGCCGGATGGAGCATCCCAATCTTGCCGGCAATGATCATGGGGCCGTGTTCGCCTGCCTCGCAAACGGATGTCCCGAGGCAGCCCGCTACCTCGCCGAGCGCGGTGCGCAGCTCGATCTCGTGACCGCGGCAGGGGTGGGGCGGCTCGACGTCGTCCAGCGCCTTGTCGACCAGGCGGACATTCCCAGGCGCGAGATGGCACTGCGGTACGCGGCCGCGTACGCCAACGGGGATGTCGTACGCTGCTTGCTCGACCGCGGGCTGAACGTCGACGCGCATACCGGCGATGGAGAGACCGCGCTGTTCTATGCCGTCTTGAGTGGCCGTCTCGCCATGATCAAGCTGCTGCTCGAGCGCGGTGCTCGCCCCAGCGTGCGGACTCAGTATGGGAGCGATATGGTCGGAGCGTCGGTGTGGCGCCTGGGGCACGGCGGCGACCCCGATCTCTATTTGAAGATCATCGAGACGCTCGTGGCCGCCGGGGGTAAAGTGCCCGCTCGTCACCCGCCGGTGAATGAGACGGTGGATGCCGCTCTGGCGCGGCACGGCAGCGTGGCGGACCCGGCGACGTATTGGTGGGGCGAGCAGCCGCGGGCGAGCTGATCACCGCCAGGGGCGGCCTTACGGCTCCCCGGCGTCGGTCGCAACGAGAAAGCGTTCGATGCGCGGCCAGTGGGCCCGGACGTCGTCGTATCCCAGCTCGATCAGTGCGTTCGTGTAGGCCGGGTCGAAGAGGAGATAGCTCAGGAAGTCCACGGCCGTGGCGCGCTGGCCGCCCATCCCGCGCACCAGCCACCGGACGAGCGGCGGCAGCTTCACGCCGCAGCCGGCGGCGAGGGCGCCGAGATCCCGCGAGGGCCGCAGCATGAGGAGGCGGACGGGTCGCAGCCCGTCGGGCCGCTGCGCTTCAGGCAGCGCCGTCACTACGCGGTTCACGCGCTCGAGCCGCTCGGCATCCGCTTCCAGGGCATCGAGGAAGATCGCGTGCAACAGCAGGCCGATCACCTCGGCCAGGGCCGGATATGCGGGCGCCGCCGGCGGCCCGGGCGCCGGCGGGTGGAGCTGCTGGGGATCGTTTCGCTGCGTGACCACCACGATTGCCCGTGCACCCAGGTGGATGGCCGGAGCCAGCGGGGCGGTCTGACGCACGCTGCCATCGCCGTAAAAGGCGTCGTCGATGCGGATCGCGGGGAACAGGATCGGCAGGGCGGCGGACGCCATGACATGGTCCAGCGTCAACTGTGTAGCGACCGCGGAGCGCAAGGCGCGCCGCCACGTCGGCACGTCGGGCGGCCCGTGCACGAAGGTGACGGTCTCCCCCGTGGCGTACGAGGTCGCGCTCAAGGCCACCGCGCGCAGGCGGCGCGCCGCGATGTTGGCATCGAGCTGGGCGAAGTCGATGTTCGCGCCGAGAAATTCGCGCAACGGGCTCATGTCCACGACACCGTGCACGGCGGCCGCGGCGCCGCCGCGGCCGAGCGCCGTGTGCGCGGCCCCGAGCAGCAGGCTGCGCGCCAGGCGCCCCGGTCGAACGCGATAGACCCGCTCCACCACCAGTCGGCTCCACTGCGCCCGCAGTGCCCCGGCCGCCGTGGCAAGCGAGCCCGGATGCGCCGCGAGATAGACCGCATTGATCGCTCCCGCCGACACGCCCGTCACGATGGGAAACTCGAGACTGGGGGCCCGCTCCGCGATCGCGGCGAGCACGCCGACTTCGTACGCGGCCCGCGCACCGCCCCCCGCGAGCACCAGCGCACGCGGCAAGGCCTTCATCGGGTCGCCGCCTCCTGACCCTCGGAGCTACTGCGGCGTGTCCAGGGGATGCTTGCTGCGCTCGTAGAACTCATTCTGCAGCCGCAGGCTCTCCTGATCCGCCTTGACCGCGCGGATCGCCTGCGCGATGCCGTTGATCCACGTCTTCGCCTCGAACTCGCCGAGCTCACGTGTCGCGGCGGCGCCTTCGCCCGCGTAGTGATTGGGGAAGCGCGCGTACCACCAGATGCCGGTGTAGAGCCCTTCGGGCAGCTTCAAGCGCGCCTGATCCGCACCTGATTCCTGCGCTGCGCGGTCCAAATGCACGAGGTCGGGCCGGGCGATCATGCTCATGGACGTCTCGCTTTCGCCGGCATGCATATCCGTCGCGGGGTTGGATTTGTGCTTCGGCTCGCCCGGCCCGCCGCGCATGATGCCCAACACGTAGACGACATAATCGTGCGGCGTGTCGAGCTGGGTTTGCGCGAAGTACGGAAGCAGGCTGTTGTTGCCGCCGTGACCGTTGACGATGATGACTTTCTTGCAGCCATTCCGCGCCATCTCGTCGGTCGTTTCCTGCAGCAATTGGAGCTCGAGTCCCCGGCTGTAGGCGACGGTGCCTGGCTGATGCTTCGCTTCGAAGATTTGTCCGAAGTAGTATTCGGGAAAGACGATCGCGTATTCCTGCTGGGCGGCGTTGAGCGCCGCGTAGCGCACGTTGAGCAGATCGTTGCCCAGCGGCAGATGGGCCCCATGCTTCTCGAGAATGCCGAAGGGGAGCAGGCAGGTGCCCTGGGCACGCGCGATGGCGTCCTTGAAGTCGGCGGCCGTGAGCTCTTCCCAATGAACCGACGGCTTGTTTTGTGGGGAAGGTGACTGCGCCCGCATGGTCGAGGCGCAGAGTACGCTGAGGGAAAGCAGCCATGATTGGCGCACGTGTCCTCCGCTGCTGGGTTTGGGGGCACACCGCTCGACAAACAGTCCGGCGTGCGGAACGTAGGCTCGGTGAGTGGGCGCGGCAAGTAATGGGGGAGGCATGAAAGTCGCCACCTGGAATGTGAACGGCATCCGGGCGCGCGCTTCCCAGGTCCGAGAGTGGCTCGAGCGCGAGCGACCGGACGTGGTGTGTCTGCAGGAACTGAAGGCCGAGGCGGCGCAGATCCCGGACGAATGCAAGCTCGCCGAGTATCACGCGTACTGGCACGGCCGCAAGGGTTATTCGGGCGTGGCGCTGCAGATTCGCCGGGAGCTCGTCGCCGGCGATCCGGCATTCGGGCATCCGCCGTTCGACATCGAATCTCGCATCGTGCAGGCGGAGCTCGGCGACCTGGTCATCGCCTCGGTCTACGTCCCGAACGGCGGGAAGGACTATGCCGCGAAGCTGCAGTTCCTAGAGCGGCTCACGGACTGGGCACGCCAGCTCTCCGCCGAGGGACGCGAGCTGTTGGTGTGCGGCGACATCAATATCGCGCGCACGGAGCTCGACGTTCACCCGAAGGAGCGCAAGCTCAATGCGATCGGCCAGCGGCCCGAGGAGCGGGCGCTGTTCGAGACGCTGCTCGGCACGGGCCTCGCCGACGTGGGGCGGTCGTTCGATCCCGACAATCCCGGTCTGTTCACGTGGTGGGCTCCGTGGCGCAACCTCCGCGCGCGCAACATCGGCTGGCGTCTCGACTACGTGCTGGCGTCACGGACCGTGGCAGCCCGCGCCAGGGGCTGCGTGGTCGAGGCGGACATCGGCACCAGCGATCATGCACCGGTGGTGATGACGACGGGTTGAGGTTGTCAGGGCGTCACGGCGTACAAGTCCCCCGCCAGGTACTTGAACCCGCTGTCCACCGCCACCGTGACCACGGTGTGCCCGGAGCCGATCTCCCTGGCGATCTGGAGCGCTCCGGCCACGTTGAGTCCGGTGCTCGTCCCCGCGAAGATGCCTTCGCGCCGCGCGAGCTCCCACGCCGTCCGCCGTGCTGCGGTCTCGCTGACGCCGCGTGCCTCGCTCACCAGGGCGCGGTCGAATTGCGGCGGCACGAACCCGGGCGCCACGCCCTCGACACCGTGGGTGCCCGCCTTGCCGCCCGTGAGCACCGACGAGGTCGCCGGCTCGAACGCCACGATTCGCGGCCTGGGCTCCTTTCGCCGCAGCACCCGCGACGTCCCCACCAGCATCCCCGACGTGCCGACCGCGGCGCAGAAAGTATGGATGGGCCGGTCCACCTGCCTGAGCAGCTCCTCGCCGAGCGACTCGTAGCCGGCCACCATGTCCGGGTTGCGCATCTGGTCGGTCGCGTAGCTCGGCCCTTGCGACGCGATCTCCCGCGCCCGCTCCATCATTCGCGGCACCAGATCCGCCGTCAGCTTCCCGCCCACACTCTTCAACACCTCGAGCTCGGCCCCGAAGATCTCCATGCTGCGCCGCTTCTCCAGCGCCACCGCGTCGTTGGTCACGATGCGACAGCGGTAGCCCTTCACCGCGCACACAAACGCCAGCGCAATCCCGGTGCTGCCGCCGGTGTACTCGACCACGGTCATCCCGGGTTTGAGCGTGCCGCGCTGCTCCGCCCGCTCGATCATCGACAGGGCCATCCGATCCTTGTACGATCCGGTCGGGTTGTAGTACTCGAGCTTGACCAGCACCTCCGCGGCGCCGTTCGGGACGATCCTCCGGAGTCTCACCAACGGTGTGTTGCCGATGGCTTCGAGCATCACAGACGCAGAGTCTCGATGAGCGCCGCCAGTGCCGCGGGCAGCTGCCGTTGACGGGGGTAGTAGAGGAAGAAGCCCGGGAACGGCGGGCACCAATCCTCGAGCACGCGTAGGAGCTCGCCACTCACGAGGTGCGGCGCGGCACGCTCCTCCGACATGAACGCCAGGCCTACCCCGTCGATCGCCGCACGGACCATGATCTCGACGTCATCGACGATCAGCGGTCCGTTCACCGCGACGGTGAGGGACTGCTTGCCCTTGTCGAACTCCCAGCGGTATACGCCGGCGGATCCGTGTCGAAAGTTGATGCAGCGGTGGCTTGTCAGGTCACGCGGGTGTACCGGCGTCTCGTGCGACTCGAAGTAGCGGGGCGAGCCCACGATGGCCGGCCGGTGGTCCTTGGAGACGCGGAACGTGATCATGTCCCGCTCGATGAATTCCCCCAAATGAATGCCGGCGTCGAAGCCCGCGGCGACGAGGTCGACGCGACTCTCATCGGTCGTCACGTCGAGCACGACGTCGGGGTAGTCGCGCGCGAATTGTCCCAGCTTCGGTGCGAGCACCGTGGTCGCGGCAATGGGCGATACGACTAAGCGCACGCGTCCCGCCGGCCGGTCACGCAGCCCCGAAATCAAGTCCACGGCTCCCCGAATGTCGCCGAGCGCCGGGCGCAAACGCGCGATGAGCTTCTCTCCGGCATCAGTGGGGGCGACACTGCGCGTCGTGCGCGCGAGCAGGTGTACGCCAAACCGCTCTTCCAGCCCGCGAATCGCGTGGCTGAGCGCCGAGGGAGTCACGCCAAGACGCGTGGCCGCCCGGGTGAAGCTCCGTTCCTCAGCCACGGCAAGGAACGCGGATAGGACGCTCAGCTCGTCGCGCACCATTTGTGAGTTACATTCAATAACCCTTCTCGATTTTTCCCGCTACTCGGGCCCGACGGTTACCATGAAGGCCGCACTGATCGACCGTTACGGGAGCAATGACGTGGTGCAGGTGGCGGACATTGCCGTCCCCGTGATGGGCCCCATGGATTTGTTGGTTCAAGTAAAGGCCGCCAGTGTGAATCCGGTGGATGTCAAGACGCGCGCTGGACAGTTGAAGGCGCTGTTGAAATACCGGTTCCCACTGGTGCTGGGCAATGACCTCTCAGGGGTGGTTGCGGACGTGGGCGCACAGGTGAGGCGCTTCAAGAAAGGCGATGCGATTTACGCGCGTCTGGACAAGGACCGCATTGGAGCGTTTGCGGAATTTGCCGTGGTCCGCGAAGGCGCCGCAGCCCTCAAACCCACCAACGTGACGTTTGAAGCAGCCGCCTCACTTCCGTTGGTTGCGCTGACAGCGTGGCAGGCCTTAGTGGAGACTGGAAAGCTGGCCGCCCACCAACGCGTGTTGATTCAGGCGGGCAGCGGTGGCGTCGGAAGCGTGGCGATCCAGTTGGCCCGTCATTTGGGCGCAACCGTTTTCACTACGGTTGGGCAGCGCAATGTAGAGCTGGTGAAGCGCCTGGGCGCGGACGTCGCCATCGATTATCGGAGCGCGCGTTTTGAAGACGTGGCCAAAGATTGTGACGTGGTGCTGGACAGCGCGGGGGGTAACACGCTGGTGAGGTGTTTCGAGTGCGTGAAACCTGGCGGCGTGGTGGTGAGCATCGGCAGCACGCCGTCAGCAGCGTTTGCGCGGAGCTGGGGACTCAACCCGATCATTGTCCTGGCGATCAGCGTGATGTCGCGAAAGGCGACGGCCGCGGCGCGGGGCCATAAGGCGCGCTACGAGTACCTTTTCGTGCGTCCCGACGGGGAACAGCTGAGAGCAATCACGCAGCTGGTTGAAGGCGGCGCCATCCAACCGCTGGTCGACAAGGTGGTTCCGCTGGAGAACGTGCGTGACGCACTCGCATATTCCGAGTCCGGCCGGGCGACGGGAAAAGTGGTGATCAAGGTGGCGTGAGTCCCGCACCATTTGTGAATAATATTCAATAGCCCTTCTCCATTTTTCCCGCTACTCCGGCGCGCACGGTGCCGCTACGATTGGCCGCATGGACATCAAGCGCAGTGGCTCGCAGCCCTCGGGCAAAGGACCGGGCGAGTACTTCACCGGCACCGTCCGCATCGACCCGCTGGTCGAGGCACCTGATCCCGCGCGCGTGGTCGGTGCCAGCGTCACGTTCGAGCCCGGCGCCCGGACGGCCTGGCACACGCACCCGCTCGGCCAGACCCTGATCGTGACCGCCGGCTGCGGCCGCGCGCAGCGCTGGGGAGGGCCAATCGAGGAGATCCGGCCCGGTGACGTGATCTGGATCCCGCCGGGTGAGAAGCATTGGCACGGCGCCGCGGCAACCACCGCGATGACGCACCTCGCCATTCAGGAACACCTCAATGGCAAGGCCGTGAACTGGATGGAAAAGGTCAGCGACCAGGAGGTATCATGACTGACAAGAAGGTTTGGTTTGTTACCGGAGCCAGCCGTGGCATGGGCGTCGATTTCGCCAAAGCCGCACTGGCCGCCGGGCACGCGGTCGTGGCCACCGGCCGGGACACCGACGCCGTGGCCAAGGCCGTGGGTGAATCGGTCGACCTACTGGTCGTCAAGCTGGACGTCACCAGCCTCACCGACGCCGCGGCGGCGGTGCGGGCGGCCGTCGACCGGTTCGGCCGCATCGACGTGCTGGTCAACAATGCCGGCAACTTCTTCGCCGGCTACTTCGAGGAGCTGACGCCGGAGCAGATCGAACGGCAGTTGAGGACACTCCTCATCGGCCCGATGAATGTCACCCGCGCCCTCCTGCCGGTCATGCGCAAGCAGCGCTCTGGGCACATTATCTCGATCTCGTCGACCGCGGGGCTGGTCGGGTTTGCGTTCTGCTCGGCATATGCCGCGGCGAAGTTCGGGGTCGAGGGCTGGATGGATTCGCTGCACCAGGAGGTCGGGCCGTTCGGCATTACCACGACCATCGTCAACCCGGGGTTCTTCCGCACCGAGCTCCTGGAGCCGGCGTCGGTGACCTACGCCAAGCCGTCCATCGAGGACTACGGCGACCGTACCGCGGAGCAGCTGAAGTGGTGGCAAGCCCAGAGCGGCAAACAACGTGGCGACCCGGCGAAGCTCGCGCGGGCGCTGGTCACGATCGCGAGCGAAGCGCAGCCGCCGCGCCGCTTCATCGCCGGCGCCGATGCCATCGCCCTCGCCGAGCAGCACGTGGCCGATCTCCAGGCGCAGATCGACGCCCACCGCGAGCTGTCAACGTCGCTCGCTCTCGACGAGCCCGCGCTCGTCGGAACCGTGAGGTAGCTGGCAATGCAAAAGCGCAAACTTGGAAAGAGGAATCTCGAGGTCTCGGCCCTCGGGCTCGGCTGCATGGGCATGAGCCAGAGCTACGGTGTCCCACCGGACAGGCAGGCGATGATCGCGTTCATCCGCACGGCTGTCGAACGCGGTGTCACATTCTTCGATACCGCCGAGATCTACGGTCCGTACACCAACGAAGAGCTCGTTGGCGAGGCGTTGGCGCCGGTGCGCGCGCAGGTGGTGATCGCCACGAAGTTCGGGGTCGGACGTGATGCCGGCGGGCAGCAGGCCCAGGACAGCCGGCCCGAGCGCATCAAACAAAGCGTTGAGGGTTCGCTGAAACGGCTCCGGACCGACATTATCGATCTCTATTATCAGCACCGCGTCGACCCGGCCGTGCCGATCGAGGACGTCGCGGGGACGGTCAAGGAATTGATTGCGCAGGGCAAGGTGAAGCACTTCGGGATGTCCGAAGCCGGCGTGCGCACGATCCGCCGCGCCCACGCCGTCCAACCGATCTCGGCCGTGCAGAGTGAGTATTCACTGTGGTGGCGGCGCCCCGAGGAAGAGCTCCTGCCAACCCTCGAGGAGCTCGGCATCGGGTTCGTGCCATTCAGTCCCCTCGGCAAGGGCTTCCTGACGGGCACGATCGACGAGAAGACGACGTTCGTGAGCTCGGATTTCCGCAACATCGTGCCGCGCTTCACGCCCGAGGCTCGGAAGTCGAATCTGGCGCTGGTGGACGTGCTGCGCACGATCGCGAACCGAAAACAGGCGACGCCGGCGCAGATCGCGCTCGCGTGGCTGCTGGCCCAGCAGCCATGGAGCGTGCCGATCCCGGGCACCACAAAGGTCGCGCGGCTGGATGAGAACCTTGGCGCAGTGGCCATCCGGCTCACGCCAGACGATCTGCGCGAGATCGATCGCGCCGCGTCACGCATCACGATCCAGGGGGCGCGATACCCCGAGCAGCTGGAGAAACGGACCGGTCTCTGAGATGCACATCGGCATTCTGGGTTCGGGACTGATGGGCGCCAAGCTCGGCACGATCTGGGCCCGGGCCGGCCATGAAGTCGTATTCAGCTACGCGCGCAGTAAGGAGAAGCTCCAGAAGCTCGCGCGGGATGCGCAGGGGAAGGCGCGGGCTGGGACACCGCGCGAGGCCGCCCAGGATGCGGACGCGCTGCTGCTCGCGGTGCACTGGTCGCGCGTCGAGGACGTCTTGAAGCAGGCCGGCGACCTCTCGGGCAAGGTCATCGTCACGTGCTCGCTACCGATGAATGCGGACGACACTGGGCTCGTGATCGCTCACACCTCGTCGGGCGCGGAGGAGCTGGCAAAGAAGGTTCCCAAGGCTCGGGTCGTCTCCGCGTTCGGTACCGTGCCGAGCGAGGTGCTGTTTGGGGTGTTCGAGGCTCGACGCAAGGCCAACAAACCCAGCCTCGTCTACTGCGGCGACGACGCGAGCGGCAAGAAGATTGCCGCTGACCTGATCCGCGCCGTGGGGTTCGATCCCGTGGACGCCGGGCCCCTGCGGATCGCCCGTTACACCGAGCCGTTCACGCTGCTCATTGCGCAACTCGCGTACGAGGGAGACGAAGGTCCGGAGCTCGCGTATCGCTTCGAGCGGTTCGGGAAGTAGCGGGCTTCAGCTCATCTTCACGAAGGTCCTCGAGGCGCCGTGGAACGGTACACACGGACATAGTCGACCTCGAACCGCCCCGGGAACCGCGTCCTGGACGGATCTCCGCCGTTCCGCCCGCCGATGGCGAGGTTGAGGAGGAGATGGTGAGGCTGGCGCAGCGGGTTGGGCGGGCCGCCGGCGCGGTTGAAAGTCGAGTCGAGGGATGTGGTGTTGAGCAGCAGGGTATCGACGTACAGCCGGATCTCGCGCTCGTCCCAGTCCATCCGCCACACGTGATAGTTGGCCGCCCACGCGGCGCCACCGAGCTGCACGATCGGCCGGCGCGCGGAGTCCCACTTCGCTCCCCCCGCGCTGTCCGCCCAGGCCACGTTGGCCAACAGGAGGCCGCGGTAGTACTCCATCACATCGATCTCGCCGCTCGCCGGCCAGAACCCCTGCTCGCCCAGCGTCCAGAAGGCCGGCCACATGCCGGGGCGGACGTCGATGCGCGCCCGCATCTCGAAGCGGCCGTATTGCCAGCTGGCGAGCCCCCGCGTCGTCAGGCTCGCCGACGTGTACGCCGCGTACCGCCGGCGCGCCCGCCAGTCATCGATCGTTGAGTCGAAGGCCGGATTGCGAATCCGCTCGCGCCTCGCCTCGATGATGAGATGACCGTGCTCCACCCGCGCGTTCTCCGGACGATACCATTGCAGCTCCTCGTTGCGGACGAAGCCGCGCTCGTAGGTCCACTTGTTGGAGTCCGGGCGCCCATCACGGTCGAATTCGTCGGCCCAGACCAGCTCAAACTGACGGGGGGCAGCGGTCTCGGGCGCAGGCGGCAGAGCCGCGGGGCGCTCACTGGAGGCCATGAGCGCCGCCAGCGTGGCCACGAGTCCGTGCCATGAGCCTGGGAATCGAAGAGTCACGTTGATCACTTGTCACCACGTTGACGAAGTTGATGAGGGCGGGCATCTCTGCACATCAAGCATTTCCCGGGCTGGGACTGTGAGGTGGAGATCCGGGAGATGATGGAATGAGAACGTCTTCATTGCCGATACTGCCGCAGGCGTTCCTCGCGGCGTGCCACCACCGCCGTCGCGAGCAGACAGCCGATACCGCCGCTCACCACGGAGGCGGTGGCGCCGAAGAGTTGAGCCGCAACCCCGGCTTCCAGCTCGCCGAGCTGCGGTCCGCCCATGAAGAAGACCATGTTGACGCCGGTCATCCTGCCGCGCAGCTCGTCGGGCGTTTCGAGCTGTCGGACGATGTTGCGAATCACGGTGCTGACGGTGTCCGCGGCGCCCACGGCCGCGAGGCAGAGCAGCGTGAGCCAGAAGCTCCGCGAGATCCCGAAGACGACCGTCGCGGCGCCGTAGGCGGCCACGGCCCATAAGAGTACCGCCCCCCGGCGCTCGATCCGGTCGATCGCGTACGCCATCACGAGGCCCGCCAGGGCGGCGCCGACGGACGGCGCCGCGTACAGCCATCCGTAGCCGCGTGCGCCGACGTGCAGGATGTCCTGCGCGAAGATGGGGAGCAGCGCGGTGGCCGAGGCGAAGAACGTGGCGACGAAGTCCAGCAACATGGTCGAGCGCACGATGGGCTGCGCGAACACGAACCGCAGGCCTTCGCGGGCGGCGGCCCAGGTGATGCGCGCGGCCGGGCCCCCCCCTCCCGACGCGCGCGGCCGCGCGCGCATGAGGAGCAGGGCCGCGATCACCATCAGAAAGGAGACGGCGTTGACGGCATACACCCAGGCGATGCCGGGCCCCGCGATCACGAGGCCAGCGAGGGTTGGCCCTGCCACGGAGGCGAACTGGAACATCAGGGTGTTGAGCCCAATCGCATTGGCGAGGTGCTCGCGCGGCACCAGGTTGGGGATGAGCGCCTGGCGCGCGGGCCCGTCGAAGGAGGCGGCGGCCGACGACAACGCCGCGAGCAGGTAGATCGGCCAGACGGTGTGCAGCCCGGCGAAGGTGAGCGCGGCCAGCGCGGCGGCGAGCAGTGCCATGGCGGTCTGGGTGGCGAGCATCACCTTGCGGCGATCCAGCGCGTCGGCCACGACGCCGCTCAACATCGAGAACGCGATGATCGGCACCACCTGGACGGCGCCCACGAGCCCGAGCGCGATCCCTTTGCGCTCCGGCGCGGCGAGGAGCGACACGTGCCACAGGATGGCCGCGGTCTGCATCCGCGATCCCGAGAAGGAGAGGAACTGGCCGATCCAGAGCAGCGTGAAGTCGCGATGCCGCAGGGCGGGGAAGGAGACCATGATGCGGCGCGCGAGCGGCAGACTCATCGCTGCCAAGCTACTCGGGCCGATACAGCTGAGCCAGCCACGCGACCATCACTTGACGTGGAGGTCGGCTGGATCACATTCAAGGCAATCGCAATGATGCATTCACGGGGACGGTTTCAGTTCCTCGGCAGCGTGATCATCGTCTGTGCCGCGGCCATGAGCGCTCGGCAGGCTCCGGCGCAGGTTCCCGCGCACCCGACGCCAGCGACACCGGCCGGACGCGGTGAGCGCGCTCCGGACTATCCGCAGCGTCCTCCTGCTCCTCCCGAGCAGATCGCGCGTGGCCAGCAGCTCTTCAAAAGCAATTGCAGCTTCTGTCACGGCTCGGACGCCAGGGGTGGAGAGACGGGACCGAACCTCGTTCGTGACCAGGTCGTGCTCGCCGATCAAGGCGGTGAGCTCATTGCCCCGGTCGTCCAGAACGGGATTCCCGGCCGCGGTATGCCAAAACTCACGTTGAGTGCGACGGAGATCGCCGACATCGCCGCCTGGTTGCATACCCAGCCGCTCTCCGATCGCGGCGCCCCCAGCACGCTCGATATCCTGGTGGGCAACGCCAAGGACGGCGAAACCTATTTCAACGGCGCGGGACACTGCACGCAATGCCACTCGGCGAGCGGAGACCTCGCCGCCATCGGCGCGAAGTACGATCCCAAGACGATTCAGAACCTGATCGTGTCCGGTGGCGGCGGCAGGAGCTTCGGTCGCCGGTCGGCCGGCGTGGCACCGGCGAAACGGCCGGCGACGACGGTCACGGTGACGTTGCCCTCGGGGCAGGCCATTACGGGAGATCTCGATCACATCTCCGCCTTCGTCGTCGCCCTGAGAGCGCCAGACGGTACGTACAAGAGCTTCGCCAGGCACGATTCGATCCCCACGGTCGTCGTCACCAATCCACTGCAATGGCATATCGACATGCTCCCGAAGTGGCGGGATTCCGATATCCATAACCTCACCGCGTATCTCGTCACGTTGAAATGACACGAACCGCCAAGCTGCTTCTCTTGATTCCGTTGT
>Ga0209577_10003433_pt1 | contig 14919 bp, 14 predicted proteins | sample GraSoiAngelo_109_FD_185874 | JGI IMG/M metagenome (GOLD analysis project Ga0209577, IMG submission 185874) | Grasslands soil microbial communities from the Angelo Coastal Reserve, California, USA - 14_0903_12_20cm (SPAdes) (version 2) | ecosystem: Environmental > Terrestrial > Soil > Grasslands...
TCGGCGCGATACGACGCGCCGGCGACCTTCACGACGCGGATGCGCTCGTCGCGCCAGCGGACGGGCTCGCCGGTCGCCGCGTCGCGGAGCCAGAAGCCGCGTCCCTCCTCGGAGGTCCCGCGCTCGAGCCAGAGCCGAACGCGTTCGCTCAGAACTCGAGCAGCCGCCGCGCCGCGTCGGCGACGCGGTCCACCGAGGGCATGTACGCGTCCTCGATCTGCCAGTACGGATAGGGCACGTCGTAGCCGGTCACGCGGAGGACGGGGCCGTGGAGGTCGAGGATCGCCTTCTCCGCCAAGATGGCGGCGAGCTCGGCCGCGTAGCCACAGGTGCGCGGCGCCTCTTGGACGATGACGACGCGGCCCGTCTTCGCGGCCGAGGCGAGGAGCGCTTCCTCGTCGAGCGGCTTCAGCGTCCGCACGTCGAGCACTTCGACGCTCGCGTCGAGCTCGTCGGCGGCGGCCTCGGCAACGGGCACCATCGAGCCGTACGCGACGATCGTCAGGTCGGTCCCCTCCCGCACGAGCCGTGCGCGACCGAGCGGCACCACGTGCTCGCCCTCGGGCACCTCGCCGCGCAGCGTCCGGTAGTGGAGCTTCGGCTCGAGGACGACGACCGGGTCGGGATCGCGGATCGCGGCGGCGAGCAGGCCCTTTGCGTCGGCCGGCGTCGAGGGGATCGCGACCTTCACCCCCGGCGTGTGCACGTAGTAGGTCTCGGGCGAGTCGTCGTGGAGCTCGGGCGCCTTCACGCCGCCGCCGTAGGGCATCCGGACGACGAGCGGGAACGCCATCTTCCCGCCCGTCCGCCAGCGGTAGCGCCCCACGTGCGTGATGAGCTGGTCGAGGCACGGATACGAGAAGGCGTCGTACTGCATCTCGCAGATCGGCCGGAAGCCGGCCATGCAGAGGCCGACGGCGGAGCCGAGGATCCCGGCCTCGGCGAGCGGCGTGTCGACACACCGGTCGGGCCCGAAGCGCTCGCGCAGGCCCGCGGTGGCGCGGAAGACCCCGCCCGCCCGGCCGACGTCCTCGCCGATGACCAGAACGGACTCGTCCCGATCGAGCTCGACGTGGAACGCGTCGTTGATCGCCTCGACGATCGAGAGCTCAGCCATCGCCGAGGATCCTTCGCAGCTCGTCGAGATCCGAGCCGAACGAGGCCGGCGGGTCGACGAAGGTGTGCGCGAACAGGAGCTCCGAGTCGGGTGGCGGCTCGGCCTCGGCCTGCGCGATCCCACGGCGCATGAGCTCCCGCGCCTCGGACCGCACCGCCTCCGCGTGCTCGGGCTCCAGCACGCCCAGCCGCTCGAGGTACGCCTCGTAGCGGCCGACGCACTCGCGCTTGCGCTCCTCCTCCACCCGCTCCAGATCGATGTAGGCGCGCGGGTCGTCCGCAGTCGCGTGCGGCGCCGCCCGGTACGTGACCGCCTCGACGAACGTCGGCCCTTCGCCCGTGCGTGCGCGCGCCACCGCCTCGCGTGTCGCCTCGTACACCGCGAGCACGTCCGCTCCGTCCACGCGAACGCCGGGCATGCCGTACCCGACGGCCTTGTCCGCGAGGGTCTCGGCCCGCGTCTGCGCCTCGAGCGGCGTCGAGATGGCCCACTGGTTGTTGTTGCAGAGGAGGACGAGCGGCGCGTCCATGACCGCCGCGAAGTTCGCGCCCTCGTGGAACGACCCCTCGGAGGTGGCGCCGTCGCCGAAGAACACGAGCGCGCAGGCGCTCTCGCCGCGGAGCTTCTTCCCCCACGCGAGGCCGGCGGCGTGCGGCACGTGCGTCGCGATCGGCACGCAGATCGAGGCCACGTTGTAGTCGGCCGGGTTCCACCAGCCTGCGGGGTGGCCGCGCCACCACGAGAGCACCGTCGAGGCCGGCATCCCGCGCAAGAGGCCGATCGCCGACTCGCGATAGCTCGGGAAGATCCAGTCCTCGTCGTCCAGGGCATGCACGGCGCCTGCCTGCATCGCCTCGTGGTTCCAGAAGATCGCGTACGTGCCGATCCGGCCTTGGCGGTGGTAGACGAGCGAGCGCTCGTCGTAGGTGCGCAGGAGGACGAGGGAGCGGTGCAGCTCGAGGAGATCGGCCTCCCCGAGCCCCTCCACCTCCCGGTCGGGGATGCTCTCGCCGTCGCCGATCACGCGTCGCAGCTCGTGCTCGGCCGGAACGACCTGGGCCATCTCCGTCAGTGTATGCGGCGGCTTGAGGACGAACCGGACCTGGCCCTTTGTCCTGGCCGTCTGGCTCGGCAGCCGCGTCTTCTTCTTCGCCGTGGGCGCGATCGGCCACGCGTACGTCGACTTCGCCTACCCGGGCGGGTCGCCGCGCGAGCCGCCGGGCTTCCTCGACTACTGGGCGCACTGGGACGGCGGCTGGTACGCGGCGATCGCCGACAAGGGCTACTTCAACTCCGCCTCGACGTCGTTCTTCCCGCTCTATCCGCTCCTCGTCCGCTTCACGGACTGGCTGCCCGGCGGCACGGCCTTCTGGGGCGTGGCCGTGTCGGTCGCGTGCTTGCTGGCCGCGCTCTGGTTCCTGTACGAGATCGCGGAGGAGCTCTTCGACGCGCGCGTCGCCCGCGCCGCCGTCCTCGCCTTCGCGTTCTTCCCCTCGGCCTTCTTCATGAACGCCGTCTACTCGGAGTCGGTGTTTCTGGCCGCGACGACGGGGACGGTCTGGGCGCTCCGCGTCCGGCGGCACTTCCTGCTCGCCTGCCTCTTCGCCTACTTCGCGATGGTCGCGCGCAACGTCGGCTTCTTCCTCCTCCTCCCGCTGCTGTGGGAGCTCCTTGGCCGCCGGCGCGCCCGGCTCTGGGAGGGCGCGCTCGGCATCGTCGGCTCGCTCGGCGGCCTCCTCGCATACATGCTCTACCTCGCGAAGGGCCTCGGCGATCCGCTCTACTTCGCCGTCGCGCAGCGCGAGACGTGGGGCCGCGCGCTGACGAACCCGATCCACACGCTGCACAAGGCGTGGACGACCGGGATCTTCGCGACGCGCTACGCCTTCCACCCGCACGCGATCTTCGGGACGCCCTCGCCGGAGCCGGCCTTCAAGGCGGCCGACACCTTCAACCTCGTCCTCTTCGGGCTGCTCCTCGTGCTCCTCCTGCTCGGCGCGCTGAAGCTGCCGCTCGACCTCTGGGTCTACTCGGTGCTCGTCATCCTCGCGCCGATCCTGACCCCGAGCCCGTACTGGGCGCTCACGAGCTTCAACCGCTACCTGCTCGCGTGCTTCCCGCTCTTCGTCGTCCTCGGTTGGGTGCTCGCGAAGAGCCGCGTCCTCCTCGGCGCGTGGCTCCTTGCGAGCGCCGGCGTGGGCATCTACCTGACGCTGCTCTTCGTCACGTGGAGATGGGTTGCTTAGACGAGAACCGAAACAGCGCCGCGCTCGCAGACGCACTCGAGGCGGTCGACGTCTCCGAGGTCCTCGCCGTCGACGTGCACCGGCAGGGGCCGGTCGCAGACGATCTCGACGCGGTCGAGGTCGTGCGCGTAGTGGATGCCGCGCGCGCGCTCGAGGCCGCGGCCGCGGACCAGGTGCGCCACGATGCGCGCGATCGTCGGCGGGCGAAGCCGGACGGGCGCGACGACATCGAGCCCCTGCTCGAGCTCGGCGAGAGGGGCGGCGTGCAGCGGCAGCGGGCCCGCGTACGTATACGGGTCGACGTTCGCGACGAGCGCGAAGGCGGCCCTCCCGACGCCGCGCACCTCGAGCGCGGGGTCGAGGCGGCCGCGCCGCTCGAGCAGCGTCCGGGCGACCAGGCGGGCGAAGGCGAGGTCCCCGGGACGCCGGCCCTCGCGACTTCGCCCGAGCGCGTCGACCCGGCGCACGACCTCGGCGTCGAAGCCGACGCCGCAGCTGAACCCGAACCGCCGCCCGTTCATCCGGCCGAGCGAGATGCGGCGCGTCCTTCCCGCCGCGAGGGCCTCGCCGAGACGACGCGCGGCCTCGACCGGGTCGCGCGGCAGGCCGAGCACGCGCGACAGGACGCTTGTCCCGCCCCCGGGGAGGAATCCAAGCGGGACGCGGCCGTCGGCGCCGTTCAGCGCCTCGTTGAAGCCGCCGTCGCCCGAGAAGACGAAGATCGCGTCCGCCTCCGTCACCGCCTCGACGAGCTCGACGGCGTGGCCCGGCCGATCGGTGAAGAGCGTGTCGACGCTCGCCCCGCGCTCGAGCTCGGCGCGGACGGCCTCCACCCGCTGCTCGGTCACCTGGCTCGCGAACGGGTTGACGACGAGTACCGCCCGCCTCATCCTGGCGGAGCATGTCAAGGATCGACCACGTCGCCGTCGAGGCATCCGATCCGGACGCGACGGCGGCGTTCTACGAGCGCGTCTTCGGTGCGCGCGTCGTGAAGGCCGAGGGCCATCCGGTCATGGCCTACCTCGGCCCGACCGCAATTGCGGTGCACCAGCAGGGCGGGCCCGGCCCGCACACGGCCGTCCGCGTCTCCGCGGAGGAGCAGGTCCGGCTCCGAACCACCCTCGACGAGCTCGGCGTCGAGTGGGAGGAGCACGACCACGGCATCGCCGTCGGGCTCTTCTTCCGCGACCCGGACGGCCGCCAGGTCGAGGCGATCACGTACCGCTCGGCGGACGACCCGCGGCGGCCGGCCTAGCGTTCCTCGCGCGACCAGTGCTGCTCGGCGCGGAACACGGTGACGTGCTTCCTCGGCGCGAGCTCGATGTCGACGGAGGCGTCACTCGGCTCGACCAGATCGACGATCCGGGGTGCGCGCCGACCCCGAAGGGCATCGGGTGCAAGTCGATCGGGCCGCTCCGCGAAGCTCTCTTCGTCGGCGTCGAGGAGCACGCATGGAACGCGTCGAACGCCTCGGCTCCAGGCTGCGACCAGACGGTGGTTGCCGTTGCGTACGACGAGCCTCGTACCGAGTCTCAGCACCGTGAGGTAGTTCGGGCGTGGCTCGAGCCGAAAGACGACCTCGATCGGCCCCGTCGCATCGGCCTGCCGCGCTTCGATCTTCGACACTGCGAGATCGGCGCGCTCGGTGACGAGCGCGATCGAGGCGCCGCCCGGAGCCTCGACCCGTGCGTCGACGGAGCCTCGGCTCGGAAACAACATGCGCAGCAGGCCGTCCTCACCCATGCGTCGGGACAGCGCCGCCACGCGAGCGAGCTGGACGAGCGGTTGAGAGGTGGCGAGTGACTCCACCGCGACGGAGGCGACGCGCCACGAGCGGCCTTCGACCGACGAGCGGAAGAGCGAGGCGTCGAGGGCCTCCGCGAGCGTCTCCAGCGTTCCTGCGTCCGCATCCGCCTCCTGCGGCTCGACGGCGCCGTTCGCGCTCGAGAGGAACGCCTCACGCGCCCGTGACCAGAGCCGAGCGACCTCGGCCGCCGGCGCGGCGCTCACCCGGTCGGCGAACGCGACGGCCGCCTCGGCGGTGGGAAACGCGCCGAGCAGCAGCCGGCCCCGGCCGATCTCTCCCACCTAGGAGGGATTGACGCTTCGATTGGCGGAACGCCGCCAAAGCAGGCGCGCGACTCGCACTGCGCAGACAGCTACGAAGACGACGACGGCCGCCGTGGCCGCCAGGCCGATTCCGCCGCCGTGAATCCACTCTTCCACGGCACCGATCGCTATGCACGTGCCGATTAGCCACGTTAGGTCCGCGAGCCACGGCCACCTCGGCATATGCAGAGTGTACGGCGGTTACGCCGCGAGCGGTACGGCTCGTGCTCGGGCGAGTGCCTGACTGAGGCGCGCGAGCATGACGAGGTCGGCGTGTAGCTGGACGCGCGCGAGGCCGCGCGTGCGGAGCGGTGCCAGCCCGTACTCGTGCTTCAACCTCCCGAACTCGCGCTCGACGGCGGAGCGCCCGTAATAGAGGTCGCGCCACCTGCGCGTCTCCCGGGGGACGAGCGGGCGCAGGCGGGACGCCTTGATCCAGACGGACTTGGGCGAGCACTCGCCCGTGGGGCAGCGCCAGTGGGTTGCGCGCCGCTTGTAGTTCGCGCCCGCGAACGTCCACGTTCCGTGCTCGCAGGTCGGCGCGCCGTGGTTGCCGCGCTTCACTTCCGGCGTCCGCCGGAGCGGGATGACCGGCGCGCAGGCGCGCTCCTCACACTCGGCGTAGACGCGGTTGTTGTCGTAGCCCATGTCGAGCGCCGCCGTCTCGGGCGCGAAGCCCCGGGCGCGCAGCGTGTCGAGGAGGGCGGCGACGAAAAGCGACTCGTGCTCGCGCGCCGACCTGACCTGCCAGGCGAGCGGTAGCCCGGTGCGGGCGCAGACGGCGGCGTGGACGCGATAGCCGAAAAATCCACCTCCCTTGCGGGTGGAGACGGCGCTGCGATGACCCCAACTCGCGTCGGGATCGCTGTACCGCTCGCGCTCCGGCCCGTTCTTGTACAGGTAGCGCTGGCCGTTCGCGTATGCGGTCAGGTCGCTCGCGTCGATCGCCACGTCCACGCCGGAGTCCGGGAACTCCTCGCGTAGCGCCTCCGTGATGGAGTCGAGGCAATCAGCGAGCTTGTCGGAGTGCTCGCGCAGCTTGTGGCAGAAGCGGTAGCAGGCCCAATGGCTCGGCGTCTCGCCGAGCACGTCGGCGAGCGCCCGGTGCTCCGCGATGAGCGCCGCCGTCCGCGTCCAGGTCGGGATCGCGTACAGGGACTTCACGAGACACGCGCCGACGAGGGCGCGAGCGCCGTAGCCCTTCTGCCCCGTCCAGTTCAGCCCGTCCAGCTCCGCGACGAGCGCGGACACCTCGGGCGAGTCGAGGAGGTCAGATAGCTCGGAGACGGCCGAGCGCCGCGTTACGATCCGGCCGGGCAGGGAGATCAACCCTCCTTGTCCCAGACCCCCGGGCGTTGGCGCGTCGCGGGGGTCGCTTTTGTCCTAATTTCCAGCTAGATTTTACGAGGCGGATCGGACGACATTGACGCTGGTGGACGACAAAGTGCGGGCAATCGGCCACTACACGGCTGAGGAAGCCTCGCGCCTCGTCGGCGTCACGCCGCGCCGAATTACCCGGTGGTCACGCTACGGAATCGTCCCCTCGATTTCGCAGCATCCGAGCGTCTTCTCGTACGCCGACGTGGGCGAGGCGATCCTAGCGAACTACCTGCTCAACCTCGGCTGGAAGACGGCGCACGTGCGGGGGCTGGTCGAGCGGCTGCGCGAGCGATGGGGTCAATGGCCGCTCGCCGCCGCGCCGCTCGAACACGAGGGGAAGCTGGTCGTGCTCAAGGAGGGCGACGACCTCGTCATCGACGCGATCGACAAGGTGGATCACGCGCTCCTGCAAGAGACGCTCAACCTCGAAACGGTCCGGCGGGCGCTGCGCCGAGGCGGGTGGGTGTCGCTCAAGGAGGAGCGCGAGCACATCGTCGTGGACCCGGAGGTTCACTCGGGCCAACCCGTCGTGAGCCGCCACCGCATCCCGACGACGATGGTGTTCGAGATCGCCGACGACGCGGACGGCCGCGAGGTTCTGCGCGAGGACTACGGGCTGACCGACGAAGAGATCAATGCGGCTATCGAGTACGAAGAAGCAGTAGCCGCTGTCCTTGCCGCTTAAGCGGCGTTGCGTCCTCGTCATCGACGAGGACCTGAACTGGAAGGTGGCGGAGGAGCTACGCCGTCGCGGCTTCCGTTCCACCACGTCCGCCCGCGAGCGCGGCCTGGCGGGGCAAGGGGTGAAGGACCCCGACTGGCTCGACCTTCTGTCGCGCGAGGCCGACCCGTGCGTGCTCGTCACCTTCGACAACAAGATGCCGGTCGTCCATCGCGACGTGATCCTCAAGCTCAACAGCACGCTGGCCGTGATCGACAGCCGCGCCGACCGGGAGGGCCTCACGATGGAGGAGTACAAGCGCGAGATCATCCACCGCTGGGCGCACCGGATGGCGATGCAGCCGCCGGGGACTCGGTACAAGTACCGGCTGAACGGACGGACGCTGCTCAGCCTGTAGAGGGGCGGGGGCGAGCGCCTGCCCGCCCCCGCATGTCATTCCTACGGCGGCCAGATGGGCGTCCGCACGGACCCGCCGAGGACGACGGTGGCGAGCGCCGCGAGCGCCGCAAGCGCGCGGATGATGTTGCCTCTGCGCATGGTTCACCCCCTCTCGTTCGTCTCGTCTTTGCCGCTGGTAAGAGGGGCGGTGATGGGTGAGATTGACGGACGAGAGGGGGTGCGGCAAACTCCCGCCCTGCGGTCATGGGACAACCTTTTGGCGGAGAGGAGACAATCGGGCGGCGCGTCCGCCGACTGCGTTTAAAGCGGGGCCTGTCGCAGCGCCAGCTCTCCGCGCCCGGGGTCGGCTACGCGTACATCAGCCGGATCGAGAACGAGGGGCGCAAGCCGTCGGTGAAGGTGATGCGGATACTGGCGCGACGCCTGGGGGTGTCGCTCGAAGAGCTTGAGACGGGTCGGCGCGTCCCGGCGGCGGCAGACCGCGAGCTACGGGTCAGCGATGCCGAACTGGCGCTGCGCCTCGACGGCGACGACTTAGACGCCGCCGAGGAGACCTTCAAAGCGGTGCTCGATGACGAGGAGGCCGAGTCGAGCCTTGTCGCTCGCGCCCTCGCCGGACTGGGGCTGCTCGGGGCTCGGCGCGGCGATCGGCGGGCCGAGGTCGAGTTTCTTGAGCGGGCGATCAACACCGGCCAGATGCCGCCCGAGGAGCGCCCGGAGGTATACGAGGAGTTGGCGCAGGCGCTCGCCTTCACGGACTCGCCGGGGCGCGCGATCGTCCTCCTCGAACAGGCTCTTGTCGAGGTTCGCGCGCGGGCCTCTCGCAACGTTCCGCTTGAGGCTCGCTTCATGGCCTATCTCGCCTGCGCCTACTCGAACGCGGGCGACGCCGGACGGGCGACGAGGCTCCTGCATGAGGCGGCGGGGAAGGTGGAGGCGCTTGCTTCGCCGCAAGCGCGCGTCCGCGTCTACTGGTCGCTCGCGCGGCTGGCGTGGTGGGACGCGCAGGACTCCGAGACGGCGCTGCGCTACGCGCGGGAGGCGCTGGCGCTCTACCGCATGACCGAGGACACGCGCGGCCTCGCGCTCGCGCACGTCCTGAACGCCTCGCTCCTGAACCTCGAACGCAACTGGCGGGAGGCCGCGCGGCACCTACAGCGCGCTGACCTCATCCTCACCGCGACCGGCGCGAGCCCTCAGGAGATGGGCGTCATGCGCGCCGAGCAGGCGAAGGTAGCGGCGTGGTCGGGCGACGGCGACAAGGCGCTCCGGCTGGCGCAGGAGGCGGACGAGCTACTCCGCGACGAGCACATGCAAGACGGCCCACGATGGCACGCCTACGCCGCCGCGCACGCGGCGCTCGGGGATGCGGCCAGCGCGGAGCCATACTTCCAACGGGCGCTCGACTTCCTGACCGAGCACCGCCAGTGGCGCGAAGCCACGATGGTTGCACGCGAATGGGCCGACCTGTGCCGCTCACTCGGGCAGACCGACAAGGCGCTCGAACTGATGGAGCGCGCCTCCACGTTCGCGTTCCGCATCGCCACGCCGAGCCTCCGCGAGGAGCCGAGACGCAGCCGCGCGTGACCACCTAAGATCGCGGCTGGCCGGTAGGCCCCAGACGCTCACGCTCGGCTTCTCAGTGGCGCGCCCGGTTGCGGCGCTTCCGCGTCGATACGGAACGTTTGGCAGGCGCAAGCATGTCGAGCGGAATCTGCTCTGCCTCAGGCTGCTCGGCTTCGGGCGCTTTCTTGAACGTCTGGCGCTCCGGGGGAAGCTTCGCTTCCGCCCCTGACAGTAGGTCCTCCACTTGCAAGATTTGGAGCGCCGGATAGTCCTGCCCCCACCCCTCGGAGTGGTAGTAGTTCGCCTTCACCGCCTCCAACCGCATCGGCTTCGTCGCCGGTTCGAGCGTGATGAAGAGCCCCACCTGAGCGCCGTGCGATGCCACGGTGCCGCGAAGCTCGCGCACCATGCCCGAGTTCACATGGCCGCTCTTGACCGAAACGATCGCGGTCTTTAGATGCTCCTCCGCATCGTCAATCCAGTGGAGCACCCCATCGACCCCGTAGTCGGAACCCTTCTTCGGAGCCCCGGACGCAGGCTTGGCACGGACGAGCCGCAACGCCCAGTTCTGGAACTCGTGGCGGTCTTTCTCGGCGAGCGCGCGGGCCGAGACCATGTCCTTCGGGATGCCGTCCTCGCCGTATGAGGGCGACGGGAAGGCGTCGTGGAGCCGGTACTCGATTAGAGCGATGGCGAGATACGTAATGTCGATCCCGATCCAGCGCCGCCCGAGGTGTTCCGCCGCCTCGATCGTCGTCCCGCAGCCGCAGAAGGGATCGAGCACGAGATCGCCGGGGTTGGTACTCGCAGCGATGATCCGCTCAAGCAACGCGCGCGGCTTCTGCGTTGGGTAGCCGAGTCGTTCCCGTCCGACAGGGTTGATGCGGTCGATGTCGTCCCAGATGTCCGCGACCGCCTTTCCTTTCAGGTCGTCGCGGTACCGCTTGTGCTGCGGCATTTTCCCCTTGGGCGGCCAGTAGATGCGGCCATCTGCATCGAGCTTGTCAAGCTCCTCTGGCGGGACCATCCAGTGCCGCCCGATCGCGGTCGGGTCGATACTGCGCCACGGCTGCCCCGTCGGTCCCTTCCTCGTTCCGGCCCCGGTGAGGTCGGCGCGCCAGTACAGCCTGCCGTCGCCGTCGTCAAATCGGTAGTACCTGTCCAGGTAGCCCTCGTCGTACGGACCCCTCGGCGAGTTCCACCTCGGCTTTGTCCCCTTGCCGTAATAGAGAAGGACGTCATGGATCGGCGCGTACCGCTTCGCGCTCGAATGGGCGGTCGTTCGCTTCCAGATGACCTCGTTGCGGAAGTTCGTCGGCCCGAAGATCGTGTCGAGCAGGACCTTGAGGTAGTGGCTCGCTGTCGGGTCGCAGTGGAGATACAGAGAGCCGGTCGGCTTGAGCACGCGGTGTAGCTCTTGCAGCCGGACGGCCATCATCACCAGGTACGCCATCACGTCGCTTCGCTTGCCGACGAACTCACGCAGCGCGGCCACCGCCGTGACGACCGGAGCCGGGGCGTTGGAGACGATGTCCTTGTACGTTTCCTCGGCCACGTCGTCCCACGTCCACGTGTCCGTGAACGCCTTGATCTGGGCGTGCGACTTCACGCCGGGCGACTCGCTAAAGAGCACGTTGTAGTCCTGCTTCGAGTTGAACGGCGGATCGAGATAGACCAGGTCAACCGACTTGGGCGCGATCTTCTCGCGCAGAACTTCCAGGTTGTCCCCGTAGTAGAGAAAGCCGGTTTCAGGTGATGGGGACGCCATCGGAGCCGGGGGAGCGGGAGCCTATGCCTCCCTGTGGAAAACCTCAAGAGGGTCTTGAGAGCCGCTTGTCAGCGGTGTCGGCCTCCGCTCTCGCGCCTGGCAGCCCTCGAACGAGGGACAGCCGCCGCTCGCGCGGTGACGTAAAACGGCCTCGGAAGTGACGTACGAGGTCCAGCCGCTACTCTCGGAACCCGCATGGCTCCACGCCTTCATCGTTGCGCCAATCCCTCCTAGAGGCTGGTGTCGTCGATCTTGATGTGCACCTCGACCTCGCCGATCAAGCCTGCGTGTGAGGCGGGCGAGGTGTGGGTGCCGGTGGGCCGGTCGGGATGGGTCGCGGTGAACATCAGGCTGGCTACGTCGGTCGGTGCCAAGTCCGGCGGTGCCGCAGGCGCGCCGGCCGGCGCGGGGATCGGAGCAGGCGCGAGCGGAACGTTCATCGTGACCCGGCCCGAACTGTTCGTCGACGGGGTCGGGATGGCTGGGAGCTCCGCCGGGATCAGCGCGCTGAGCGGGAAGTTGACGGCGGCCACCTTCACACCGCTTCCGATGTCGTCTTCCGACTCGTCCGTGACGTGCACGCTGATGCCGACGACCGGAGTGGCACAGGCGATGCGCTTGCGCCAGGCCTGCCGGATCTTCGCGCCCGCTCCGTTGATGAGCGCGGTGGCCTGGCTGACGATCGTGTTGGCGTTCGTGATCGCCGTCTGGCCCTGTCCGAGCAAAGCATTCCCGGGAGCCGCTACCGCGAGCTCGTCGAGACAGCTCTGGAGCTTGTCCAGCTTCGCGTCGGCCGTCTTCTGGTCGATCAGCGCGACCGCGTCGGCGAGAAGCTGGACGCCCTCGTTGCAGCTTCCAGCCGGACTCGGGTTCGCCGCGGCCGCGGCGTCGATCATGCGCTGCACGATCTGGTCGAGGTGCGCGGCCGCACCTCCCAGCGGATCGGCGACGTTCGCCGTCGCGTCGTTCGCGGTCGTTATCCCCTGTGTGACGCAGTCGATGATCGGTCCGATGAGCTTGGACAGGATGCACGCGTCATGCGCAGCGACGACGATCGGCTCGGCGGCGGCGATCGCTGCGTCGGCGTCGACGGCCGCCTGGATGGCCGTATCTCGGCTCGTCGTCGCCGTCGTCAGCTGAGCGGGCGTCGGCGGCGGGATGAGCGTGCCGAGCGACAGGACGGAGAGGAGCTGCTTCGCCTTGCCGGCCTCGTCGTGCGCGAGCTCGGCCTCCGCGCGTGCCTCGTCGAGCTTCGTCAATCCCTCGAGGCAGGCCGGCGGGGAGTCGGTCGCGGCCGTTGCCTGGCCGGTCTTCGTCTGCGTGCTCGTCTTGTGCGTCGTCGCGTTCGTCGCGGCGGTCGAGAGTTGGGCGAGGATGTCGTCGATCAAGGCCATCGGTCGCTCCCTTACTTGATCTGGCCGTCGGGAGTCGCAGCTCCGACCCAGCGTGACGCGCTGGCTCCGACGCTCGTTCTGGAGAAGACGTCCGAGATGAGCCGCGCAGGCGAGTGCGGCTCTCCGCAGCAACCGCACGTCACGAGGGCCGGGCGCGAGCTCATCAGCACTGACAGCCGCCTCGGATGCTCCTTCAGCAGCCGCGCCTCGTGCGCGAGAGCCGCGTCGAGGCCCTTGATCGGGATCCGGTCCACGAACCACGTCGCCCCGGCGTCCGCGTCTTGCTCGCGGATCTTCTCGAGCTCCTCGCCCAGGCGATCGAAGCTCGTGATCGGGAACAGCGACTGGAGCTTGGGAATCGTCGCGACGACGTCGCCGAGAGCGAACACCTTCGCGCCGGTCTCCTTGTAGGACACGCGAATCAGCCGATGGGGACCGCCGGCTCGCTCGAGGAGATCCTTCTTCGACTTGATCGGCAATTCGACGCCGTAGAAGATCTGGCGGAAGAGCTGCGCCGAAGACCTGAGCCCGGTGAACGCGTCCTGCACCTCGTTCATCAGGCGGGTGCGGACCGCGGCCAGCTCGCGAATCCCCGCGTCGATCGCGTCGAGATGATCTGCGAGCGGGCCCGGATCGGCGATGCCCTTCGGCCGACGTTCCGCGGCTGCTGCAGTGCGGCTTCTTGCCATGTCGCCCCCTGGCTGGGAGAAGGACTAGAGGCCAGCCTACTCCAGGGTTGCCAAGGCTTCAAGCCGGCTGCTGTCCGGCGGCTAACGGATGGTGACGCCCCCCGAAAGGAGCGGCCCGCTGCGGCGGTAGCGACCCACGGCGATCGTGACCGAGTCGCTGCGCCGGCCGGCGCCTCCGTCGGTGAACGTCGCCACGCACGAGGTTCCGTTCGCGCCGGTCGCCCAGATCCGCGCCCTCCGGCGGCCGAGGATCCGCACCCGCGTGATGCGCTGCGAGCGGAAGGCGACGTGGGCGCGCGGATCCGAGAAGACGATCTGGCCCGTCTTCGCCTGGAAGACGTTCACGCGGAAGGTCGCCCGGCCCGCGACGGCGCCTCGGATCGATCCCGAGCCGACGATGTGGCGCCCATTGCTCGTTGTCCGGCCGATCCGCTCCTCGAGCCGGTAGTCGAACGGTGCCGTGGAGTCGACGTCGGCGCCGAGCACGCTTCCCTCCGGCGCGAACGTCAGGCCGACGACGTTGTAGAGCAGGTCGCCGTTCAGCGGGAAGCCCGCGCCGAACCCGCCCTCGAGGGCCACGTCCACCGTGATCGTGTTCCCGTCGATGCTGCCGATCGCGGGCACGGTCGCGGGGAAGGAGATGGCGCCGCAGCTCGGCTCCGCGCAAGTGGTCGTGCCGCCGAAGAACGACGGCGCCTTCCCGGGGGCGGTCGCCGCGCCGAGGTAGAGGGTGCGGTAGGCGGCGGAGCCGCTCACTCCGGTGGAGAGCACCTGGAAGCGGGTGAGCCAGAGGCCGCTCGTGTCCGCGGCCGGCGGGGCGGCGAGGGTCATCAGCACGCGCAGGCGGGTCGGCTCGTCCTGGACGAGCTCGACGCGGCGGAGGTCGAGCTGTGGCGGCGACGCGTCGCCCTCCGGATCGGCGACCGGGTTCGCGTCGGCCGGCTCCGAGATCGAGCTCGCGAGCGGCGTCGGCCCGGCGAGCTGCCGCGTGACGAAGACGTGGGCCGCGTGGTGCTGGCTCGTCGTGTCGTCGTAGGCGAGGACGAGCCCGCCGTCGGGGCCGAGCGCTGCGGCGAGGTAGTCGCCGAGGCTGCCGTCGGGAATGCGCCCGAAGTGGATCGGCTTGGCGGTGAAGCGCTGCTGGACGATGCCCTGGCCCGCGGATGCCGCACCCGTGACGACCGCGGCGTAGCCGAACCAGCGGAACGCCGTCGCCTCGACCGCGTGCGCGGAGAAGGCCGGCATCGCAGCCGCGGCGAGGCTCGAGTCGGCGCCGAGCCACGCGATCGCGAGCACGCCCGGCGCTCCCGCGACCGCGACCGGGAGCGCCGTCGAGCGCGCCTCGTTCCCGTTCACGCGCACGGGGCCGCGCCAGCTCGCGCCGCCGTCGGGAGAGGCCGCGTAGTAGACGTTGTGGTCGTTTCGGTCGACCCACACCGCGTAGACCGTCCCGGCCGCGTCCACCGTGACCACGGGCAGAATCGCCGTGACCCTGCCGCCGCCCGGCGAGAGCGGCGTCACGAACGTGCGGACGATGAGGCCGACGCGCTGTCCGAGCGGGACATGGCC
>Ga0209577_10003435_pt1 | contig 14915 bp, 15 predicted proteins | sample GraSoiAngelo_109_FD_185874 | JGI IMG/M metagenome (GOLD analysis project Ga0209577, IMG submission 185874) | Grasslands soil microbial communities from the Angelo Coastal Reserve, California, USA - 14_0903_12_20cm (SPAdes) (version 2) | ecosystem: Environmental > Terrestrial > Soil > Grasslands...
TCGCCTGGCCGCGCAACGACTATTCGCGCGTGCCGTTCTGGCTGTACCACGACGCGGCGATCTACGAGCAGGAGATGGAGCGCATCTTCCGCGGCCCGGCGTGGAGCTACCTGTGCCTGGAGGCGGAGATTCCCGGGCCGGGGGATTTCCGCACCACCTGGGTGGGCGACACGCCGGTGATCGCGTCGCGCGACAGGGACGGCGCGATCCACGCTTTCGTCAACCGCTGCTCGCACCGCGGCGCGATGATCGTGCGTTCGCTGCGCGGCAATGCCGAGCGGCTGGTGTGCCTGTACCACCGCTGGTGCTACTCCAATGCCGGCGAGCTGACCGGGCTGCCGTTCCGCAGAGGGCTGAAAGGCGAAGGCGGCATGCCGCAGGACTTCGACATGAAGGCGGTCTCGCCGCGCAAGCTCAAGGTGGCGAGCTGCCACGGCATGCTGTTCGGGACCTTCTCCGATCGCGCCGAGCCGCTCGAGCGCTACCTGGGCGAATTCGGCACCGGCATCATCAAGCGCTTCCTCTCGCGCCCGATCCGCGTCCTGGGCTATTCGCGCCAGCGCATCCACGGCAACTGGAAGCTTTACGCGGAGAACCTGCGCGACACCTACCACGCCAGCCTGCTGCACGAGTTCTTCGTCACCTACGGCGTCGACCGCGCAACGCAGAAGGGCGGCGTGAAGATGGACGAGCGCCACCGCCACAACATGAACCACGCCTACGCGGCGACCGACACTCAGGAACAAGCGCGCGCGGCGTATGCGGACACCGCGGCGCGCCTCGATCGCATGCAATTACGAGACAAGAAATTGCTGGAATTCAAAAACGAGTTCCCCGACGGCATGAACCTCGCCGCGCCGGTGTTCTTTCCGAACGCGCTGCTCATCCAGATCAATAATTCGCTCGCCACGCGCCAGATCCGGCCGCAGGGCGTGGATGCGCACGAGGTGTTCCAGACTGTCTTCGGCTACGCCGACGACGACGAGGCGATGACGCGCCACCGGCTGATCTCGGTCAACCTGGTCGGGCCGGCGGGTTTCGTCAGCATGGAGGACGGCGAAGCCATCGAAGTCGTGCAGAAGGCCACGCGCAGCGCGCGCGACGGCTGCGCCGTCATCGAGATGGGCGGCCGCGGCGCAGTGCGCGACCTCGCCCACCGCGTCACCGAGACGCCGATTCGCGGCTTCTGGTCGTACTGGGCGGAGCTGATGAACGTGGAGCCCGAGGGTGCCGTCAGGTGAACCGCGCTGCGCTTTGCGATCTGATGGCGGAATACGGCGCGGCGATCGACGAGGATCGCCTCGAAGACTGGGTGGAGCTGTTCGAAGAAGCCTGCGACTACCGCATCGTCACGCGCGAGAATGTCGAGCAGGGACTGCCCAACGTGCTCATGTGGTGCGACAACAAGAACATGCTGCGCGACCGCGTCGAGTCCTACCGCAACGTCAACCTCTACAATCTGCACTATGACCGTCACGTCATCGGCCCGCTGCGTCTTCTGGGCGAAAAGGACGGTGTGTGCAGCTTCGAGGCGAGCTATGGGCTGTTTCAGACCGACCTCGAGGGATCCTCGCGGCTGTTCAGCGTAGGGCGCTACCGCGTCGAGGCGCGCATCGAAGGCGATGTCGCGCGGCTGAAATCGGTGACCGTCGTCGCCGACACCGGCCTGGTTCCGTCGCTGCTCGCGACGCCGATCTGAGCTGTCGCAAACGCGCTCCGGTTGCATCCTTGTGACGTCGGCCGCGATAATGCAGGCGTTCCGCTTTTGGGGAGGGGGCCGCGATGCCCGAGGTCGGCGTAGCTGCTTCGCAACCGTGGTACGGCAGCCTTGATCGGCGGCAATGGAATACGCTCGTCGCGGCGAATCTCGGCTGGATGTTCGACGGCTACGAGACCTACGCCCTTCTGCTGACGATCGGCGCAGCTCTGCATCAGTTGCTCGCGCCGGCGCAGTTCGCGCAGATCCCGACCTACGCCGGCGCCGTCATCGCCCTCACGCTGCTCGGCTGGGGAATCGGGGGCGTGATCGGCGGCATTCTGGCTGATTACATCGGACGCAAGAGGACCATGGTGATCTCGATCCTGGCCTACTCGCTCATGACTGGGCTGAGCGCCTTTGCGTGGGACTGGATATCGTTCGCTGCGCTTCGCCTGCTCGTCGGCATTGCCATCGGCTCCGAGTGGGCTACCGGCACGTCGATCACGGCCGAGCTCTGGCCGGACAAGGCGCGCGGCAAGGGCGCCGGGCTGATGCAGTGCGGCTTGGGGATCGGGTTCTTCGTCGCGTCGCTGGTATGGCTTTACGTCGGCACATTAGGGACCGATGGATGGCGCTACATGTTCCTGCTCGGCATCCTGCCCGGATTCTTCACGCTGTGGATACGGCGCGGGATCCCGGAATCGCCGCGCTGGGAGCAGGCCAACCGGCGCCGCCAGGCCGCGCTTGAGCGCGAGCGCAGCGGCGCACTGCTGCAGGAGCATGAGCGCGCGCTGACACGCTTCACGCTCCTCGAGCTGTTTGCGGAACCCGAAGTGCGGCGCCGCACGCTCATCGCGTTCGCGATGTCGCTTGCTACGACGCTCGCGTGGTGGGGCATCTCGGCATGGCTGCCGCCTTACATCGCGTCGGTGGCGGCCAAGGCGGGACTGTCCGGGCCGCAGTGGGCGAGCTTCGCCGGGATGGCCTACAACATCGGCGCCATCGCGGGCTACATCAGCCTGGGATTCCTGGCTGACGCGTATGGCCGCAGGCCCGTGACGCTGTTTTACTTCGCTCTCGCGTTCATCACGACGCCGGTGGTTTTCCTGTGGACCCATGACCTGAACCTGCTCCTGGCCGCCGCGTGCGTGAACGGGTTTTTCAGCCTTGGCCTGTATTCGTGGATGCCGGTATGGCTGCCGGAGCTATTCCCGACCAGGATACGCGCCACCGGGGCGGCGTTCTGCTTCAACACGCCGCGCTTCATCGCCTGGATCGGGCCGCTGGTGGCAGGAACCCTGATCGCCAACTTCGGCGGCTTCAGCAACGCAGCCATGACCGTGGCGGCGATCTACTTTCTCGGCCTCGTCAGCGCCCCGTTCCTGCCGGAGACCCGGGGTAGGCCGCTACCGGAAAGCGTTTAGGTCCGGGCGTTTTCCATCTTCGTTCAACCCGATGCATCAGAGGAAGGTCACATGAAACTTTCGAGAATCGCGGCTGCAAGTATTTTCGTCTGCGTGGTCCTGATGGGAACAGGGATAACATCTCCCGTGCAGGCTCAGCGGGCAAACATGACGTTCTTCGTGACCAGTGTGGGCAAAGGCAACGGTGCTGATCTTGGTGGCCTGGAGGGCGCCGATGCGCATTGCCTTGCGCTCGCCAAGGCGGCCGGCTCGAAGCACGAGAACTGGCGCGCGTACTTGAGCACGACATTGCCGGGGGGCGACGCAGGCGTGAACGCGCGCGACCGCATCGGCAAAGGCCCTTGGCGTAACGCCAAGGGCGTGATGGTGGCCAAGAGCGTGCAGGATCTGCATTCCGCACGCAACAACATCAACAAGCAAACCGCTTTGACGGAGAAGGGCGAGGTGGTCAGCGGTCGCGGCGATGCCGTGAACATGCACGATATCCTGACGGGCTCGGACCCGGCCGGGAATTTCTCGACAGCGGGCGGCGACACCACATGCGGCAACTGGACAAAGAGCGGCGAAGGCTCGGCGATCGTCGGCCACCATGACCGGACCGGATTGAAGGACACCCGGCACATGAAGTCCTGGAACTCCTCGCATGGCTCGCGCGGCTGCAGCCAGGAGAACCTGAAAGCCTCAGGCGGCGCCGGCCTGCTCTATTGCTTCGTCGCAAACTGAAGGCGAGCGCCACGCGCTCGGAACGCTCATGATGCTCAAGGGAAAGGTTGCCATCATCACTGGCGGGGCACGCGGGATCGGGCATTCGACGGCCGTCAAGTTCGCCGCCGAGGGGGCGAAGGTCGCGGTGTGCGACATCAATCCGGAGCTGACGCAGCAAACGCTGGCGGCGATACGATCGCACGGCGGCGAGGCCGAGGGCTATCGGGTCGACGTGACCAAGAAGGAGACGCTCGCCGCGATGGTGAAGGCCGTGATGGCCAAGTGGGGGCGCATCGACTGCGTGGTCAACAACGCCGGCATCGTGATGGACGCGCAGCTGAAAAATATGACCGATGAGCAGTTCGACAAGGTGATCGACATCAACCTGAAGGGCGTCTACAACTCGACGCGGATGGTCGTGGACATCATGCTGGCGCAGGGATCTGGGGTCATCCTGACGACCTCCTCGGTGGTCGGCCTGTACGGCAACTTCGGCCAAACCAATTACGCGGCCAGCAAGTTTGCCGTGATCGGGATGACCAAGACCTGGGCCCGGGAGCTGGGGCGCAAGGGCATTCGCGCGGTTGCCGTGTGCCCGGGCTTCATCAGGACGCCGATCCTCAACCAGATGCCGGAGGAAGTGCTCAAGGGCATGGCGGCGAAAGTTCCCTCCGGCCAGCTCGGCAAGCCCGAGGAAGTGGCCAACGTGTTCGCGTTCCTCGCCTCCGACGACGCGAGCTACATCAACGGCGCGGTGATCAGCGTCGACGGTGGCATGACCCTCTGAGGTCTCACACCGCGTTATAGCCGCCGTCGACGCGCAGGTCGGCGCCGGTCATGAAGCTGGAAGCATCCGACGCGAGGAACAGCGCCGCGGCGGCGATCTCCTCGGGCTGGCCGAGCCGGTCGAGCAGGTGCTTCGGGCCAAGAATTTCGCGCGCTTTTTCCATCGAGCCGAAGCGCAGCATGCGCTCGGTCTCCACCGCGCCCGGTGAAAGCGTGTTCACCCGGATCTTCTGTGCGGCGTGGTCTGCCGCCATGGCTTTGGCCATGGTGATCAGCGCTCCCTTGCTCGAGCAGTAGGCGACGCGTCCCGGCGTGCCCACGGTACCGAGCTGCGAAGCGATGTGGATGATGGATCCGCCGCCGGCGCGCGCCATGTGCGGAATGGCCCACCGGCTCATCAGGTAGGCGCCGGCGACGTTGACGGCGAATACGCGGTTCCAGGCCGCGAGATCAAGGTCGACGACCGTCGCGCTTGGATCCTTCATCGCGGCGCCATTCACCAGCACATGCAGGCCGCCAAAGGCCTTCACCACCTGCTCGACCGCCTTCCTGGTATCCGATTCGGAAGACACGTCACAGGCGATGGCGAGAAATTCTTTCCCGACCACTTTTTTCACATCGAGATCCACGCACGCGACCTTGGCGCCGGAATTTGCAAAAGCGCGCGCGATGGCGCCGCCGATGCCGCCGCCCCCGCCGGTGACGATCGCGGCTTTTGCTTGCAGCGAGTAATTCATTACCGTCTCCCGAGATATGCTTCTTTCACGCGCTCGTCCTGCTTGAGGGCTGCGCAGGGTCCGCTCGCGATGATCGCGCCCGTCTGCAGCACGTAGCCGCGGCTCGCCGTTTCGAGCGCGTAGCGGGCGTTCTGCTCGACCAGCAGGATGCTCGTCCCGGCGGCGTTGGCGGCGCGGATGCTGCGGAAGATGTCCTGCACCACGAGCGGCGCGAGGCCAAGCGAGGGCTCGTCCATGCACAGCAGCCGCGGCTCGGACATCAGCGCCCGGGACAGCGCGAGCATCTGCTGCTCGCCGCCGGAGAGCGTTCCCGCCGCCTGAGCCGCGCGCTCGCGCAGCCGCGGGAACATCTCCATCACCCGCTCCATCTGCGAGCGCAGCTTCCGCCGGTCGGCGCGGAACTTGAATCCGCCCATTTCGAGGTTTTCCCGCACCGTCAGCGCCGGGAACACGCGCCGGCCTTCCGGCACCAGCGCGATGCCGGCGAGCGCGCGCGAATGGGAAGGCATACGGGTCACGTCGTCCCCGCCGAACACGATCTTGCCGCTGCGAGGCAGCATGGCGCCGGCGACGCCGCGCAGGCTGGTGGTCTTACCGGCGCCGTTGGCGCCGATGAGGGTGACGATCTCGCCTTCGGCGACGTCGAAGGAGATGTCGCGCACCGCCGGGACTTCGCCATACGCCAGCTCGAGGTTTTGTACCTTAAGGAGCAAATTCACCGCCAAGGTAGGCCGCGATCACCGCCGGGTTGTGCCGCACTTCGCGCGGCGTGCCCTCGAACAGCGGCTCGCCATGGTCCATGACGAAGACGCGGTGTGCGACGTTCATCACCAGGTCCATGTTGTGCTCGACGACCACCACTGTGATGTCTTGTCGGCCGATCTGTTCCAGTCTTTTCAGTAGAAAATCGACTTCCGCCGCGTTGAGGCCGGCGGCGGGCTCGTCGAGCATGAACAGCCGCGGCCGCGTCGCCAGGGCGCGCGCGATCTCCAGCATGCGCTGCTGCCCGTACGGCAGCGCCCCGGCGCGCTCGCCGGAACGCGCCTCCAGCCCGACGAACGCGAGCAGCGAGCGCGCCTCCTCGCGGAAGCGCCCGGCATTGCCGTAAACGAGATATTTCCAGAAAGGCGCGTCCTGGTGGATGTGGAAGCCGGCGAGCACGTTCTCGAGCAGCGTGAGCTGCTTGAACAGGCGGATCTTCTGGAAAGTGCGCGCGATGCCGAGTCGCACGCGGCGGTGCGCCGGCAAGCCGATCAGATTTCTTTCTTCAAAATGCAAAGATCCCGCATCGGGCTGGTAGATCCCCGAGAGCAGGTTGAGCAGCGTCGACTTGCCGGCGCCGTTGGGTCCGATCAGCGCGAAGATCGATTTCTCCGGCACGGCGATGGACACGTTCTGCACGGCGCGCACGCCACCGAAGCTCTTGCTCAAGCAGGTCGCGCGCAGCAATGCATTCATGAAATTCTTGCCTTCAACTTGGTCCAGGCCTGAACGATGCCGCCCGGCATGAACAGCACCACCAGCGTCAGCGCGAGGCCGTAGATCATCAGGCGCAGCTCGCCGAAGCCGCGCAGCAATTCGGGCAGGAAGGTGAGCACGATCGCGCCCACCACCGGGCCGATCATGGTCCCCATGCCGCCGACGATGACCATGGCCATCATGGTGAACGACTCGACGATGGCGAATGCGTCCGGCACGAGCGTACCGACGAAGCCCGGATAGAAGCAGCCGGCGAGGCCGGCGATTGCCGCGCCGACGCCGAAGGCAAAAGCCTTCCACAGCGCGCGGTTGATGCCGAGGGACGCCGCCGACACCTCGTCCTCGCGGATCGCGCGCAGGGTGTCGCCCACGGGCGAGCGCACCAGGTTATCGATCAGAACGTAGACCAGCACCGCGATGCCCGCCACCAGGTAGAACAGCGCCGCCGGATGCGAGAACGGCGGCATGATGCCGTAGATGCCGCGCACGCCTTGGGTGACGTTCTCCCAGTTCACCAGCACCTGGTAGGTGATGACCGCGAAACCAAGCGAGGCGATGGCGAGGTAATGCCCGCGCAGCCGTACGGCGAAGGCGGCGAGCGCGAGGCCGAGCAGGCCGGCCGCGCCTACTGCCGCGACGGCGGCGAGCCAGAAGTTCCAGCCATAGCCCTTGATGAGAATGGTGGAGACATAGGCGCCGATGCCGAAGAAAGCCGACTGGCCGAGGTTGAGCTGCCCGGTGTAGCCGATCACGAGGTTGAGCGACAGCGCGAGCAGCACGTTCATCGCGCACAGCACCAGGATGCCGCGCCAATAGGAAGTGTCGAGCAGCCACGGCAGCGCGGCGACGATAACGACCGCGACGCCGAGCCAGGCTCGCCGGGCGGTCAAACGCTCAATCACACGTTTTCCTCTTTGCGCTCGGCGATCAGGCCGGTCGGCCGCAAGGCGAGCATGACGAGCAGCATCACGAACACCACCAGGTCGATCAGCCCGGAGCCGAGGTACTGCACCGTGAAGGCCTCGATGACGCCGACCAGGATGCCGGCGAGGATGGTGCCCTGCATGTTGCCGAAGCCGCCGATGATGACGATGGCGAAGGCCTTGACGATCACCGATGCCCCGGCGAAGGGCGACAGCACCAGCACCGGGCCGAGGAGCGCCCCGGCCATGCCGGCGAGTGCCGAGGCGATGACGATGGTCAGGGCGATGAGCAGGTTCGGATTGATCCCCATCAGCCCGGCCGTCTCGCGGTCCTGCGCCACCGCGCGCAGCGCCTTGCCGAGGAACGTGAAGCGCATGAAGCCGTAGAGCGCGGCGATCGCCGCGGCCGACACCGCGACCACCAGCACGCTCTGCGCGCTGAAGAAGATGCGCCCGATGCGCAGGGTCTCGCGCGCGAAGGGCGAGTCGAACTGGTACGGTATCGGCCCGAAGAGCGCGAGCTGCGCGTTCTCGAGCAGCACCGACACGCCAATCGTCGCGATGAGGGGCCGCAACTCGTCGCCGCGATCGCGCAACGGCGCGAACACCGCCGCGTTCACCGCCAGCCCGAGCAGCGCGCCCGCCCCGAGCGCGGCGAACATCGACAGCAGATAGGCGCCGGTGTCCGGCAGGCCGAGGACCTTGGTGGCGAACCGCGTCGCGGTGAAGAACGCGGTGAACGCGCCGACGGTGACGAAGTCGGCGTGCGCGAAGTTGATCTGATTCAGCACCCCGTAGATCAGGGTGAGCCCCAGGGCCACCATCACATACAGGCAGCCCAGGTAGATGCCGTTGACCGACTGTTGTACGACCAGCTCTACCAGTCGAGCCCTTTCCAGCTCAGGTCTTTCTGGGTCTCGACGAAGTGCACCACCGAGAGGTCGGAGTTCTGGCCCTTCGGGTCGAAGCTGATCTTGCCCGTCGTCACTTCCACGTCCTTGAACGTGGAAAAGCGCTCGCGGATCGATTCCGAGTCGGTGGCGCCGCGGCGCACCGCCTCGGCGATCAGCAGGATCGTGTCGTAGGCGTGCGAACTGATGTGGGTCGGCACCTTGTCGGCACCGTACTTGGCGCGAAACGCCCTGACGAAGTCCTGGACGATCCCGCGCTTCTCGGTCGGATCGAACTGCACGATGCGCACGTAGCCCTCGGCCGCCTGGCCGGCCTTCTGGTCGAAGCCGTACGGCAGCCAGATCGAGCCCATCTGCACCGCGTTGCCGCCGCCGCCCCTGACGACCTTCGCCTGCGCCAGCGCCTGCGCGAGGCGCACTTGCTGGCCCTCCAGCGCGAAGGTGGGGAGCACGTCGATCTTGCCGAGCGAGGCGATGCGCGTGGCGATGGCGGTGAAGTCGTTCACGTCGCGCCCGAAGTCGATCTTCGCCAGCACCTTGCCGCCCATGGCGACGAAGGGCCTCTCGAAGCCGTCGGCGTTGTCGTTGCCCGCGTTGGTCTTTTCGTACAGGATCACCGCGGTGCGCGCGCCGAGCCTGTCGTAGGCGACCTTGGCGAGCGGCAGGCTCTGCTGCGCGGCGTTGGGGAAGATGCGGAACACGTACTTGTAGCCCGATTCGGTCAGCTTCATCGTCACCGAGCCGGCATTGAGCTGCGGCACTCTGGCCTGCTCGAGGATCGGCGCGATCGCCAGCGAGGCGTCCGAGCACTCTTCGCCGATCACGATGTGCGGCCTGAACTGGTCGAGCACGCGCTTCACGGCGTTGGTCGCCTGCAGCGGGCTGCAGGCGGAATCCTCGTAGCGCACCTGCAGGTGGTAGCCGTTGACCCCGCCCTTCAGCTGCTCGAGCGCGAGGTCGATGCCCTGCTTGCCCATCACGCCGAAATACGAGCCCGGGCCCGAGATCGGCGTCAGCACGCCGATGCGGATGACCTTTTCCTGCGCCTGCGCGGCAAAGGCCGCGCAGGCAAACGCAAGGATCGCCGCTTTGTGCGCCAGCTTCATGGATTCCCCTCCTCAGGAGATGCGACCAATGTACAAAAGCAGCCCGCTTCCCACAAGGTTCAAACAGCCGGCGCGCCGAGCGAAACCGGGATTTCTGCCTTTAACCGGGACGCCGCGATGCGCAAACTAGGGTCTTCGGAGGACACGGACTTGAGCCCTCTCTACGCCGCGCGCGTCTTTTGGTACCGGACCGACAAGGGGCCATGGGTGTTCTTTGTGGTCGTCGGCCTGATTGTCGCGCTCTTCGGGTTGCTGCTGACGGCGGTGTTCGCTCATCAGGACGACAGGCGCAATCGCGCGCGCGCGCTCGACCGGCAGAACCTCGCCTGCCTGGCGAGAAACGTGTATTTCGAGGCTCGGGGCGAGCCCGCGGCGGGGCAGTATGCCGTGGCGGAAGTCACGATGAACCGTAAGTCCTCGCGGCTTTTCCCCCGCACGGTTTGCGCGGTCGTGTATCAGAAGGATTGGGATCCGCTCCTCGGGCGTTACGTGGGCGCGTTTTCGTGGACCGAATTCAATGAACTGCCGGCCCCCGGTGGCCGGGAATGGGAACGCGCCTGGAAGGTGGCCGAAGCGGTCTACTATCAGAGGTACACGCCGGCGCTCGAGGGCGCCCTATTCTTTCACGCGACCTACATCACTCCCGACTGGGCGAAAGAAAAGAAGCGCGTCGCCCTGATCGGCAAGCATGTCTTCTATAGATAGGCCATTTTAGTACTTCGCGTTCCCCGGCGTTCTCGGGAACGGGATGGCATCGCGCACGTTGGTGAGGCCGGTCACGTAGGCGATCGTGCGCTCGAAGCCCAAGCCGAAGCCGGCGTGCGGCACAGTGCCGTAGCGGCGCAGGTCGCGGTACCAGCCGTAGTGCTCCCGATCGATGGCCCGCTCGGCCATGCGGGCGTCGAGCGCTGCCAGCCGCTCCTCGCGCTGGCCGCCGCCGATGATCTCGCCGATCCCGGGCGCGAGCACGTCCATCGCCGCGACCGTGCGGCCATCGTCGTTCACCCGCATGTAGAAGGCCTTGATGCTCTTGGGATAGTTCATGACGATGACGGGCCTTTTCGCGTGGCGCTCGGTGAGGTAGCGCTCGTGCTCCGACTGCAGGTCGATGCCCCACTTCACCGGGAATTCGAACTTCTCCCTGGCGCGCTCAAGGATCGCGATCGCCTCGCCATAGTCCATGCGCACGAACTGCGATTGGACGATTCCCTGCAGCTTCGCCACCAGCCCCCTTTCGATGCGCTCGTCGAAGAAGGCCATGTCTTCTGCGCGTTCTTCGAGAAGTGTCTTGAAAGTGTTTTTCAAAAGCAATTCGGCGAGGCTGGCGTTGTCCGACAGATCTGCGAAGGCGATCTCGGGCTCCACCATCCAGAACTCGGCGAGGTGCCGGCTGGTGTTCGAGTTCTCGGCACGGAAGGTCGGGCCAAAGGTGTAGACCTTGGAGAGCGCGAGGCAGTAGGCCTCGACGTTGAGCTGCCCCGACACCGTGAGGAAGGTCTCGCGGCCGAAGAAGTCCTGCGCGAAGTCGGCCTTTCCCTCGGGCGTGCGCGGCAGGTTGGCGAGATCGAGCGTCGACACCCGGAAGAGCGCGCCGGCGCCCTCTGCGTCCGAGGCGGTGATGATGGGCGTATTGACCCAGAAAAAATCCCGCTCGTGGAAAAACCGGTGGATCGCCTGCGCGACGGTGTGCCGCACGCGCGTCACCGCGGCGATCACGTTGGTGCGCGGCCGCAGATGCGCCACCTCGCGCAGGAACTCGAGCGAGTGCGGCTTGGGCTGGATCGGGTAAGTGTCCGGATCGTCAACCCAGCCGAGCACCCTGATCGCGCGCGCCTGCATCTCGAACGGCTGGCCCTTGGTAGGCGAAGCGACGATGCTGCCGCTCGCCTCCACCGCGCACCCCGCGGTGAGCCTCAGCACTTCGTCGGCGTAGTTCGGCAGCGTGCTCGGCGCGACGACCTGCACCGGATGGAACGAGGAGCCGTCCGAGACATTGACGAAGGAGAACCCCGCCTTCGAGTCGCGCCGCGTGCGCACCCAGCCATTCACAGTGACGCTCGCGTCTTGCGGCGCCCGCCCGGCCAGGATCTCGCGCACCGTCAACTGGCTAGCCATCGATCCTGATCGCGGCTTCGCGGATCAGCCTGCCGAAGCGCTCGTACTCCGCAGTGTTCATCTCGGTGAATTGCTGAACGCTGAGCGCGCCGGGCTCGCCGCCCAGTCCGGCGAGCCTCGCCTGCACGTCGGGCAGCTTCAGCGCCTGCTGCAGCTCGGCGTTCAGCCGCTCGACGATCGGGCGAGGCGTGCCGCCAGTCACGAAGAGGCCATACCAGGTGCTCATCTCGACGCCCTGAATGCCCGATTCGACGAGCGTGGGGACGCTGGGGAGCTCGGCGGAGCGCTTGAGCGTTGTGACCGCCAGCGCACGCAGCCTCCCCGCCTTGATCTGGCCCATCGCGGAGGAGCTCGTGTCGAGCATCATCTCGACCTGCCCGCCCAGGAGGTCGATATGCGCCTGGCTGCTGCCTTTGTAGGGAATGTGGGTGAGCTTCGTCCCGGTCGCTCGCATGAACAGCTCCGCGGCGATGTGCTGCGTGCTGCCTACGCCGACCGAAGCGAAGCGGTATTCGCCGGGCTTTGCCTTGAGCAGCGCGAGCAGCTCTTCGATGGTGCGGGCAGGAACGCCGGTATTCACCACCACGACATTGGGCACGACCACCACCAGGCCGACGGGCTGGATGTCCTTTTGCGCATCGAAGCCGAGCTTGATGAGGTGAGGCGCGATCGCCTGCCCGGTATTGGTGGCCACCATGAGGGTATGGCCGTCGGGCGTCGCCCTGGCCGTGAAGTCGGCGGCCAGCGTGTTCGATGCGCCGGGGCGGTTTTCGACCACGAACGGCTGCTTGAAGCGCTCGGCAAACTTGTCCGCCAGCAGGCGGGAGATGATGTCGATGCCGCCGCCTGGAGAGGCGCCTGCCATGATTTTCACCGGCCTCGCCGGGTAGGGCTGGGCGAGGGTAGCGCTCGCCCAAAGCAGGAGAAAGATCGGGACGGAGCGCATTCAGGTCTTCAGTCTGTAGCCGGTTTTGAAGATCCACCATACCGCGGCGAGGCAGGCGACGAGGAATACGCTTGTCATCGCCAGGCTCACCGCCACGTTCACGTCGGCGATCTCATAGAAGCTCCAGCGGAAGCCGCTCACCAGGTAGACCACGGGGTTGAACAGGGTGAGCGTCTGCCAGACGGGCGGCAAGACGCTGATGGAATAGAAAGTGCCGCCCAGGAACGTCAACGGGGTGATGACGAGCAGGGGCACGAACTGCAGCTGCTCGAAGCCGTCCGCCCAGATGCCGATGATGAAGCCGAACAGGCTGAAGGTCACTGCGGTCAGCAGGAGAAACGCGAGCATCCAGGCCGGATGGGCGATGCGCAGCGGCACGAACAGGCCCGCCGTGGCGAGGATGATGAGGCCCAGGATCACCGACTTGGTCGCGGCCGCGCCGACATAGCCGGTCACGATCTCGAGGTACGAAACCGGCGCCGACAGGATCTCGTAGATCATGCCGGTGAACCTGGGAAAGTAGATGCCGAACGAGGCGTTCGTGACGCTCTGCGTCAGCAGCATCAGCATCGCCAGCCCCGGCACGATGAAGGCGCCGTAGCTGACTCCGTCGATCTCGGCGATGCGTGTGCCGATCGCCGCGCCGAACACCACGAAGTACAGCGAGGTCGAGATGACCGGGGCGACGATGCTCTGCAGCAGCGTGCGGCCCGTGCGCGCCATCTCGAACACGTAGATCGCCCGGATCGCCCTGAAGTTTGTCCTCATCGGTTCATTTCCCCTGCCGCACCAGGTCGACGAAGATGTCTTCGAGAGAGCTTTGCGTCGTCTGGAGATCCTTGAAGCCGATGCCCGCCTGGTTGAGATCGTCGAGCAGCGACGTGATGCCGGTGCGCTCGCCGTGCGTGTCGTAGGTGTAGACGAGCTCGCGGCCGCCGGCCGCCAGGTTCAGCCGATGCGCGGCGAGCTCGGCCGGGATGGCCTCGAGCACTTCGTGCAGCTGGAGCGTGAGCACCTTCTTGCCGAGCTTGCGCATGAGCTCGGCCTTCTCTTCGACCAGGATGATCTCCCCCTTGCTGATCACGCCGATGCGCTCGGCGATCAGCTCGGCCTCCTCGATGTAGTGCGTGGTCAGGATGATGGTCACACCCGAATCGCGCAGGAACCGCACCACCTGCCACATGTCCTGCCTGAGCTCGACATCGACGCCGGCGGTCGGCTCGTCGAGAAACAGCACCTGCGGTTCGTGCGCGAGCGCCTTGGCGATCAGCACGCGGCGCTTCATGCCGCCCGACAGGGTCATGATCTTGCTTTCCTTCCTGTCCCACAAGGACAGGTCCTTGAGCACCTTCGCGACCCGGTCCGGATCGGCCGGCTTGCCGAACAGGCCGCGGCTGAAGCTGACGGTCGCCCAGACGCTCTCGAATGCATTGCTGGTCAGCTCCTGCGGCACCAGACCGATCATCGCGCGTGCGGCGCGGTAGTCCTTGAGGATGTCATGGCCGCCGACCGACACGGCGCCTGCGGACGGCGTCACGATGCCGCAGACGATGTTGATGAGCGTCGTCTTGCCGGCGCCGTTCGGACCGAGCAGGGCGAAGATTTCGCCGCGGCGAATGTCGAGGCTGACGCGCTTGAGCGCCTGAAACCCGGAAGCGTAGGTCTTCGAGAGATTCGAAACCGAAATGATCGGCGGCATCAGAGCCGCGCATTCTAATTCATGCCGAGCTGACGTCCACCTTGTCGGGGTAGAAGGCGAGCCGCTCCTTGATCACGCTCATCTCGTCGTACGGCTGCTCGTAGCTCCAGACCGCGTTTTCAGGCCCGTTCACCAGCGAAAAATACGCTGCATCGCCCTTGAACGGGCAGTGCGTCCGATGGCTCGAGCGCATGAGCCGCTCCATCTTCACGTCCTTGCGGGGGAAATAGAAGACCGCGGGATAGTTGCCCTCCTCCATCCTGATGGCGTCGCGCGTGTCGGCGATCACCTCGCCGTTGAACGTCACGCGCACGCGCTCCTTCGCGGGCTTCGTCTCGATGCGATGATCCGGGTACTTCTTGTAGCCGGGAGCGGGATTACCAGT
>Ga0209577_10003438_pt1 | contig 14912 bp, 15 predicted proteins | sample GraSoiAngelo_109_FD_185874 | JGI IMG/M metagenome (GOLD analysis project Ga0209577, IMG submission 185874) | Grasslands soil microbial communities from the Angelo Coastal Reserve, California, USA - 14_0903_12_20cm (SPAdes) (version 2) | ecosystem: Environmental > Terrestrial > Soil > Grasslands...
ATCCCAACGAATTTATGGAAGACGGGAAGATTACCGTCAAGCGCGGCGACGAGGTCGATGTCCTCGTCAAGAACATGGAGACCGGCGAAGGCTATCCGGTGCTTTCGCGCGCTGATGCTGTTCGTCTACGGGCGTGGGACGATCTCGAAAAAGCCTACAACGATGGCACGGTAATCAAAGGGCGAGTCATTGAGCGCATTAAAGGGGGCTTGCGCATCGATATCGATGGCATCGCGGCGTTTCTGCCGGGATCGCAAGTAGATGTGCGCCCGATTCGCAATCTGGATTCTTTGCGGGACAAGCAGATTGAAGCCAAGGTGATTAAGCTGAATCGTAAGCGATCGAACGTGGTCCTTTCGCGCAAAGCCGTGCTCGAGGAGCGCGATGCCGGTCGAAAAGATCAAACCCTCAACCAGATAGAAGAAGAGATTATCGTTGAAGGGCAGATTAAGAATCTGACCGACTATGGCGCGTTCGTCGATCTCGGCGGCATCGACGGACTTCTGCATGTCACTGATATGTCCTGGGGACGCCTGCAAAATCCTGCCGAGCTTTTTAAGGTAGGCGACACTGTGCAGGTCAAGGTTCTCAAATTCGATCGCGAACGCGAGCGCGTCTCGCTCGGATACAAACAGCTTCTGCCCGATCCGTGGGAAACAATCGAGGAGCGCTTTCCGCCCGCCACTCGGATCACGGGGAAGATTGCGAGCGTGGCTGATTACGGAGCTTTCGTAGAATTGGAACCTGGGGTCGAGGGTTTGGTGCATGTTTCAGAGATGAGTTGGTCCAAGCGCATCAAGCATCCGAGCAAAATCGTGAGTCCAGGCGATACTGTCGAAGTCGAAGTGCTGAGCGTAGATCCAAGAGCTCGCCGCGTCAGTCTCGGGATGAAGCAGGTGCAAGAGAATCCCTGGAAGACAATTGGAGAGCGGTATCACGTCGGCGATCGCGTGCATGGCCGCGTGCGCAATCTGACTGACTTCGGCGCTTTCATCGAAATTGAAGACGGTGTGGACGGCCTCGTCCATGTCTCCGATATTTCCTGGTCGCGTCGCGTGAAGCATCCTGGCGAAGTGCTGAAGAAAGGCCAGCAGGTCGATGCGGTCATAACCACTATTGATCCTGAAAACCGGCGCATGTCGCTTTCGATCAAGGAGCTGGAACCAAACGCCTGGAACGATTTTGTCGCCGCGCATAAGCCGGGTGATATAGTCAAAGGCAAGATAGCGCGTTTTGCCGGCTTCGGCGCCTTCGTGGAATTAGGCGATAATCTCGAGGGCTTATGCCACATTTCAGAACTTTCTGATGAAAGAGTCTCGAAGCCGGAAGATGCCGTGCAACTCGGCCAGGAGATGGAGTTTCGGATCCTGCGCATCGATGCCGAAAACAAGAAGATCGGTTTATCAGCACGGGCAGCGGCTCGAGAAGAACCGATCGTCGAGCAGAAGACATACACCTCGCAAGCCGGCGGCGGCATGGCTTCCCTGGCGGAGCTAGCTGACTTCGGAAGCTCAAGCAGGACTTCCGACGACGAACAAACGTAAGGCGAGCTAAGCGTTGACCGGATCGCTGACGAGAATCGCCCGGCAACTCAGAAGTTTTGACCTGCTCACTTTGTCTCGATGGAGATCGCAAATCAGCCGTAAGATGTTGGCCGTACAGTCCCTTAGCCTTGCCGTGCCTTTACTGTTCTGCTAATCTAGCCTGCGTCGATCTTGCTACAACTGTTCTTGCGAGATTAGTTCACCGCCGTTTGAAAGGGCGGTCTTTCCGCGAGGTAACTGAATGACTAAAGCTGATCTGGTCAACGATGTCTCTAACGCCGCTGAGCTGACCAAGAAAGATGCTGAGCGACTGGTGGAAATAGTTTTCGAGAGCATTATCGATAGTCTAAATCGCGGCGAGAAGATCGAGCTAAGAGGCTTCGGCAGCTTTCGGGTGCGCGAGCGCGGCTCTCGCCGCGGCCGAAATCCCAAGACCGGCGCAGCCGTTAATATTCCTGCCAAGCGGGTTCCTTATTTCAAAGCCGGCAAGGAACTCAAGGAACTCATCAACGAGAGTCCTGCTTAATAAGTTTTGCGACATTAAGCGAGGCGCGCACGACGAATCGTTTAGGATCTGACTGTTGTGGAAAGACTCTGGAGTCCCTGGCGACATGCTTACATCGCCGCGAGCGGATCCGATATGTCTCCGCCCGCCATCTGCATTTTCTGCGCCGCGCAAAAGAATCCAGCCGAGGACGAAAACAATTTCGTGCTCCATCGGGGCGCTCATAATTTCGTCATTCTCAATCTGTATCCCTACATCACCGGTCACTTGATGATTGCGCCATTTGCGCATATTGGAGAGCTTGACTCAGCACCGAAAGAAGTCACGGACGAGATAATGGACCTTGCCAAGCGTTGTGAGACGGCTCTGCGCGAAGTCTATCATCCCGACGGGCTCAACCTCGGAATGAATCTCGGCCGCGCCGCCGGAGCCGGCATTGCGGACCACATTCACCTGCATATCATGCCGCGCTGGACGGGCGATGCGAATTTCATGACTACGGTTGGCGAAACGCGCGTCCTGCCCGAGGATCTGTCAACCACCTATCAGAAGGTCCGCGAGAAGTTTTAGTATTTCCGAACCCAGACAAATCAATCACCTGCGGTCTGCACTGCGCGTGATCGCTTCGTCTTCAACTTCGCCGGAAGGGTTAATAGGAACGTCGGCAGGTTTTTCGTAAGTGACGCCATGGACGCCCCACTCGACTGGGTCAAACGGCATTTGCGGCACGTTGAAGCCCGGATAGTCGATTCTCGGGTGATAGATTGCCGTTAGAGAATTGATCAGCGCTTCACGAATGGCTGTTAGTTCTCGCAACGTCAAATTCGATTCGTCGAGTTGGCCATCAGTGAGGATGGCGTCAAAGATACGCGCGATGATTGCGCGGATGCTGTCCGGATCGGGATGGGCCAGCGAGCGCGCGGCAGCCTCGCACGAATCCGCCAACATCAGAATCGCGGTTTCTCTGAATTGTGGCTTCGGCCCCGGATATCGGAAATCGGCTTCGTTAATCACTTCCCCGTTAGTGGCCTGTTGTTGCGCTTTGCGCAAAAAGAAATGCAGTGTCCGGGTGCCGTGATGTTGCGGAATGAAGTCCGCAACCTGCTGCGGCAAACCAATCTCCTTGGCGAGCCTTAAGCCGTACGAGACGTGACTCGTGATTATCTTGGCGCTGGTTGTTGGACGCAGGCGGTCGTGAGGATTGCTGCCCATTTGGTTTTCGACAAAATGATCGGGCGCGGCGACCTTGCCAATATCGTGATAAAGCGAACCGACGCGTGCCAGCAGGGTATTGGCGCCAATCGCGCGGCAAGCGTCTTCGGCAAGCTGTCCTACGGCGTGCGAATGTTGATTTGTTCCAGGGGCCCGCAGGGCAAGCTGGCTCAATACCGGCAAATCGGCGTTTGATAATTCCAGCAGTCGCATGTCTGTGAGAATTCCAAACAACGATTCGTTTATTGGCACGCCGCCTGACGCAAAGATAATTGTCAGTAGACCGCCGCCAATGGCGGTGCCCGCAATGACCAAGCCGCCGGTTATTGTCAACGATCGCGCGAACAACGTCAGAGCCAGGGCCGCGAGGCAGTTAACTCCGCCGACGACCAAACCCGCCAGCGTCACCGACTGCCGTTCGCGATATTGCCTGATGCCGTACGCCGCGGCTGAGCACGAAATCAATGCGTAGAGCGTCGCTGGTACTTCATTGGGCGCCAGCAGCGTGACGAAACCTGAGGCGATCACACCGGTGAGCAGTCCTAGTTGACGATCCAGTAGCATGGTGACCAGCAGCGAAGCAGCGGCAAACGGAATTGCGAAGCTCCAGACCACCGAGTCATTAAGGGGGGCGCGCGTGCTTTGCGCGGCCAGGCCGATGGCGACAATGAACCCCAGTCGTATCAACGCTGTTTCGACCAGAATGGCGCAACCGACAAGAGCGAATGCTCTTCGTTTAGAAATGAAGAGATCGACAACTGTCGTGCGGTAATCAACAAATCGCCAGACGATGAAATAACTTGCCAAGACGAGAACCAGGACCCCAATCGTTCTCAAAGTCAGCGGCCAGCGGGCGAGAAGCAAAGTCGTGAGAATTGTTAGGGTGACAAATCCGATGACTAACTGAGTCGCGGCGGAAAACCAGCGGAGCGGTCGCAATGCCACACTCAGAACGCGATTGCGGATCATCGCGAGTCTGGAAATGAAATGGGGGCGCGGACTCATTGTGTTCCTTTCGCCTGCAACGACGAGTGTTGGTAGCCATCTCGATTGGGGCGCAAGGCGCCTCCGATTCTCCGTAACAGAGGTTCCAGCGTGCGTGGATTGAGCGCGGATATTGTCAGACAATCGGTTCCGCTTTCAGCGCGGCAGATTCGCATTATCGCTTCGACAGTTGCCGCATCGACCATGTCGGATTTGTTGAAGACGAGCAGCCTAGGAATCTGATCGAAACCCAGTTCGCGCAGAATTCGATCCACGGAAGCAATCTGTTGCTGGCAGCGAGGATTCGCGGCGTCGACCAGGTGAATCAGCAAGCAACTGCCGGCGATCTCTTCGAGTGTGGATCTGAATGCGGCGAGCAAATCCGGCGGTAAATCGCGAATGAAGCCGACCGTGTCGTTGATGATTACTTCCTGTTCACGTGGCAGTCGCAGCCGGCGCGTCGTCGGATCGAGAGTCGCAAACATTCGCTCTTCAGCCAGCACCTGACTCGCGGTGAGCGCATTCAGCAACGTTGACTTACCGGCATTCGTGTATCCAACAATTGAAATGATCGGAACGCCATGGCGCAGACGTTCCTTGCGCCTTTGTTCCCGGCGAGTTCGCTGTGCCGCGTTCAGTTTCGAGCCGATGAATGCGATCGCGCACGCGTCGCCGATCAGTTTCGAGTTTCGTTTCGCCTGGTCCACGGCCGCCGATGCCACCCGCCAATCTGGAAAACGCTGAATTCTGTCCGACGACCAAACGCGGCAAAATATATTTGAGTTGCGCCAGTTCGACTTGTATCTTCCCTTCGTGCGACTGCGCGCGCTGGGCAAAGATGTCCAGAATCAGTTGCGAGCGATCGATGACTTTTAGATCGGTTACTTCGGAGATCGCGCGAACCTGGGCGGGTTGAAGCTCGCAATCAAAGATGATCGCATCGGCGCCAAGTTGCATCGCGCGAATCAGCAACTCATCCAGCTTGCCTTTTCCCAAAACCGTTCGGGGATCGATGCCAGGACGCCTCTGGATCATTTCGTCCAGCACCACCACCCCGGCTGATTTTGACAGCTCGCGCAACTCGGCTATCGAATCTTCGGCGTCCGCCCGAGGCCCAGTCGAAACGTTAACCAGAATTGCTCTTTCGGCGCCTGAGGCGTGACGCGCCACGCGGCGGTTCCGTGCCATTTCACTTTCCAGCGCTTCCATTAACGCCAGAAAATCGATGTCCAATCGTGACGGCACCACTGGATCAAGAAACTCGAAATGCTTCGCCTGGCCGTTTGTGCTCAACTCGGCCGCACTCGATGGCAGTAAATGCGCGGAGCGAACCACGCCCGGCAATCCGGTCGCTTCATCGACATCGATGGCCGCCATCAAATCCAATCGCAGCAACGCCAGATCGGTCAAATCATCCCGCGTCAGCTCTTCACCACGCAGATGCGTATGCACACAGCGTAGTCCGCGAAAACGATCGCCCGCGACGCGCACGCGTTTGAAATCAGGCATTTCGATTCGGCGCGCATCGCCAACCATCACGTATTCAACATAGCCTTTGCGATCGACTAGCGCGCCGATCTGGCGTCGCGTTTCGTGAGAAAGCTCGCTTAGCTGCCGCGCAAATTCCGGTGTGACGATCTGGTGCGGTGGAATGCGACGTTGGTACAGCCTTTCGATACGCCGTAATTGATTTGCCTTGAGGCCCTGCGTGTTGCCGTGAAGAGTTCTCATTCAGTGGACTCCCGGAATTATAGCACTGTCCCATACTTCAGTTGCTCGAATACACGGTGTCAGAACCGCGAGCGGTAGCGACCGGATCATACACGGTGTCAGAACCGCGAGCGGTAGCGACCGGATCATGGATGGAGCTTGAATACGGACCGAGTGACCTGAATGATCCGGTCGCATCCACCACCCCAAGCGGGCTGCCCGCTTGGGGACCCCGGACCGCTCGCGGTTCTGACACAGTGATCGGACTGGCGAATTAGACATCAACGTCCACCCTAGCTACCATGTACACTTTGATTTGGAACGAAATGGTGAAGACCAAACAAATTGAGCGTATCGATCCCCCCGCCGGCATTCCCGGAGGAGAAGTGGTAATCGAAGTCAGCGGGGCAACCAGCAAAGGCGGCCACGCTCTTCAGGCTTGGTTTGGCGGCGAACCGGCACATATCGTGGCTGCGACCGGAAGGCGCGCATTGGCCCTGGTTCCTGAACTCAATAATGGCGGTGAGATTGAAGTTTCAGTTGATGCGAATGGGAAGTCAGCTAAACCTGCACGATTCATTACCGGCAGAAAATTGGCGGGCGACCTTCATCCCGTCGCGAACCCAGCTTTCGATCCCACTGACGGATCGCTATTTGTCACGAAATCAGGTGCGCGCGGCGAGCACGTGCCGGTATCACTCTATCGAATCAGTTCGGATGGGGATATCGAAGAGTTCTCCGGCGATATTATCAATCCTACCGGCATAGCCTTCGATCGAATTGGACGCATGTTCGTTACCAGCAGGCTCGAGGGAACTATTTATCGCGTCACTCCGTTGAAGGAAGTTGTCATGTTTGCAGGAGAGTTGGGTATTGCCACGGGCCTCGCCTTCAATCGGCAAGGGGAGATGTTCGCCGGCGATCGCGGCGGCAAGATTTATCGGGTGAACGAGATTGGCGAAGCAGAGCCGTGGGCCGAACTCGAGCCTTCAGTGTCGGCCTATCATTTGGCCTGTGGACCCGACGATGCGCTGTATGTAACTGGCCCGACGGTTTCGAGTTTCGATTCAATCTCCCGCTTCGATGACGACGGAAGGGGAAGCGTCTTCTTTCGCGGTCTCGGACGGCCTCAAGGTCTGGCTTTCGATCGCGACGGTAATCTGTACGTAGTGGCTTCCTTACGAGGACGCCGCGGCATCGTGCGGATTTCGCCGGATGGCAATGACGCAAGGATTGTGGTTGCGGGAATGAATCTGGTTGGTCTCGCATTCAGTCCGAACGGTGAGCTGGTCGTGGCGACTAATGAATCGGTTTATAGCTTGCCGCTCGGAATTTACGGCATACTTCTGGATCAGGTTTAGGCTTTGTCAGAACCGCCTGCGGTAGCGGGCGGTTGATCTCGGACATCGCTAATCCTTCATAATTGGAGATCAACCGCCCGCTACCGCAGGCGGTTCTGACCATTAGGTTTTGACTCTCATTACCTGCAATGTTACTTTGAGCTTCTTTTGAATCTACCTTGATCACCTCCGGACTAATCGCCCAGCTCGTCATCTACATGGTCGTGTTGCTGTTTGCAATCTCGGCACACGAAGCAGCGCACGCCTGGATGTCGAACAGATTCGGCGACGATACAGCCAGACTTCTGGGCCGCATCACGCTCAATCCGGTTGCCCACACCGATCCCATCGGGACCCTGCTGATTCCGATCGCCAGTTTCATCTTCGGAAGCATGGGCGGTGGTATGGCGAGGATTCCGTTGATTGGATGGGGTAAGCCGACGCCGGTGAATCCTTTGCGTTGGCGCAATAAAGACCTGGCGAACGTGATGGTCTCGATTGCCGGCATTCTGGCAAACCTGACGATTGCGATCGTCAGTCTCGTTCTCTTCAAGATAGCTTTTCAGTGGTCGCACTTGTTCGACCAGGGAGCCGTACTGTCTTCGGTGTCCGAACCGGTCGGGCTATTTCTTTGGACTTCCTTAACTGTTAACGTGTCGCTGGCAGTCTTTAATCTCGTACCAATTCCACCGCTCGACGGCAGTAAAGTCCTCTGGACAATTTTGCCCGACAGCATGAAACCTGCCCTGGAAGCGCTCGAAAGATTTGGCTTCATCATCCTTTTGCTGTTGGTCAGTTCCGGCTTCCTGCAGATCGTGTTTCGACCGGTTATGCAGGTAGTTATTTATCTTCTTGAGCTCTAGCAACGCCTAGCCATCGCGATAATGCCCAAACGGATCTTCAGCGGCGTGCAGCCCACCGGAAACATTCACCTCGGTAATTACCTGGGGGCACTACGCAACTGGGTAGCCTTGCAGCGCGAGTACGAAAGCTTTTTCTGCATCGTCAACCTGCACGCTATTACTAACGCGCAGAACCCCAAGATCCTTGCCGAGAAGACGCGCGAATTGGCGCGCATCTACGTCGCCGTCGGAATTGATCCGGAAGTCTCGACGATCTTCGTGCAATCCGATGTTTCAGAACACGCGGAATTGACCTGGTTGCTCAATTGTATTACGCGCATGTCGGAGCTCGAGCGAATGACGCAGTTCAAGGACAAGGCGCGCAAGCAGCAGGAGAACGTTGGCGTCGGTGTTTTCGATTATCCGGTGTTGATGGCCGCAGACATTCTCCTCTATCAAACAGACCTGGTTCCGGTGGGGGAAGATCAGAAGCAGCATCTGGAATTGACCCGCGACATCGCGATTCGTTTCAACCGCGATTATGGCGAGACGTTTCGCGTGCCCGACGCCTTCATTCCGAAAGTCGGCGCACGCATCATGTCTCTGGCGGATCCGACGAAGAAGATGTCGAAGTCCGATGAAGAAAGCGAAGCCGGTTGCGTCATGCTGCTCGACGACGCGGATGCGGTCCGCCGCAAATTCAAACGCGCCGTGACTGATTCAGGCACCGAGATTCGATTTGATTCGACCCGGCCGGCAATAAACAATTTGCTGACGATTTATCAGTTGCTCACGCAGAAGAGTCCTGAAGAAATCGAGGAACACTTTGCCGGTAAAGGATATGCGCAGCTCAAAGCAGAGTTGGCTGACGTTACCATCGAGTTCTGGCAGCCATTTCAGGAACGCGTCCGCGGCATTGATGATGATAAACTGGACGAGATTCTGAAAGCAGGAGTCGCGCGCGCGCAATCGATCGCGGGCCCAACGCTTGCGCAAGCTAAACGTAATATGGGTTTGATTGGAGCGAAGAGCGCAAGCTAAAGCTTGAACTCTGAACCATGAAGATCAGAGTTCAGAGTGCAACCTTTAGGTTGTCTTCTCGAGAACGATCAAGGTTGCACGTCGACAAGATTCGAAATTATGGACGATCTGGCACAGGGTAAGATTGACGCGGCACTGGTTCCGGAAGCAAACGAGACCCCGCAGACGATCAATGTCGCCGGCGCGAGTCCGGAAATCGCCCCAGATCGCGACAACGATCAATTACAGATCACACTTGGCGAGTTTGAAGGCCCGCTCGATTTGCTGCTGTACCTGATTCGCCAGGAACAGATCAACATCTACGACATTCCCGTAGCCCGCATCACGGACGAATACCTCCGCTATCTGAATCTTATGCAAGAGCTGGATCTGACGATGGCCGGGGATTTCCTGGTGATGGCTGCCCAGCTAATCGAACTGAAATCGCGAATGCTCTTGCCGCGCGATCCGCTGGCTGAAGCGGAGGAAGAAATCGATCTGCGCGCCGAGTTGGTGGACCTGCTACTCGAGCACGAAAAATTCAAAGCCGCGGCCCAGATGCTCTGGTCGCGCGCGACTGTCGAGCAAGCTGTCTTTACGCGCGCGGAGATCGAGACTGATAAGAACAATCCGGAGGTCGCCGTTGGTTTGTTTGATTTGCTGCAGGTGTTTCAGGAAATCCTCGCCCGGAAAAAAGAAGAGATAATGATGGAGATCGAGCGCGAGGAAGTCACTATGGCTGAGATGATCGAGCGGTTGCGGAACATGGTGCGATCCGCCGGCGAACTGAATCTGATGAAGTTTTTCGAACGCGCCAGCTCGCGACGAGAGTTAGTCACGGCGTTTCTGTCGGTGCTTGAATTGGTGAGGTTAAGCGAGATCTCGCTAGTGCAGCGCGAAACATTTGGTGAAATCGTTGCGCGGTCAGCGAGCCCAGCATAGTTACAGTACCGGGAGCGGTAGCGACCGGCCAAGCCTATGGGTAAAGCAAAAATGGCAACCGAAGAGGCCGTCGCCCACGAAGACAGTGCCATCGAGGGCCGCCGCGAAATCAGCACCGCCGAACTGAAATCGATTACTGAGGCGCTGATCTTTGTCGCGGATGAACCTATCAACACCAAAACGATTGCCGATGTGATCGACGTCGATCGCGAGGCGGTCGAAAAAGCGCTCGCAGAATTGGTCGAAGAATACGATGCTCGGGCGAGCGGTTTGCAGTTACGCGAGATTGCCGGGGGCTGGCAAATCGCGACTCGGCCGGAGCACCACGAAAATGTGCGAGCCTATCTGAAATCGAAGCCAAGCGCGAAACTATCGCTGGCTTCGCTGGAAACTTTGGCGGTCATCGCTTACAAACAACCCGTGACCGTACCGGAGATTCTGGAAATTCGCGGCGTGCAATCGCCCTCAGCAATTAAGACGTTGCTGGACAAGCGCTTGATTGTGGCCAAAGGCAGAAAAGAAACTGTGGGCCGCCCAATGATGTATGGCACGTCGAAAGAGTTTCTAATTCAGTTTGGGCTAAAAGATCTTTCTGAGCTTCCGAGCGTCGAAGACTTTCAGGATCTGGCTGGCGGCGAGGGTTAAATGACCGATAGCGAAGGATTAGTACCTCATGGTTGGGATGGGCCTAATAAAAGAGTTTAGCGATGCTATTGCGCGAGAGTTCCGGCCTGAGCGCATAGTGTTATTTGGATCGTATGCTTATGGTAAGCCAAGGACCGACTCGGACGTCGATCTCCTGGTTATCATGCCCTTTAAAGGCAAATCAGTGCATAAGGCCTTAGAAATTATCAACAAGATCCAGCCGAAGTTTTCCGTCGATTTGCTTGTTCGCCGCCAGGATGAGGTTGACTGGCGCATCGCGAACAATGACTGCTTCATGAGCGAGATAGTTGAGCAAGGACGCACGCTCTATGAATCCGATAACGCGTGAATGGGTTGATAAGGCCGAAGGCGACTTTGCTTCTGCTCAACGAGAGTTGCGAGCGCGGAAAAGCCCAAACTTTGATGCTGCATGTTTTCACTGCCATCAGTGCATCGAGAAATATTTGAAGGCTCGCCTCCACGAAGTAAAGATTCCATTCCCGAAGACACACAACCTCCTAACGTTGTTGAATTTGTTGCTAGTGCTCGAGCCATCGTGGACTGTTCTGCAACCTGACCTACAAGGCTTAACGACTTTCGCGGTAAGCTATCGATATCCAGGCATCTTTGCTGACAAGAAGGCTGCTCGCGAGGCTCTCATCCGTTGTCGCAAAGTTCGTGGAATTGTTCGGCAATCGCTTGGCTTGAAAGAGAAGTGAGGCGCTTGCGAAGACGTGAATGCAGCAGCGCCTCCAAAAACTCATCGCATCGGCTGGTATAGCCTCACGTCGTCACGCAGAAGAACTCATTACATCTGAACAAGTGAGTGTCAATGGGAAAGTGATAACCGAGCTCGGGGCCAAGGCCGATCCTGAAACTGATCACATCAAAGTAAAAGGCCGTCTGCTCAATCCGCTACTTCAGAAACATGAACACGTTTACGTCCTGCTGAACAAACCGAAGGGTTATTTGAGCAGCATGGCGGATCCTAAGGGGCGGCCGTTAGTAACTGATTTAATTCCGTCACGGCTCGGCCGTTTGCATCCCGTGGGCCGCCTCGATTTCAACACCGAAGGTTTGTTGTTGCTCACCAATGATGGCGAGTTTACAAATCTAATTACCTCTGCCAGGAATCGGATTGCCAAGGTCTACGAAGTTAAGGTGAAAGGCGTCCCGCCGGAGAGTGCAATCGAGCGCTTGCGCCGAGGCATAGCGATTGGTAAGGGTGAACGAACGGCGCCGGCTGAAGTCCGCAAGTTGCGCGAGATTAAGGCGAACTCGTGGTTTGAAGTGGCTCTTCATGAGGGGCGCAATCAGCAAATTCGTCGGATGTTCGATGCAGTTGGTCATTCGGTTGTTAAGTTGAGGCGAACGCGGATTGGGACTCTGGATGATAAGGGATTGCCGTTAGGCAAATGGCGCAGGCTGAAGGAAATTGAAGTTAAGCGATTGAGTCAGAACCGCCGGCGGTAGCGGGCGGTTGATCGGTCGTCATAGAGAGCTAAACAATATCAGCGATCAACCGCCCGCTACCGCAGGCGGTTCTGACTGAGCATGTATTGGGTTACAATGTTATGGCTTCATAACGTCGCGACAGGCATCATCGCCTGTCGTTTGAGTGTTAGGCTTATCACAGGTTGAAGCTTGAGTTACCCAGATGAACTTCGAACTCACAGAAGAACAATTGCAGATGAAGATGAGCGTGCGTGAGTTCGCTGAAGCGGAAATCGCGCCGCACGTTCTTGAGTGGGACGAGGCGCAGCATTTTCCCATTGAGTTACAACCGAAGCTCGCCGAACTCGGACTCCTCGGCGTCCTATTTCCTGAAGAGTATGGTGGCGCGGATCTCGGTTACGTCGAATACGCGACAGCGGTTGAAGAGCTTTCGCGGGTCGATGGATCGGTTGGCATTTCCATCGCTGCGCACAACTCGCTTTGCTCGAACCACATTTACCAGTTCGGAACAGAGGCGCAGAAACAGAAGTATCTGGCGCCGCTGGCAAGAGGCGAACGTCTCGGCGCGTGGGGATTAACCGAGCCGGGCGCGGGCTCCGATGCTTCGGGCACTCGAACGACCGCCGCCCAAAGGAATGGCGGTTGGGTAATCAACGGTTCGAAGAACTTCATTACGCACGCGATTCATGCCGACACCTGCGTAGCCTTCGCTTCCAGTGATCGTTCGAGGCGCAGCAAAGGGATCACCGCGTTCATCTTTGAAAAGGGGATGAAAGGATTCTCGCCGTCAAAGAAAGAGAACAAGCTGGGCTTGCGCGCTTCTGAAACGGCGAGCGTGGTCTTCGAAGATTGCTTCGTCCCGGACGAAAATCGTCTGGGCGAGGAAGGAATGGGCTTTGTCAACGCGATGGAGATTCTGGATGGTGGACGAATCTCCATAGCTGCGCTGGCGGTGGGCATCGCTCAGGGCGCTTATGAATCAGCCCTTCGCTACTCAGGTGAGCGGCAACAGTTCGGCAAACCGATTCGGGAATTCCAGGCAATTCAATTCAAGCTTGCAGATATGGCCACGCAAATCGATGCCGCGCGGTTGTTGATGTATCGCGCGGCCTGGATGAAGGATCACGGAAAGAAGACAACCAAAGAATCTTCGATGGCCAAGCTGTTCGCTTCGGAAATAAGCGTGCGCGTTTGCGAAGAAGCGATTCAGATTCACGGCGGCTATGGTTATACGAAAGACTATCCCGCGGAAAAATTCTGGCGCGACTCAAAATTGTGCACGATCGGTGAAGGCACATCTGAGATTCAGCGAATTATTATTGCGCGAGAGGTTTTGCGGCAGGCATGAGTAAGATCTATGACGGCTTAGATGTTCCGCGGCCGAGTGGGTTGTAGGTGGAGATGATCCATGAGTTCGCGTTTGATTGACAGGATAACCGCAGGGGATACGACGGCTGTTGCGAGGGCAATTTCGAAAGTCGAGGGCGGCGCGTCCGACTCTTCCGATCTGATGAAGCAAATCTTCCCGCGCACAGGCCGCGCTTTGATCGTTGGAATTACCGGCGCGCCCGGAGCAGGGAAGTCTTCGCTGGTTGATAAACTGGCTGCTTTGTACCGGAGGCGCGGCGAGCGCGTCGGCATCATCGCGGTCGATCCTTCCAGCCCATTTTCCGGCGGCGCAATTTTGGGCGATCGTATTCGGATGCAGACGCTCTCTCTGGACAAAGGCGTCTTCATTCGTTCAATGGCCACGCGCGGACAGCTTGGCGGCCTGGCGCGCGCTACCGTCGACGCAGTTGCGATTCTGGACGCGGCTGGTTACGAAAAAATCCTGGTCGAGACCGTGGGCGTCGGCCAGGATGAGATTGAGATTGCCAAGACCGCCGATGTTTGCGTAGTCGTGCTGGTCCCCGGCATGGGCGACGATGTGCAAACGATGAAAGCCGGCATTATGGAGATCGGTGACGTGCTGGTTATCAACAAAGCCGATCGTGATGGTGTCCTGCGGACAGAGAAGGAGTTAGACGGCTTGCTGTCGCTCGCTGTTAGCACAGATCAGTGGCAGCCTCCGATCGTTAAGACCGTGGCGATCGAAAACAGGGGAATTGAGGAACTTGCCGAGGCCATCGATCGGACGCGCGAATCGCAGAAGACGGCGCCGGCCTCAAACAACCGGCGGCAAGCAATAGCACGTTGGCGAATTCTGGAGTTATTACGTGAGCGCCTGCTATCGGAAGCGCTTCACAACGATTCGACATCAGAGAAACTTGATCGTTTGGCGGCGGACGTCGCGAATAAAAAGCGCGATCCTTATTCGGCCATCGAGGAACTCATCGCAAAGTGAAGATCGATCACATTGGCATCGCGACACGCGGAATTGATGAAACGGCGAGATTTTGGCGCGAAGCACTAGATCTCGAGATAACCGAAACCGAAGAGGTTGCCGCACAGAAAGTCCGCGTGGCGATGCTGGCGATCGGCGAATCACGCATCGAGCTATTGGAAGCAACCTCAGACGATTCCCCGATTTCAAAGTTCTTGGAGAAGCGCGGACCGGGAATTCATCACATCGCCGTCCGGGTTGACGATATCCGAGGCACGCTCGCCAAAATAAAGCAGTACGGCGCGCGTTTGATTGACGAAGAACCGCGAGTGGGCGCGCGCGGTTGCCTTGTGGCGTTTGTTCATCCATCATCGACAGGTGGAGTACTAC
>Ga0209577_10003439_pt1 | contig 14911 bp, 13 predicted proteins | sample GraSoiAngelo_109_FD_185874 | JGI IMG/M metagenome (GOLD analysis project Ga0209577, IMG submission 185874) | Grasslands soil microbial communities from the Angelo Coastal Reserve, California, USA - 14_0903_12_20cm (SPAdes) (version 2) | ecosystem: Environmental > Terrestrial > Soil > Grasslands...
CAATTTGTTGATCCGCTTAACGCGGCAATGGAGGAGTTTGAAATTAGCACTGCGCAACGGCAAGCGGCGTTCATTGCGCAGATTGCCTATGAGTCCGGGCAGCTCATGTGGCTTCGGGAGATCTGGGGCCCAACAAAAATACAGCGCACGTACGAACCACCAAGTGAAAAAGCCACCAAACTGGGCAACACACAGCGCGGAGACGGCTATCGGTATCGCGGCCGTGGGCTTATTCAAATAACTGGACGAGCTAACTATCGCGCTTGTGGCGCGGCCCTTGGAGTCGACCTAGAAAAGGACCCTGATCAGCTTGCAGCCCCCATCCCTGCATGTCGTTCTGCGGCATGGTTCTGGAAATTGCATGGGCTCAACGAACTCGCTGATGCCGGCGACTTCAAGACCATCACGATACGAATTAGTGGAGGATTGACGGGCGAAACTGATAGGTTGGCTTTTTATAGCAGGGCGCAGGAGACGCTTACTTAGATAGCACTACCCTTATTGGCCTGAGGCGTGCAATTCTCGCCTTAGCGATGCGCTAAGGGAGAACGATGAGGATGACAATTAATGCCAAGGAGACGTCCCTAAACAGTTCACTGAAACGGGGCAACTCCAGTCCAAGAAATCGCCGGCCGTACACAGAGTGGAAGCCGTAGAATAAAACGCATCCCGGCGCGGAACATGAGCGCAAAGAGCCCCCGGCAATAGTCGCGCTAAAAGCAGCAAGGGCGAGCAAGGATCCGGTCATCGGCCTACGGTCACTTCACGAATTGCCGCTTTTTCATTCCAAGAACAAGCTGGTGTTACCCGCGGAGCGTCCGCATCGCGTCGTTATCCTGCTGGGCGTCCTCAGGCGTGCCGTGGAAGATGATCTCACCGCGATCGATGGCGTAGAGGCGGTCGGCGATACGGATGGCCGTCATCAGGTTCGACTCTGCGATCAGCAGCGAGATGCCCATCGCCTTGATCTTCTTCACCGCGTCGATGAAGCGGGTCACGACCAGCGGCGCAAGTCCCTCGAACGGTTCGTCCAGCAGGAGAATCGACGGCGAGAGCGCCATTGCACGCGCGATTGCGACCATCTTCTTCTGGCCACCGCTCAGGTGCAGGCCGCGTCTCTGCATGAACGCCTTCACCTCCGGGAAGACGGCAAAGACCCGGTCCTCGACATCGCTGCTGCCAGGGCGCCCCTCGCTCCTGTGTACAGGACGTGCGAGCCATTCGCAGATGTGAAAATTCTCGGCTACGCTGAGATCGGGAAAGATCCCGGCGTCCTCAGGCGCGTACCCGATGCCGAGAAGCGCACGCTGGTGTGCCGGCAGGCGCGTGATGACGTTACCCTTGAAGCTCACGGCGCCGGTGCGTGCCGCTAGGAGCCCCATGATCGTTTCGATGGTTGTGGTCTTCCCGGCGCCGTTTCGTCCTACCAGCGCGACCGACTCCCCGCCCGCTACGCGTAGTGACACGCCTCGAAGGACCTGAACCGAACCGCGGTAGGTCTCGATGCGATCAACCTCCAGCATCGCCAGCGCTCCTGAATGCGGGTTCGCGGGAGGGGTGCGCTCCGATAAGCGTGGTGGTGACTGCGTCGTTCTGCCGGATCTCGTCCGGGGTTCCATCCGCGAGGATCGACCCTTGGTGCATGACAACAATGCGTTCGGAATACCGGAAGACGATGTCCATGTCGTGCTCGATGATAACCACGGTGATCCCTCCCGAGCGGACGATCGAGCTGACAATGTCCATGATCGGTGCCTTCTCGCGCGTGGATACGCCGCTGGTCGGCTCGTCGAGGAAGAGCAGCTTGGGCCGAAGCGCGTAGGCGACCGCGACGTCGAGCAATTTGCGCTCCCCGTGGGAGATGGCGCCGGCAAGGATCATTGCCGTGCGGTCGAGGCCGAAGCGGCGCAGCACGTCGTGCGCTTCCTCCCAGACGGCACGGTCGCGGCTCGCCAACGCCGCTAGGTTCAGGGTCTTCCCCTCGCGCGAGAAGATGGAGAGGGCGACGTTGTCCGCGCAACTAAGCTGGTCGAACAGGTTGACGATCTGGAAGCTCCTCGCAATGCCAGCCTTGATCCGCTCATACGACGACTGGCGCGTAACGTTGCGGTCTTCGAAGATGATGTGCCCGCTGTCGGGCGGCATGAGGCCGCTGATAAGGTTGACAAGCGTGGTTTTGCCGGCGCCGTTGGAGCCGATGAGCGCAAGCACCTCGCCTTGCTTCACGCTGAAGTCAACCCCGTCCACTGCGCGGTTGTCCCCGAAAGATATTGACAGCGCCTGCGTGGTGAGAAGATCCATATCAGCTCGGTGTTTTCATCTTGCCGGCCACGAGGTTGACAGTGCCCATGATCCCTGTCGGCAGCGCGAGGACAAGCACGACGAGCACTGTGCCGAGCAGGAGTTGCCAGTACACCGTGAACCCTACCGCGTAAGTCTTGAGATACGTGAAGGCCACCGCGCCGACGATGGGTCCGACGAACGTGCGGAAGCCCCCGAGCACGGTCATGAAAACGATCTCGCCGGAGAATGTCCAGACCAGGACCTCGGGGCTTACGAGTCCGTTGAGCGGTGCCCACAGCGCCCCCGCCACCCCGGTGAAGATGCCGGAGATTACAAACGCGATGAGACGGTAGCGTCGGATCCGGATGCCGATGAACTCGGCGCGGGTTTCGTTGTCCCGGATCGCCTGCAGGGCTTTTCCGAAGGGTGAATGGACAATTACCCACATGAGTAACACGCAGATGGCGAACGCGGCGAGCACGTAGTAGTAGTAGCGGTGCGCCAGGAACTCCATCTTGTCATCGATTGCAGCGGCCCCCAGTATCGTCGGCGTCGGCACCCGCAGGCCATCCGTTCCTCCAGTCACCCAGAACAACTTGAACGCGAGGCTCCATAGCACCTGCGAAAGGGCAAGCGTGAGGATGCCGAAGAAGATGCGTGTGTAGCGCACGCACACGTAGCCGAACAGGAGCGAGAGGATTGCGGAGACGAGCACGGACCCGGCCAGGAACAGCTCCATCGACGCGACCTTCAGGTACTTGACCAGAAACGCCACCGTGTAGGCGCCAGCGCCGAAGAAGGCTGAGTGGCCGAACGAAAGCAATCCGGTGTAGCCCAGCAGCAGATTAAAACCGAGCGCCCCGATGGCGGCAATGAGACCGTAAGTGAGCGTGAGTATCTGAAACGGGTCGATCACGAAGGGCGCGACGACGAGCAGCATTACGGCGGGAACGACCCAAGCGAGGACCCGCAATATCGAGTGAGCTTCGGGAACAGCAGGGATTTTGTTCAGATTCACGCGCGACCGAAGAGTCCTGCGGGACGAGCGAGCAGCACAAGCGCGGCGATGAGGTAGAGCACTGCCAGCTCGGCCTCCGGGAAAAACGTGATGCCCGCCTCGCGCACGACACCTACAATTAATGCGCCCGCAAGCGCACCCTCCAGGCTGCCGAGACCGCCGATCACGACGACGATGAAGGCGAGAACCAGCGCATCTACGCCCATTCCCAGCACGGCGGACTGGCTGGGAACGACGATGGCGCCGCCGAGCCCAGCCATGAAGCAGCCCAGCGTAAACGCCTGTATGTAGATCCGATCGACGTTGACGCCGAGCGCCGAGGCCATGCGCTTATCCTGGGAGGTCGCGCGCAGGAACACGCCAAACCGGGTTCGATAGATGAAAGCCCAGAGAAACAGTGCTGCGAGGATTCCCACCGCGATGATCACCAGGTTGTACGCAGGATAACGGTCACCGCCGATCGATATGCTGCCGAGGGTCGCGTACACGGTGGTCGCAGACAGCGGGTTCGGTCCCCAAATGAGCCGAATCAGATCCTCGAGAATCATGAGCAGGCCGAATGTCATGAGCAACTGGTATTCCTCGGGACGCTTGTAGAACGGCCGCAGTAACGTGCGCTCGATTACGCCGCCGGCGGCGCCGGCCGCGACAGCACCGGCCGGCAGCAGGAGGAGCAGTACGGCGGTTGGCGCACCCGCTTCGAGGGCCGTGCCGATCGCCCAAGCTGTCACGAATGCGCCGAGCGCGTAGAGGTTCCCGTGGGCGAGGTTGAGGATGCGCATCACGCCGTAGATCAGGCTGAGTCCGCCGGCGATCAGAAAGAGCACCGAGCTGTACAACAGCGCATTCAGAATGTGGATTACGTAGACACCCATGGCAGCCACTCGTTTTTCTTGCAGTTATGGCGATGCCGTATGCGTGTCCCGCCGCGACGCCGGAATGCCGGCGGCACGGTGCTCGATGACCTTCACCTCCGGATTCACGCCGTTGTCTCCGACGTACAATGCGGCGACGACAGTGTACAGCCCCGGGGCGGCCAGATCCTTGAGGTCGAGCACGAACTGTCCGCTGTTCGCGAAGCGCCCGTTGCCTTCGCGTATCACGTTTCCTTTGGGCCCGACAATGACATAGCGGCACTGCGCTCGAGTGTGGTTGTCGGCATCGTCTGACGCGGGCCCGAGTGCTGCACGTTCGATCTTGTAGCTGCGCTGGAACTTGGAGACCCGCTCGACATCGGCCCCGATCTCGATGCGATCGTCGCGGTCCTCGATCTTCGAGACGTACGCTCTGAGCGGGATGGCGTATTCGTCGAACGAGCCCACGCCCTGGGGATAGCTGAAATCGCGGAAAACCTGCAGCGCGACACCGTCGGCGGACCACGAAGCCAATCGGTAGGGCCCGTTGGTGACCAGAAAGTGACCATACTTCGCGTAGAAACCACCAAGTGCCGCCCAGCGCTCACGGGCCTCCCTGGGCGTAACGAGTTCTCTGAGCGCAGCCGGCCGGTACGCCTGCAGCCGAAATTCGTCGACCAGTGCGGCCAAATGTTGGCCAGTCTTCCGGTCGCGGACCAGATCGAGCCAGGGAATCGCCCGGCGCTGCGCTTCACTCTCCGAGAACGCCGCGATTCCGCGCTGCACGGCCTCCTCCATGAGCACGATCACTTCCCATGGCAGCGTGGACCAGGGCGGCGCGACCGCCGCCGCTTCCCACGGGTCGGTCGATCGGCGGTTGAGGTAGACATCCACCACGGGCACCCGATTGCTGAATTGGAGGTCGCTGCCGAAGTTTCGGGTCTGCGTCTTCACCCCGATCACCTTGAAACCAGCGAGCCATTCCCTCATCAGCGCGGTGGAGCCGGCGATGGCCGGATCCGCGTTGCCGCCGTTTCTGGGCCGCTCGAAGCCCCAGCGGAATGCAAAGATGTACGGGTACAGAATGTCCGCCACGCTGGTTGTGGTGCCATCATGGAAGGCGGAGGTCACCACGGAATAACGAAGTCGTTGTTGCGCCGCCCTGCCGGCACCGACGTGACGAAGGAGACCTGTTCCCGGCTCGGGTCTGACTGCGTCTTTGGGGATAGCCACGACTCCGGACGCCGAGCTTGGGCTGACGCTGACGCGGTTGGCGATCCAGCTCCCGCCATAGGGTTCAGGCAGCAGCGCCGGATCGCCCAGCGCAAGCCAAAGCAGCTCGCCGAATGCGTCGTTGAGGCCGCCTACGGGGTTCCACGCCGCGACCGGCTTTGTCGTTATGCCGAGCCGCAACCAGCCGTTCCACGGAAAGTCCTTGAGCTTGACGGTGCGAATGAATATCCGCGATTGGAAGCCCGTCTGGGAATCGAAGGCAACGTTCTCGACACCCTTCGAGTAGTCGGCGTTGAAGTACTCGCGCCGCAGCGTGTAGCCGACCGCCACCCGCTCGCAGCCGGCGACGAGTGTTGACACGAGTGCGCGCTCCAGGTTGATGCGTTCGGTTGGGTGACGGTACTCGCCCGTCACGAGCCGGTGGTAGGCGGCTTCTGCAGAGGTTTTTGCAGCACCTTCGCGCAATTGCCCGGCATACACGAGATGTGCCTGGAACCAGCCCTGCTTGATCCACGGCGCCCAGCCCCGGCCACCGGGCCCGCTTGCAGCCGGCTTGGCGAGCCGAGCGACGTCAATCTCCTCGAGCGTAGCATCCCATTCGTTCGCTTGCGTTTTCCAGCTTGAAGGAACGAGCGTTTGCGCGAGCGGTCCTTTGGCGCGGATCCTCAGGCTGGGCCCGGCGGCCGCGTCGCCAACCTGGGCCAGGTATTGCGCTCGCGCCCGCCGAGCGAGATCGAAGTGCTCCAAATAGTCCGCGTGATAGGGGGTAACGGGATACGGATGGAAGACATAGCCCGCGCTGTCTGGCGCGAGCGCGCGCAAGGCCCGGCCCGCGGCCGCGCATCGGGTCTGCACGTCACTACTCACCACAGCGTAGCGACCAGAGGGCGCGTCGAACGTGAGCACCAGATAGGAGTGGAGCGACTCGACGACGGCTGCGTCGGCAGGCGCCTCTCCGCCGACGAAGAGTTCGTCTCCGACGAACGCGTGAACCCTCGCGTTGGGCCACTCGGCAGCGGCAGCCGCGGGGTCGAGCGTCTCGATCCGGATCTCGTGCGGATAGAAGGAGGGGTAGAAGGGAGATTCGTGCCCGGCTTCCGCGGCTCGCGTCGTGAAAACGACCGCGACGAACACCGCCGCGACGGCGACGCCGACTCTGCGTGCGTACGTTCGCACGTTGCGGTGCATGCGAGTTGGAGCCTAAACGGCTGTAAGCGGGCGCCCTGAGGGCGCACGCTTACTCAAGCTTGCTGCGAATTCCTGCGTCAAGGCGGGGGCACCAGGCCCCGCCTACGCGTGGACAGTCGGCCAGGTCTGATCGATCCAGGTGTAGGTCGAGGTCGGATCCCCTTTCGGCCATCCCGGAGGCGCGGTGATGTTGCGGATCGGGATCGTGATAATGCGGTTCGGGTCGAGAATGGGGAACGGATATTCCGGAACGTTCTTGCTGAAGCCGGTTAAGGTGTCCTTGTACCCCTGGTGATTGTCCGGCCGAATGTAAACGTACCCTGCAGGCCCCGCGTACCCCATGCCTTCCAGCTGGCTGATGATCGCATCGTCGTCGGGCCAGCCACCGGTGAACCTGTTCGCTTTCTCGACAGCCGCCTTCAGCATATAGGTGGCAGTGTATGCACCCTCGGCCTGGAAGTTGGGGTATTCCTTCCAGCGCGCGTGGTACTTTTCGACGAAGGTCTTGTTGGGCGGCCAGCGGTTGCCGGCCGGGAAAGTAAAGTGGTAGTTCGCGTGCACGCCGGCGATGACGCCTTCCGGATGATCCTTGCCGATGGCATGAGGCGCGACACCGAGGGCAAGAGTGGTCGCGAACTTCATCTTGTCGAACAGCCCATACTGCAGCGCCTGCTTGTACATGGCTACGTAGTCCCCGCCCCACACCGATGAGACCAACAGGTCCGGTTTGGCGGCGATGGCTTTCGTGATGTGCGAGCTGAAGTCCGTCGTTCCAAGTTTCGGCCACCCCTCCGAAACGACTTCCGAGCGCGGTAGAAGCTTCTTCATGATGATGCCGAAGTGGTCGAAAGCGTTTCGGCCATACGAATAATCGGGATGGATATGGGCGATCTTCCTGACATCCGGCCACGTTTGGGCGACCGCGAGCGCGCAAGTCGCACCGTCAGCCGACTGGATGTTGGTGATGCGGAAGATGTAATGCGGATTCGGCACGGCTTTGTCGAACAGGAAATCCGTGCACCCGTCGACGAAGATCGTCAGGACCTTGAGCTCCTCGGCGACGGGCCCGAGCGCCGGCGTATTGCCGCTCGAGGTGATGCCGCAGAAAAAGTTGATCTTCTCCTGTAGCTTCAACCGGCGCAGCTCCTTGACGTTCCCATCGACGCCGGCGGCCTCGTCGGCTTTGAGCACCTGGATTTTCCGCTTGCCGAGCAGCCCCCCGCTGGCGTTGATCTCGTCGGCCGCCAGGACTTGGCCCTTGTACATCGGCTCTCCAAGCACTGCCGCTGGGCCCGTAAAAAACGTCATATGCCCGATGCGGTAGGGCGAATCCGGAATTCTTCCTTTCGGCTTCTCCTGCGCTTGGGCTACCCCGATCACCGGAATGGAACCGGCCGCGGCAGTTAGCGTCACCCCGGCGCCGACCCCAAGACTCCGCAGAAAGTCTCTTCGATCGATTTGTCGATCCACTTGTGCCTCCTCGTAGTTTTGGTGCCGCAGGGGAAGACCGTGCCGGTCCATGATTGCTGCGCCAAGAGCTCATAATATAATGAAATAGAATTGTCAAGCCCATGTAGGAGAGTCGGCTCGCCTCGTAAAAGCCGGCGGTGGCGGACCCAGGCGGAGCGACACGCTGACAGTGAGAAGCTGCAAAGCATCCCCCGCCCCTGCGACATCATGCGGCAAGCGGTGATTCGGATCGGGCGAGGTATCGGCGACGCCCTGCGTTCCCGGCCGAGCGTGTTTATCGCGGTGGCGATGAGCGTGCTCGCTCTCGAGCTGTTGCTGCCGCCCGCAGTGCTGTGCGTCGTGCGCAAGCCGATCGACTATTTTGCCTTCAATGCATGGCTGCCCGAGCTCCCGGGATACCTCTTTGCGAGCGAAATCCCGTTGCAACGGAAGCTCGAATTTCTGCCCAACCTAGCGCTCTTCTGGTTCAGCGCGGACAGTGTGTATGGCGGTGTGGATTGGGGGTTCGCTGTAACGGTGAGCGACCTATTGCGGTTCTTGCTGCTGTCGCTGGTCTTCGGCCTTTACTTCGCGCTGGTCTTCCACTGCCGGGATCGGGCGCCGGCCGAAGGCTCGACCTGGAGGCTAAGTCGCGGGGGAGGCGTCTCGGGGGCACTGGCGAGCGTGCTAGGCGTCTCAACGGGGGGATGCACGGTAATGGGCTGCGGCGCCCCGGTGATCCCGGTCATCGGCCTTGCGTTCGTCGGCCTCTCCAGCGCGACCCTCGCGCTGCTTGCGCTGCTGTCACGAGTTGCAACCACCTTGGTGTTCATCACCGTGACGCTGGGCGTAGTCTACTTAAGCTGGCTGGCCTCCGGTCGCGCGATCAAGGTGAACGGATCAGGAATTTCTTTGCGGCATCGCGTCACGCTCCCTTAGAACCAAGTTGACGCCAGTCTGTCGCATGAACGAAGGAATTGCTCGAAGCCGGATATGGCGAGGTGCAGGTGCTGTGGGGAATCTCGCTCGGTGCATCGAGGGGCCAGCTCACAACTATCATCGGCGCGAACGGCGTCGGCAAGACAACTGCGTTGCGCGCGATCGCCGGCAGCATCCGCCCGTGGGGCGGCCGGGTCCTGTTCGACGGGAAGATGTCACGCGCCTTGCGCCGCACGGCAAGGCCGCGCGCGGCCTCGTCCACGTGCCCGAGGGGCGGCAACTCTTCAACGCCATGTCGGTCGCGGAAAACCGGAGATGGGCGCCTACACCAAACGAGCGTCGCGAGGCTATTCCGACCGCCTGGAGCGGGTGTATACGCTCTTTCCGCGCCTCAAGGAGCGCCGGCGGCAGAGCGCTGGGTCATTCTCGGGCGGCGAGCAGCAGATGCTCGCGATCGCGCGCGGCCTCATGGCCGACCCGAAAATCGTGATCGTCGGCGAGCTCTCGCTCGGCCTTGCCCCGCTCGCGGTCCACGAGCTGTTCTCGACGCTCAAAAGCCCTTAAAGACGACGGGCTCACGATCCTGCTGCTCGAGCAGAACGTGCACCTCGCGTTCGCGCTCAGCGACTACGTCTACGTGATCGCGGAAGGACGCCTTTTTACCGAAGGCCCGCCCGCGAAGCTCGAGTCGATACCGGAGATCCGGCAAGCCTATCTGGGTCTTTGACATGGCCCTCGAGCGCGATGACCCGGGGGCTGAGCCAGGGTCATTCCTTCTCGAAAATTGCGAAACACCGAATGCAGCGGCGCGTTCGCCACGGTCCCGACGGACGCGGTATCGGCCTTGGCTTTGGGTCCAGATGAACCAGAGCAGCACTCAGCCACTGGCGAAACACGAGCGACGTCCGGCCAACTGCGGCGCGGAGGAATCGACTGAACCTCTGTGGACCCGAAAGGCTACCTCGAGGCCACCCACTCACGAGAGATCGATAGATACTGCAAAGTCAAACACATCAAGCGCCATCAAAACGGGATTCATCATAGATAATATGAAGCCGCTTATCGAGTCCCTACCGGCAAATTCTCCAAGTTTTACCGCGACGATGACCAAGGTGGCCTGCCCGCCGATGAACCGGTTTTCCAACCGGGCGCGCATTCCGACACTGAACGAAGGGAGGAGAGATGAGGAACTTGAATCGGAGAACATTTATTGCCCGCGGGCTTGGATTCGCAGCGGCAGCGGGTGCCGGCGCGGCGGCCCTTGGCCTCGGCGCGCGCCCGGCGCGGGCGGCGGGGGAGCCGGTCGTACTGAAGCTCGCGCATCCGGACACGCCAATTCACCCCTCCCAGGCGATTGCCACGCGCATCGCGCAACTGGTCGAGCAACGCACCGGGGGATCGGTCAAGATTCGCGTGTTCGCAGGGGGCCAGCTCGGCAGCGAGGTCAATATCGTGTCCGGGCTCACCACCGGGATCGTCGACTTGGCAATGCACACGACGGGCTTCCTGGAGTCCTTCTTCCCGCGTATTCAGGCGATCGATCTGCCGTTTCTGTTCAAGGACTTTGCCTTGGCGGAGCGGCTGCTCGACGGCCCCATCGGGCAGGCGCTGCTCAAGGACATGGAGACCAAGGGCATCTATGGGCTGACCTGGGGCCACTACGGCTGGCGCGTGACCGAGACCAACAACCACGCAGTGAAAGTGCCGCGGGATCTGAGCGGGCTCAAGGTCCGCATCCAGCCCGGCGCGGTGTTCGCCGCCATGTTCAAGGCGGTTGGCGCTGTGCCTATCGTGATCGATCTCGCGGAGCTCTACATCGCGCTGTCGCAGGGCACGGTCAACGGATACGAGCTGCCCTTTATGGCGGTCGTTTCGACAAAGCTGGTGGAAGTGACCAAGTATGTCGGCCTCACGAATCACGTCTACAACGGCGGGGCGTTCATGGCGAGTAAGGTCCGGTTCGACAGCCTCACGCCCAAAGAGCGCGGGGTGATCCGGGAGACGGTGAAGGAGATCCAGCCCGTCTGGCGCAAGCTCGTCGCCGAGAAGTCGCTCGAGAGCCGCAAGCTCTGCGAACAGCGGGGCCTCGTCATCAGCGAAATCGACTACCCCGCTTTCAGAAAGGCGACACAACCGGTCTACACCGAGTTCCGGCCGAAGATCGGCGCCGAGTTCGTCGACAAGGTGATCAAGGAGGCGGGCGCTTAGGCGAACGTGCCGCATTGCAGGGAGATCGGGCGGGACATAACCGGTGAAGCGCCTCCGGTCGCTGCGGAACTCGATCCTGCCGCGACTCACCCTGGAGCAGAAAGCCGCTGGTCGCGCGCGCTGAATCAGACGCTCGGGGGTGTCCTCGCCGCGGCGCTCCTCAGCGAGCTCGGCGTCGTCTTCTTCAACGTCGTGGGCCGGGCGTTCTTCGACTACCCGTTGCTCTGGTCTGACGAGGCGGCGAAGCTGGCGCTTTCGACGATCGCCTTCCTGGGAGGGGCGTTCGCTTACCGCCGCGGCGGGCACGCCTTCGTGCATGCGCTGCTCGAGGTCCTGCCGCTCCGGTGGCAGCGCGCCTGCTGCACGCTGTCCGAATTCCTCGTTCTCGCGATCGCAGTCACGGCGGGTTCGAATTCACTCCCGCTCCTCGCCGCCCGTTGGGAGGAGTTAACGCCGATCCTGCAGATGCACGCGAGCTGGTTTGCCGCCCCGCTCGTGATCGGCATGGTCGTCCTCGCGCTGACGGCGATCGAGCGACTCCTCGCCCTCCATCGGCCGACCGTGCTGGCTGTGGGTGGGATCTTCTGCGCTTTCGTCCTCATCCTCGTGCTGACGCGCGATACCTGGCGACCTTGGTTTGTGGGCGATGCAGCGCTTGACCTCGCGCTCGGCGTTTTCTTCTGCACCGTCGTGATCGGGCTGCCCGTCGGCTTCGCTCTGCTCCTTGGAACGCTCGGCTACCTGTACGCGTTCGGCGCGGTGCCCATGGTCGCGCTCGCCCAGAACATGGTCGACGGTACGGGAAATTTCGTGCTTCTCGCTCTGCCGTTCTTCATCTTCGCCGGCCTGATCATGGAGACCGGCGGTATCAGCCTTCGCCTGGTGCGTTTCGTGCACACGCTTGTCGGACATTTCCGCGGCGGACTTCTCCAAGTCATGGTCGTCAGCATGTACATCGTCTCGGGCCTCTCCGGCGCGAAGACGGCCGACGTGGCGGCGGTAGGCTCGGTCATGCGCGACATGCTGCGCCGCCAGGGCTACAGCCTCGAGCAGAGCGCGGCCGTGCTGGCGGCCTCGGCCGCGATGGGCGAGACCGTGCCGCCCAGCATCGCCATGCTGGTGCTGGGCTCGGTCACGTCGCTCTCCATCGGAGCGCTTTTCATCGCCGGGCTCGTCCCGGCGGCGGTCGTGGCGGTCTGCCTGATGACGCTGATCCACTTTCAGGCGCGGCGGGCCAACGCCAAGCGTTTGCCCCGCGCCAGCCTGCGCCAGTTTGCGACGGCGGCCCTCGGCGGCGCGTTGCCGCTCCTCATGCCGGTGATCCTCTTTGCCGGCATCTTGCTCGGCATAGGCACCCCCACCGAAGTCTCGTCGTTCGCGGTGATCTACGGCATCGTGCTCGCCGTCCTGATTTATCACGAGCTCGGCATGCGGGAATTCGTGCGTTGCGTGATCGATTGCGCGTCGATTTCCGGCATGATCCTGTTCATTCTGGCTGCGGCAACGAGTTTCTCCTGGGTGCTCACCGTCGCCTACTTGCCCCAACGCCTGGTCGAGATTCTGACCGGCGTGCACCAGAGCCAGTGGCTGTTCATGCTCGCCTCGATCCTGCTTCTCATCGTGGTCGGCTCGATCCTCGAAGGTTTGCCTGCCCTTCTCATTCTGGCGCCGATCCTCATGCCAATTGCGAGCCAGGTCGGCATCAGCCAGCTGCACTACGGCATCGTCTTGCTGATCGCGATGGGCATCGGGCTCTTCATGCCGCCCGTCGGCGTTGGTTTCTATGTCTCCTGTGCTGTGTGTGAGACGACGATCGAGAAATCGATGCGCGCGATGATTCCGTTCCTCGTCGTGCTATTGCTTGGCCTGTTACTCGTGGCGCTGGTGCCTTGGTTCACCCTGTTTCTGCCCGCGGTGTTCCATCTCGGCGGCTAACGTCGACAGCTCCCCGCTCAAACCCAGACTCTCGCACCTGGATGGTCGCCAAGTTGCCGAATGAAGTGCTGTGACGTAGGAACGATGCCGTAGTTGGCGAATGATGATCATGTAGCCGGCCGCTTTTGGCGTGCGCCGCGCAAAGGCGGCGCTTTCCAGTGGGCGCAAGGCCCACCCGGGCGAGCACTTCGAGCCCTCTTCCTGCGTGCTCGCGCTGCAGGTGGCCGAAGTGCTTCCCGCAAGCGTGGCGCGATGCGCAGAGCGCGGGTGTAGAAGCGCCGCCACAAGCGCGATCCTTCGTTTCACCGGCGAATCCTCAGTCGAGCAGCTGCACTCCCGCCTGCTTCACTCATTGGCTCCCCCCTCGTCTGTCGCGAGCGACGAGGCTAAACGCCCAGATGGCAAGCGCCGCCGCGACCAGAAACGCGATCCACGATACCCAAAGCGGCACCGCCAGCCCCGCTACCTGAGCCGGCCAGTCCAATAGCAGCCTGAGCAGGTGGACAAGCGCAACGATCGCGAAGACGACGCCGGTGACCGGAATGTAGGCGCGCATTCTTAGTCCTGCGGCTGCAAGCCGCCCTCTTTCACCACGCGCGCCCACTTCGCGACCTCTCTCCTGAAGAAGGCGGCGAACTGCTCCGGACCGCTCGCGACCGGTACGAAGCCCTGCTGCGACAAACGCTCGCGCAGGTCGGGCGACTGCACCGCCTTGACCGAGGCTGCCGCAAGCTTGTTGACGATCTGCGTCGGCGTCGCGGCCGGCGCAAAAATGCCGAACCAGCCGCTGAACTCGTAGCCCGGCACGCCTGCCTCGGCAACCGTCGGTAGCTCGGGCGCGAGCGGCGAGCGCTGCGCGGTGCTCACCGCGAGCGCGCGCAGCTTGCCGGCGCGCACCTGCGGCAGCGCGGTGGTCTGAAACATGAACATCACCGGAACTTGCCCCGAAAGCACATCGGGCATCGCGAGCGCGTCGGTCTTGTAGGGCGCGTGCAGCATGTCGACGCCAGTCTGCACCCGGAAAAGTTCGGCGGCGAGATGGCTCGAGGTGCCGATGCCGGAGGACGCATAGGTCAGCTTGCCGGGATACGCTTTCGCGTAGGCGACGAACTCCTTGATGTTCTTCATCGGCAGCGAAGGATGCACGACCACGATCATCGGCACCTCGCAGCAGCCGCTCACCGGCACTAGATCCCTCAGTGGATCGAACGGCATCTTGCGCTGCAGCGCCGGGTTGCTCGCGAGGCTCGTCGCCGCCATCACCACGGTGTAGCCGTCGGGCGCGGCGCGCACGGTCGCTTCCGCGCCGATGTTGCCGCCAGCGCCCGGGCGGTTGTCGATGATCACCTGCTGGCCGAGGAGTTCGCCGAGCTTCGCGCCGACCGCGCGGCCGATGTTGTCGCCCGTGCCGCCCGGCGAGTACGGCACGATCACGCGGATGACCTTCGCAGGATAAGGTTCAGCAGCATTCACAAAAGCACCTGCCACGATCGCGGCGGCAAGCGCGAGCGCGCGCATCATGCGCTCGCCCGTCCGAGCGCGTCGCCAAAGCGCTCCTTCATGACTTCGTCAAGCGAGGCTGCGTGCGTCACCGCGCCGCCGGCACGCAGCCGATAGCTCTTATAAAGGTGCGGCGCTTCGGGCTCCTTCCCCGCAGCGAGCGACTTCGCGGCCTCGAGCATGATGCGGCGAAAGCGCACGACGCCGATGTCGGTCGGCGTGAGGTGCTCGCGCGTGCGGTCGGCGATTACGCCCTGGCTCGCCTGCGCCATTGCGTCCTGCTCGGCGACGCCACGCACGCCCG
>Ga0209577_10003441_pt1 | contig 14910 bp, 12 predicted proteins | sample GraSoiAngelo_109_FD_185874 | JGI IMG/M metagenome (GOLD analysis project Ga0209577, IMG submission 185874) | Grasslands soil microbial communities from the Angelo Coastal Reserve, California, USA - 14_0903_12_20cm (SPAdes) (version 2) | ecosystem: Environmental > Terrestrial > Soil > Grasslands...
ATAAGAACCTTGGCTTTCACTTCGACACCTGCAAGGCCCTTCTGGTGAAAGACATCCTGCCAAAGCTTACCACACTCCCCCGGCCTAGAAACATTGGCATGTAGAGCGATTTGCAACTCCCCGGAGGGCCCTGCTTCGGAAATTGCCGGCTACAGGAATGCGATCCATCGGCCCGCAGCAACGATGCCAAACCACAGCAGAATCGAGCAACAGCCGGCGAATTTGGCCCCCGACGGGGTTACCCGCGCCTCATCCCAGCTTGCCACGCGCCGATAGACGGTCTGATGAAAAATCAAGGCATTTAGCCCCGCCAGAACGAGCATCACCATCTTGATGCGGAAAGCCTCGTTCTCCCAGCAGCGTGTGGCTTCCGAAGCAAAGAGACAAAATCCGGTCACAACCTGTATCGCTAATCCCGCCGAGGCCCAGGGCAGCAGCCTTCCCGCTGTCCTCGATACCGGCTCCCTTTTCATAGCCAGGCCAATAAGGCGCAGATCAAGCGCCGACGTGGCTCCCACCAACAGGATGATGCCAAACAGATGAGCCGTCTCGATTAGCGGAAATAACCATAACGATTGGTGGATAGCCGTCGCCCACTGCGAACCCTCCAGCCACTCACAAAATCCATACATGCCTATTTCGTCTCTGACTCCGTAGCTTCAGACACTAACTGACTTGATCCGGTCAGGCAACGAACTTGTATCCCAAACCAACGACTGTAAGGATGAGCTGAGGATTCTTGGGATCCTTTTCGATCTTTTGCCGGAGCCAGGCAACGTGCACATCGACAGTGCGCGTCGATGGCTGGCCCCCATATCCCCACACTTCACGCAACAATTCATCGCGCGAGAGCGTCGCTCCGCGGTGTTCTACAAAGTATCGCAGCAACTGAAATTCCTTGGCCGACAATGCCACCGCACGGCCCTCGCGCGTCACTTCCGTGCTGCGGATATCGATCTGAAGGTCGCCGAACTGATAGCGAACCGGCCCGCTGGTCTTTCCCGGTCCCGCACGCCGCAGCAGCGCATCAATGCGCGCCAGTAGTTCCACCATTTTGAATGGCTTCGCTAAGTAATCGTCGGCGCCGCTTCGCAGGCCAATCACTTTGTCCATAGTCTGCCGGCGCGCCGTCAGCATCAGAATCGGTGCGTTCGATCCAAGCTGCCGCAGTTTTTGGCAAATGGTTAAACCATCCTGCCCCGGAAGCATCACATCGAGAATCAAGAGATCAAATGGCTCACGCGTGGCCGCATCCATCCCCGCATTGCCGTCTCGAGCCGTGCTGACCGCATACCCTTCCTTCTGTAAGCGGTCCTTCAGGGTCCTGGCTAATCCGGCTTCGTCTTCAACGATAAGTATTCGGGCATTCATGCGGGATGATTCGACAATCTGCCGGGCCTAAGCTTTGGCTACCTCGGCTTTGGCGGCATCGCTGCGCTGTGGCTCACGGGAGTCGAATAGCGGGAAATGCATGGTAAAGACTGAACCCTGGGACAGCTTGCTCGAAACCCTTATGCGCCCACCCATCGCCTCCATCATGCGCTTTACCAGATAAAGCCCAAGGCCGACGCCCCGCACGTGGCCGTCCCGTACACCCTGGGAGCGATAGAAAGGTTCAAAGACATGCGGAAGATCGTCAGGCGAAATTCCGATCCCTCTGTCCTCCACGCTAATGAGCACCTCAGGCAATCCCTGGTCCGGCGCACAGACAGCCCGAAGGGATACCCAGCGATTCTCGCCGGAGTATTTCATCGCATTGCTAATCAGGTTTTCTACGCACTTGCTCAGAGCTTCAGGATCGGCGATAACCAACGGCAGTTGCGGGCTGATCTCCTTTTGAAACGCAAATCCTGCCTCGCGCAGCATCGTCTCCGATGCCGCCAGACCCTGCTCTAAGATGGGAATAACTTCGATGGGCCGAAGATCGTACCCCAACCTTCCAAAGTGCCCGGCCGCAAATAACAGCACCTCGTCTACCAGACGCTCCAGCCGCCGGCCTTGCTCGCGAATCATCGTCCCGTACTCTTGCACTTGCGTCGGACCTTCCACCACCCCATCGACGATGTTTTCAGCGGCGGAGTTAATTACGGCCAAAGGCGTGCAGAGTTCGTGTGACACGCCAGCTACAAACTCCATCTGGAGTTTGGCCAGCCGTTCGGCCCTGCGCGCCACGGAAAATAGCAGAACCATCGTCCCCGCCAATATCGCCAGTAACCCAAAACTGATGGCCAGATTCCGGCGGCGCCATTGCGCCACACCGACATCCACCGATCCTGCCGGATCCCGCACTACAAGCTGCCATTGTTCACTTCCACTGGCCGCCTGCAAGGGCGCGTGACCCCGGCGTCGTGCCTCTTCGGCCACCGACTCGAAAAGATTCACAGCTGCATCCGGCGCGGAGCCGGAAACAGCAGAATTGGCGCTGGACGTATAGATTGCGCGGTAAGGTGCTTGGACTGTGCGAACCACGACACCGAAGCTGGTCAGCCCAGGCTCCCCGAAATGCCTTACGACCAAATCAGGCACGTACTGCTGTTCCAGAAAATCCTGGTTGAACTCCAGAATCAGAAATCCCTGGAGTTGCACGTACATCTCCCGCGGGTTCTCCACGTGGAAAATGGGCCGAATAAGGGCAGGCGTGTGTCCCTGAAAGGTCCAAGGATAATAGACCGCCTCGCGGTCCCCTATGACACGAGCGTTCAGCAGCTGAGCTTGTCGCTCCAGGTACTGATGCAAGGAGCCCAGCCGCTCTGGCCAGGGCCCCTCGACAAAACGCTTCCCCTCTCGATCGAACGATTCGAAGCTGGCGTGGCCTTCTTCCAGTTTCCAGATATCCACCCCGGCGAGCAAAGCGCGACGCGATGCAACTCGTTCCCAATCGCCCTGCTGGCGAAGGATGCGGTTTTCCAGACTCGACGGCGGGACCTCAGGGTCAATCTCGAACGCTTCACACAGCCGCTCGAAGTCGTACGAAAATTCCTGATCAAATCCGCGAACGCTGGTCGTCAAGTTCGCCTTCAAGCGCTGCTGTTCGGACCGGCTGATTTCGCCCGTCCAGCGGTATTGCAGAACCGCCAAAGTGCAGACGACCGCGACCATACCTAGAATGGCCGCCAACTCCATCCCCGATCTCTTGGAGAATTTCATCGCATTCGCCTGAGTCACGCTCACCAGAAGCTATTTGGGCGGATCCGCCATATTGTCTTCGCAGATGTATTCCAGCAGGTGCCAGCCGCGTTTGAGCGTGAAGATCTGCTGTCCGTTCCACGGCTTCGTATAGGCTTTCAGATCATCAATCGTTATGTCATCCACCAAAGTGTCGTGATCCGGCCGCCGGATGCGTTCCATGACGCGCAGCGCATCGGAATGGGGATGTCCCACTTGATCGAGCCAAGTTTTGTCATTCAACCCCACCGTATCGACCACCAGAGTGTCGCCTTCCCAGTGACCGATCGAATCCCCCATCCAGCTGGGACTCAGGTCCTTTGGATGCTGCCGCCGCTCCAGGTCGATGAAGCGCACGAAGTGGTCGTATTCGAATACCATCATCAGCTGACCCGGAATCTGGATGATCTGCATGGGAAAAGAAATCAACATGATCCGCGGCACACCCGGCGGATAACAGTTCAAAATGGGGTCTTGCGAATCCGGAGTGGCGTGCGGTCCATATCCCGGCTTCGCCGCCTTGTATTTCGCCTCGGCCCACGGCTGGAATGCAGGCTCTTTCGCGCTGAAGGTGATCAGATTCTGCTTCTCCAGCCAAACTCCGGATAGGTCGGTTGTGGAGGTGCCACTCTGGCTCCGGACGGCAAGCGGCCGCCTCGCATCTTGCGCAAATGAAAGCGGGGCCGATGAAAATACAATCGCAATTGCCAGCACCGCCATCGAGCTGAGTTTGATCTTGCGCAACTGTAAACTCCCTGGCCGCGTCAATATTTCCGCACTGGTCCTTATGCCCGGCGCGAATATTGGTTCTATTCTACTGTCGATTAGCCTGCTAAGCACAGGGGACGGCGGAAGACCGTAAAGCGTTCCGCTTTGGTATCCCTGCGCCGACGAACTCCGATGCGCCGCCGTTGTTCTAGTTGTAAAATCGACGGCCGCACGCCGCTACGCTGCGTTGCGGCGGGCGAATACAAGGTTTGAACGTAGCGGGTGTACGACCGGCCTTCAGCGCGGCACGCTCTGCGGAATACAGAATGAGGAAGAACGATGACCATCAAAGGGCACGATTTTGAAACTTTTGCGATCGAACGGAAAAGAATTGTCAAAACGTCCCGCATGAGGTTCCCATAATGCCTCGGCTCTGCGTCATGAAGTTCGGCGGCACGTCTGTTGGCGACGCGGCGTGCATTGCCCGCGCCGCCGCCATCGTCCAATCAACCGCATCCGACGGATCAGTCGTGGTCGTGGTCTCCGCCATGAGTGGCGTAACCAACCGCCTGATCGATGCCGCTCGTCACGCCGAAGCCGGTGACGCTGAGTTCGCGACGAAGCTCGTCGCAGAGCTTCGACACCAACACAGCAAAGCCCTGGGCACGTTGGTTCGCGATGCCCGCAGAGCTGCTGAAGTCGATAAAAGCCTGTCGCACGTGCTCGCCGAATTGGAACGGCTCCTGCAGGGCACCGCTCTGCTCAGGGAGCTCACTCCCCGCGCCCTCGATGCTATATCCGGCATGGGCGAGCGCCTCTCCACGCCCTTGCTCGCCGCGGCCCTGAATGAGCTCGGCGTGTCCAGCGTCCCTGTATCTGCCACAGACGTCATCGTCACCGATCCACATCACGGGCGCGCTGAACCCTTGATGGAACCCACGCGCGAGCGCGCAGCAAAGTGCCTGCACCCTCTCTTGAAAAAGGGAGTGGTGCCTGTCGTCACCGGCTTCATCGGAGCAACCTTGGAGCGCGTTCCCACCACGTTGGGTCGCGGCGGCTCAGACTATTCCGCCACCATTCTTGGCGCCGCTCTCGGCGCTCAGGAGACAGTCATCTGGACCGATGTCGACGGTGTAAAGACAGCCGACCCCAAGCTCGTTCCCGAAGCGCGCACCATCGATGAGATCTCCTATAACGAAGCGGCCGAACTGGCTTATTTCGGCGCCAAAGTGCTGCATCCAAATACGCTGCGGCCGGTCACCGCTGCCGGCGTGCCCGTATGGATCCGCAACAGCTTCGCCCCGGAAAAACCGGGCACGAAAATTACCGCCCGGGGCAGCTCTAATGGTGGCGGCGTTAAAGCGCTGACTGCAATCCGCGGCGTCACACTCATCACCGTCGGCGGGCCGGGTATCGTGGGGCTGCCGGACGTGCTGGCAAGATCATTCGCGGCCACGGCGTCGCTGCGCACCAATGTGCTGTTCGTCTCTCAGTCTTCCTCGCAAAACGACATCTGTTTCGTGATCTCCTCCTCGGACGAGAAACGCACCGTCGAAGCTCTGCGCCATGCCTTTGCTCCCGAAATCGCCGAGCAAACCGTAGAGCACGTTTCCTCCAATTCCCGCATTGCCATCGTCGCAGTGGTTGGCGAAAACATGCACGGTATACCAGGAATTGCGGGGCGCACGTTTTCGGCGCTCGGACGGGAAGGAATCAACATCATCGCCATCGCCCAGGGTTCCTCCGAGTACAACATATCGCTCGTGGTGGAAGCAGACGCCATGCAGCGCGCCATGCTTACCCTGCACAGGGAATTTCGTCTTCACGAGGCCGCTTCCGCCGCCCGGGAACCGCATACCGCAAGCCGCCCCCCTAAACGAATCTCCGAGCCCGCTTCGCTTCGCAAATAGCGCTCGGCTATGGTGCCTGATGAACTGCCCGGCCGAACGCAACCTTCAGTAACGGCGGCGTCAGCAAGGCGCTGGCCACGACCACAAATACAATCACGCTGTAAACCGCCGCACTCAGCATCAACATACTCAGACCGAGCTGCGCCGCGACCATAGCCACTTCGCCCCTCGGAATCATGCCCAACCCCACGCGCAGCGAGGTCTGCCATCCCACCGACAGCGTCGCCAATCCGCAGCCAATCACCTTCGTCGCGATGGCCGCGAGCAGGATCACCAGCGCCATCAGCACCGTCGATCGGGATCGGAAAATCCCTACGTCGAAGTTCAATCCGATTCCTGCCAAGAAGAACGGCACCAGAAGTTCGGTCACGCCACGCGTCAGATTGCGCACTCGGGAATCGGCACTGTCCGCGAGGGCCAGCCCCGCCAGAAACGCGCCCACAATGGCCGCCACACCGGCATAGAACGCCAGGACCGCCAAACTGAACAGAAGCACCATGGCTACCTGGAACTGCGCCTCATCAGCACGAATGCGAGAATGAAAATGAGGAAAAAGTCGCGAGACCACTCTCGTTCCCCAGATCGCCGTCACCACCACAAAGGTCGTCGCCAGCCCCGCCGTCACAACAATCTCTGCCAAATTGAACCGTCCGCGCGCCACGCTACTCACCACCGCTAGCACGATCAGTCCCAACACGTCATCGATCACCGCCGCGGCCAGAATGATCTGGCTGGCCGGATGGCGCAAAAGGTCCCATCGCTTGAGCACCGAAGCAGAAATACCAACGCTGGTAGCTACGAGCGCCGCGCCCAAGAAGAGCGCCGCATGCGCTGTTCCGCCCCACGCCAGCAGAATTCCCCATCCCGCCAGGAAAGGCACCGCCTCTCCCAAAGTCGCTACCAACGTGGAGAGCAGGCCCACGCGCAGCAGATCCGCCAACTGCACGTCGAGACCAATGCTGAAGAGCAGAAACAGCACGCCCAGGTCTGAGAGCGCCCTAATTGTTTCGTTGGGCGCCACCCAATTCATCACGCTCGGACCAATCAGGATTCCCGCTAGGATTTCGCCGGCGATTCCCGGCAGACCCACTCGCTCGAGAAGGTCGGAGATGACCTTGGCCGAGCCAAACACAATCAGCATCGTCAAGGGAAGCGAAAACTGCACCGTGCGCCTCTGTCTGCCAGAAAAATGCGGCTACTTGTGTTGCATGGCCACGTACAACAAAAGTCCGAAAATCACGACGGGAATTAATGCGAGAATTATGTAGAAGAGAATCCGGCGGCTCATGGGCGAGCGCCGCTTCTTCCAGTCGCGCAGCTCCGGCCTTTCCGCCACGCCCACCTGCGAGGGGTCGCGCAGATCATGCGCAAATTCACGAGCGCTCGCGTAACGGTTCGCGGGATTGCGTTCCAGCGCCCGGTAGATGATCTCCTGCAATTGCGGCGAAATCTGCGGATTCAGTTCCCGCGGAGGCACCGGATTATTCAGCAACCGGTCGTTCATGATGGCAAAAGCGTTCGGCCCGTGGAACGGAACCTCGCCCGTCAGCATCTCGTAGAGCATCACGCCCAAGGCGTAAATATCGCTGCGCGCGTCGCCTCGTTTCGATTTGACCTGCTCCGGCGAGATATAGTCTGGCGTCCCCATGGTGCGCGTCAGCTTCGCAAACGTCAGGCGCCGCATACCCGCGCTTCCCGCAATCCCGAAATCGATGAGCTTAACGTGGTCCTCGCGATCCACCATGATGTTTTCCGGCTTCAGGTCCCGGTGCACCACGCCCTTGGTGTGGATGTATTCGAGAGCTTCGCAAATTCCCAGCGTGATGCGCACGGCGCGTTCGATCGGAAGCTTTTTCTCTTCGCTCAGAATCTGTCGCAGCAGCCGCCCATCCACCCATTCCATCACCATGTACACACGGCTGCGATCATCATCGCCGTACACCTTCATCACGCCGGGATGATCGAGCTTTTTGCCGATCTCCTCTTCCCTCTTGAAGCGATCGTAGAAGAGAGGATCGGCCTCGACTTCAGGATGGGGAATCTTTATGGCTACCGGACGCCCGCTTTGCAGGTCGGTTCCTCGATAAATCGAGGCCATCCCGCTGCGGGCAACGAGATTTTCCAGGCGGTAATGATCGAGTTGGGCGCCGGGACGGAGTGACGTCATCGCGAGCGCGGGTCACAGCCGGGAGCCCGGCGCCAGCCCTAGATCAACGCAGCTTATAGGGCCGCCCGCGGTACATGCCCACACGCTCCACATTCTGAACGCGGACCACTTGGGCGGTGACATTATCGCTGCCGTCCTTTTCGTTGGCAAGCGCAACCAGCCTCCGTGCGGCGAGTTCCACATCCGCCGCTTCGGTCACCACGCTGGCGATGTCTCCAGCCGAAAGCGCCCCATGCAGCCCGTCCGAGCATAACAGCAAAACGTCCCCCGGGAGAACCTGACGCTCGCTTACCTCCGCGCTCACCGAAAGCTCGCTTCCCAGCGAACGGCTCAATATGTGCCGCGTTTCAGCTTCCGCCGCTTCTTCCGAAGAGAGCAAGCCCAGCCGGGCGTGCTCGTTCGCGATCGTGTGATCGCGCGTTAGGAGCGTGGCAGCCTTTCCGCGGACCAGATAACACCGCGAATCGCCGACGTGCGCGATCACCGCGCGATCGTAACGCAACGCGCACGCCACCAAAGTAGTGGCCATTCCCGAATTCATCCCGGCATCGAGTACCCGCGTGTTCGCCCTCCGCACCAGCTTCTCCAATAAGCCGCTCAGCGGCTCCCCTCTGCTCGCCTCGCGAAATCCCTCCACCAGGGTCTCGATCGCCATGCGCGACGCCACCTCGCCTTTTTCATGCCCTCCGACCCCGTCCGCAACCGCAAACAACCATCCATGGCTGCGCGCCTGTTCCGGCGTATCCGGAGCCACGTGGCCCAGATAGTCTTCATTTTCCACGCGAACGCGCCCGACATCGGAGAGTTCAGCGAAGTCGATCTCCAGCATGGAGTCTTCAAACGGCCGCAGCGCGGCGGGAATCGGTCCGCCGCGCCCCAACCTCTGTCCTCGGTAAACCTCAAACATGGTAACTCCGCAAATACGATCGGGGCGAACGTCTGTCGCGCTCGTCTGCGCTCGCTGCGTCCGCCCCGATCTGCTTCCCACTCACATTTTCTTCTCGATCAGGCTCTCCCGGCGCGGCTCGCGACGAAAGTCGCCCGGCCTGCCGCCCTGCTTGCCCGAGTGAAGTAAATCGCACCGTAAATGGCCCAGACCGCCGCAATTCCCAGCGCCAGCAGCGGTTCCATCTTCGTGCCGTACCCCAGGAATGGCCCGATTAGGTAAAAGATCATGCAGGCGAGGTTAGCTAGCACTCCGAATACGGGAATGAACAGGTGGCGCATCGCGCTGAAGTTCGGATGTCCCTGATAAGCGACGATGCAAATCACGCAGCTCAACATGTAAAGCAGGAAGGTCCCGAAGTTGGACGCCAGCGTTATTGTGAGGAGCGATTGCGGCAGCGCCGCCATGTGATCGTGGCTGGTGGCGAACCAAACGCTGGACCAGAACCCATGCGGTAAAGTTGCGATCGCTGAGTCCACAATGGCTCCCGCATCGCCGAACGGCATGAGCAATGCGATGCACCCGATGACCGCTGAAATGATCGCCAGAGCCCAAATGGCGCGGTGCGGGCTGAGGTTCTTCTCATGCAGTATGCCGAAGTGCTCCGGCACTTCCTGGTCCTTGCCCATCGCATAGGTCACGCGTGCTCCGGTGTTGATGCAGGAGAGCGTCGTGCCGATCAGCGCCAGGAATACGGTCACAGACTCGATCAACATGAAGATGCGACCGCGGCCGGAACCCAATAATGCATCGCCCACAACGATCATCATGTCCCCAATGGGCGCCGACGATCCTGCAGCGTTCTGCATCGTGTAGCCGCTATTTAGGAAGTAATTCGCACTAAAATACTCGATGAGATAACAAAAGGCTCCTTGAACCAGTAATGAGGTGATGACCGCGATGGGCACATGGCGCTTAGGATTGATCGCTTCGCCGCCCATCGACGTCACTGACTCGAAGCCGACCAGAATCAGGATGGCTACCGTCGCTTGGACGAACATCCACCCGAAGTTATGCATTTTCACGACTGAGCTGCCGCTCGCATGTGTAAGGAAGTTGCCCATGGCATCCTTATCCGGATAGCTGATCTGATAGGGCACCGGCTTCCCGTCAGCGCCCATCTTCGGCTGCGGAACCATGTTGGCATCGCGCAGGATCGTTTCCGTCGTTTGCCCATTCGCCGTGGTCTGCGTCGTGGCAAATTCGTAGGTGTAAGCCTCGCCGGACACCGAATCAAACAGATAGGCCACGCTTCCCGGCGGATGATTCAGGCGATACCCAATCGCGACAACAGAAAAGACCAAAAGCGCGCTGATCTGAATCACGTTAATGGCAATGTTTACCGCCGTCGAGCCTGTAACACCTCGGTGTGCGATGTACGCGACCCCCAGCGAAAACAGCACTGCAACCACCATCTCGAACATCGTTCCAGGGTTGGTGGCGCTCATGAAGTTGGGATACAGCGTGCCAACGATGTAACCGCAGAAGATCCCCGTCACTGCCACCATCACACCCGGATAGATCCAGTAGTAAAGATGCGACGCCCACCCGACGATAAACTTCGATAGCCGGGCATAGCGCCAATGCTTGTCATGGTTCAGGAACGATTGCTCGGCGAAGTAATAGGAACTCCCGGTCCCTGGGTAAAGCTTGGCCAGCTCGGCATAACAAACTGCGGTCGCCAAACAAAGTATCAGCGCGAATAGAATTCCGATCCACATCGCCGGGGCCGTTACCCCGGTAGTCGCCTGGATCGAGAACGTCAGCCATAAGAAGGCCCCCGGTGCGATGAGCGCCATAGCATTCATCGTCAACCCTGTGAGGCCCAAGGTGGCTTTCATCTCCGTGGTGCTTTTTTCGGCCATCTAAGATTGCCTCTCTCGTCGTGGATTTCCTGCTGCCCGGAGCGTCCCAGCCGCGAGCGCCGCAAGAATAGCCGCACGGCTGCACAACGCAAAACGCAACGTTTCGATCAAACCCATCGGGATTTTTGATACGCGCCGAACTGTCGGCACTCGGCTCTCTTCGCCGTGGTTTCGCGGTGCAAACTTTGATAGCCGAAACTATTAAGTTATGTGATATTGCCGATACGCTTGGGCAAGCTCTTCTCCCTGGCGCAGAGGATGTGCATGAAACTTGCCGGCTTTCTACTGCTGCTCGCCGGATGGGCCATCGTCGTGGCCGCCGTTGTTCTTCTCCTACCCGCGAACGCGAGAGTGATTTTCGTGCTTGCTGGAGTTGGCGTCGAAATCATCGGCTTCACGCTCGTCATCCGTTCGAATCCTCTCGTAGGCCGGGAAAAAGAGTGACCTCCGTGCTCTTGCCCATCTCGACCGCAGAAATTGGTCTCCTCATCGTCCTGATTCTTCTCGCGCCCTTCTCGGTCGCGGGGCTCTCGCTGATCAATACCGGACTCGGCCGTTCACGCAGTGCCGCACACTGTCTGCTTACCTCGCTCTGCATCTTCGCGGTTGCGGTCGCTGTGTACACCATCTGCGGATTCGCATGGCAAGGATATATCGGAGCTCCGGCCCACGTGATCGCCGTTGCGGGACAACCATGGAATTGGCTCGCGCGCAGCCCATTTTTTCTTCGCGCGATTCAATTCGATGGCGCCCCCATTTCTCTCGCCGCAGGCCTGCAGATCTTCAGTGTGGGATTGGCTGCGCTGATCCCGCTGGGTGCGTGCCTGGACCGCTGGAGACTATCTGCCGCCTGTGCTTCCACGGCGCTCTTGGCTGGATGGACATATCCACTCTTCGCGCATTGGGTCTGGGGCGGCGGCTGGCTCGCGCAGCTCGGAACAAATTCCGGAATGGGCCGCGGCGTTATCGATGCCGGAGGCAGCGGCACGATCCAAGCCGTGGGCGGCCTCACGGCGCTGGCCATCGCCTGGATTCTCGGCCCGCGACGCGGCAAGTATTCGCTCGAAGGGATGCCCACCGCCATCCCCGGCCACAACGCCGTTCTGATTTTGTTGGGCTGTTTCCTGGCCTTCTTCGGATGGCTGGGACTCAACTCCGCCGGCGCTATCTTGTTTGCAGGCGCGGCCCCGGGGCGCATTGTTCTGATTTCCATCAATACAGCGCTTGCTGCCGGCGCTGCCATTCTCGCATCCGTCTTGATCACGGGCATGCGTTTTGGCCGGCCCGATGTCTCCATCAGTGCCAATGGCTGGGTTGGCGGACTGGTGGCCAGTAGTGCTTCCTGCGCGTTCGTTAACCCGCTCGCGGCCCTTGTGATTGGCGCGATTGCTGGCACGCTCGTCACATACTCGGTGGAATGGTTCGAATTGCATCTCGGCGTCGACGATCCAGGCGGCGCCATTTCCGTGCATGCCCTTGGTGGCCTTTGGGGTTTATTGGCGGTAGCCATTTTCGCGCACCTCCCCGCTCCGCTCGTCGACGTCGGGCGAGGACTTTTCAGACCGGCTCCCACGCGCGGCGCGGGCCAAGCGCTCGCACAGATTGTAGCCGTCGCGACCCTCATTGGTTTCGTTTTGCCGCTGACCTATGGTCTCAACTTGGCGCTGAATCGAATCTGGCCGCAGCGTGTGGTCATGGAGGGTGAAAGGCAGGGTCTGGATCTTTACGAACTCGGCGCCGGCGCCTATCCCGAATTTGTCACCCATAGCGAGGAATTCGGCCAGTTCCGTTGAAAGCGTCAGCGCCGCTCACCGTCCTCCCTTGCGGGAGTAGAATTGGTGGTGCGAGCCATGCCGTCCAATGATGAAAAGGCGCATGGGGAGAAAATTTACGGCAGCAAAGCTCCTGACCAAGTCAGTTGGTATCGTCGGCATCTCGAAAGGTCACTTTCGCTGATAGAGCAGGCGGCTGGCTCTCTTTCTGCGGTTATTGCCCCAAAGCGGGCAGGCTTAAAACCACGGTCAGTACAAATGTAAGAAGACCACCCCATTGCTTCCTTAAGGTAAAGCTCCTTTCAAGCTTGCTTTCTACAGCAATGAAGCATCGTCGCTTCGGCGGAGAATTTACGTGGCGGCTCAGGAGAAAGACCAAAGCAATGTTTCGATATAACTCATCCAAGAGTTTTAAAATATTGCCCCGCTGAAAACATCGATGGGACTCATGTAAAAAACAAGCAGGTCCTATTTCCTTCGCGTATCATTTCTACTGCACGGAGCACCTCACGCGCTGGCGACATGACGGAACCAAAGACGGAACAGCGAACCGCAGCGAAAACGGGTTGGACGCGAAATCCCGGGGCCAACGGCGCAGCAGTTCGTACCGATGAACTCACCCGCCATTACCACCTGGGCAGTTCGCTGATCCGAGCCGTCGACGGCATCACTCTCGAAGTGCAGGCCGGCGAATTCGTCGCCCTTCTGGGCGCCTCCGGCTCTGGCAAATCGTCTTTGCTCAACTTGCTTGCCGGCCTCGATCGCCCCACTTCAGGCGCTATCTTCGTCCTCGGACGCGAGCTCGGCTGCATGACCTCACTCGAATTGTCGCGCCATCGTAATCAAACCATCGGCATTGTCTTTCAATCCTTCAACCTTCTTCCCCGCATGACGGTCACGGAAAATGTGGAACTTCCTCTGCGTCTCGCGGAAGTGCCGCGTGTGTCTCGGCCGTCGCGCGCCAAAGAAGCGCTCGAGCGCGTTGGCCTAGGTGAACGCGTGGCGCATCGCCCCGGCGAGCTCTCCGGCGGCGAACAGCAGCGCGTGGCCATCGCGCGTGCCATGGTCAATCGCCCGCGCATTCTGCTCGCCGACGAGCCCACCGGAAATCTCGACAGCAACACCGGCGAGGAAATTTTGCGTCTCATCTCCGGTATCAATCGCCCATCGAACGGCGAAGAGCCCGCGACCGTGCTTATGGTCACACATGAGCGCGCTCTGGCCGAGCGTTACGCCGGCCGCATCGTCACTCTTGCCGACGGACGCATCGAACGAATCGAGCAGCGCTGAGGGACGAATATGAAAATCGGCGATCTAACGGAACTGGCAACTCAAAACCTACGCGAGGCCATCCTCCGCAATTCGCTCACGACCCTCGGCATTGCTGTGGGAGTCGCGTCGCTCGTAGCCATGCTTTCCCTCGGCGTGGGATTGCAGCAACTGATCAACCGCCGGCTGGAGCGCAACGGCCTCTTCGATACGGTTCTGGTCCGTCCTCGAACTTCCTTCAACGCCACTGGCCAGATCCGCCGCAATCGCGATTTCGGAGCCGACCGAACGAGCGATCGGACCGATGACCGTAACCAAAGCGACGCCCGCCGCGATCCCCCCGATTCCGACCTCATCTCGAAACCTCTCGACCAAGACTCGCGCCACCAACTCGCGCAACTCCCGCACGTCCTCGAGGTCTATCCCGAGTTTCGCTTCACCGGTGATTTTCGTTTCGGTTCTGCCGGCCACCTGACGCAGGTGACGAGCCTCCCCACTTCCGCCTCGACCGTCGACGGCCTCGAAGGCATGCAAGGGCATTTCTTCTCCGCACCCGATTCCCACGAAGTCATTCTCCAGGCCGACGTCGCCGCCGATCTTGCCGATTCCCAGCACCTGCGGCCCGCCGACATGCTGGGCAAGGATCTTGTGCTGCGCTACGCCGGCCGCGAGCCCCTGCCTGCACCCTCGGCCAACTCCCGCGCGCGCGATCGCGCCTCCCCCGATGACGCCGCCTTCGGCTTTTCCATCATTTCCTCCCGCATATCGCTGCGCGTCGTCGGCATCGTCGATGCCGAAACGATCGCCTCTGGCGCGAATGCTTTTGGGCGTTCCGGCGCCTATGTTCCGCTCGTCGTTGCTGAAGAACTCGGCGTCGTCCAGGGCAATGACATGGGTGAGGTCGTACGCGAATCCGCGCTCGGCGCCAACGGCCAGCACTACACCAACCTCACGGTGCGCGTCGAGCGCCCGGCAGATGTCCCCGCCGTCGAAGAATCCGTGCGCCAAATGGGCTATGCGCCTTTTTCGCTGCTCGATCTCACGCGCAATCTCCGCCGCCTCTTCGCCATTCTGGATTTGCTGCTGGGTATTTTCGGCAGCCTGGCCC
>Ga0209577_10003442_pt1 | contig 14909 bp, 9 predicted proteins | sample GraSoiAngelo_109_FD_185874 | JGI IMG/M metagenome (GOLD analysis project Ga0209577, IMG submission 185874) | Grasslands soil microbial communities from the Angelo Coastal Reserve, California, USA - 14_0903_12_20cm (SPAdes) (version 2) | ecosystem: Environmental > Terrestrial > Soil > Grasslands ...
TGTGCCGTCTGCGGCTTCAGGACGCTAAAGGCTTGATCAGGGAGCGCGGGATTCAGCTCATTATCGGCCAGCAGTTGCACACCTCGAGCGAAGTCCTGCTTCAGCACTTGAATTGAAAATTCAAAGCCCGCGGATTCATCGGCGGCTATGTCGTCGAGGGCCTTCTGGAAAGCCAGCCGGTCCAGGCTCTTGGTGCCGTAGGAAAAGAGATTCTCCAGAACTCGGGCTACGCCGTCTCGTCCCGAGGGAGTTTCCATCTGCGGATCGTGTCGCACATTTCCCACCACTGTAACCGTGGGTGTGACTTTGACCGTCCGGACAATCAGGCGCAGGCCGTTTGGCAGCGTCATGTCGGTCGAGGCTGGCTGCGCAGGCGGCAATTCAAGCGCCAGCAGCCGCGAGCTCGCCCATGACGGCAGCTCTACGGTTTTCGTGGGCGTCGAAGTTAATTGCTCAGCGCCGCCAAATCCACTCGAGGCCACAGGTTCGCCTGAGGGTGAGGGCTTGAGTTGCGCCGTGATCGATCCCTGGTCTACGAGATACGTCTTGGCCAACCGGTTTACTTCTTCCACCGTCACTCGCTTCATCGCTTCCACGTCGTCGTCCGGCGAGTTGCGCCCTTCTGCGGCCAAAGCATCCGACCAGGCCTCCGCCAAACCGGGAATCGAGTTGCGGCGAAATTCCGCAGCCGCGATTTCTTTCCGCTTCGCTGCTTCCACCAAATCCGCCGGCACGCCGTTTGCGGCATAATCCGCCATGATCTTGCGCATGTTCTCAATCACGGGAGCCGCGTCGGCCGCAGCAGGTAGCACAGCGACGCTATAACCCATGCTGGCCTTCGGGTAAGCTTCCGCAAGGCCGAATTCAGCCTCCAGGGCCTTGCCCTGTGGCACGAGTCCATAGATATTTCCGCGCTGGCTTGCCAGCACGTCGCTTAAAATGTGTACGCCCGCGAAATCTGGGCTGTCGGTTCCCGGCAGGCGATAAGCGATGAATGCCAGCAGATAAGGAAGATTGCTATCAAGCGTAAATGACTCCGATTTTACCGGGCTCAAACTAACCTGCGGGCGCGGCGGCAGCGTCTTGCGCTTGATCTTTCCGTAGTATTCCTTCACTTTGGCCAGCACGGCATTCGGTTCCACGTCGCCTGCAATCACCAGGATCGCGTTGTTTGGCGCATACCAGGCTTTATAGAAAGTCTTCAGCATCTCGCCTGTAGTTCGATCGAACGAATCTTTCGTGCCCAGGGGATCGTGGCTATAGGGCGTGCCGGAGAACATGTCCTCATTCGCCCGAGTGATGAACTTGTAGGTGGGATTGGAGAGGTCGCGCGCCACTTCCTGTTCGATAGCGCCTTTCTCCTGCGCCCATTCAGTTTGTGAATCTTGAATGTCCTGCATGCACGCGGCGTCAACGCGCAGGGCGATGTCCAGATCGCCGGCAGGAACCGTACTGTAGTATTGCGTGATGCTCTGCTGTGTGTCCGCGTTGCCAAATCCGCCCAGTTGCGCAAAGATCGCGGAGATCTGATCCCCGGTCAGTTCCGAACAGCCGCGGAAGGCCATGTGTTCCTGGGCGTGTGCCATGCCCGGAAAACCTTGCGGAGTTTCGTCACCGCCCACCAGATAGTTTTGCTCCACCGTGACCACCGGTGCGAGGGGGACGCGCAGAATGACGACGCGCATGCCATTGTTCAGGGTCGCGCGGGTGACGTCGCCGGTTTGGCCCGCCGGTCTTCCCTGAGCAAACAGCAAAACCGCAGCCAATAATGAGACCGCAGTCATTCTGAATAGGAACCTGGACATGGCATTACTCCTGATTGGCGTGCAAAAAAACTCCACTCATTCTGATCTTTGGATTCTCGCCGCTCGCGGCCGATTTCGCAAATCCCTATTTTCCCCGATTCCCCATCCCAACACCAGGCGCTCCGTCGGCATCGGCCCAACCGCACGCTCCAGGGGGGAGAGCAGTCCGCGGGCGCGTAAGCGCGGGTCCTTGTCTCGCCTCCGGTTCAGACCGTGCGCGGCACTAATTTAAAGGCTGGGGCAGCCGACCGAGAACCAGATACCGCGCGATCACGTACCCGAGAGCGGCTCCGGCAAACGTGTCGGAGGTGAAATGAGACTGTAAAGTGACGCGAGATAATCCTGCTGCGGCGGCAAGTCCATAAGCCAGCCAGCGGTGCCAGGCCGGGTGCGGATAGCGCTCTGCAAACGTCGTCGCCACAGCCATGATAGCGATCTCGTGGCCAGAAGGCATGCTGCCGAGGCCCCCGAGCCAGCCTGATCTTTTCCCCATTCTCACTTTGAACCAGCTATCGGTGAAATTACCGTTGGCCGGATAGGAAATCGGGGCCTCGCGCCCATCGACATCTTTCATCACCGTGGTGAGGATTTCCGCGTTTATAACCGCTTCGCCTGCCAGCATGAACGTTTGCTGATCGTACGCGTTTCTGCGTGCAATAGCGGCAATGTAGAAAGCCGAGGCGAATGCTTCCGTGGCCGTAGCGGTATTGTAGCCGGAGAAGGCGTTGTTGAATCCATGGAGCGGTTGGAGACTGTTCCGCACCCACTTTGCATCATGTGCATCCACCGTAGTGAGCAGGGCCGTGGCGCCGAGCAGCGCGAGCGTGGGCTTGAGATGATGTCCACGCACTATCGACACCGGAAAGATCCAGAGACTCTTCTGCTCGTGGAGTAGGTCCGGCGTGAGACTTTTCCACTGACTCCCAAGGATGCGCCACTCCGAAGGCGCAGGCACAGGCACAAGCACGGATGGCTGGACAAGGATCGGATCAGGCGGCGCGCCTTCCGCCCGCGGATCTCGAGCCAGAGCGAGCGCGGGATCCGCCGCGGTGCCTTGCGCTGAGGATTCGGGGGCCGCGTTCGGCGCAGGACTGTCCTGAGCGACTGAAAAGGGCACGGCAATCAACACGGCACACAGCAGCAACGCGAATGAGAACCATTTTGGCATCAAGAGCTCCAATCGATGCGAGGTATGCCGACGCCGATTTCTGCGGCAGCCCACGGCCGGATGAACGTGTGCGAATCGAAAGAATCACCATCGGGCAATTGTAGGGCATTGCGGGCGATTGACCAGCGCTCTCATTCGTTCTTGTGTCACTTTTTGCTAATGGGAATTCTTTGCGATCCGAGAAGAAGAATCCGGAAGCTCGAACCCATATTCCTTAGCGGTACCAGCATGGTCCCAGGAACGAGAACACCAGGAGAGTCAGTCACGAAGCCGAAGCAATCGGTGACGCCAAGCCAATGAGATAATTTGGGCCGCTACGCTTGGCTGAATGTTTGGCTTAATGCGGCCTTTACGCGTTGCGGCGTGAAGGGAACTTGGCGAATGCGCGCGCCGGTAGCGTCAAAAATAGCATTCCCAATCGCCGCAGCCACGATGGTGATGGAAGTCTCGCCAGCCCCGGTAGCATTTTCATCCGGCCGGTTGATCAGCTTGACCTTGATCTCCGGAACATCGAAACCCAAAGGCAGGCTGCGGTAGCTTTCCCAATCGACCGACGTAACTCTCTGGTCATCCCAGGTCACTTCTTCGCTCATGGCGCGGCTCATGCCCTGCAAAGCCCCGCCTTCGATCTGGTTCCGCAGGCCGTCGGGATTGGAAATCGGGCCGGAGTCGTTGCTGAAGAATATCCGCTTCACCGTGACTTTTCCCGTGTCCTGGTTGACCTCGACCTGTGCGACCATCGCGGCCCACCCGTTTTCGCCTTCGTAGGCCACGCAGGAGAACCCGCGTCCCGTAGCAATGCCAGTCCTGCGGTTCTGCGGCTTCGGGGAAGGGCGCGCTTCCCAGTTCGCCAGCGCCGCTGCCTCTTTCACTACCTCGATCAAGCGCTCGTCGCTCAGGTGGCGCAGCCGGAAGGCCACCGGATCGGCCTTGGCTCGCGCTGCCAGCTCATCCATAAAACTCTCGTGAGCAAATGTATTCTGGAGCCGCGCGGGCGAGCGTAATGGCGCGGTAAATAGCGGCGACGGAATATTGTGCGTAAGTGAACGTTCCGATTTCACCGTCCCCGTGCCCTGTGGCTTGCCGCCGACGTTGCCCGCCACATAGGAAGGCACGCCGTTGCTATTGTTTGTATATACCCGCGGTTCTGGCGCGGGACTCCGGGCCATAAACGGTTCGGGCGAAAAGCCCGCCAGCGTGCCGGTGATGACATTCCCCGGAGTTGTGTAGCCGGGGCGGTTCCCGAGGTTTGCCGACCAGGATTCGTGATCCCAAGCGACGATATTGCCTTGCGCATCCAGACCCGCGCGCTCATCCACGACGAATGCGAATCCGTAGTTTTCGCCCCAGGCCATTTCGTCTTTTCGGCTCAGTTGCACGCGCACGGGTTTGCCCACGGCCTGCGAGAGCAGCGCGGCATCGTAGGTGACCGTATCGGCGCCATTCAGCCCGTAGCAGCCGGAGCCACGGCGGAAGATTACGTGCACATTTTCCGGCTTGAGCCCGAGGAGGATGGATGTGCTGTTTCGCACCGGCCATACGCCTTGCGTCGGCGAATATATCGTGGCCTTGTCGCCCTGAACGTCTGCCACCGCGCACGAAGTGCCCAGCGAGCCGTGCATCTGGTTGGGATAGTAATACGTTGCCTTCACGACTGTAGCGGCTTGCGCAAGTTTTTCGTCCACGTCCGTCGAATTGACGAGCAGCGTGTCTCGCGTCGGCTGCTGGCTCCGCAGATAGTTGTAGAAATCCGCATGACTCGGCAGCCCCGTGCCCGCGCTCCAGGTGACCTTCAGCTTGTTGACCGCCTGAATTGCCTGCCAGGGCTTCTCCGCCACCACGCCCACAAAATTCTTCTTCACCACCACCTTGACCACACCGGGCAAAGCTCGCACTGAACTCTCATCCACATTGACGACCGTCGCGCCCACCGCCGGCGGACGCAGCACGCGCCCATGCAGCATGCCTGGCAGCCGCACATTGTGCACAAACTCAAATTGCCCGGTAACCAGCGCCGGCATGTCCGGACGCCGCGCCGGTGTCCCCAGCACCGTCCATTCGCTCGCCGACTTGCGTTTTACGTTGGGGTCGAGCTTAATTTCGAACTTCTTTGCACCAACCAGGTCGCCATAACCCACTTTCTTCGAAGGATCGATCTTCGCGCTGATGACGCCGTCTTTCGCCACCAGTTGGTCCGCCGAGAACCCTAGCCGCTTGGAGGCCAGTTTCAGAAGGGCCTCGCGAGCCGTGGCCGCAGCCTGTGCCAGGTTCTTTTGATTGAAGTTCGTCGGATGCGACTGGCTGCCCGAGGTAATCCCCTGGTCGGGCGTTTGCACTGTGTCGCAATACATCAGTTTGACGCGGCTGAAAGGCACGCACAGCTCTTCCGCGACCAATTGGATTTGCGCGGTAGAAATCCCTTGGCCCAGTTCGGCCTTGCCCGTGTACGCGGTGACGCCGCCGTCCGCGGCAATGGCAATCCACGAATCGAGTTGGTTCAGCGGCGGCGAACCTGCCGTGCCTCCCTCGAAAGGTCCTTGGGCTAGTGCGGTTTGCAGCGCGCCCTTCATACTGAAGCTGACAACGAGCGCTCCGGCACCTACAAGAAAAGATCTGCGCGAGAATCCCGCGCGGCCCAATGCGGCCGCCGCGTCGTCGATCAGCGTTGAGTTCGGCACGACTTCTGAGTGTTTGCTCATTTCGCCGCCGCCTCTCTCGTGCGTCCTTCTTTCGCCAATCCCTCCCTTGCACGCCCTTCTCTAAATCGATTGATTGCCCGCAGCATCCGCACGTGCGTAAAGCAGCGGCAGAGCACGCTGGACATCGCCTGCTGGATCTGTTCCTCGCTGGCCTTCGGATTCTTGTCCAGAAAAGCCTTGGCCGTCATGATCACGCCGTTTACGCAAAAGCCACACTGGGCGGCCTGCTCTTCGATGAAGGCTTGCTGCAGCGGGTGGGGTTTTTCGATCGTGCCCAAGCCCTCGAGTGTGGTGATCTCCGCGCCCTCAACCGACTTCACGGGCGTGATGCAGGAGCGGATCGCCTGCCCTTTGGCGATCACGGTACAGGCTCCGCATTGCCCCAGCCCGCAGCCGAATTTCGGTCCGTTCAATGCCAGATCGTCGCTTAGCACATACAAAAGCGGTGTCGTCGGATCAACGTCCACTGCATGGGCCTTACCATTGACTTTCAGATTGATCGCGTTCATATCCTTCAAGGTATTGCCGTGACCTGCCCGGCGTCAAGTCCGATATTCCCGCCCGTGGTTTGGGCCTGTCTAAGCCTTCAGAATCGCCCCACCGATCGCCAGGACCGGCCGTCCAAACGTCGCGTTCGTCACTTCCGCAAACGAAAGATAGAGTGCATCGAGTCCCGTAAGCAGACCCACCCAGCCTCCCGCGTGCCGCCACGCCAATCCCATTCCCAGGTCGCCCCCCGCCAGCAGAAGGAATGTGATCCACAGCAGCAGGAAAATGGACCACAGCGTCAAGTTCGTGCGGAACGTAGGGATCCACATATAAAGAGTGAAGACTCCCCACATCAATAGCGCCACTCCCACGCCCCTGGGGTCAGGCGCCTTGATCCAACCTGCTCCCACGGTCCAGTTCAGGAACGCGTACCACCACCAAAAGGCCCCATAAGACGTGAAGGCCACCATTCCAAACGTGTTGCCGTTTCCATATTCCAGGAATCCGGCGATGATTTGCGCCAGGCCGCCAAACGAAAACGCCAGTGGCACTACGGCCGGCACCGCCTCTCCCGGCAACAGCCCGGCATTGATTGTGCTTAGCACCACGGTGGTCAGTCCGAATGCAGCGAGGCCCAACGGCGCGGGATTGGAAACTTTGCCAGTCGAAGATAGTGCATCTTTGGCAGTCGCGGATACCTGTGCCATGATTGGCTCCTTTCAATGATGTTTTTGGGCCCAACTAGGTCCGGATTGTAGCGCAAGTAGAGTTAATTATTTGCGCAAGGGCCATGCGATCCGCCGTCCCCTTTTGTAATCCACTTGTTAATCTATAGTTACTAGACGGCCCCAGATGCGAGCGCAGGGTGACTTTGGAGCGCTTGCGACAAGACATTATTTTGAATTGAGCAGGAGTGAAACTGTGAAAATAGGCGCGATTCTTCTCAAATCGGCGGCAATTCTGGCGATTTCCTTGGGCCCGGCCCTCGTGGTCGTGGGCGCCGTGGCCCAACCCCCCACTGCGACGGCCCCCCAAAGCGCGACGAACGCCAACGCTGTCGCGCACACCACCAAGGCCATGAACTATCGCCGCGCCGGCGGTTCTGCCAAAGTGAGCTTCCAAGGCACCAAGCTGATGCCCACCGCCTCGGGCGAAGCCAAGGTTGAATCCAAGAACAACCGTATGGAAATCGAAGCGAAATTCGAGCGCCTGGACGACGCCACCAAATTCGGCCTTCAGTATCTGACCTACGTCTTTTGGGCCGTCTCGCCTCAGGGCCGCGCCGAAAACCTCGGCGAAATCACACTCAAAAATGGCGTCGCGGAAGTCAAGGCCGATACCGATATGCAAACCTTCGGCATGATCGTGACGGCCGAGCCGTATTTTGCCGTCACCCAGCCGGGCAGTATGGTGGTGCTCGAAAATAGCTTCTCCACCGGCGCATCGGGCAGAGTCGAAAATATCGACGCCACCTACGAACTGCTGGGCCCCGGCGCCTATTCCTCTTCCAACACCAAGATTGATAACGCCATTTTCGGCATCGACCGCAATACCCCGCTCGAGCTGTTTGAAGCACGCAACGCCATTCGCGTCGCCAGCAATGCCAACGCCCAGAAATACGCGCCCGCCGCATGGGCCAAGGCTCAGCAACAACTATCGGCAGCCGAAGAAACCTATCGCCAGAAGCGCGATCGCAAGCTGATCGATTCCGCTTCGCGCGATGCCGTGGAAACCGCCGAGGAAGTCCGCGTGATGGCCGTCAAGCAAAAGGCCGAAGAGGACGCGCAGGCCAAAGCCGCTGCGGAGAAGCTAGCCGCGGAACAGCGCGCAGCCCAGGCCCGCGCCGACGCCGCTGCCGAAGCGCAGCGCCGCCAGCAAGCCGAGCAGGAACGTCTGCAGGCCGAGCAGGCCAAGGCTGAGGCTGAACGCATGAAGCAAGAGGCCCAGCAGGCCGCGCAGGAGGCGGCGCGGCAACGGCAGCAAGCCGAAGCAGCGCGCCAGGCCGCCTTGGCTCAGCAGCAGGCAGCCGAGAACCAGGCCCAACAGGCCGCCCAGGCAAGGGCCGCTGCGGAAGCGGAAGCCGAAAAGGCCCGCCAGGCAGCCGCCAAAGCGGAAGCCGAAAAGGGCCAGTTGCGCGCGCAGCTTCTCCAGCAATTCAATGCCGTTCTGCAGACGCGTGACTCCGCCCGCGGCCTGATCGTCAATATGTCCGACGTGCTCTTCGACACCGGAAGCGCCACGCTCAAGCCGGGCGCACGCGAAAAGCTCGCCAAGATTTCCGGCATCCTGCTGGCCCACCCCGGACTCAGCTTGCAGATCGAAGGACACACCGATAGCGTGGGCAGCGACGAGTTTAATCAGGAACTCTCCGGACGCCGAGCCGATAGTGTGCGGGATTACCTCGCCCAGGAAGGCGTACTCGCATCCAGCATGACGGCGCGTGGCTTCGGCAAGACCCAGCCCGTCGCCACCAATGACACGCCCGAAGGCCGTCAGCGTAACCGCCGCGTCGAATTGGTGGTCAACGGCGATGCCATCGGCAATTCCGCTGGCGTCACGCCCGATGGCGCTACCCCAGGGGCTAATCCCGCCGGCGGCGCCCTCCGCGGCGTCTCCGCCCCTCAACCCAAGTAACGCAGCAGCCTAAAGCTCGCACCGGAACCAGGCCGCCGGCATCCTCGTCGGCCCGCCGCCCGCCGCCGTTACTACGCCCGGGTCGCTCGAATGCGTGCGCAGAGCGAGACGATCGTTCTTCGTCGCGAACGTCATGGGCATCAGGAGCTGCGCGGCGTTAGCGGCACTTTTCGCGCTTCACAAAGTCAACGGTAATCGAGGCGAGCCGGCGGGGAGATTAGCGCTCGGAATAATACCCTTCGCGGGCCTGCACGACGTAGTCCTTCTGTTTGGTTGTGAGATGAAGCTTATGGTAGCCCAATCCGGCACTCGAGTCGGGCGTGTAGCCCAGGCTGTACTGGCTGCGCAGTTCCACTTCGATCTGCCGGTAGATCTGGTCAACAGATTGTTTCTTGGAGAACTCAAAGAGGCGTCCCCCGGTTTGGCTGGAGATCTGCGCCAGGATTTTCTTGCCGTCTGTCCGGTCCTCCGGGAATCGCTGCGGATAACCTCCGCCGCGAGGTCCTCCCCAACCCCCGCCGCCGTAGGGACCGCCGCCATAAACTCCGCCCGGGCGGCTGAATCCGCCGTCGCTGTACTCCTCCTCCTCCACAAAGAGGATCGAGTAGACAATCGCGTCGGCCCGCTGCGCAGCCTCGATGGCGTGCTCGAGGCTCTCCTTGCTTCCGCGGTCCACTCCGTCCGAGAGGACGATCAGCGCCTTCCGGCCCTTTTGTTTGCTGATCACTTCGTCCGAAGCTAGAAAAATTGCGTCGTAGAGTGCCGTGCCTCCTCGGACCCTCCGCGGGTATCCGCCGCCACCTCCCCCACCCGGATATCCGCCACCGGGATATCCGCCACCGCCGGGATATCCGCCACCACCTCCGTTACCGGAGCCGGAATCGTCGTCCGGCTGCTGTTGTGTGGTCTGCAGCAGCTTGAGCGCGAACTCCAATTTCTGGTGCGAAGAGGTCAGGTCCTGGAGAAGTTCCACGTCGCGATCGAAGTGGATCAGGAAGACCCGGTCCTGGCCTTCGCGCACCATGTTATCGAGAAAGCTCTGGCTCGCACCGCGCTCCTCAGCCAGCACGCGCCGCTGGCTGAAGCTCGTATCCACGAGCAGGCCCAGCGTCAGCGGGAGATTGGTCTCGCGCGAACAATAAGTGATGGTTTGCGGCCGCCCGTCTTCTTCTAATTTGAAATCGTCCTGGCCCAGGTTCGTAACGATTTCGCCATGCTTGTCACGAACGCTGGCGAGCACATTCACGACTTTGACGTCCACAGAGATGCTAGGTTTGTCCTGTGCGGCGAGAGGGGCCTTCATCGCCATCAACAACGGCAAGACCCCAAGGCAGTAGATAGGGCGGAAGTTCCGGGTCGCTGCGGTGCGCTGCCACAGTGGAGCCGGCGGAACTCCCGACCGCGAAATCGAAGACCGTCCGTAATCAGAATTCGGGCAGCAAAAATAGTGCATGATTCCTCACGCGGGCCAAACCGCTCGAAACCAGAGTTTCCGACCCACTGGAAAGATTCGCTTTCTAGGCTCATGGTTGCACAGTCCGCAACCCCCCGGAGCGTCGAAACGTCGTATGAGTTACGGAAGAGATATGCGGGCTTCGGCAGCAATACCGGCATGGCTTTCTCTTGTCATGATGGGCGCAATGTTTGGCGTAACCGCGCTCGCCGATGGCGCCATAGCATTCGCGTCCAGCGCGGCGTCTGCACCCCGCGCCGGCGTCCCGGCTAAAGACAAGCCGCTTTCTTGGAAGCCCATCGAAGACGCGCTGCTGCGTGTCAATGACGCGCCGCCCAAAGAATGGGAAGTATATCGCACCGGCAAGAAGAACGAACCGCTCCTGCTACAGATCGGAAACCGCTTCCTGCTAATCGAGGCTCACGATCGTCAAGTCTTTGAACTTGATCCCTCGAAAATCGAGCGAAAAACAGGGGAACTTCTCTGGAACCCCGCCGATCGCTCGGCCAAACCGCTGCCCACTGCCGATTGGGTCGCAGACGATATCGGGGCCGCCTTCATAATCAAGGTCAAATTGGACAACGAAAACGCGCTCGTTGATTTGCAGCTTCCGCATCCGCCCGATGTCGGCTCGCTTCCGCAGCAAGCGCCTGCACGAACGCGGCGTCGAGATTATTTTATGGGAGAAGAATAACTTCTCCTTTGCGGGCTCAAGAACGTGACGCTTTTGGCGGCCGAAAAAATCAGCGGGATGGTGTCATCCCGAGGGTGGTTTTTCTGCCCGAGGGATCTGTTTGTCGGCCAAACGCGCTACTTTAGGTTCTTGTTGATCCAGCCGTCGATGAACTTGATGATCTCGTCGCTGTTCCGGTCGAGGAACATCTCGTGCATGTTCCCGTGGATGCCCACGTCTTCGAGGCGAACGAAGTCGTCTTTCGCTCCAGCCTGGTTGAGCCACTTGGGGATGCACACGTCAAACACGCGGTGATAAGTGCCCTCGGCGGAGATGGAAAGGATGCGTATATTCTCGAAGCTGACGAGCTTGTGGACCGGCTGGTCCTGCATATAGCAGCCGACTTCGTCGCCGGGCCGTTCCGAAGGTTCCAGATGAACTTTCAGCTCCGACGGGCTGTTGATCGGCGGATCGAACTGGAAGGGCATCGTCGTCAGGCCCCAGGACTTCGGGTTCACGCGCGTGTACTCCACCTTCGCCGTGTCCACGACGCCGATTTGCGGCCCGCCCGGCTCGATAGCCACCATGCCGGCGATCAGCTTCGGCCGCAGATTGGCGACGTCAAATCCCATTCCGCCGCCCTGCGAATGCGAAAGCAGGATCACCGGCGTGCCGATCTGATCGAGCAAAGCCACGCCCGCGGGCACGGTGAGTTCCTCCTGGTCGTCCACGAACTGCATCTGGCCCTTGATGAAGTTATCGAAGACCGGATCGCCCCGCATGCCTTTGTTCGGGGAATCGCTCGGCCATTGGGTGTACTTCTTCATGCGCGGAAAATCTCCGCCGGAGGTGGCCGGAGCCGTCCAGATCTGCTCTAACTCGAGCGCCGTGCGGATTCCCAGCTTGCCGTCGACGCCTGGAACGTAAGGTGAGCGTCCGCGTGCCGGGTAATCCACCATGTAGACAGTGTAGCCCTGGGCAACAAGGTAATACGCCCAGCCCGGCCGCCCATCAGGTGTTTGCCGCCAGACCGCGCCGCTCTGCCCATTGCCATGGAAAAACACGATCGGATAGGGATGCCGAATCTGCCTTGGCACCCATACCTCCGTATACATCGCGTCGCCCATGACTTCTTTGCCGGCGTCGCCCTCGTATCTTCCACCAGCGTAGAAAAATCCCTGGCGCGCGATATTCTCGGTCGAGAACGTGGGAATGGCGGCGGGCGGCGTCGCCATCGACGGCTTGTCTTTCTGCGGAACGTTCTTGTCGATCCAGTTACCGATGAATTTGGCGATATCGTCGCTGTTCTTTTCGAGCATCATCTCGTGGCCATTGCCGTGGATGCTCACGTCCTCGAGCCGAACGAACTGGGCATGCACGCCCGCCTGGTTCAGCCACTTGGCGAGGCAAGGATCGTACTCGCGGTGATATCCCCCTTCAGAGGAGAGATAGACTACGGGAATCTTTTCGAGGTTGATGAGCTTGTGCGCGGGCTCCTTCTGCAGATAGCAGGGGACCACGTCGCCGGGCGCATCGGCCTTCTCTTCCAGAATCGGCTGCAACTCCGCGGGATTTTTCACCGGCGGATCATAGGTGATTGGCGTGGCCGAAACTCCCCAGGTTAGTCCGCCGGGGCCGTCAGTATACGCAAGCGTCGCCGTGTTCACGCCTTTAATTGGCGGCGCAGCCGGTTCCATCGTGACGATGGCCTTCACTTGGTTAGGCCGCGAATCGGCAGTCAGCCATCCGGGGGTTCCGCCCTGCGAGTGCGTCAGCAGAATGACCGGCGAGTTGATCGCATCCAGAAGCGCGACGAGCGCGCGATGGGTCATCTCATCCTGTCCCACCGGCCCTCCGCCGCCGAGAAATTGTACCTGGGTCTTGGCGAAATTGTCGAAGATTGGGTCGCCCATCAGTCCCGTGCCGGGAAATTGGCTGTGCAGATGGGCGCGGGGGAAATTGCCCTTCTTTGCGGAAGCAGTAAAGATCTCTTCGAGGTTCGGGACCGTCCGAATCGTCAGGTTGCCATCCACTCCGGGCACGTACGGGGAGCGCCCGCGGGCCGGCGAGTCCACCAGGTATTGCACATAGCCCTGTTTGGCAAAGTAATAAGCCCAACCGGGCCGTCCGTCGGGCGTCTGTTCCCAGTCTGTTGCGGTCTGCCCCGCGCCGTGGACGTAGACGATCGGGTAGGGATGCTTGATCTGCTTCGGCACCCAGACCTCGACGTAGGCGTCTCCGCCCATGGTTTCCTTGCCCGGCTCGCCCTCGTATTGGCCGCCGGCATAAAGGATTCCGGTGCGGGCCAAATCATCTATCGGAAAACTGGGGATCGAGGCCGATGTGCCGGTATGGGAACTGGCTTTTGCTGTTTTTTTAGCGCTGACCGCGCGCGGTCCGTTCATCACCAGCACAAACGATCCCGCCATCAGCAGAACCGGAACGATACGCGAAATTCGCAGTTTCACGACCACCTCCCTCACGCAAAAAATAGCGCGCTTTAGCTCGTTAGACGTGACGAGTTTACTACACCGGCCAGCCAACGTGCATTCCGCCCTGGCCCCGTGCCTCCCGGCTTACGTCGCAGGACGAAACTCGCACTTCGCGATTGGTTATCGCGTGCTCGCTGGGTTTGATGGGTTCATGGCTAAGTGGATCGCGGGTTGGATCGGTGGATGGCTGGGCTCAGCCGTGTACGGACACTGGGGTTACAACATTCAGTATGTCTATATTATTATTCTAGCGCTGCTCGGCTCCTTTAGTTTGGCGTTTTTGGCAACGGCTAGCCTAAAGGCTTCCGCTATGGCTAATGCCACTGCGACGCCCGAAAGAACTGCTGCCCCGTTGGAATTAAGGAAGGCAAGCTAGTTTTTCCGGCCCTCTCGGTCCTGGCCTTTTTCCTTCGCCCTGATTTCCGCGCGGGACGTTCTCCGGTGATTTATGTTCTGAAGAGCAACAAGGCGGGCTCTTCCAGCGCTTCTGCAACCCAACGCAGAAATCGCGCCGCGTCGGCGCCATCGATCAACCGATGATCGTAGGAGAGAGAAAGGGGAAGGATTTTGCGTGGTTGAAACGTTCCGTCGACCTGGCGCGGTTCCGTACTGACGCGCGAAATGCCCAAAATCGCCACTTCGGGATAGTTTACGATGGGCGAAAATCCTGCTCCGCCAATGCCGCCCAAATTCGTAATCGTGAAGATGACACCGGAAATCGGGGATGGAACTTCGATGGTGGCTTTCTCGGTTTCGAGTTCCAGGAGCGACTGGTCCTTAGGAATCGTATCGCCGGCGGAGACGAGGATTCTGGTCGGCTCGCCCGAATCCACGTTCTCGCCGAGCTCGGGCAGTTTGATGGTAGTGGTCACGGCTGGCGTCCCCTGCGAGATCGTCGCTCTAAGAAATCATCTGATTAACTTTGGCCGGATTAATCTCCATCTGCTGGATGGCTTTTTGCACGACCGATGGTTTGATAGCCTTTTGCCGGGCGAGTTCATTCAAGGTGGCCAGCGTGATGAAGCGCGCGTCCACCTCAAAAAAATCTCGCAGGGCGGCCCGAGTGTCGCTGCGTCCAAAACCGTCGGTTCCCAACGCGACCAAGGGACGAGGCATCCAGCGAGAGATCGAATCGGGCAAAGCCCGCACATAATCGGATGCGGCAACCAGCGCGCCCGGAGCGCCTCGGAAACAGTGGGTTACGTAAGGAGTGTGGGGCTCTTCGGATGGATGGAGCATATTCCAGCGGTCGCAGGCGTGGCCGTCCTGATAAAGCTGCTTGTAGCTGCGCTCCAGACATCCGCCGCGATGGCGTAGTTCTCCGCCAGCATTTTCTGTGCATTCAGCGCCTCGCGAAGAATCGCGCCGCTTATAAACCTTCTTCGGATCGTGGCCTCCGAGCCTCATCTTATGGAGTTGCTCGTCGGAGAGGTGCTTCACCATTTCCAGAAGACGCCGGTCGACACCAAAAAAAATGCTCGCGGAAATATGCGCCG